>JACCDR010719777.1_pt1 | contig 64678 bp, 98 predicted proteins | sample 7446431 | NCBI WGS metagenome assembly JACCDR01 (sample SAMN15323443, study PRJNA562643) | freshwater metagenome | isolation source: river surface water | place: USA:Blue River Watershed | collected 2017-08-17 | reverse complement strand
GGTCTCGACTGCGGCGCAATCCGCCTACTCCACCGGCTCGAGATGCAGGGGAGCCACCCAGCCCGAGGAGGGTGGGATCCCGATCGTGGTCAGTTCGTCGTGTCGCACGAGCTGGGCCAGCGGGATGGCGGCGCTACCGCAGCCCGTGGCGCTCGTGCGGTAGGCGCTCCCGTCCGCGTCGCTGACCGCGATCACGTCGTCAGGGCGCACATAGAGCACGCCCTCCTCGCCCCAGAGGTAGCCGTCGACCACGAGACGGGGCGGAGGGGCCTTGACGTACGCTGGTCCCTCCTCGCAGTGCGCGGACCAGAAGAGGCCGTACGCCTCGAAGGGGTAGGCGGTGAGTCCGTCGCTCTGGTAGATCTGCTCGCCGTAGGTGCGAGCGCCTCCGAGCTTTCCGGTCTCGGGATCGACGCGCCACAGCAGGCCGTCCACCCACACCGTCAGCTCTGCGCCCTCGGTCACCTGCTCGCCAGTGGCGTCGTGCCATCGGTAGGCGCCGACGGGCACCCCGGGATCGACGATCAGATCGTCCACGCCTGCTTTGCCGGGCCCGATCTCACCGCATCCCATCAGCATCCAAAGCATCTCGGCCTCCGTCCCGCCTGGCCTTCGATCTCTCCGGCGGGCGGGGCGCCGGGTCCTCTGCAGCGTATCCGAGGTGGCACATGATCTGGGTCCGTCTTTGGCCGGGTGCGTCCGTCGAGGACGTGGCTCGGCGCGTCGCCAGCTTGCTCGGAGCCGAGACGCTCCCGGACGCCTGGCACTGCAGCACTGACCTCGCTTCCCCGGGCTGGGTGTCGGTGCGTGCGCGCTACCGGCCCGCCGGCGAGCTCGCGGCGGTGGTCGCTGCGCTGCGCGGGGTCGACGGGCGCGAGGTTCGCACGATCTCCCCTCGGGAGGCGGCATGATCCCGTTCCGCTGCCCGTATTGCCGCTGCGCGGGGGCGGCGCACGATGTGCGCGCGTTCTGCGTCTCGTCGCGGTGTCGACGCTTCCAGGTGCTCCACGTCCTCACCCCGTGGGGATGGAGCGCCACGGATCGCGCGATCTGGTGCTCGGCATGAGCGCGCGCGATCGAGTTGCCGAGGTCCGGGAACCAGGCCCGAGCATGGGCCCAGGCGGGTTCGACTCCCGCTCGGCAGCGGAGACGGCGAGGGCCCTGCTGACCGACCCCGTAGCGGCTCCGGCGGCTGCGGAGGCGGCATGTCAGCACCCTGTCTCGTCCTGCGGTGATCTCGCCGATCCGCAGGCGGTGTCGCCCACCGAGAGCGAGGAGGCGGAAGCCGACCTCGTAGGCGCTACGGCTGCGGGAGAGAACGCGAGGCGCACCCCCCTCTCTTCCGCGGCTTTCTCTTCCTCGGGTGGTCCGGGGATGCCCTCCGCTCGCGCGTCTGCCGAGGCTCGCGGCTTCAGTGCGGAGCCCGCACCCGCGGGGGCCTCGAAAGAGGCTGGCACCCGGCCCGGGGGACAACAGACGGGCTTCGACAAGCCGCCCAGCCACTACGACGGCGGGGAGCAGCTCGAGGCCATCGATGCAATCTGGCGCAACCTGCGCACGCTCGCGTCCGACGAGGCCATGATCGGATTCTGTGTCGGGAACGCACTGAAGTACGAGGCGCGGATTGGGAAGAAGACCGACGGTGACCTCGAGAAAGCGCGCTGGTACTGGGCGTTCGCCGCCTACGTCCGCGGCGAAGGTCCCGACCCGCGCACCGCACGACCGGGCTGGGTGCCTCACCCCGACGCTCCGCGTCCGCTCCCGAGGGCTGCTTCTGCTCGATGTGCCACTGATTCTCTCGGAGGTAAGCGATGATCCTGCTCTTGGGCGCCTGCGTGGCGCCGAATCTGTACGAGGTCGCGTCCCCGCTGCTCAATCCGGGCGAGTCCGAGCCCGCGCTCTACTACGAGGGGCCTGGCGTGCTCGTTGAGGGATGGTGCGACGGGCCGGGGCTCGATCTCACGGTGGAACCGGGTGGGCTGTGGCCGTACCTCGTGGCGCCCGACGAACTCGTCGAGGTGTGGGTCGTCGCTGACGAGGACGCGGACGGCGGCGAGTCGTGGTGCACGGTGCGCGCGGGCGACGTTCTGCACGAGGTCTCGGTGCTCGTGGTGACGCTGTGAGATCACAGCCACTCCACCCCTGCGCCCACTGCGGACAGCCCGCGCCCGAGGGCCTGCACGCTCACTTCGAGTGCGCCATGGAGGCGACGAGCCGGCAGATCGCGGCTCGTGCCAGCGAGGAGCAAGCGAAGGAAGGCCGTGAGAAGCGCGCCGCTCTCGATGCGGCGGCGATTGTGGGCGCCAGGGAAGAGCGAGCGCGCATCGTGGAGCTGATCCGCTCTCTGCGCGACGAGTACCGCCTCGCAGCGCAGCGATCGACCGCGCCTGGCGGCCTGGCTTCGGCGCTCGCAGCGGCGACACAGCGAGCGACTGCGATGGGTGAGCTGCTGTCGCGGCTCGAGGAGGTCGTCGATGCGGAGTAACCAGACGGCAGCAGCGCGCTTCGAGTACGAGGCCGCTGAAGCGCAGCGCAAGAGGCGCTGCGAGGAGAATGGCCTTCAGTTCGCCAGCGTCAAGCACGCCGTTCGCTTCCTCTGGGAGCGCGGGAGCTTGATGCAGGCGCCGCTCGCACATCACCCGCGCGGGCACAAGGCGGCGGACGGGTCTACGGTCTATCTCGACGTGGACGGTGGGCGAAAGGCGGACGTTCACGACGTGTTCGCGACACTGCAAAGCATTCACGACGCTCTCGAAGAGCTGCGTCGTGACAACCCCGTCGGACACAAGCTGTTCGTCCTGCACATGCGGGACGGCAAGACGATGATCGAGCTCGGCATCCTGGCGAGCTGCAGCGCGACCACGGCTTCGCGTGAGATCGGGATGGCCGAACGGTTCCTGCTCGGCTGGCTGCGCTCGGGCGGGGTGATCCTGCCTACGGCGGAGGTGGCGCCGTGATTCTCATTCACCCGCCATCGTCTACGACGTTCCGGGGCTTCCGGACGCACACCCACATGGCCTCCACCCTGCCCGGAGAAGAGGGCACGGCGGAGCTGCTCGTCTTCGGCAAGCGAATCGGGCTGAAAGCAGCCTGGCTGCAGTATCGCGGCACCCCGAAGGAGCACTTCGACGTGTTCGACGGCGCGATCGACCGGGCGCTCGCGGCAGGAGCGCTCGAGGTCCACGCACACGAGTTCGTTCGCCGCACGGTGGTTGCGAAGCGAGCACCTATCACCCTGCCCGAAGGAGGACCCCATGGTCGCTGATTCGTACGAGGCGGTCATCGCCTCCAAGAGCCGCACACACGACTTCGCGTCAGCGCCGTGCGGGGAGACCGCACCACACCTATTCCCGTTCCAGCAGGATCTCGTGCGATGGTCGCTGCGTCGTGGTCGTGCGGCCATCTTCGCGGACACAGGGCTCGGCAAGGGCCCCATGTTGATCGAGTGGGCGCGGCAGGTGTCTTCCTCGGGCCGGGTGCTCGTGCTGGCACCGCTCGCAGTCGCTGACCAGCTCGTGCGGGAGGCTGTCAAGTTCGGCGCCGAGATGGTCTACCGCCGCGAAGACTTGGGCGATCCCATCACCGTCACCAACTATGAGATGGTCGACAGCTTCGATCCGTCGCGGTTCACGGGTATCGTGCTCGACGAGAGCAGCATTATCAAGGCCCACGACGGAGCGACCCGCAACGATCTCCTCGCTCGCTTCTCGAGCACGCCGTATCGGCTCGCGTGCACGGCGACGCCGGCCCCGAACGACTTTACCGAGCTCGGAAATCACTCCGAGTTCCTCGGGGCGCTGTCGCGGGTCGAGATGCTCGCGGAGTTCTTTGTCCACGACGGCGGATCGACCCAAGACTGGCGGCTGAAGGGTCACGCCGTGACGGCGTTCTGGGAGTGGGTCGCCTCGTGGGGTGCTGTGGTGCGGTCTCCCGCCGCGCTGGGCTACGACGACGGGTCATACAGGCTCCCGGCGCTGGCGCTGCGTGACCACGTGCTGAAGGTGGAGCACACCGAAGCGCATGCGGCGGGGATGTTGTTCGTGCAAGACGCGCGCTCGCTCAACGATCAGCGCGCGGTGCGACGGGCGACGATGGAGCGCCGGTGCAGGCTGATTGCTGACCTCGTCGCAGCAGAGCCGAGCGAGCCCTGGATTGTCTGGGGCGAGCTGAACGATGAGTGCGACCTGCTCGAGAAGCTCATCCCCGGAGCGGTGCAGGTCGCAGGCAGTGATGATCTCGATGTGAAGCGCGATCGACTGCTCGGCTTTGCTGATGGGCGCTATCGCGTGCTCGTCAGCAAGCCAAAGATCGCAGGCTTCGGCATGAACTGGCAGCACTGCGCACGGATGGCCTTCGTTGGCCCGTCGCACAGCTACGAGCAGACGTATCAGGCCATCCGCCGCTGCTGGCGGTTCGGGCAGACCCGGCCCGTCGATGTGCACGTGGTCTGCGCCGAAAACGAGCGCGCGATCGTGCAGAACTTGCGCCGCAAAGAGGCAGACGCAGACAAGCTCGCAGCCGAGACGCAGGCGCTTATCGGGCCCGCGATGCGAGCAGCCATCGGTGCGACGGAGCGCCGGTGGAACCCCTACTCCCCCACCCAGACGATGAGGATCCCCCAATGGCTGCGATGACCGCCGCTGCTCTCGTGCTTGATCAGGCCCAAGGCCAGAACTGGGCCATCTATAACGGCGATTGCGTGGACGTGATGCGCGGGATGCCCGACGCAAGCGTGGGATACAGCATCTTCTCGCCTCCCTTCGCTTCGCTGTATACGTACAGCGCGTCTCCTCGGGACATGGGCAACTCGCGTGACTATGACGAGTTCGTCGCGCAGTTCCGCTTCGCGGTCGCCGAACTGTACAGGGTTCTCAAGCCCGGACGGCTCGTCAGCATCCACTGCATGTTGTTGCCGACGAGCAAGTCACACCACGGCTACATCGGGTTGTACGACTTCCGCGGGGATCTGATCCGGCTTTTCCAGGAGTTCGGGTTCATCTTCCATTCCGAGGTGGTGATCTGGAAGGATCCGGTCACCGCCATGCAGCGCACGAAGGCCCTCGGTCTGCTGCACAAGCAGATCAAGAAGGACAGCGCGATGTCGCGGCAGGGCGTGCCCGACTATCTCGTCACGATGCGCAAGCCTGGCGACAACGAGGAGCCGGTTGCGCACGATGACGAGTCCTTCCCGGTGGAGCTGTGGCAGCGGTATGCCTCGCCTGTGTGGGTGACGGTCGGAGATCCCACAGGAGACGGCTTCTGCTCTGTCTCGGAGGACATCCACCCCGGAGACACGCTGCAGTATCGCAGCGCTCGCGAGGAAGCCGATGAACGCCACATCTGCCCGCTTCAGCTCGAGGTCATCCGGCGCGGAATCCGGCTGTGGAGCAACCCGGGCGACGTGGTGCTGTCCCCGTTCGGCGGCATCGGTTCGGAAGGTGTCGTCGCACTCGAAGAGGGCCGCAAGGCCGTGCTCGCGGAGCTCAAGGGCTCCTACTTCGAGCAGGCGCGCAAGAACCTCCAGGAGGCCGAGCGTAGTCAGAACGCGCAGCCGTCGCTCTTCGGAGCGTCCTCGCAGCCGAGCGCGAAGTGAGCTCCGCTTGGGCAGGCCGCACCCCGCGGCGCTGGCAGGCCGAGGCGCTTGAGGCGGTGCTCGGTGCGCTGCGCTCGGGCACCAGGAAGCCGCTCGTGCAGGCGGCGACGGGCAGTGGCAAGGCCCTGCTGATCGCCGAGCTCTGCGCGCTGTGCAAGGGCAAGGTGCTCGTCACCACGCCCACGCAAGCCCTCGTCGAGCAGCTCGCGGCGACCATCGAGGAGCGCTGCCCGAGCGAGGTAGGCCAGGCGTACCAGCACGCGTGGGAGCTGGACCGCCGGATCGTCGTGACGTGCGTGCCCTCGCTGCCTGGCGTGCTGCAGGAGCGTCCCTCGTGGGACTGCTGGGTGGCGGACGAGACCCACAAGGCCGAGAGCGAGCAGGCCAGGGCCACCCGGCCCGAGGTACGCTGCGCGGTCGGTTTCACGGCCACCCCTTTCCGCGGCGACGAGCGCGGGCTCGAGTACTGGGACCGCTGCGTCTACGCCTACACGAGCGCGGATGCGGTGCGAGACGGCGTGCTCGTGCCCTGGCGTGTGGTGCGCTGGGATGGAGAGGGCGACGGAGACACCGACGCGCTGTGCGCCCGCTGGCTCGAGACGGCCGAGGGCCCTGGCATCATCTCGGCGCTGACCATCGAGGACGCCGAGCAGTACGCGTCCACCCTGCCCGGGGTAGAGGCCGTGCACAGCCATCTCCCGAGGGCGGAGCGGCGGTCGCGGATCGAGCGACTCCGACGCGGTGAGCTGCGCGCGCTCGTGCATGTGGCGCTGCTCGTCGAGGGCGTAGACCTCCCGTGGCTTCGCTGGCTCATGATCCGTCGGCCCGTCAGCTCTCCCGTGCGACTCGTGCAGGAGGTGGGCCGGGTGCTCCGCTGCGCGCCCGGGAAGACCGAGGCCGTGCTCTACGACCCCCATGACTGCCTTGGGGCGGTAGGACTGTCGCACGCAGCGCGGCTCGAGGACGGCCTCGTGCGGGGAGCTGCTCGGCCGGGTGAACAGTGGGAGATTCCCGAGCTCGCCGGCGTGGGTGACCTCGCGCAGATCCCCCGCGCGGTGGCGGTCGATCATCTCTCGGGCTGGGTGTGCGACCTACTCGGCACGCTGCGCGGTGCAGGGCTCGCCGATCCGCCCTCGTACGCGGAGGGCTCGTGGCGACAGCAGAAGGCCAGCGAGAAGCAGCGCGGCATCTTGCAGCGGCTCGTGTGGGCGAAGCGCTACCTGCCGAGCCCCGAGCAGCGCAAGGCCGTAGACTGGCTCTGCGAGCAAGAGAGCATCCGCTCGGGGACGGCGAGCGATCTCATCGCAGTGCTTGGGTGCCTCGCGTCTCGCTCTGCCGCCGACCGTCAGGCGCGCCGGCACTGGCATGTGCCCGTGGCACTGCCCTCTCCGGGCCGGGTGGCCGCATGAGCGCCGGCGACATCATGGGAACCTTCATGATCGTGAGCTTTACGCTTGGGTTTTGGTTTGGACTGCTTGTGGGGATGCTGCCATGATCCGTCGCATTCGTGGGTGGCTGCTCTACCTGTGGCTCGATCGGCTGATCTTGCTCGGGGCGCTCGCCGATCTCGTGGTGCTGCTCGCTGCGCTGGCGGTGCTGGTGTGGGTGGGGTGGTTGTGGGTGGGGGTGCGGTCGTGACCGGCCGCTTCTGGGGCATCGACGGGGGCCAGACAGGCGCCGCCGTGCGTCTCGACGACGACGGCCTGACGGCACTCGACTGTATCGAATGGAGGCGGCAGAAGAACCCTCCGCGCCTGCCGATCGAGCCGGGCGATGTGGTCGCGCTCGAAGCGGCCTACGTGGGCGAAAACCCGGACTCGGCGCTGAAGCTGCAGCTGTGGCGCGGGATCCTGATCGGGGGGCTGCCCGAGGGAGTGCACCTCCTGCAGCCGCTCGCGACGGCGTGGCGCGCGAAGGTCCTGCGGCGCCCGCGGATGCGGCGCGAGCTGGCGAAGGAGACGGCGATGTCGATGGCGCAGCGCCACGCGATCGGCTTGCCTGCCGAGTACGAGGACCACACCGCGGAAGCCTGGCTGATCGCGCGCTATGCCTGGGGCTGGGCGCGGACTCACCTGAAGACACGCTGATCGGAGGCGATATGTGGCACGAGGAAGCCCACCGGGTGGACCTGTTGCAGGTCGCAGCCGAGCTTGGGATCGAGAGAACGCGCGACGGTCGCTTGGCGCCCTGCCCGGCGTGTGGCGAGAAGACGCGCTCGCGCACAGATCCCCGCGAGGGGCCGGTCTTTGTGATCAGCCAGGGGCGGCGCTGGAAGTGCGGCCGGTGCTCGGCACGGGGCGACACGCTCGATCTCGTGGCAACAGTGCTGCGGGGTGGGGTGTGCGACGCGGAGGCGGCGATCGAGGTGCGCGGGTGGTTCGCCGCGCGCGGGTGGTGTCCACCGGATCCCGAGGGGCCCCGCCCGGAGAGGGTGGCTGTCCGGGCCGGGTCGGTCGTGTCGCTGCCCCAGCGCGAGCCGGCGCCGAAGGAAGAGGTCGACGAGCTGTGGGAGCGCTGCGAGGGGGTGACGGCTTCGACGACGGCTTCGGACTGGCTCCGGTCGCGCTCGCTCGATCCGCATCTCGTCGAGGAGCGGGACTTGTGCCGAGTGCTCCCTTCGGGTGCGCTGCCTTCGTGGGCTGCACACTGGGGGTCGAAATACCCCTGCCCTTTGCTTATACCGCTTTATGGTCCGTCCGGAGAGCTGGTAGGGGTACAGGGTCGCCGGGTTGACTCCGAGCGCCCTAAAAGCGTCGCAGCGGCAGGCGTTCGCAGGGTGGGCGTCTACGCAGACTCGACGGGGATCGCGTTGCTTCGGTGGGGCGCGAGGCCGGCCTGGTGGCAGGGATCGGCGGTGGTGATCGCGGAAGGCGAGCCGGACTATCTCACCTGGGCGACCCGCTACCCTGACCACGAGACCACCGAAGCGCCCGCCGTGTTCGGGTTTCCGGGCGCGGGCGCGTGGACCGAGGCCGAGTCGGCGCGTCTGCCAGCGGGCCTGACGGTGGCGATCCGGGCGCACCGCGACGAGGCCGGGTCGAAGTACTCGTCGCGGATCGCAAAGAGCCTGCCGCAGTGCAGGGTGTTCGTGCAGGAGACGAGGCCATGAGCGAAGAGTGGCGAGACGACAACGCGCGGCTCATGGCCGGAGAGATCCTCGACCCCTTCGACGGGCTCGTCGAGTGGCGCCCCGAGGAGGACACCCCGCCCGAGGAAGGGGACATGCCTCCCGAGCCGCCAGACGAGGTGTACGATGGGGGAGGCGGTGGTGGGGGCGAGCGCATCCACATCATGTTGAGCGCTCGCGCTGATTACAACGTGACGTGCACCCTCGAAGCCCTGCAGCAGCACAGCGAGCTGTTTGTGCAGGGGGCGACGCTTGTGCGGGTGCTCAAGACGCCCCGCGGACGCGTCATCCATCGCCTCAATCCCGAGGCTTTGCCGCCGTTGATGTCGGCTGTCGCGGACTTTGTGCGGCTTGTGCGCGGCGCCGGTGGAGAGACCGAACATCGCCATGTAGAGCCGCCGCTGCCGCTCGCCCGACAGATCCTTGCCGGCGGCGCGTTCCCCGGGTTTCGGCAACTCGACGGGATCGTCTCTTCGCCCGTTCTGCGGCCGGATGGGTCGCTGCACACGAAGCGTGGCTATGACGCTGCGACGCGGCTGTATCTGGAGCCTGTAGGACAGTTTCCGGCTCCTGTCGAGGCGCCAACCCAACAGCACGCGCACGAAGCTGCTGAACGGCTACTCGCACCGTTTGCAGAGTTCGGGTTTGTCCATGCAGCTGACAAGGCCGCTTTGATCGCTTTGATTTTGTCGCTGATCGGGAAGGCCGCTCACGATGGGCCCACGCCCATGTTCCCCATTACGGCGAACATCCGCGGCGCTGGAAAGGGCAAGCTCGCAAGCTGCGCTGTGCTGATCGCAACGGGCACCGTTCCGGCCGTGGTTGGTTGGCCCGACACGGAGGCCGAACAGAGCAAGCGCCTCGATACCATCGTGCTTGATGGCGCCCCTGTCGCGCTGTTTGACAACATCACCGGAGAACTCGGAGGCGGACCGCTGGACCTCGCGCTGACGGCCTGGTCGTACAGCGGCCGTGTGCTCGGCAAGTCGCTGATGCCGCGCGTCGAGCGCGTGTGGACGATCTTCATTGCGACGGGCAACAACTGCACGTTCGGCGGGGACACTGCGCGGCGCGTGGTTCCCATCCGGCTGAAGTGCGACAACTCGAGACCCGAAGAGCGCACGTTCGACATTCCCGACTTGCAAGCGCACGTTCAGGAGCATCGAGCCGCGCTCTATGCAGACGCAGTGACCATCCTGCGCGCCTTCATCCTCGCGAAGAAGCCCGCGCACGGGCATGCGCTGCTCGGATCCTTCGAGGGGTGGGATGCACTCGTGCGAGCGGCTATCATCTGGGCGGGGTTGCCTGACCCACTCGACACCAGAGCGGAGATCGAGAAGGTGGACGAGGCAGCCGCCCGCCATGCGCAGCTCGTTGCGCTGCTCGATGCGCTGTTTCACAGTCGGACTGATCCTTGGACTTCGGGCGATGTCGCGCGAGCGCTCGAGGACCTGCCAGAGTCTTCGGCGGTGGGTGCCCTCACGTCGCGGGAGGCTCGCGACGTGTTCGATGGGCTCGGCGTGTGGGATCGCGCGGCGAATCGGCTGAACAACAAGGCGTTCGGCCAAGAGCTTCGCGGCTATGCGGATCGCCCCAACGCAGATCAGAAGCGCATCGTGCGCAAGGGAGAGAACCGCCGCAAGGTGGCGCTGTGGAAGATCGAATGATGATGGGTGTGAGAGGGTCCCCGCAGCCAACGACGAGCCTGCAGAGCTTTTCGTAAGAGGCTGCGGGGACCCCTGCGGGGACCCTGCGGGGACCTAAAAATTGGGTCCCCGCACTAGAAAGCGAGGATTTAGCATGTAAATTCTTTAAGTGCGGGGACCGCGGGGACCTTTTGCTGAAAACGCTCTATACATACAGTGTGTAAACGGTACTCGGACACACACGTAAGTATCACACATATGTCCCGTCGGTCCCCGCACTAGTAGTAGAAAGGCAGGATAGAGGCTAAATGTCGTTGACGGGACCCAAAATTTTGGGTCCCCGCAGGGTCCCGGCACCTTGGACACCAAGGCCCTTCTGGGCAGGGTGACGGGTCCCGGCGCTCTCGATTGAAGAGCTGGTATCGTTACAAAGTGAAACCGATTCGCTCACACAGACGGGTGGGGCACCATTCACAGGAGTACACATGACGCGCGCCTCTGATCGCACTCTTCTTCAGACGCTCGGGTTTAATGACCCCGACAAGGGCAACGAGGAACACGACCTCGGCTGTCGCTATCTTATCCAGCCTGCGCAGATGGAGAAGCTCGTGGACCTGGTATTCCCGCGGGACAAGCTGGAGAGCCCGTGGCGGGACTACATGGATGAGTATTGGAGCTCGCCCGATGCCAGGGATCGGAAGTTTGAGTTCAGCAATCACCGCATTGTGGGTGTTGAACACAAGGGTCAACTCGAAGCCGTCGTACAGCGTCCTGGATACAACGGCTCCGCTGGCTACCACATTGGCTTCCTGGACTCCCTGATTCTGCCTGCGTGGATATCGTCTGTGACGAGGACCACCTGGCGACGCTCAACACAGGCAGAGATCGAACAAGAAATCGGGCCGCGTCCCGGAGATCCTCTGCTTAGCAACTACATCGCTCCGAAGGACGCGAGCAAGCCGTTCTGCGGCGGTTGCGGCCGAGCGCTGGGAGGCCTAGAACTCAGCGAGTGCTCCGCGCATTGGCACCGCGTTTGCAGAGACAAGTTCGGCGCCTACCTCGAAGCAGACAAGCTGTGGCAACAACAATCCTCCGATCTCCAAAACAAGTGGGTTGGGCCGACAGAAGACATTGCCACAAAAAAGATCGGCGGCGGATCGATCGGTATCGAAGTGAAGATCGGCCAAATCCCGATTGGCAACGCTATTCGGCAGATCAAGCTTTACGCCAGCTACTGCGGTGAGGACATGTCGTGGGTGCTCGCCACCCGCTACTCCATCTCGAAGGATGACCATGCAGCGCTGAAAAACGAGAAGATCACGCACATCCGCCTTGCATCTGGCTTCAACGCCTACCTCGAGTCGCAGCGCAACGCGCCCGAGGCGGAGTCGCCGGAGCTGTGAACTTCATCGAGATGCGCCGGCACTTCACCTCTCGAGCAGCGCGCCCTCTCGGGCCGGCTCCGGGCAGGCAACCGAGGAGGGGATGACGACGGAGCGTGGCCTGGGTCCCTCGCCACAGAGCACGCTGGCGGGTTCTCGGCTGTTGCCCCTCGGCTCCGGCCCTCGCCGTGCGCCTCCGACGGCTACCGCTGCCGCAGAGCTGCCGAGCAGCGCCTCACGCAGGCCGGATCGGCACAGGCGCCACCGATCATCTCTCGGGCCGGGTGAATCTTCTTGACGCCGTGCGCATGACGGGATAGCCCGAAGTCTAGGTGGAGAGGTGCGAGCAACAGGCGCAATGTGGACGCCTGATCGCAATCCCCGAGGCGCCGATGGCCGACGACGAGCCCACAGAGGATGCTCCGCGGCGTCGGACGCGTCAAAAAGACGGTGGCAGCGCCCCGATCTCGGCCATGTCCAGCGAGGACCGGGCCATGGTGACGGCGATCCCGCGGCGCATCTACGAGATCATCGAGTTGACGGTCGATCGCCTGTGGGTCGATATCGTTGAGTCGGAAGGCATTCCGAAGATCCCAGGGTCGACCGCAAAAGCGCTGCTGGACCTGCAGAAGGTTGCAGCGGGCGTGATCGACAAGCACCCAGGGCTCTTCAGCGAGCTCGAAGCGCAGGGCGCCAACCCACGCGGCGCTGAAGACGACCTCGATAAGGTGCTTGCGGCGCTACAGCAGCCGGCGCCTGCCGACGAGGAGTGAGCGATGGTCGCCACCGCCTCCCCCGGGCAGGGTGCCAAACAGCGTCTCGTCGAGATGTCGGCGGCCGACTTCGCCGAGCTCGTGCAGCGCGTTGACCCCGATAGCGTTCCAGCTCTGCTGCGCACGCGCTGGTCTGATCCTCGGCACCTCGACGAGTTCGCGCGCTACTGCTTCCCTGACCGCTTTGACCTGCCTTTCAGTGATCTGCACCGGGCCCTGTTCACGCTGCACGACGTTCCGTCATGGAACGAGCGTACAGAAGACGTGCGCAACGCCGTTGCAGCGCCGCGGTCGTTCGCAAAGTCAACGATCGTCAGCTTCCTGCGCCTGGTCCATGATGTGGTGTACGACCGTGAGGCGTACATCGTCATCATGTCCTCTACGCAGCGTTTATCGCTTGCCCTGTCGCGCGACCTTCGAGGGGCGCTCCAAGGTAGGGATACCCCGCTCGCTCGTCTTTACGGCCCGTTTCTGGTCACGGGCGGGGTGGGAGAGTGGGAGGTCTCCGTTCAGGGTCGCCCGACGGTCGGGTTCCTCGCCCGCAGCTTCGGGACCGACGTGCGCGGCGCCAAGCACCCCACGCGCGGTATCCGGGTTACGAAGGTCGTTGTTGACGACGGCGAGAAGAAGGACCGCGTACGCAACCCCGAGCAGCGCGCGATCTGGGAGGATGTTCTCAACAAGGACATCCTGAAGCTCGGGCGCCGTCAGGGCGGGCTCGTTGTCGAAGTGGTGGGCACGGTCCTTCATCAGGACTCGATGCTCGCGCGCCGGCTCAAGGATCCGGGTTGGCGCTCGCAGCGGTGGAAGGCCATCATCGCATGGCCCGAGCGCATGGACCTTTGGGAGCGGTGCCGGGGCATCTGGGCGGATCTGACGCTTGGAAAGCACCGACGCAAGGCGGCATGGGGCTTTTACCTCGCCAACCGCGAGGAGATGGACCGAGGCGCCGTCATCCTCGATCCCGCAGCGAAGTCGCTGTTCCAGCTGTTCGAGTTGATCTGGGTCGAGGGCATGTCCTCGTTCCTCTCGGAGCTGCAGAACGAGCCTAGAGACCCGAGCTCGGCGATCTTCTCGAGCGAGCGCTTCGCCCGCTTCCGCTTCGTCGGAGACGGCACGCTTGAGGTGCTCGGGTCGTCGAAGCGACGCGTGAAGCTTTCGGACCTGCGCCTGTTTGGGCGCTGGGATCCCGCAACGGGTGTGCTCCACGGCGACTACGCCTCGATCGCAGTCGTGGGCAGGGACACGTATGGCTACGCCTACGCGCTTGCCGCGTGGATGGCGCGTGTTCCTCCGAGTCTGCAGCTTGCTGCTGCGTGGACAATCGCCGAGCGCTTCGACCTTCGCAGGATGACGGTCGAAAGCAACGGCTTTCAAACGCTCGCCGCCGAGCCGTATCGCAGAGAGCGTGAAGCGCGCAGGGAAGCAGGCCAGTTCTGGCAGCTGCAGCTTGAAGAGGCGCCGAGCACCGACAACAAAGAGGCTCGCATCGCCACGATGGAGCCCGACATCACGAACGGCTGGCTCCTCTTCTCGACAGACATCCCGCAAGAGGTTCTGCAGCAGTTCGACGAGTTCCCCACCGGCGAACACGACGATGGGCCCGACGCGCTGCAGGCCGCGTGGCTCGGCAGCGGCGGAACGCCCGTGAAAATGGAGACGCGCCGACAGGCAGCGTAGGAGGCGACGTGCTCGTCAAGCTGCTCGAGAGCCGTCACCCCAACTACAACGCAGGCCAGCTGCAGCGCCAGCGCGCGCTGTACTGCGGTGGCGAGGAGTGGCGCGCCCTCACCAGCTACTGGCTCCCGAAGCACCCCGAGGAGATGGGCGACATCTACCAGGCGCGCCTCGCGCGCGCGCTTTACGAGAACCACACCGGGCCTATCATCGGCACGCTGGCTGCGGCCGTGTTCGGCGAGGCTCCCCAGGTCTCCGATGTGACGGGCGACTGGCTCGCTCCGTTTCTCGCGAACGTCAATGGCCAGGGCACGGCGCTCGGGCCATGGTGCACCGAGCGCCTTGTCGATGCGCTTGTGCAGCGGCACGCGTTTGTGTGGGTCAACCTCCCCGCTCGAACGGGCCTCCCTCCCGAGACACGCGCCGAAGAAGAGGCTCGCGGCCTGCTCGACGCATACCTTGTGTCGATCCCTGCCGAGCAGGTGATCGATTGGGAGACCAACGCACAGGGCCGGCTTCGGTGGCTCATGATCCGCGATGTGGTGCAGGAGCGAGCAAGCGTCGAGAGCCCCCGCTCGAAGATGCACCGCTGGACCTACATCGACGCCACCGTGATCCGGCGTTGGACGTGGACGGCGACCGAGACCCAGCAAGACCCGCGGCTCGAAGACGACGCCCAAGAGCAGCCGCCCATCGTGCACGGCTTCGGGGAGCTCCCCGTCGCGTGCTTCTCGCTGACCGAGAACCTCCACGCTGGCGGCAAGCTCCACGATCCGGCCATCGCCCACCTCCGCGCGCGCAACGACCTCTCGTGGGCGCTGCATCGCGGAGCCCATCCGCTGCTCGTCGTCAAGACGCAGTGGCAGGATGGAAAGCCAATTCTCGGGCCGGGTTACTACTTTGCCATCTCCTCGGACGGCGACGTGAAGTACGCCGAGCCCTCGGGGGCATCGTTCGAGCTGCTCGCCGCGGATGTCGTGCAGCTCCGCGAGGCCCTGTATCGGCTCGTGCAGCAGATGGCGATCGGCGCAGACTCGTCAGCGACGCGCTCAAAGATGTCGGCGGAAAGCAAGAACGCCGACTGGAAGGCCATGGACATCGTGCTGACCGCGCTGTCCGGAGCCACTCGCACGTTTCTCGGTGAGATCGTGCGGCTCGTCGCGAAGGCCCGCAAGGTCGAGGCGAAGCCCGTCATCACGGGGCTCGACAGCTGGTCCGAAGAGGACATCGATGTGTGGCTCGCTGCCGCTGCGATGTCCACCGACGCGCATCGCTACAGCCCGACCTTCACGAAGGCCGTGGCCAAGCGGCAGGCCGAGCGCCTGTTGCAGGGCGGCGACCCGAAGGTGCTCGACACGATCCGCAAAGAGATCGACGCGGCCGAGGTCGACCCAGCCCCCTACCTGCCCCCTCCTCTTCCGGGCGGGGTGCCACCCGGAGAAGCGCCGTGAGCCCAACCTTCACCGACGAGCAGCTCATCGCTGCCATCGCCGTGCTCTACCCTGATCGCGAGCGTCGTGCTGATGGCCTCTCGCCAGCGCCCATCGAGGTGTGGGTCGAGCACCTGCGCAAGCGCCTCGAGCACAACCCGCGCGTTGGCTACGCCGAGCTGCACCAGCTTGCCGCGAACCTTCCCGAGTCCCTGCCTGCGTTGCGCAGCATCGTAGCGCTCGCCCGCGCGATGTTTCCCGACCTCTGCGGGAACCTGGGAGACTTCGAGGTGTGGGACGCGCTGCGAGGCAAGCCGGAGTCCAGGTGTACGCAAGACTACGGCGATCTCGAGCGCGTGTCGAGGCCCGCATGAACACCGACGACCTGCCCGACGGCATCACCCTCGAGGCCATGCGCGAGGCCCAGCGGGTCGCGATCTGGCTGCGCATGAAGCTCGCAGGGCCCGAAGCCGACGAGTACAGGCGCCTGATGGAGACCGCCGAAGGCTGCGAAGAGGTCGTCCGACGCGCGCAAGAGAGCCAGCACGAGATGCGCGCTGCGTTCAATGCGGCGCTTCTTGAGGCTGGCGGGCCTCCCGTGCTGCCCATCGAGCGTCTTCAGCCGCAAGCTCCTCCGCCCCTCCAGGCCGAGCGCACCGACAGGGTCTACCGCAGGCAGGCCGACCGCAAGGCCCGCAAGCGGGGCGCAGGCTTCACGCGCTGACATCCTCCGGGCGGGGTGCCCATGTCCCGCATCGACAACCTCCTCGAGCGGCAAGGCCGGGAACTCGATCGCTTGGCCGACGCGCAGGTTCGGGCCGTGCTTGCCGGCTACGAGGACGCGCGCCGGGCACTCCTCGAACAGCTTCAGAACACCCCCATGGCGACCTCCGAGAGGGCCCACCGCACGCGCGTCGCTCTTGCACAGGTCGAGACAGGGGCAGGAATCCTCCGCGCTCGTATGGGCCAGGAAATGAGCCGCGCAGAGATGGCGGCTCAAGCGCTCGCGCTTCGGCACCTGCTCTCGCTGATCCGCGCCCAGGAGCCCAACTTCCGCGACTCCGGGGCGGGCATCGAGGTCGCTGTCGCAGCGCGCCTCGCCGAGCAGCGGGCACTCGCGCTGCACCGCTTCTCGATCGACCGGTACGGCGCTCAAATCGTCGAGAACATCCAGCGCGCGATCGTCGCTGGCGTAATCCGCGGCATGACGGATCACGAGCTCGCCAAGCACGTCGCAGGCGCATCAGGCTCCGTGCTCGCAGGCATGCGCAGCCGCGCAGAGCTGATCGTGCGCATGGAGCTGTCGAGGGCTTACAACGACGCTCATCTCGAGAGCATCCGCAGCTTCGCCGAGCTCGTCGAGGACGACGGCACAGACCCCGTGCTGAAGAAGATCGACGAGTATTTCGACGCGCGCAACCATCCGTTCTCGAGGGCCGCACACGGCACCACGGCGCTCCCCGGTGAGCCGTTCCGGGTGTCGGTGGCTCGGGTCGCCGAAGCCGCGAAGGCGCTCGGCAAGTCCTCGAAGGGCGTCTTGTGGAACCAAGAGGGCGGCAGCTACGTCGGGGAGCTACCGGCGCACTTCGGGGAGAGAGGCCGGGTGATCGCTTGGCGCGCCTCGTGGGACGAAGACCGTACGACCAGTTGACGTGGGCCGCAGGTGCGGTTCCTCAAGACCCGCCGATCGCGTTCCGCACCTGCGAGGGCTCATCGCGCGGGATCAGCGGGCTTAGCGCGCACGACCGCCCAACGCCGGACCCTGCCGCAATCGCGGAGAAGGGCGCCGGAGTCGTGCACCCACACCACACCGGAGACGACGATGCCGCTCGACGCCACTGATCTCGAGCAGATCGGCAAGCTGATTGCCGAGGCCCAGAAGAAGGCCGCCGAAGAGTCGGCCAAGGCACTCGAGGCCCAGCTTGCAAAGCAGGCCAAGGGCTTGCAGTCCGAGACCGAGAAGCGCCTCGAAGCGCTCAAGGCCGAGACCGAAAAGCGCTTCGGGGAGATTCCGAAGCCCACAGATCCGCCCAAGGATCCCCCAGGCGGCGAAGACAGCCCGCTGCTCAAAAAGCTGCAGGCGGACCTCGACGCGATGCGCAAGCAGGCCGAGGCCCAGAGCAAGCGCGCCGAGGAGGCCGAGCAGAAGCGCGCGGCGGAGCTGCTCACGAGCGGCACCCGCGACGCGCTGATCGCCGCTGGCGCTGATCCCAAGCGCGTCCACCTCGCGCTTCCCGTTCTGCAGACGACCGGCAGGGTGAAGCTCAACGACAAGGGCGTCCCCGTGATGGTCTTCCAGCGCAACGGCTACGAAGAGACCCTTCCGATCGCAGACGGTGCGAAGGAGTGGCTCGGCACGGACGACGGCAAGCTGTACGTCCCGCCCGCAGGCACCCAAGGCACCGGCGACGGCACAGGGGGCACGGGAGGCCGCAGCGGCTCTACCGTCGATCCGCTCTCGATTGTTCTCGGCGCCATGCCAGGCGCCTTCTGACCGCCGGTTCAAGTCCGGCCTCCCTGAACCGGCCCTCTGCGGGCCAACGAGGACTCCATGGCGACTGTCACTCTCGCCACGATCGCGGCAGCGCTGTCGCTGATCTACGGCAACAGCATGACCTCGCAGATCAACAGCGTGGCCGTGCTGCCCTATCTCCTGCCCGTGACCCGCGGAGAGGGGCGTGCCTGCAACTGGACCGTGCAGTTCTCCGGCGCGGCCAACGCATCTGCAGTGGCAGATGGCACGGCGCGCTCTTCGTCGGACGCCGACAGCGAGACCGAGCTCGGCGCGACGCTCGGCTGGGCGATCTACGACAAGGTTGCGTCTGTCGGCGATCTCGTGCAGGCCGCCACGAACAGCAACTTCAACCCGGGATCCGCCGGCGCCATCCGCAACGATCTGCTCGTCGGCAAGACGGTGCAGCAGGCCAAGCGGCTCGCCATGGGGATCGCAAACGGCCTGTACGCGGGCAACGAGACCGCTTCGCCGGTGCAGATCGCCGGTGCTGCGCGCGCGATCGACTCGTCGGGCACGTTCGCTGGCATCGACCCGACGACCTATACCGAGTGGGTCAGCACCGAGCAGACCGGAGCCCTGTCTTCGGTGAGCTTCGCCATCTTCGACGCCTTCGTTCAGGCGATCTACGACGCCTGCGGCGAGAAGCCCGAGTTCATGACGTGCCCCAGCAACGTTTGGCTCGCGCTGAAGGGCCTCTTCACCGACTACGCGCCTCCCTACGTCCGCGAGTTCATGCTCTCCCGCGGCGCGGGTGCCGGCGGTGAGGACGCGCGCGCCGTCAAGCTCTCGGCGGGCATGGACGCGATCGAGATCAACGGGATCCCGATCGTGGTGGACAAGTACGCGACGGCCAACACGTTGTACGCCTGGAACACGAACTACGTCGAGATTCAGCAGGTCGACGAGTTCGCGGGCCTGCTCGCGCAAGGTGCCGCGGCCATTCAGGAGCTCTTCCGGCAGATCGCCGGATCGAGCGGGATCGTGCTGCCCCGCGAGGCCATCGAAGGCATGATGGCACGCTCTCCCGGGATCCGGCCCGGGATCAAGATGCTCGGTGACCGCGGCCACTCGAAGGAGGCCATGGTGCGCGCCATGCTCCAGACGAAGTACACCCGCAGAAACGCCTTCGGAAAGTACGTCTTCACCTGATGCGTCGTGGTCGGGCTGATGCCTGGCCCATCGTCACTACAGCCCGACTCGGAGTCACTCCATGGCGCTCACCTTTCGCAAGTTCTTCGGGAAGACGCTGATCTTCCAGATGGTGCAGCAGCTGCTCTCGCTGCACTATCGCACGCTGTTCAGCACGTTCGGGAGTCCAGCCATCGGCAACGGGACGACCGCCGGGCGCCTGCGCACCACGGCCTCCACGACGGGCCGAGTCGCTGGCGTCGAGGTCACCAAGGCCAGCACCGACGACCTCTGGAACCTCTCCGGCGAGACCGCCACCACGGCGAGCCAGTTCCGCGCGTACTGGCTGTACATCAACGCCGCCGGAGCGGCCTCGTTCGCAGCGGGGACCAACGCGGCCTCTGCTGCTGCTGCCCTCGCGGCCCTGCCGTCGATCGCCGAGGACAAGTGCGTGCTCGGCGTCTACGTCGCCGGCGTCAGCACGAACTTCGCCAACGCGCTCGCTGCGCAGGGAACCATCTACAACGGGATCCCCGAGGGGGCCGCTCTTCCGGGCGGGGTCTTCACGTACTCCGCTCCGCAGCAGATCAGCCTCGTAGCCGCGTGAGGTGACCCGTGGCGCTCACCGCTGACCAGCGCGCCAGCGTGCGGCGCTACCTCGGCTACCCCGATCGCATCCAGGGCTACTACTCGTTGCTCGAAGGGGCGATGGACTCTCTCTCTGCGGCGGGCGAGGCGCAGGTCGTCACGCTGCTGACGAAGCTCGCCACGCTCGAGACGCGGCTTGACACGATGCAGTCGACCAGCAACATCAAGCGCGCCGAAGAGGTCGAGTTCTTCGAGGGCGGTCATCGCTACCTGCTCTCCGAGGGCGATCGCCTCGTGCGGCAGCTCTCACAGCTACTCAACATCGCCGTGCAGGCATCCGCCTTCGGCGGTGGCGCTTGCGCAGGCCCCACCGGGAGAGGATGATGGCCAAGCCCAAGAACCCCAAGCTCGCCGAGTTCGCTGATCTCGTGGCCGAGACGCAGATCCCAGCCACCAAGATCGCCGAGATCTCGGGCGCGACGGTCGAAGAAGTCGAAGCCGAGCGCAACGCCGCCGCAAGCAACGTGATCCCTGACGACGAGGGCGACGAAGATCTCTCTGCTCGCGAGAGAGCGCTCGCCCGACGCGAAGCCGAACTCGCAGCTCGAGAGCGTCGCCTTGCGGCAGCCGAGCGCTCGGATACACGCGGCCGCGATGTCGCGCTCACGATTCGCGTGAAGTCCGTCTTCGACGCGACCACAAAGCACCCTGTAAGCGGCAAGCTCCAGTCGCATCGTTTTGTCCCGTCGCTGTACCGCGGCGCAATGGCCGTGCGCATCTGCGAGATCGCCGAAGAAAGCGGGCACACCGATCTTATTGAGGTCCTTTCCGAGGGGTGACCCGTGGCGCTGCGCGACGACCTGATCCCGATCCTCGACGACATCCGCCGAGACGTGATCGACACGGCCGTCGGCCTGCGTCTCGATGATGTCGTCGTCAGGCGGCGAGTGTGGAGCGGGCGGTCCCTCGGGCAGGGTACCGCCACCGACACCGACACCGAACTCGACCCTCGCCCCAAGGTCCACGACCCCCCGCCGAAAGCTCGGTACACCGAGCCCGGCCGGTACGATGAAGGCGATCGGGTTGTCGACAAGATCTCGCTGACCTACACCCGGGCCCAGCTCGATGGCGGGACGCTCGCAGCCAACGAAGAGTTCTACTGGCTCGTCAACGACCTGGCCTACCGTGTGATCTCGGTCGAAGACGAGTACCTCGGCTGGCGCGTGCATCTGCGGAAGATGCGGGAGCGCCCCACCTGACACCCCGCCCGAGGAGGTCCTGTGCCCACCGTCATCACGACAGCGCGCGGCTTCCCCGGCGAGATCAAGCGCCTTCACGAGCGCATCGCCCGCAAGATCGTCGTAGCCACCCACGAGATCGCACACCGTGGCCTCGCCGAGGCTGTGCGCATCACGAACACCGAGCACATCATCGACCAGAGTGCCTACAAGCGCGCGTTCCGCGTCGACGACAGCCAGCGGCGCCGTTCGACAGACGGCCAGCGCGACATGCGCTTCCGCAAGATGCCCGCCATGCTCATCAACGACGCGCCGCACGCGGCTGTCATCGAGCACGGTCGCAGGAAGGGCGCGAAGATGCCGCCCGACGACGCGATCCGCGGGTGGGTTCGGCGGAAGCTCGGGATCGGCGACAGTGACCCCAAGCAAGATCGGGTCGTGTTCGCGGTCCGCAAGGCCATCGCGAAGCGCGGTCTGAAGCCCAAGAAGGTGATGTTCAGGGCCTACCTCAAGATGCGCTCGTGGTGGCAGCCTCGCTACCTCGCGATCCTGCGCACGACGACCTGATCACCCTGCCCGGGAGGGCCGATGCCCACCGAGATCAGTGCTGTGGTGCTCGAGGTCCTCTGCGGGGATCCTGCGCTCGATCCGGTCGACAGCGCGCTCGAGGCCCTCGCTCGGTATCTCTTGCGAGCCGTTCCCGGGCTGGGTGCCTCCCTGCGCGCGTTTCCCGAGGCAAGCATCGAGCTTGACTTCGCGGACGGCCCGATCGTCACGGTGCTCTACCTCGATCACCAGCGCGAAGACGTAGCGACCGCCCCCGATCCGACCGACCCCCGCAAGAAGCTATGGATCACCGGCGAGCTCATGATCGAGGCGCAGGTCGACCTGTGGGGCGACTATCGCAGCCGTCGAGAGGCGTTCTCCGCTCTACTCGAAGAGGTCCTCGACAATCGCCTCCCGCACCAAGAGGGCCTTTACCTCTACTCCGCGCAGTACCACGGCCGGATCGTGGTCGGGACGTTCGAGAGCGGGCGAAACATCGACGAACCCGAGGCGGCCGAGACAGGGGCATGGAGGCGGAGCTGGCGCGTCATGCTCCGCTCCGATCTCGTGCGTGATCTGCGGATCCCGCTCCAGGAGACGATCACGCTGCGTCCCACTGTGGGCGCAGACGTAGACGTGACCGACCCAGACACCGATCTCACGTAGGAGGCCCGCGTGGGCTCACTCGTCAATCAGATCACCGCGATCACGTCGGCCTACTACGGCGTAAACATCCTCGAGCAGTCGCCTCCGGGCGGGGTGAGGGGCGCGGGCACGGGCATCGTCGCGATCGTCGCGAATCTGCCCTGGGGCCCGGTCGATACGATCACCGAGATCGCGAGCCCCGCGGAGTTCTTCAGCCGCTTCGCGCCGCTCGTGTTCGGTCGCCTCGACGTGACCTATCCGGCGCTGCGGGCCTTCATCGGCAAGACGTTCCCGTCCACGATCCGCGTCGTCCGGATCTCGCCCACCTCGCAGGCCACCGCCTCGCGCACCTTCGACGATGCGAGCTCGGGCGACAGCGTGACGGTGACGGCGCGCTACCCCGGACTGCTCGGCAACAGCATCTCCGTCGCGTGGGCCGCCAACGCGGACGACGCCACCGCGCGCGATGCGACCGTCACGATCGGCTCGTCCTACTCGGTGACCTACAAGCGCGTCGCGACGATCGTGTCTGCCGCGCTTGTCGTGACCGACCCAAGCGATCCCTACGTCGCTTTCACGAAGGCATCGGGCGCGACGCTCGTACCGGCTGCCATCGCCGCCACCGCGCTCACCACAGGCGCCGACGGCACGGCGGTCGCAGGCGAGTACACCAGCGCCGTCGATCTCTTCGCGGGCGCAAGCACACAGTGGAACGTTGGCTTCGTCGCCGAGCCCGAGTCGGGCTTGGTTGACGCCATCAACGCCCACCTGAAGACCTTCGAGGACGCCAACAAGCGCGGCATGTGGGTCTTGTGCACGGTGGCCGCCCAGAGCCAGTCCACGGCCAAAACCTACGCCGCGACGTACCGCAGCGATCGGCTGATGTACTGCTGGCCGCTCGTGAAGACGACCAACACCTTCGATCCGAACAAGGGCGAGATCACGGTCAACGGCAACAGCTTCGCTGCGGTCGCGATCGCAAGCGTGCAGCCCGAGCAGTCGCCTGGCGGCAACCCCGGCGCGCGCTACCTCTACGGGATCACGGGCCTCGAGCAGGACGCGACGACCGCGCAGCTCAAAGAGCTCGGCGAGGCCGGCGTTACGCCCTGGTTCATGTCGGATGCCCACGAAAGCGCCATCCTGCACGACGCGGTGACCACGAGCCTGACCGCGGGCCTCACGCAGGTCTTTCGCCGGCGGATGACCGACTACGTCGTCAAGGCGCTCGGCGACTACCTGCAGCGCTTCACCGGCGAGCTGCTCGACATCGACCTCGTGAACAGGCGCCTCGGAGCGGTCACGGCCCCCGAGATCGGGGCGCTGAAGCAGTTCCTCGGCGACCTGAAGACGAACAGCCGGATCCGCGACTACAGCGTCGATCCCTTCGGCGCGAACGTGCAATCGAACATCGACGCAGGCCAGTTCATCATCATCATCGCGGTTCACCTCTACAGCGTCCAGCGCCAGATCGTCCTGCTCGCGCAGATCGGCGAGACCGTGCAGATCACCGAGACCGTCGAAGCCTGATCGGAGGATCCCATGCCCGCAGCACTGCCGATCACCGGCAAGAACGTTAAGGTGGAGCTCCTCGTCGATGGAGTGCCGCAAAAGATCATCGATGCAGTGCTCGATTTCTCGGAAGAGGAGCGCGCACAGTCGCTCGAAACCGAGCATCTTGGCACGGACGACGTGCAGATCCGCAAGCTGCCGAAAGGCTGGGGCGGGCAGATCACGCTGTCGCGCAAGTCCGGGCAGATCGACGACTTCGCCGATGCCTACGATCTCGCGTTGCGCAACAACGTGCCGGTGCTGATCAGCATCACGAGCACGAAGTACTTCGACGACGGCACGTCCCGGACACACATCTACCCGGACTGCACGATCGAGGGCATCTCAACGAGCGCCCAACGCTCGCAGAACGTAACCACGCGCCTGCCCTGGCGCTGTGGCACCGCGCGTATCTGACGAGGCCCAATTCAGGGCCCGTCTCTCTGGAGAGCGATCATGGACGAGCACCACCGCCTCACCATCGAGGGGGAGCTGACCGCAGACCTGCGCGAGCTGACCGCCGAGGAGTTCGCACACCTCGCCAAGCTGACCGCCGGATCCGAGACCCCCGGCTGGGATCTCATCCACCGAGGGCTCGCGCTGTCGCTTGTACGCTTCGGCGATAGGAGCTTCAAGACGGGCGAGCTCGCGCCGAGCGGGATGCTCGAGAAGACCATCACCCGGCCCCGCCACCTCATGAAATTGCGGGCCGCCTGGGAGCGCCTCCACCTCCCCGATGAGAGGGATGCACTCGACACAAAAGCAATGAGGGTCGTCTCTGGCTGAAGCGGCAGCAAGCTTACCTGCTGCGGTATCTGCCAGGGATGGCCTACAGCGACCTTCGCGCGATGACCATGCGCGAGATGCTCGAATGGGTCGAGGTCACGAGCGAGATCGTGCGTCAAGAGAACGGCGGGGACGAGGGAGGTGACGAGTGAGCGGCGCTGCAACCTCTCCCACCGACTACGTGATCCGCACGCGCTTCGACGTGGGGGCTGTCCCCGGGCTGGGTGCAGTCACCACGCAGATCAACAGCCTCGACCGGCGGATCAGCGGGCTCGGAAACACGCTAACGAACAAGCTCGTCGCAGGCTTCGCCGCGGTCGCATCTGCGCAGGGCCTCAAGTCGCTCGTCTCGCAAGTCGTGAGGCTCAACGTCGAGCTCCAGAACGCGGAGTTCGGGATCGGCACGCTGTTGTCGGCGCTCGGGAAGATGCCATTCGACAGCGCGCTGGGCCTCGCCCGTTCGCAGGTCCAAGGTCTGCGCGAGGACGCCGCCAAGGGGATCGGCGAGCTCGGCGACTACATGCGCGGCTTTCAGATCTTGCTCGGGCCTGTCAGCCAAGGCGGTGCGAGCCTCGCACAGATCCGGGAGCTGAACAAGCTCGCGATCGCAGCGGGCGGCGCGATGCAAGGCCAGCGAGGCATGCGCGAGGCGCCGCTCGACATCGTGCAGGCGATTCGAGGCGGTCTGTCCGAGAAGATGACGCCCTACGCCGTGCTTGCGGCGCAGTCGATCGGCGTGTCCATGGGCGAGTTCAAGGCCATGGACACCGGAAAGCGCGTCGAGACGCTGATCAAGGCGTTCAAAAGCTTCGAGGGCGCTGCTGCGGCCTACGGGCGTACGTGGGATGCACAGTTCTCGACGCTCAAAGACGGGCTGAAAGACATCGCGCGCACGGCGACCGAGCCGCTGTTTCACTCGTGGACGATCGGGCTGCGACAAGCCAACGAGTGGCTGCAGAAAAACAAGGCCCTCACCGATGACATTGCCAGCCGCGTCGGCGACATGGCGTTGCGCGGTCAAGGCGCCCTGATACAGAACGCCGGTGCCATCGGGACGACCGGCGCTGCAGGTCTCGCAGGCGCTGTAGGCGCGCGCGGGATGATGGGCCTCGCAGGCTCCCTCGGGCTGGGTGGCCCGGCCACGATCATCGCTGGCATGGCTGGCGCGCTGCTTGCTCCGATCACTGGCGCGCTGCTCGCCGCGGTGCGCCGCTGGCCCGAGATGGGGCGCGACATCGCCAAGGATCTCGGCGGGCTCGGGCAGTCGATCGCGGGCTTCGGCTCTGCTGTGATGCGGTTTGCCGACAACCCGATCGTACAGAGTTTCGGTGCCCGCATCGGCTTCGTCTACGACAAGATGATCGAGGGCATGACGCGCCTCGTCAACTTCGGAACGTGGGCGATCGATTCGATCAACGCGATCACCACCGACCCGGCGGGGTGGGCGAAGTCACTTGGCGAGAAGATCTACGGCATCGCCGTGCACGAGCAGAAGCTCGGCCCCAACCCCGTCCTCGCCACCGATCCGAACTTTGCGTTTCGTGGCATGTCGGGCGGCGCGTTTGATCTGTTCAAAGGTGGGTTGCAGTCCGACTTTCTGAAACCCAAGAAAGATCCCGAGTTCAGCCCCCCGCCCATCGTCAAGATCGACAAGGTAGAGGTCAAGGTCGAAGCCGAGCGGCTCGATGATCCCAACGTCGTGGCGCGCACCTTCGAGTCCGCCATGGCCAAGGTCCTCGCGCACCCCAAGAGCGTGCGCTCGGGACGCCTCGTCCCGAAGCCCCTGTGAGGTAGACGATGCCGCTGCCTCCGATTCCTTCCGACGGTCAGCCTGTAGTCATCCAGGAGCTGTCGATCCCGTTCCGCGTGATGACTTTTGCCGGGCGCGACCGGCCCGAGCAGCCGGTGACCGTCGGAGAGCGCAGCCGGGTGACGCGTACGCACTACCCGGGCACGCACAAAGCAAGCGTGCAGTTCATGGGCACCGAGCGTGAGCCGATCGTGCTTCGCGGGTGGTTTCAAGACCCCTTCTCGATCCTCCTCGATGGCGGCCCTGCTGCTCGAGAGGCGCTGCTCCGCTCGATGATGCAAGGCGGCGGGCTGTGTCAGCTGATCTGGGGCACGCGGATCGTCTGTCAGGGCCGCGTCGAGGCGCTTACCTTCGACTACCACCTCGCCAACCGCGTTCGGTATGAGGTGACCTTCGCGGTGGACCAAGGCAACGAGCCGACCGAGCTCGCGCCTCCCATTCTCGGTGTGGCTGCTTCTGCGCAGCTCGCCGCGGCGCTGACGGTCGCTGTGAACGCTGCAAACCTCGTCATGAACACTGCGCGCACCGCCAAGGTGCTCGTGGGCGTCGTCCGCTGACCCAGCCCGGAGGAAGCCATGCCCGTTGCCTCCGTGCTCGATGTGGTCGAGAGCGTCGAAGACATCGCCGGCCGGATGGCGGAGCTACAAACCATCATCGAAGACCCCGAGCTCACCGACGAGGACGCGCTTACCCTTCGGGCAGGGTTGGATGGCGTGCGCTCCGACTCGCGCACGCTGCTTCGAGAGCTCGACGCGACGCCCGAAGAGGACCTGCTCCTCGTCGAGGACGGCGCGACGCTGATTGCGCTGTGGCGCTGGCGGCGAGAGACGCGCGGCGGGCTCGTCGACCTTCTCGAGCAGACGCGCACCGTGCAGGACCTCGCGGCCGAGTACGTGGCCGGCGCCAAACGCAAGGTGATCACGAGCCGCCAAGGCGACACGCTGCAGCGCATCGCGCAACGCGAGCTCGGCGATTGGCGCGAGTGGCCGCGCCTGCTCGCCGCCAACCCCGGCATCTCCGCCGGCGCGTTGCCCTCGGGGACGCAGCTTGTGATCCCCGACCCTCGCTGACGAGAGGCCGCCGTGCCGATCCCTGACCTGTCGCGGCCCAGGATCTACTATCCCCGCTGTGTCGTCGTTCTGGACTGCCTGTTTGACGATCAGGTTCCCGCAAGCCCAGGCCAGTACGCCACCTTCACCGCGATTCCTCGCTCCGTCGAAGTGCGGCGCAACAGCGCGCGCAAGGCCGACGAGTGCACGGTGGAGCTCGATTACCGAGACTTCCCACTTGACCCGCGCCTGCTGAAGGACCTGCTGATCTCGGTGCATATCGACGATACGCTCTTCAACGACATCCCGATGTACCCGATCCGCTTCAACCTCCGATTCATCGGCCGCGTTGACGAGCCGAGCACGGAGCTCGGGCCGAGCAGCCAAACCGTGAAGCTGGCGGCGCGCGACTACACCGGGATCTGGCTCGACTACCGGTGGCCGCAGGCGATCAAGCCTCCCGGAGGCAAAGCGACTCCGACCCTGCCTACCCCGCCCGGAACGACGCTTGGCGCGCTCGTGGAGCTGATGAGGCTTGCGGTGACCCCGCTGATCCTGCCGGCGGTCTTCACAGACCCTGCTGCGGCCGCGCTCGACGTGCACCTGCGCACCGGGCGGCTCGTGTTCGCCAGCAAAGACGACGACAGTGCCTGGGACGTGCTCTCTGCGCTGTGTGAGCTGTTCGGGCTCGTGCCGGTCTTCGATCTCGATGTGCTCACGATCCGCACGCCGACGTTCGCGAGTGCGCGCTCGGCGCTGATGATCTATGGCCAGAACGTCGAGACGCTGCGGTTTAGCCGAGATCTGAAGCAGGCGCGTTCGAAGCAAGTCAAGATCGTAGCCTGGAACCCCATCCTCGGGGTGAGCAGCGAGGCGAGCTACCCGCTTCCGGGCAGCCCGGACTACAGCCTCGTCACGCGCTTGTCCGAGGCGAAGGTCCCGACGACGACGGTGCAGCAGGTGCAGTACAACGTCGAGGGCACCTACCTCCCGCCTGAACTCGCCCTCCTCGCGCAGCGCGTGTGGACCGAACTCGCGCAAAACCAGGTCGTCGGCGAACTCGAGACGAAGGAGATGAGCGATTTCATCTTCGGCGACAGCCTGCTGGACCTCGCCAACGGCGACCTGCTGATCTGCAAGCTCGGAACCGAGGACCTCGCGAGCATCGCCTCGATGTCGGCCGCCGAGGCCATCGCGTTCTTGGCGGATCCCACGAAGCCAGGCGCCATGAACCCCGCTGCGGCGCTCGCGCTCGTGAACGCGTGGCAAGCGGCGCAAGCGCTGTCCATTACGTTCTACGTGCTCGAGACAGTGCACAAGTGGGACCGCGACACGGGATACCAGCTCACCGTGCGGTTTCGTGACTTCATCTTGGGGGTCTGATGGACTTAGGCTCTATCTTCGGGCCGTCCCCCGTCTACTGCGAGCTAGGCGTCGTCATAGGCCCCCCGGTCCCTCCGCCCACCAACGTGCTCGGCTCCCGGATGGTGCTCGTCGAGATCGTCTCGTCGAGCGCTCCCAAGGTTCTCGAGTGCCGCGTCCTCAATCTCGGGCAGGGTGCAGGGAAGGGCTTCTTCGCGCCCCTGCAGATCAACGATGAAGTCCTCGTCCTGCTGCCTGGTGGCGACCCGATGCGCGCGGTGTGTATCGGCGGGCTCGGCTCGGCCGCGGCGCCCAACCCGCTCGGCAACACCGGCCTGCAGGCGCTCATCCAGCATCCGGGCGGGGTGCAGCTCGGAACGCTCGACGGGCAGCCGGCGCACGGGATCGTGCACGGGCAACACCTCGTCGACCTGTCCACCTACCTGACGGCGCTCGACACCTACCTGACAGCGGTAGCGGTGGCAGTGAACGCGGCGGCGGCGGCCGCTGGGAGCGCCCTCATCGTTCCCAGCGCGCAGACAGCGTGGGAGGCAGCCTCGCTCGCCTTCGGCACGGCCGTCTCCACATCCGCCGGCTCGGGCACCCCGCCCGGAGTAGGCGGCCCCCCGCACGCCACCGCGCTTCACAAAGTCACGCCCTGACGGGATCGGAGCAGACGCCATGCCCGCAACGCTCGGCTCTCGCGGCTTCGAGAGCCGCAACACGACGCGCGATCGGCTGATTGTCACGTCGGGCTCGTTCACGTACGAGACAACCAACCTACCGCCCAACTCGCAGTCGAGCACGACGCTTGCGGGCCAAAACTCGACGTTTCGAGCGCCATGGTATGATGGAGTGGGCGGTCAGAACGAGCCGAGCGCAGAGCAGGTGTGGTTTCACGCCCGTTACTACACGACGCTCAACAACGCCAACAACAGCGGCCTTCGCGTTGGGATCGGTCGCAACGGAACCGAGTACATCTCGATCTCCACCGAAAATAGCACCAATCGGATCGTGATCCGAGTGGCTGGCACGGTGCGTGCGACGAGCGCGAGCGCTGCGCTGTCGATCAACACGTGGGCGCGCCTCCACGTACACGTCACGGGCGACGATGCCGGAGATCAGGTCCACGTCTATATGGACGGCGACCTCGCTACTCCGGTTGTTAGCTACACGCTGATCGGGGCGGATGCGACCGCTCTCTCTGGTGTCGGGCTGCCGAACGAGTTTCTCGTGACGATGAAGCTCGATTCGGGCTCGCGGCTCGACGATTTGATTGCTTGGGATCCCCTCAATGCGGGCTTTCCTGGCATCAACTACTTCGCAAGCTGTGGGATCGCCGGGATCGTCTTCACCGGCAACGGCGCAGAGACCGACTGGAGCGGCTCCTACACCGACATTGACGAGCGACCCGCCAGCGATGCGGACAAGATTGTCGCAGATACGGTGGGCGACGAGAGCAGCTTCACGAAGCCGGCGATCAGCGCTGACAACGTGTTCTCTGTGCAGGTCTTCGCACGCGTCACCCGCACGGGCACAGGCGCAGGCAGCAACCTCAAGGTTAAGATCAACGACGGCACCAATTCCGACGAGGTGACGGTGGCTGCGCCGGGAGACGGCGATGTGTCCGTCATCTTCGACACAGCCCCCGATGGGCTCGCGTGGTCGCCGGTCAAGTACGACGCCACCCGCGTGGCCTTCGTGGCGGAGACGTGATGTCGATCCTGCAGAGACACACCCACAGCGACCGTCTCGAGCGTTGGCTCGGCGCTGATCAAGTCGAGCGCATCTCGGAGAGCATGCGGCATTGGCACGGAGGGCCAATCGCCGTCGCAGGTGTCCCCGGGGCCGTGTTCGCTGCACGGGGTGGCGACTTCGTGGGGCCCATCGATGGCGGAGGTTTCGCGAACCTCTACGACTACGCCGAGCGCCGCGTCAAAGCTGCAGCACGCGCAGCGAGAGAGCGCGATGAGCGCTTGCGCCGCGAGGGCATCCAGCGCAACCATGCTGGATTCAGCTCGCTGTCTGATCTGATTGCAGAAGCGACTGCCGGTAAAGCGCGCGACTTCCACTTCAACAAGGTAGGCACCACGGGGGTTATCGCGGCGACCAACAGCCTCTGGCGTGTCGGCGCACACCCTGTAGCAGGAGCAGCAGCAGCAGCGGCACCCGGCGGGACTGTACCAACGAGCGCAAGCACCGGCGCGTTTGCGTTCAGCAATCCCACCGGCGGAGATACGCAGCACTTCGTACGTGGTGAAGGATTCACCACGGTCGCGAGCAACACGCTGCTGCTCTACGATCGGCTTTTTGCGGTCGCTGTCAACATGAATAGCACTGCACCGCAGGCCGTCACCGGCGTTCCGACGCGCTACCAGTCCACGACACCGGGCGCGCAGGACTACGCGGGCAGCAACTTCCTGTTCTTCGAGTGTGGTACAGCGCTCGCGGCCACCGCCCACAACTGGACGACGTGTCTCTACACCGATCAAGACGGGAACACGGGCGCGACGTTGCCATCGCTGACCGGCAACAGCGCAAACATCATCAATCGCCTCGATCATCCCACGGGGCAGTGGTTCGCGCCGCTCGCTTCGGGAGACAGCGGTATCCTCGCGCTTACACAGGTGCAGCTCTCGGCAGCTGTGGCGACGGGCGCTTGTGATGCCGTGATCGGGCGGCCGATCACGTTCATGCCGATGCCGGTGGCGAACCTCGGATTCATCGTCGACGGAATCAACAGTGCCTTCAACTTGGTGCGAATCTTTGACAACGCTTGTCTGGCGTTCCTCGAGATCTTGAAGCCATCGACTGGCGCTACGACCTACACCGGATCTTTCCGCACCGTTGCGGGATAGGAGGGAGCTTGACCGTCGAAGAACACACGCTCGGGTTTATCAGCGACGAGTCCGCGCGGCTCAACGTCGTCGAGATCAACGACGACCCCGAAGGGCTCGCAGGCGCCATCGCCGCTGCAGAGCTGATCATCGAGCGCGCAACGCCGCTGCTCAACGGGCGCGTTTCGGCGCAAGATATCGCTGACGGCAAGGCTGCGGCGAAGACCGCGCTCGGCTGGTGACGCGCTTCATCGCAGGGCCAACCAAGTTGGCCCTGCCATCGCAGTTCCAGTGGCACCCCACGCTGACGGCTCACGATCCGATCACGATTATCACGCTCGAGAGTCCGCCTCCGCCTTCGTCAGGCGGGATCCCGCCGCTCATGCAGTACTACGCGAGGCGTAGGAGGGTCTGATGGCCGCGTTTCTCCGCCAGTCCACCGCGGTTGACCTTGGGCTTGGGCCTTTCGTGGACGCTACCGACGGCGTGACCGCGGAGACGGGCCTCACGATTGCACAGAGCGACGTAAGGCTGAAGAAGAACGGGGGCGCGTGGGCCCAAAAGAACAACGCGAGCAGCGCCACCCACGAAGAAAGCGGGTGGTACGAGGTCTCGTTGTCAACGACCGACACAGATACGCTCGGTCGGCTGCTGATTGCCGTGTCGGTTTCTGGCGCGCTCCCGGTGTGGGTCGAGTTTCAGGTCGTGCCAGCCGTGGTCTACGATGCGCTCGTCGCAGGCACCGATAATCTCGACGTGTCGGTGACGCAGTGGGCCGGTAGCGCTGTCGCTACGCCCACCGTCGCCGGCGTGCCAGAGGTCGACCTCACGCACGTACAGGGCTCCGCCGCTCCTTCGCTCGTCAGCGGGCGCCTCGATGCCTCTGTGGGGGCGATGGCTGCCAACGTGCTCACCGCCAGCGCCATCCAGGCCGACGCGATCACTGCAGCCAAGGTCGCCGCAGACGTGTCGCTCGAGGTCGCAGACGCCGTGTGGGACGAGGCGCGCGCCGGGCACACGACCGCCGGCACGTTCGGGGAAGGCGTCGCCAGCGTGCAGGGCTCGGTCATGCTCAACGTCGAGGGCAACGTGAGCGGCAACGTGCTCGGCAACGTTGAGGGCGAGGTCTTCGGGGTCGCCAGCGGCGGGATCCTTTCAACTTCGTTCGCCACCGGAGCCATCAACGCCGCCGTGCTGGCTGCCGACGCAGGCACCGAGATCGCCTCGGCCGTCTGGGACAAGGATCGCGCTTCGCACGTTGCGGCGGGCTCCTTCGGGCAGGGTGTTGCCTCCGTGCAGGGCAACGTCACGGGATCCGTGGGCTCGGTCACAGGCAACGTGGGCGGCAACGTGTCGGGCTCGGTCGGCTCGATCGCGAGCGGCGGGATCGCAGCCGCGTCGATTGCAGCGGCGGCTGCGAACAAGATCGCCGATCACATTCTGCGCAGGACCTACGCCAACGTGCGCGCGAGCAGCGACGGAGACGCGGTGAGTCTGCGGTCCCTGCTCGGCGGCCTCGCGAAGCTCGTCAACAAGTGGTCGATCTCAAGCGGCACGCTGACCGTCTACCACGAGGACGACACGACAAGCGCCGGCACGCAGACCGTCACCACCAACGCGGCAGCTGACCCGATCACGTCGATCGACACGGACTAACCGATGGGATTCTTTGGCCTGCTCGACGGCACAGGGATCCCGGTTGGGGCGTCGAGCGATCAGATCGCGATCACCGGGGTCGTTGTCGAGGTCGTCACCGGGGGCCCACCACAAGCGATCACGGCAGCAGTCGCCGAGGTCGTCACCGCTGGCCCCGCGCTTGCGGTCTCCGGCGCTGTCGTCGAGGTCCTCACCGCGGAAGACATCGAGAGCATCCGCCTGTCCGGTGTGGTGCTCGAGGTCATCACTGCGAACGATCCCGGCGAGATCGTGCTCTCCGGCGTGGTGCTCGAGGTCATCACCGCCAACATCCCACCCCCGGAGGATCTCGTTGTGAGCAGGTACAGCGACCTCACCGAGGCCAAGCTCGGCCGGGACCTCGTTCTTCCCGGGCTGGGTGGGACCGATCCTGCGCCGCCAACGCTCACGGGCGACTGGCCTTCGATCTACGGCCGGGACAACCTGAACGCTGCGGTGCGCCGGCGCCTCGTGACTGCGCCTGGCCAGCTCGTGCATCGCCCCGAGTACGGAGGCGGATTGCCGCTCTTTGTAGGACGCCTCGCGACTCCCGGCGAACGGGCCAGGCTCGTTGCAGGGGCTCGCGGAAACCTGCTGCGGGACCCGCGCCTTGGGCAAGCATCCGTCAACGCAGGCGAGGCGCCTGGCATCCCTGGCGCCGTGCTCGTCGAAGCGACCGTGACTCCTGCGGGGGAAACCGAGGGCGAGGCCATCTCGGTGCTGACGACCGAGGGCTGATCACCCTGCCCGGAGACGTGATGCCGACCCTACCGACGTTCGACGACCTCTACAACGCCGCGCGCGCCGAAATCCAGCTCCGGCGACCCGATCTCACCGACTTCAACGAGGGCAGCAACCTCGATGCGATCGCTGGTGCTGCGGCGGTGCTTGCCGACGAGGTGAGCCGCGTGGCTGTGGCGCTGTTCGCGGCGCAGTTCTTCGACACCGCCGAAGGTGCCGAGCTCGATGCGCTCGTTCAGGATCGCTTCGGCGGGAGCCTCGTCCGCAAGCCAGCTACCGCGGCGCTCGGCACGGTGACATGGGAGCGTGACGCAGCGGGCGCCTACGTGATCCCGGCAGGCACGCGGTTTCGGGCCACGTTCGGCACGACCACGATCACGGTGCAGTCGACGGTGGCAGTCTCGCTGCTCTCCACGGAGACCGAGACCGAGATCCCCGTCCAGGCCACGGTCACCGGGCGAGCGGGCAACGCTGCGGCAGGCGAGATCGACGAGATCATCGACGTGCACGTCAGCGACCCGGGCGCGACCTGCACGAACGCGCAGCCGCTCGCCGGCGGGTCGGACGCCGAGACCGACGAGGCGCTGCGGGACCGCGTGCGGCGGGTGTACTCCACGCTGCGCCGAGGCACGAAGGCGGCGCTCGAGACCGGCGCGCTGTCGGTGCCCGGCGTCGGGATCGTCACCGTCGATGAGAGTGAGGTCGAGTCCTCGGGCTGGGTGTACGTCTACGTGGGCGACCCCGATGCGCGCGGCAACGACACGCTCGCTACGCTCGTCGAAACGGAGCTAGAAAACTGGCGCTGCGCCGGTGTGCTTGTCGAAGTGCAAGCCGCCGAGCGTCAGGAGAAGTCGATCACGATGGAGGTCGTCGTCGAGCGCGGCTCCGATCAGGTCGCCGTCGCCGCCGCGATCCGCGCAGCCGTCGTGGCCTACGGGGACTCCCTCGGGCCGGGTGTCCGAGCACGGGGCTCGCGCGTCGAGCAGGCCGCGCATCAGGCTTCCGATCTGGTCGTCGCGGTGAACGACGTGAGCTTCGGCGGCGGCGCGTCGCCTTCTGCGAACTACCGCGCGATCCGCTTCACTGCGGAGACGATCGCGATCGCTTTCACCGAGGCGAGCTGATGGCCCGCGCGACCTCCGAGATCCTCGCGCAGCTGCGCAAGCTGCTCCCGGGGCACTACGAGAGCGCCGAGGCGCTGCTCGCGGGATTCGCTGCGGCGCAGGGCCTCACCGAGTCGACGATCGACACGCTCCGGGACCTGTCCACCGTCGAGCTCGGCACGGGGATGTGGCTCACCTTGCACGCCCACGGGCTCGGGATCAAGCGAGCCACCGGCGAGAGCGACGAATCGCTTCGGATCCGGCTCCGGGCGGTCGAAGACCAGCTGACGAAGCCGGCGATCAAGGCCGCGGTTGACCGGCTCATCGCGCCTGACGAGTGCCGGATCGTCGAGTGGTTCGACCAGCCCTACCTCGACTCCGAGACCGACGCGGGCGCCTGGCTCGACAACAACGGCACGTGGCTCTCGGGTGGGCCTCGCAGCTTCCTCGTCGTGATCCCGATGCAGAGTACGGGCTTCTCGTGGGGCAACAGCTATCTCGACTCGGATCTCTGGCTTGACATCGAGGCGTACCTCGCCGATGGGCCTGAAGATCCGGTCTACGCCGCGATCATAAACGAAGTCGAGCGCATCCGCGCCGCGGGCGTCTTCTGGCGCCTTGTTCTGGAGGAGTGAGCGATGGCATCGAGCAACCTCGAACTCGAAAGGCCTGGAGGCCGGTTCAACGCCGATGTCGGGATGCTGCTCACCGAGCAGGACATCGACCGGATCGGCGCGATGTCCCTGCAGTCGATCCTCGCTTTCCTCTCGCTGCTGTTCTTCGACGACGAGCAGGGTGTGCCGCTATCAGGCTTCCCGCGCGACACGCTCGGTCGGGACCATTGCATCGTGACGGCGACGAGCGATCTCGGCTTCTCGGTCTCCACGGGTTGGGGGTTCCAGTTCGATTCGGCCGCTGCGGTAGCCCCGTTCGGGCAGAACCGCTTCCTGCCCATCGTGCGCGCGCAGGCATACACCGGCACGCTCGGCGCCCACGACGCGACACATCCGAGGCTCGATAAGGTCTGCATCCGGGCGGCGACGATCGGCGACGAGAGCGCCAGCCGCAACGTGAAGAACCCGACCACGGGGGTCGTCTCGAGCGCGTCGGTCGATCAGCGCCTTCGGCTGACCTCGGACGTGCTTGTCGTCGCAGGCACGCCTGCCGCCTCTCCCACCTCGCCTGCGACCCCTGCCGGCTACGTGGCGATTGGCGAGGCCCTCGTCCCAGCCGTCAGCGGCGCTGCGGTCTGGAGCGACATCCGGCCCGTTCTCGAGCTCGGGCACTACTTCCGCGGCCTCCCTGTGCACGCGACCGGCAACTACGTCCCGCTTGGCACGAGCAACGAGCTGCAGGTCACGGCCACGTCGCCTGCGTCGATGGCGGTCTACGTCACGCGCGGGCGCGCCGTCATCAATGGCATCTCTCGCTTCTATCGCGCCGCGGTCTACCCGCCGCTCACCGTCACCGCCGCGCACGCCTCGCTCGGGCGCTTCGATCTCGTGGTCGCCCGCCAGAACGGCACGCTCGATGTCGTTGCAGGCACCGCGGGCTCCGGTGTACCGCCGGCCGTGCCGAGCAACGCCATCGCGCTCGCCATGATCACGGTGGCGCCCACGGTCACGACGATCGTGTCGGGCGACATCACCGACCTGCGCGCGCGGGAGCCCTTCGTGGGCACGACGCACCTGCAGGCCCGGTCGACGAGCCACAGCCGGCTGAACGAGCAGACGGTCAAGGTCGCACTGTCGGCGGGCGCACCCTCCGGTGACACCTGCCTGCTCACGCTCACGCTGACCTACCCCGACGGCACCCCGCTTCCCTCCACCGACCTCGGGGCGGCGGGATTCGGTGAGGCGGTGCAGCTCGTAGCCGAAGCGTTCGAGTGCGAGAACGCTGCTACCGGCGTCGGCACCTACGGCTACGCGGGTGCCGAGACGATCCGGCAGTACACCTCGCCGACGCAGGCTGCGGATGCGGATCGGGTCGCGTTCTCGGCCGACGGCACGAACGCCGCGGTGATCGCGGGCGGTGGGCAAAAGCTGCACAGCCCGCAGATGATCTTCGAGGTCTCCGATCCCGCGGACACAGCGACGATCTACCTGCGCCGCAGCGGTAGCGGCGTAGCCGGCACCTTCCTGGTCCGGGTGCGCCCCCACAACGCTCCCGGCAGCGGAACGCACGTCACCGTGACCTTCACCTGATCCTGACACCCTGCCCGGAGGAAACATGGCGCAGCTCGATCTGACACTCGGGGTGCCCTCTGGCGACCGCACGCTCGAGGCGACCCCCGGCAACGTGCGCCGCGTACAGCTGCCTGTGGGCACCCGCGCGATCGTGATCACCTCGGAGTCGGCGTTTTACATCGAAGAGGACGAGACGCAGGTGAAGGCTGATGCATCCGCGTCTGACACGACGAAGCGGCAGAAGTTTGCAGCGGGAACCTACTCGCTCGTGCCGAAGGCGTGCGGAAAGGGCGCGCAACACCTGATGGCGACTCGATACATCTACATCGTCGGCACGGTGGCCTCGCAACCGTACTGGATTACGGCCGCCTTCGAGCGTGGCACATGATCGCGTCGATGGTTGCCCGCATGATGGGCGGCGGTGGCTCTGATGCGGTCGTCTGGCGGCTGTTCGACAGCTGCGATCAGGCCAGCAACACGCCGGTGGATGCTGGCGGGCTCTCGACGAGCCGCACGTTCACGCCCGCGACAGGCAAGCTCCAGATCGCTTTCTCGACGGTCACCACGTCGCATCCAGGCTTCCGCAACAACCACGTCTACGTTACCGAGTCCGTATCGACGCTTCTGCCCGGGTTCGATCCCGACCTTCATGAGCTGGTCGCCTACGTCAGCAAGGGCGACACCGACTCGGGCACCGGCGAGATCCTCTGCTCGTTGTCGCTGATCGATGAGTCCACGCCAACAGGCACGGCGCAGGGCGTTGGAGGAGGGTGGACGCAGAGCAGCGCTTCGACGGACGCTGTGTCTGTCGTGCAGGCCACTTCCGCCTCTGCAAGCAACGAAGCCAACGCTCCCTGCCAAGGCGCGTTCCTGCGATGGGCGTTCACGAAGGTCAGCACGACGTGGGCTTGTAACTTTACGGTCCGCGGAGACCCCACCGGGACCGATGCGCCTGCGCCGAACCCCGTCAACAACAACTATGTCAGGAGCAACCCGAAGAATTGCTACCTGATGCTGTCTGTCGCCAAGCGCCTCGGCGACAACTTGAGTGGGCAGAACGGCGAAGTCGTTGCGTGGGTGGGGTATCGCTCGCGAGGCGCCCGCCCAAACTGATCGCCCCGACGGCACCCGCCAAGCCATCGGGGACTCAAGAGGAAGTCGTCCTCTTGATCGGCGACTCGTTTGGAGCGCAGGGAGAATCCGTCTCGCTCCTCACAGGGGACACCTGGAACCAGAACGGCACGCCTTACTCGGGCCCGACGACCGTTACCCTCTGCTCGATCGCAAAGGGCTTCTACGACCGGATGAAGGAACTGCGCCCGAGCGCGCCCATCCACGTGTTCCAGCACGCGGTCTCGACGATCGACCTCGAGACGATCTTCCTGTCGTACTGGCCGCTCGTGAGGGATCGGGCGCTGGCGGCGGGCAAGACCCCCACCGTGCTCCTGATCTGCGCAGGAACCAATTCCTCGGGCACGGGTGAATCGGCCGTGGTGCCTGGCTACCTCGACACGATGTACCGGGCCTGGCAGGCGCGCTTCCCCGGGCTTCGCATCGTCCATCTCGGCCCCTACGTCGAGGAAACCAACGCTGCTCCCGGTGGCCTGCCTGCGCAGGCCCGCCCCGAGTCCGAGCTCGTGCGCAACTACATCGCGGCGGCCTGCGATGGCCGGACGCGGCACTACCTCAACGGGCAGAGCTACACGGGCCACCCCGACGAAATCCACCTGCTTCCGGCCAGCCTCACGACCGCTGGACGCGACGGGTGCGACGACTACTACAACGGGAGCTGATGTGCCGACCTATTTGACCGACAAGATCGAGCAGTCTCGCGTATCGCCTCGCGTCAAAACGCAAGAGACCAGCGTTCTCGAAGGCGACCCTGTGAGCTTCGATCTGCCCAAGGATCTGCTCTGCTCGGCGCGCACACCAGAGGCCGCCAAGCGCCTCTGCACCGATCTCGGCATCAAGCTGATCAAGCGCGCCGAGGTCGTCTACGAGCCCGGCGATGTTGCGATCGTCGGGAGTCTCTCGGAGGGGCCCACGAACTGGGCTCGCCACACCTTCAGCCGTTGAGGAGGTCGCGTGCAGCTCGATGAGAGCCAGATCTTCACCGCCTATCGGGCCGCCCGCGAGTCTGGGCTCGATCCTGACAGGTTCCTTCGTCGTCACCTCGCCCAACGCGGGCTCTCCGCGTCAGACGAGGAGCTTGCCGATCTCGAGGCGCGGCTCGACAAGCGCTACGCGGCTCACCTTGCCGCCTCCCTCTCCGCCTCCCCTCCTGCGGCGGAGGTCGCCCCCCAAGCGGCCCCGCCGCCTCCACCCCCTACTGCGCCTTTGGGCGCGCAGGAGCCGCGCTTGTTCTCGCACCCCGAAGAGGCCATCACCCGGGCCCTCGTCCCCGCGCTCTCGGCCACGCTGCAGCACTTCCAGGGGGGCACCCTGCCCGATGGGCTGGCCGATGCTTTCACGGGCGTGGCCGCCAACGTGCGACAGCTCCGGAGGCTCACCGAAGCGAAGCGCGCCAGCGACACGAAGCGCCGCAACCTCGAGGAGTTGTCGCTGGACGCCGTGCTGACCGCTCTTCCGGGCGGGGCTACCCTCTCGGACGAGGCAATCGCCGAGATCGCCAAGATGATCGCGCGCGCGTTCGACGAGGCCACCCGCACAGGCCCACTCGAAGAGGTCGACGAGCCCCTGATCGCCCGCGGCCTCGAGTGGTTCGGGCAGCGCGCGCGCGATCTCGTCGAGGCCAACCCGGGAAACCTCGAAGCCCGCGCCCAGCGACTGGAGACGCGGGCACTGGAGCTGCAGGCGCGAGCCCAGGAGCTGCGCCAGACGGCAGCGAGGTCGCGCGCCCTGAAGAAGCGGGGCTGAACCTCCTCTCGCCGGCCGCTCGCGCCGCTGTCGAGGCACAGCGCGCCGAGCCCACCCTGCCGCTCTCGGGGTTCTCGCTCTCGGACCTGCCCACCGAGCTTCCCGCTCCCCACCGGGCCGAGACGCCGCGACCCGCCGCTCGCGAGACGCCCGCCCTCGAAGCGCCGCACCCACCCCTCGGGCTGGGTGCCGATCCCGACGAGCCCCTCCCCGCCCCCGTCGTGATCGAGTCCACCCCGCGCCCTCCTCCGATCCGCGTGCGCGTCGACCAGCGCTTCCCGACCGACGAGGAGCGCGCAGCCAGCCAGGAAGACCCCTCCGGCTCTGTCTACGACGCGATCCCCGACGACCAGCGCTCCCAGGTGCTGCTCCAGTGGATCCACGAGGAGCTCGCCGGCCTCCGAGACTCGCTCACGAGCGACGGCGGCCATTTGGGCGTTCTCGCGAAGCAGGCCACACAAGCGCTCGGCACGCTGACAGCCGAGCGAGAAGCCGTCGCCACAATCGACAAGCGGATCGCCTCGGCGCTGGCCCAGGCCGACAAGCGCCGCACCGACGCTCTCGAAGCCGCCGCAGACCGCACCCCTCTGCAGCGCCTCGTTGAGAGCCCGCACGCTGGACGCCTAGCAGCCGTGCTCACCTGGGTGGGGGGCATGATCTCGATGGGTTTGCTCGACTACCTCGGCCTCGAGAGCGAGCCTATCTTCCGCTTCGTCGCGCTGATCTGGGGGCTGTGATGGAAAGATCGACCCGCACACCCGCTTTTGGCCGTCAGACCCGCGCCCCTGCCCGGCAGCGTGCCGCAGAGCCAGGCGTGACGCCCGTTCCGCTCGGCGACGACGAGGACGGCGAAGAGCTCGATCTGGGGCCGCTGGCCTCCGTAGTCCCCGCGCCTCTGCGCCCCGCAGCAAAGCGCGTCGAAGACCTCGGGCTGTGGCTGCTTGGCAGCAACGCGGGCCTTGCAATCCACGCCACACACGCTGTCGTCGGCTTCTGTGTCTGGTATACGCTGCTACACGGCTTCTTCGGCATCTCGTGGTGCTTTGGGCAAGCGGGGCACCCTGTGCCACCGGCCAAGCTGTCTCCCCCGCAACACCCCGAGATGCCGGGCCCCTTCTCGCACGCTCCGAAGGAGGACCAGTGATCACATGGCCCTGGTTCCGGCGCACAAAGCCCGCAGAGTCCGAGCCCGCAGACCCGATCACGCCCGAGCAGCGCGACACGATCGATGCGGTCGTGTCGATCTTCGAGACGGGCCAGTTGCCAGGCCCCGAAGCGTATTCGACCGTGACGATCCTGTCGGACGGTGCGGGGATCAGCTACGGCCTCCATCAAGCGACGGCCCGAGCAGGCTCTCTGCAGGACGTGATCCGCGACTACTACCACCGCGGCGGCCAGCTCGTCTTCGCGGGCCAGGGCGCCGCGCTCGAAGACGTGATCGCGCTCGCGACGCGCTCCACGTCGGCGACCCCGGGGTCCGTCAGCGCCGATCTGCTCGCACTGCAGCGGGCGCTCGCGGCGGCAGGCGAAGAGCCCGTCATGCGAGAGGCGCAGCGGCACGTCTTCGACCGTCGCTACTGGCTGCCGACCTACGAGGCTGGCCGCAAGCTTGGCTTGCGCTACCCGCTGTCCTACCTCGCGCTCTACGACCTCTCGATCCACAGCGGCCCTCCGCTCGCCGAGCGCCCCCTCGCCAGCGGGCGCCTGCATCAGCTCCGGCAGACCTTCCCGGAGTACCCGCCGTCTGACAGCCGCACCGAAGGCGAGCGTGTGTGGGTGGTCGCGCTGACGAAAGCACGCAAGCGCTGGCTCGAGAGCCCCGGACAGCGGGAGATCGTGCGGCGCTCGTCGTACCGCTGTGACGCGCTGCTCGAGATGATGGCGGCGCCGGCGAAATACTCCCTGTGGGAGCTGCGTAGACCCTTTGTCGTGCGTGGCGTGAGGGTCTCTTGATGATCGCCTTTGCTGGCCTTGTGTCGATTGCGGCTGTGCTACTTCTCGCGTTTGTGCTGGACGGGCACAGCTTCCCAGCGATTGCCGACCCGTCGCTCTGGGCTCCGCTCGCAGCGCTCGCCGTCGTCGGTGCCTACCTCGAGCGTGCGGGCTCGACGGAGCACCTCCGTCGCGTGGGCGCTGCGAGCCAGGCGATCGCCGCGTGGTGGTTCGCGATGCTGCTCGGCACGATCGCCACGATCACCGCTACCCCGCTCGGCGGGCAGCTCCAAGACGGGCTGCTCTCGCTGCCCGAGCGGCTGCTCGGCTACACGCAGGCCGACGCTCATCGGCTCGTGTCGCGCGCGGGTGTGGGGCCTCTGCTCGGCCTCGTCTACTCGTCCCTGCCTGTGCAGGCGCAAGCGCTCGCGCTGTGGCACGGCTTCATCCACCCTCGACCCGGCCTGCTGTGGGCGACCGCGCGCGACACGGCGGCGCTCTCGATCGTGGGCGTGCTGCTGTACCTGTGTCTGCCTGCCGCGGGCCCGTTCGTGGCCTACGCCTACGAGGGGCCTGCGCCCTCGTTTGTCGAGCCGTTCGCGTTGCTCCGGGCTGGGTTGCCCACTACGATCGAGGCGGTCGACGGCTTCGTCGCGGCGCCCTCGTTCCATGTGATCGTCACCGCGATCCTGTTGCGTCTGTGGGTGCAGACGCCGCTGTGGCCTGTGGGCGTGGCGATCGCCGTGCTGCAGGTGCCGGCGACGTGGGTGGTCGGCTGGCACTACCTGTCTGATCTGCTGCTCGGCGCTGCTCTCGCAGGCGGAGCCTGGCTGCTCGGGAGGGCCTCGTGAGAGATGTGGCGCTCGTCGCGCTGACCCTGACGACGCTCGCGATCGCGGGCTCGCTGTCGGGGCTCCCACTTGTCGACCTGGCGGAGGGGTTGGTGCTCTTCGCCCTCGGGCTGCTCGCGACGGCAGGTGTTGGGGTTAGCACCGCGGCGCTCGTCTGGCTTGGCGCTGCGCTGCTCGATGACGAGGAGGGGCGGTGAAGACTTTCGCGATACTGATTGCGCTGCTCGCGCTGGTCCGCCTGTTGTGAAGTGATCGTTGCCGCGTCTCTGGGCGACGAAGAAAGATAGTCTGCAGCAGGAGGCACTATGAAAAGACTCTTGGCGCCAAGGCTTGGTGACCCAGCGGCCCTCTTCGTCGTGGTCGTGTGGGCCGCTACCTTCGTCGGACTGGTGGCGATACAGTCAAAAATTTTGATTCTGCTGGTGTTGGGAGCGGCCCTTTTCGGGCTGGTCTCGCTCGTCTGGCTCGGCGCGGCACTGCTCGATTAGGAGGGGCGGTGAAGGCGCACCGCTGGCGACAGGTAGCCACCGCCCACGCGGGCGGCGTCGATCGCTGCGCCGCCTGCGGGGTGTGGCGCGCAGACCCGCCCTCGCTGCGGCCCTGCCCGGGGCCCGAGCGGCCCTCGTGGCGGGAGGCCGTCGAGCACTGGCGGCCCACCCTGTTCCGCACGCGCCCCGGCGAGGTGAGCGATCGCGCGCAGTGGGGGCTGCTCTGGCGCTCGAGGTTGTTCTTCGGCGAGTCGATCCCAGCGCTGGCCCTCGACGTGTGGGCTGGGTGGCGCTCGGACGCGTGGCTCGTCGGGTAGCCCCGTCGTGGGGCGAGCTCGCCGCCGTCGGGGGATGCGCGGCGCCCATCAGGGGCCTCGTGGTGGGGGACAGGGAGAACGAGCCCCTGCCCGGGGTAGCTCTCAATAAGAAGCCCCCCCACGAGGTGATCGGGGAGGGCTTCAAGCGTTGGTCGTACAGATCAGCGCTTCAACGGGGCCCGGGGTTGGACCGGGAAGCAACCTGGGCAGGCTCGCGGAGGGAGTGTATCGGGAGGATTCGGGTCGGTACCGATAGGCGGCCGCACGAATCCAGGCCTCGTCGATGGAGTCGCAGGCCGCCACAAGGGCGGCCCAGGCGCTATCTGTCTCGGCGCGCGCTGACGGACAGAGGCGACCCGCCGGGGTATCGCGCGCCGAGACGGCCAGGTCGTCAGCGCGCGCCGCCGCACACGCTCCATTCCAAAGTGCCTCCTCGTCCTCGGCGGCCGCCACATACTCCCGCGCAAGGCGGGATACCGTTGCTCCGTTCATCTCATCCTCCACGCCCACCCCCGCGAGATGCGGAGGGCCACCGACTGGCTACGGTGGGGCGCCATGCGGCGCTGCACGACTGGAGGGCTAGGGCAGCGGCGGCCGGCGTGCGACCCCCCGGGCATGGGCTGCCTCGATGAGCCCCGCGGGCGCAGCCTTTCCGAGGCGATACCACGAGGGCCGGATCACGTCCGGCTCGGGAGTGCGCCCCAGCGCCCGGGCCTGCGCGAGCATCGCCCGCGAGAACTCGAGAAGATCGCAGTTGGCGAACCGCAGCCGGAAGGCCACCCGCACGGCATCAAGAGAGGGTAGGGCGCCTCGGTAAGGGCGCTTGATGCCCTCGTGGTAGTCGGGGCGGTAGCCCCGGGATGCGTACTCAAGGGCGCTCGCGGCCGTCGATCCCTCTCCCTGTCCCCATCCTCTCGCGATCCGGTCCGCCCGCCGGTATGCTGCCTTGGGGTTCATGCTGGCTCCCTTTCGACGGGCTTTCACCGTCTCATCGGCGCAGTCGCCGCGGAAGTGCGGTCGGAGCTGCGGAGGGGCCCCGGGTGGGGCGGGGAGGGGCTAGTCGCTGGGCCAGCGAACGGAGCCGCACCCACGGCCGTGGGTGGGCCACAGCGTCTCGCCATTTGCGGTGACGGCCCGCCCCGGGGCCTCGGGGTCCTCGGCGGCCACCACCCAGCAGGCGGTGGACCTGCTGGGCTCGCGGCGCTCTCGCCGCCGAGCGTCGCGCAGCGCCTCCGTGAAGCTACCGAACAATCGCCCCCACTGCTCGTCGAAGGGCCTAAAGGCCCGGTATGGGCCCCCTACTGCGGGGCGCGTGTCTTCGTCACCCTCGAGCTCGTCCAGATCTTCGTGGTAGCCCATCGTCTCTCCTGTCTGTGGGTGGAAAGCCCCGCCCGGGGTGCGGCTCCCCGGTGCGCCCATGCGCGGAGCGGCGTGTCAGAGCGGGCGAACGTGCCGCACTTCGACCCCCGCCGGCAGCGTCGGGACCGGTGCGGCGGCGATGCGGCGGATCTCGCGCTCGGCTGCCCCGGGAGTGTAGCCGAGGAGGTGGCCGTAGCTCTCCCCGGACTCGGCGACGAACCCGATCCCGGCCCCCGGGACAACATCGACGCGGTAGCCGGTGCCAGCGGGGAGACCAGCGCGGGCGCCGTCGATGCCGAGGGTGTGGGCGAGGGTGGTGAGGTTCTGCATGTCGTCTCTCCTGTGCTTGTGGTGAAGCCCCGCCCGGGGTGCGCCCATGCGCGGGGCGGTGTATCAGCCGAGGACGAGCGCTCGAAGCTCGTCGTAGCCGTCGGCGCCCTCGAATACGGGATCCGCGTTGGTGTCGATCACCTCAACATTTGCGAGGCGGTACACGGTGTACCGCTCTCCGGCGACCTCACCGAAGCCCACGATCTCGGCCTCGGCCGCCCCCAACTCGGCGGCGAAGGAGCGGATTCCGGCGCTGTTGATCGCGTAGACGGGGAGGGTCTGCATGTGCTGCTCCTGTTCTTAAGGGCTGGTGTCTCGCCCCCGGTGATCTTCTCTTACTGTGGCGCCGTTTTTGGCGCCACAAAATAGATGAGAAGTTTCACCTATTGACGGTCAGACGCCAGGAAATCGCGACACGCGGCCGCGAGATCCTCGAGACGCTCGGCCCGTGGCGCACCAGGCGCGAGCTCGTCGAGTCGCTCGAGAGCCGCCCGCAACGGGGCCCGGGGATCCCCGGGAAGATCGGCGGCTTCGATGCGTGGCTTCCGCCCGGGCTTGGCCCGAGCCTCGATCCCGTGCGAGCGCTGCACGTAGCGCACCCTGCCCGGGGTGCATCCGAGGCGCTTTGCGGCCTCACGAACGGGTACGCCAGCCTCGAGAAGCTCGCGCACGGCGGCGACGGTGGGGGTGCTCACGCGGCCTCCCGGTAGTACGCGCCGAGTTCGGCGCGGAGGATGCGCTCCCGCACGTCCGCGCGGCACCACCACTCCCCGACGGCCGCGTAGATCGCCCGACGCAGGCCGAAGGCGATCCGGAACGGCGGGCCTCCGGAGGGGACGAGATCCGCCGCGGTGAGAGCGCCGTCGAGGGCCTCGCGGGCCTCGGAGATCTCGGCCGACAGGTGGTGCTCCATGCCGCGCAGGTGTCGGAGCTCGTCTACGGACTTCTCGAGCCGCACGCGGGCGGCTGCTACGATCTGCTCTGTCTCGGTCACAGGCTCTCCTTCGCTGATGGGATCCTGGTATCGAGGCGCCCCGATTCGCGCCACAATTGGCGCCACAAATATTAGGGCAGGGAGGATCGCCACCTCGATCCCATGTCTACGATCAGCTCCCAATCGTGATCGCCAACATTCTGCTCTAGAAATAGTGGCGCCTAAATAGGTGCCGACATACAGTATCAACATCGGAGGGACGGAAGCCGAGCGCCGCGAGAGCGGCCGAGCGAGCACCGGGCGGACGACGGAGAGCTGATCGGCTCCGTGGCAGTCGCCCAGGACGCAAGGCCAGAGTAGCGACGACGCGCCCCGCCCACCCAGCACCGCCCCACCTCCTACGCGTCACGGCGAGGAGGTCAAGGTGTCACCAGGAGGTGCCTGTGTCCTACTCTTCCTTCTTCGATTGCGGCGAACAGCAGGACTTTTCTAGCGATGATGTCGACTGGCACGACCTCGACTTGGATAGCCTCGACCCCGAAGAGCGCGAGGCCCTCCGTGAGGAGTACCTCGAAGAGATGGCCTTGCGGCTCCTCCTCGAGGAAGAGGAGGGCCGCGACGAGCACCGCCGCGCCGACCTCGCAGGGTGGGCCACACCCGAGGACGAGATTCCGTTCTGACGCGCCCGGAGCGCAACCCGCCCCGCCACCGAGAGGTCGCGGGGCTTTGGTGGTAGGAGGTGTCCGTGTCTGATCCCCGCCTGTCCGTTCTCCTCGATCTCCTCGACGAGCTCGCCACCGAGGGGCGGCAGGGCCTCGCCGAGGCGCTCGACACCCGGCCCGAGCTGTGGCTCCAGATCCCCCGCGGCGCCCTCGTGGCGTTGCCGTGGGAGCGGCGCCGGGGCTCCTCGCTGATCGCGTGCCGGCTGGCCGCCGGCGCGGCGACGAGCCTGCCCACCTCTTTCGGCACCCCGCAGCTCCGGGCGGCGCGCGTCTCGAGCGTCGGAGGCGCGCTCGTCGTCGAGACGCTGGCGCTTTACGGCGCCGTCTGGCGAGAGTGGCCCGTCGAGGGCTGGGGAAGGAGGGCCCACAACACAGGCCCGCTCGAGGCCGCGCAGGCCGCCGCAGACGCCGCCCTCCTCGCGGCAGGGTGGGTGCTCCTGTGAGCCGCTCCACCGACCGCGCCCTCGTGGCGCTCGACACCTTGCGACAGCTCACCGACGGCACGCCAGGCGATCTGGCGGCGCTGCTCGTCGAGGTTGTGTCGGCACAGCCGATCGCTGGCCCGTGGAAAGATGCCCGGATCGGATTCACGCAGTCGTGGGCCCGGGAGGCTGGCGTGCTGCTCGCGCGCGGCCAGCGCTACCCCGCCTGCGTGCGGCTCGCCCACAACGGGCAGTGGGCCGCCGATGTGGAGGAGGATACAACCCTCCACCCCTCCCCCGAAGCAGCGAAAGCCCACTGCGACGAGCGCCTACGGGCAGCCGGGTGGCTCCTCCTGTAGCCGACCGGGGCACAGTGCCCGAGTCCGGCTGGGCACAGCGGATCTTGGCGAGGGCACAGCGGCCAGCGCGACGGGTGTACGCCATCTTTGCGAGGCGCGCCCCTTGTTCTTCTTGTTCCACTGCCCGCGGACACCGCGCGGCTACGACGCCTCGGGACCGCTCCGATCGTTGCGGATCTCGGCGGAGCGTCCCGGAGCAATCTTCGAGGTACGCTCTGGATAGGCACGGTCGGACCGTGCCCGGGATCTAGGCCCATGGTCCGCCGCCACACCGTCGACTCTCGGCGTTGTCGGCCCGACGCGCGAGGCTCGCGTCACGCGTGCGGACACCGCGCGGACACGGCGTCAACGATCCGCGCCCAGCCGTAGTCGCTTCGCTTCGGGCGCCTCGCCGAACGCGGGCACGAGGGCGACGGCCTCGACAAGTGGCAGTGCGTCGGGCCCCACGTAGCGCTCCCGCACGTCCCCGCGGCTGTGGCCCACGAGGTACTCCACGGCCTCGGTGTCGGCGCCCGCGGCTTTGAGTTCGGCCTGAAACCCCGCCCGAAACGCGTGATGCGCGCAGCCCTCCCACACGAGCGGCTCGACGCCCGCTCTCTCCCAGGCCCTCTGGGCGTCGCGCGCCCGGGCCTCGCGGCGCTTGCGGGCACACGGCACGAGGTAGCCCTCTCGCCTACCCCAGCCGGCAAGGATCGCGACGAAGGCTGGCGCGAGCGGTACCCAGCGGCCGCGGCGCTCCTGCTTCGTCTTGCCGAGCTCGGGGCGGATCCGGAGCTGGGCGGGCGAGAGATCGAGGCGCACGTCCTCCCACCGCAGCGCAAGCGCCTGGGCAACGCGCAGCCCCGTGAAGCGCAGCACGAGGTAGAGATCGTGCTGCCAGCCGTCGGATGCCTCGATCATGGCGTCCATCTGGGCCCAGCTCGGCGCGAGCTTGTGTGGGGCGGCCTGCCGCTCGAGATCGAGCGAGTCGGGCTGGGGCACGCCGTGGTAGGTCCCGCGCGCCTGCCGCTGCCACGCCCAGCGCCACAGCAGCTCGATCGCTTCGAGGTGCTTGCGCACGGTCTCGGCGGACCGCGCGTGCAAGTGCCTCCCCGTCTCGGGCTGGGAGAGGTGGGCGTGGTACTCGGAGAGCGCCTCGAAGGAGAGGGCCTCGTCGACGAGCACGTCTCCCGACCAGCTCCGGAAGCCCTCGAGCATCTGCGCGTAGCGGCGCGTGGTGCTCGGGGCGCGCCGCCTGGCCACGTCCGCGACGTACTCCGCGAGGATCAGCGCGAGAGGTGACGCTCGGCCAGCACGACGAGGCTCGTACCGTCCGTGTCGCTCGAGGGCTTCCTCGATCTCCTCCGCGAGGGCGTGCGCCCTGCGCTCTGTGCTGACGGTGATCTGTCGGTGTCGGCCTTCTCGGCCCCCCTCCCACCAGCGGACCGCCCACCCCTCGCCTCTGCGTTCGACACTCGCCACGCGCACACCTCGTCAAACCAGGTATCTAGCAGATCCGCGCGCCACCGATAGCGCGCCGTGCGGGTGCCATGCTTGCCCGCGTAGCAGCTCCACGCGGGCTCGACGGGGCAAGCCAAGTGCACGAGGCCCATCAGCGCCTCGTGGGAGATCCCCAGGTGCGCCGCGGCCTCGGCGGTGGTGATGCGGGCGCTCATGGGTCCTCCTTTGGCGTCACCAAGCGATGGAGCGGCTCGAACAGCCCGAGCTGCTTGCAGAGCACCTGCCGCCGCTCAAGCGGCGAGGCTTCCTGTCCCGGGGGCTCGAAGGTCACCGGGCGCGCGTCGACGACGATCTCGGGCACCGGCGGACCCTGAAAGGCGCGCGCCGCATGCCTAAGTTCGGAGACGCGCCAGGAGAGCCGCGTCACCAGCCCCCGCAGCTGCATCCGCTCGTCGTAGGCGACCTCGGCTTCCTTCGCCCGGCGCCGCGCCCGACCGAGCTCGGACGAAAGCGCGCGGAGCCGGTTCTCGAGGGTGTCGCAGCTGCAATCGTCCGGCTGGCCGAACACTGCGCCCTCGCACATCGGCACGAAGCAAGGGGGCCCCTTCGTCGGGAACACCCAGTGACACCGGATCTCCTGAGAGCGACGCATCGCCTCGATGGAGGCCTTACATTCCTGCTCGAGATCGCGATCCTCCGGATTCTCGGGCGGAAACCTGGTAGGTCCCTTCGAGCCCTTCGATTTCCGGCTCACGGGGCCTCCCTGCGTGCGCGCTCGTCGATCCGCTCGCGCACGGCGTATGCGAACAGCTGTACAGACTCGACGAGTGCGTACTCTTCGGGATCGACGTCGCCAGCCACCCGGACGAGCTCGTCGCAAGCGATCGTCCACCTCCGATACCCAGCGGGTGAGCGAGCAGCGCCAACCCGGGCGCGAATGGCCGCGCGCCATGCCTGCCACCAGCGCAGGAAAGCGGGAGAGGGGGCGCTCACGGCACCACCTCACACCCGAGGCTCCGGAGCCTCTCTGCGAGCACGAGCCTCTCCGCGAGCGCCCTGCCAGCGCCCTGCCAGGGCAGCGCTCCTCTGTGGGTGTGCGCTTCGAGGAGCTGCTCCACCGTGAGCTCCGCAGGGAGATCAGAGCTCTCGATCTCGTCCCACGCCACCTGCTGCCACGCGGGCAGGGTGTGACGGAGCTGGGCGGTGGGGGCGGGTGCAAGGGGCCACCTCAGCGAGAGGCAGAGGGCGTGCAGATCGGAGAGGGCGCGCTTGCGAGCGGCGGCGTAGGCGGCGTCGACGGCGGCGTCGGCGGCGTCGGCGGCGTCGGCGGCGTAGGCCGCTTTGGCGGCCAGCCTCCTCTCCTTCGTGGGCTCCCTCGCCCACGCCTCTGCCGCCTCGATCGCCTGGAGCGGTCGCAGCTCGCCCTCTGGCACGCAGCGCAGCGCTGTCCGCGCACACTGCGCCGCACACCACACCGCTACGCAGCGATCGATCGGGACGAGGGCTCGGAGGAGATCGCGGGCGTCGGGGGTGCTCACGGGAGCCTCCTCGGGTCCAGTCCCAGATCCGACTGCGCAGGGTCGGCGCAGTCTTCGCAGAAGCCGTCCTCGTCGACAGCGGGGACGTACTCCCCGCACTTCTCGCAGGCGTGATCGTCCACGAGGTGGAACCCGTAGCCCCGGAACGCCTCCCCCTTCGGCCACCAGACCCCGGGCTTCTTCGGGTGCCTGGGCTCCGGTTCGTCGTCACGCTCCCACACGGCGGGCTTGACGGAGAGCTGATCCTCTCCGAGGTCGGCCGCAGTAAGGCCGTAGTGCCGGCGCCAGATTGCGGCGGCCTGTGACGCGCACGAGGCGACAATCAGCTGGCCGTTAGCCTCCTCCTCGTAGAATGCCTCGCAGTCGTAGACGTACCAGAGGCGCAAGCGCTCGCGCTGCACTCGGCGCATGGTGTTGCTGTGGCGGGCGCTCACGAGCCACCCCCCGCCGTGATCCCACGCACATCGATCACTACGGGTTGATTAGCGGCCTCGAAGGCAGCGCGAGGCAGCCACCCCTCGCGGGTCTCCCGCACGAGGCGCCCTGCTCGACGATCGATCGTCCAGCCCTTCGGTGGTGGATCCCATGGGAACTGTGTGCCTTTGCGCTGCTGCGCCTGCCAGCCTGGTATGAGCGGGATCCGCGACTCGGGGAGCAGACTGTTCTCGTTGGCCTGGCGGGTCGCCTTGAGGATTGAGCCTGTGAACCTCGCTACGTCTGCGGTGATCCCGGTTCGCCCACGTCCAACAAGGCGCGTCTGCACTCGGTGCGTCGCGAGGCGCCAGGTGCGCGCAAACTGCAGCGCTTCGATGTGGATTGCGACGCCGCCCCGCAGCTCTTCTGCGGTCAGTCGGCGCTTGGTTCCGCTGCCGCCAAACTTGATCCGCTCGGGTCGCCATTCCTCGCGTAGGTGCGCGATCATCGCAGTCCAAGCGAGGTCGGCCAAGGTCGCGGCGCGCTCGGGGGCGAGGTCGATCAGGCGGCAAGGGGAGATGGGCTTGCCATCGCCTTCGTGCAGCCCTTCGAGGCCCTCTGCGAGCATCCAGTCTCGCAACACGAGCACTTCGGGCAGGGTGTAGACGGGCGGCAGGCCGGAGCGTCGCGGCATCACGTCGACGAACACGTTCCGCGCAGCGTACTCAAAGAGAGATGGCTGGTCGCTCATGCTGACTCCTGCTTCGGATAAGAGCCCGCCGACGGAGCGAGGGACACCCTGCCCGAGAGAGCCCAGCCGTAGACGTAGTTACCTGGGTGCCGGACCCTGCGGAACACGCCGCAGGCCAGCGCCCGAGCGACGTACGCAGCCCCCTCCTCGCCGTGCAGCCTCGGGGGCGCGCCCATCTCGAGGAGCTGTCGGTACGCATAGGCTGCGCCTCGCTCGTCGTTGCGGATCTTCGACAGCGCGCGCCTCGAGACGACCCGCCCATCGGGGGCAAGGTGCAGCGTCTCCTGTTTCGACCGTCCGAGATAACGCCCGTTGTGGGCCTGGTAAATGGTCCCTACATGCCCTGGCAGCACCACAGCGCCGTCTGTCGTTGTGCGGCGCATCGGGTCAGAGTAGCTGACGACCGCGCCTGCAGCGGGCAGCGCAGCCCGAAGCGCGCGGAAGGCCCTCGCCAGAAACCACGTCTCGCCGTTGGCGGGTACCTCGTCGAGCAGCACGAACCGGGAGAGGACCACGCCATCCTCGGCACCCGGCGCATACCTGGGCAGGGTGCGAGCCTGCGCGGGCACCCCGAAGACGCAGACCCCAACAAGCTCCGGAGCCCAGAAGGTGCGCTTCAGGAAGAGGCCGATGCGCACGCGTGCGGCGGGGTAAGAGCCGGAGTAGTGATGGGCGCAGACGAACGCCTTGGCGTCGCGCTCCTCGATGGGCTCGACGCCGTAGCGGGACGGGTCGATCGTCTCGCCCGCGGGACGGTAGCTGTCGCGACGCTCGCGCCATCGCTGGCAGGGGGTGTCGATCACCGTCCACCTCGCAGACTGTGCAGCGTGCGGTGCATCTCTTCAAGCTGAACCTTCCACCGGCTCTCTCGCTCCAACGTCCACAGAGGAAGCGTCTCGGAAACCATCACTTCACCGAAAGAGCGGCGCAGGATCACGAACACGCCAGCGCCATCGCGTTCTTCGTAGACCTCGACGGCCGACAGGGTGAAGCGCCCGGTGCGCAGCTGCTGACCGACATACTCGAGCACGCCTGCCATGTGCGCGGTAATGCTCATGGCCACCCTCCATCGCTGTCCTCTGCGCAGCTCCCACAGACAGTGGCTTCCTCGCCGCGGACGATCCGTGTTCGAGAGGCCAGGAACGCCCGCCCGTCCATGTTTTCACCACAGTTCGCGCACCAGTCCCCATCGAGCGGGGCTCGGGTGACGATGCGAACCCAGGGCTCACCGTTGCGCTGAATGGGCTCAAGTTCGCCGATCAGCAGGTCCCGTTCAGCGAGCCAGTTCAGCAGCGGGAGCGCGCCGCCCGGGCTCCCGGCCATCTGTATCGCCGTTGGGCCCTCGTACACCCAGCCCATGCGAACGTCGCCTTCCGCGGGGCGAATGTGGCGCAGCCAGGAGGCGGCGGGCTGCTCTTCCTCGGGCGGGGTGATCTGTGGCGCCCACTCGCTTTCCAGCGGGACGACGACGCGCGCGCCCGTGCCCGAGACAGGCCCGTCGTCGTACTCCTCGTTCGGATCGACCGTGACAGGCCCGCCTCCAAGCACCCAGCCCGAGAGTTGGGCGTCCACGTCGGCCTGTGCGCCCTCGAGAGAGGCTGCGGGTGCGCACAGCGAGGGCAGAGATGCCTGCCACCCGGAGAAGTCCAAAACAACGCGTCCGACTTCCTCACCGGTGCCTGCGTGGTAGCGACTCCGCGATCTCGTCTCGGCAACGCCCTCACCAAGCTTCGTCCAGCACGTCGCAATCCGCATCTCCGGCAGCAAGCGCGCCACCATCTCTCGCACGTCGAGCGGCCATTCCCGCTCTGCGCCGTAGTCGAGGGCGACGCGCAGAACCTCTACGGGATTGCGCGGAACCGCCGGTGTGAGGCTGTCGAGCAGGCGCAGAGCTTCGCGCAGATCGGCGAGGCGGTGCTGTGGAGAGATTCGGCTTGCAGGCGCCAGGGTGGCGATGTCCGCGGCGAAGCGCTCGAGATCGCTGATTGTGCGCTTGAGGTGCTCCCGGATCTGGTCGCGGGTGGAGAGGGTGCTCACCGCACACCTCCCGGGAACTGCTGCCAGCGCTGGCCGTCGAGCGGGGCACCGGCGGCCGTCTTTCCGACGCGCACCATCACGCAGTCGTGCGCGACCGGATCGAAGGCTTCGGTTGGGTCCTTCCGGCGCCCTGTGCGGTCGATCGCGTACGACGGGCCGCCCGGGTCTGTGTCGAGGTCGTCTCGCGTCGCGGGCCGCCACTCGCCCCACTGCTTGAAGAAGAAGGGCACACCGGCTGCGTCACACTGATCCCGCAGCGACCGCGCCCAATCGGGATGGGTGGGCCTGGCCTTCGGGCCGGACTCACCGCCCGCGATCACCCAATCGATCATGTGGGGCAGCGAGTAATCGCCGGGCCCCATCTGCCAAGCGCCGCGCCCGTCGCACTGCGTGCAATCGTCACCCTCGATCTCGCCCGTGCCCGCGCACGACGAGCACTTCTGCAGGCGCAGATCGAGCGGCCCAAGCAGCGGCTCGCACGAGAGGAACCGCACCTTCGCTGGGCACCGGAGCAGGTGCGGGATCCGCTCGTCGGCGCGGGCCTGGTCCTCAACGGTGGTCCCGAGCCACACTCGCGCGGGCCAGTCGGTGAGCCAGTGCGAGGGGACCATTGAGCGCACGTTCTCTGGGCGTTTGGTGAGGAGGAGCCACGTCAGGAATGGCGTGCGCGCGATCAGCTCCCAGAGATCGGTGCGCCATTGCGGATCGATCGCCTCGTGGGACTCGAACACGTCGGCCAGCGACGCGCAGAACACGCGCATCGTCGATGCCTTGCCGGTGTCCTTCTCCTCGGCTGCTGCCGCGCGGTCCCACTTCAAAGGCTCGCGCCAGTTCGCGACGGACGTGCGCCTCCGCTCGCCTCGCCACAGCCCGGCCTGTCCGGTGCGCTTGGCCCAGCCTTCCGCGTAGCAGTTCGTACAAGCCGGGGAGATCTTCGCGCACCCTACCCAGGGGTTGAAGGTGTGGTCGCACCACTCGATCTTGCTGTCGGCGCCCATCAGCCCACCTCCGATGGCAGTTCGAGGCTGACAGCGGGCTCCCACACCGGAATGCCAGCCGCCTTCGCCTTCCGGATCATGTCGGCCGTCCCGTCGTTCCCCGGGAATGCGACGCAGAGCGCAGCGCCGAGGCGCGCCATCTTCGCGTTGCGCAGGGGGCCGGCCTTGCGCCCGATGCTCCACTGTGCTGGATGCGCTTCGGCCTCGATCCCAAAACGTTCCGCCCACTGCGCCGCAAGATCATCCGCTCCCGTCGCTCCTCCGTGGACGAGGACGAACCGGCCCAAGCGGCTGACCACTCGCTCCATCGAGGAAACGACGAGCTGTCGGTCTCGGTAGTGTCTGCCTCCGCAGACGATGACGCGGATCACGGCTGCACCCCGCCCGAGAAGACGGCTTCGCCTGGGAACGTCTTCCGGAGCTGGAACCACCCAACGAAGTTCCCATGCCGATCGGGACGCTCGATCGCTTGGGCCGGGTGCTCGAATGGCGACATGTGGCCGTCTGCCTGGAGCCGGTTTGCGAGCTTCACGTCTTCAGCGGGATCGCGTCGCCCATCGTGGGTGAGATAAGAGACGCGCGCGCAACGGCCCGCCGAGACAAGCGGAAGCAGCTTGGGATCTAGCTCTTTCTGCTCGGAGACGAACACGAGCGGAAGGTGCCACTCTCCGATGTCGAGTTCGATCGGGTCGCCGCTCTCGTACAGGTCGCGCATCATCTCGGCGATGCGGCGGATCTCGGGCTGCGCAGCGGGGTGACAGCGGAGGTTGAAGAAGTTCTGCCACTCGGTCGCGCTGACGATCACGGTGTGCCAGCAGAAGGGCTCGATCAGGCGGTTGGCAAGCTGTTTGTGCACTCCGATCTCGGCGAATGCCCGAGCGTGATGAATTGCTCGACGGCAGGACTCGCGCCAGACTTGCTCCGCCTGCTCTGCGGCGAGTCCTTCGAGATTGCTCGCCGCCTGCATCCCGCGCTGGTTGCGGCCGAAGCTCTCGGGAACAAACGGATCTGCTTCGACGGCGGCAATGCGCTTCTCGACAGGGATGGCCCTCGACGAGGCGCTGTTGCGCGAAAGCATCCGGTGCGTGTTGAACTCGGCCAGCACGATGCGTGGGAAGGTCACCTCGAAGGTCGTCAAGCGGCGGCCCGAAGGCGCGAGCGAATCAGCGAGGATGCGTGCGGAGTAGGCCATCAGCTGTTCCTTCTTCCGGGCAGGGTGGCCCGGTAGGACAAGCGCCAGGCCCATCGCAGGACCCGCGCGAGGTTTGGGGAGTCGACGACCGCGAAGCCGTCGGAGAGCTGCACGCGAGCCACCCACCGGCGACCGCGCACAGAGAGGGAGACGCCCGGAGGCAGACGAAGGGGGAGGACGGTCACGGTGCCTCCCCGAGCTGCAGGTGCCACGCTGCGGCCAGCGGCAAGTCCGGCGGACAGAGCGCGAGCGGCACGAGGAAGATCAGCCCATCGACAGCGGCCAGACCTGCGCGCGAAGGGTTCGGATCCCATACGACAGCGCCCATCCGGCCGACGACGCAGTGGGACACCCCGCCCGGGTTGGGGCCGAACATGACGTGGTGTTCCAAGGTGGCTGGCGCAGGCCCAAGCACTGCCTGATAGGCGCTGACGACCGTATAGGCGTCGACCTCCGAGAGCTGCAGGCGCCTCGGGAACCTCATCTCGCACCACACGACGCTGTGCACTTCGCGCAGGTGGCGCCACAGCGCTTCGCAGCGCTCGGTTGGCTGGTGCATGTCGGGCGGTGCGTCGAACGGGACGTGAGGCCCCGCCCACAGCTCGGGCAGGGTGGCGAGCTCGACCTCGAGGATGGAGGCGAGGGCGGCCTCGGTGCAGTTCCCACGCCCGTAGCCGGTGCGGGTCTGGGTGATGGGCTTCATGCCGCCCTCCGCACGAGATCCCGCCCTGCCGCCGTCGGGTACCACAACCGGCGCCGCTCGCTGACGACGCGCATCTCGACGAGGCCCTCGCGCGCCAAGCGGTGCAGGTCGCGACGCACCGGAGCCTGTCCCCGGCCCACGTCTTCGGCGAGCGCTGTCGTGGTCGCGAGGTGGAGCGACACTACGGAGTCGAGCAGATCGAGGCGAGCGCGGCTCATGGCGCCCTCCCAACGAGCAGGCCCAGCCGGAACGCGAGCGTGGGATCGGCCTCGACGCCGTGGCAGTCGCAAGCGAACCGCGCCCACTCCTCGATGCCCTCCGCGAGCTGCGGGAGGGCACGCTTCCGCAGGCGCCCGCGGAAGGCGAGCCCGATCAAGCGCTGCGCCAGCGGGCCGTCGGGGATCCCCCAAGCGTCGCACGCTCGGGAGGCGTGCCTGGCGACCTCGCCCTCGCGCAGAGGGGCGAGAGCCTCGGCCTCAATCTCGGCGAGAGAGGGAATGGGATCGGCATAGGCGCTCACCGGGCACCCCCCTTCGCCCGGGCGTCTGCGCGCTGGCGAGCGGCGCGGGACATGAGCCGCCACAGGCCGGCCATCTGGTCGAGGAGGTAGTCCTCGTCGTCCTCGTCGAGAGCGCCGGAAGCGCGGCCCTCGACGAGCTCGCGCTCGAAGCGACGGTGCCAGTACTCGGCGCGGCGGGAACGCCTGGCGAGCGGTGCAGCAGAGCGGCGCCTCACGAGGCCGCTCCTTCGGGCTGGGTGTCCCTGTCCGCGTCCGCGCGCAGGCGGACCTCCATCGCGTCGACGAGCGCTGCGAGCTGCTCGGTGCTTGCGCCCTTGAGGCCCTGCAGCAAGAGCCCGAGCGGCTTGCACTCCTCGTCCAGCGCAGCGCGGTGCTCGGGGAGATACGAGCGCAGCTCTGCGAGCAGGCGGTCGCGTTCCGAGGAGACACCCGGCCCGGGGGAAGGCCCCGACGGAGGAGAGGTGTCGCTCGCCTTCTCCGGGCCGGGTGAGTGAGCCGAGGAGCCCGCACTCGTCACTGCCTCCCTACCCCCCGGAGGGAGAGGCGCCGCACGAGAGGCGCGCGGTGACGAGGCGGGCTCGGGATCGGATTGACGCTGCGCGGGCTCCGGGGCTTCGTCGAGCCACTGCAGCAGGACCCGGGCCATGTCGGCGCCGGGCTTGTCGAAGCTCTTGTCGGCCAGCGCAGAGCAGCGGGACTTGGTGACGATGAGCCGGTGGGTGTCGGCCTCGAGGTCGCCAACCACGGTGAACTCGTACTCGATGCCCTCGCGCTGGATGGGGGCCATCCCCACCTTGCGAATCTGGGTGCGGCCCCCTACCTGCTCCTGGACGTACTCGACCTTGGTTCGCAGGGTAAGAATGAGGTGGCCTGGGTAGGCGAGCAGCGCCTGCAGGAACTCGTTGTGCTTGGGCGTGCCTTCGGCCCAGGCGTTGAACTTGTTGCCGGTCTTGCCCCTGCGCGCGACCTCGTCGACGTACTCGAGCACGCCACCGGGCCCGGCCCACGCGTGGCTGCCCGAGTCGACGATGACCGTGCGCATCCCAGCCTGCGCCATGCAGCGCAGCGCCTTGATGTAGTTGTCGACGCTGAACTTCCCGGGCTCCTGGGCCAAGTCGATCGTCGAGAAGTCGAAGCGGCCGCCGTCGGGGTTGGCTTCCCCTGCGTACAGCTCTGCAGAGCCGTTCTCGGTGTCGACCACGCCGACAGGCCCGCCCAGCGTGTGCGCAAGCCGCAGGGCGGTGAACGTCTTACCGCCACCGGACGGGCTGCACAGGCAGATCCGGAGATGTTGGCGGGATCGTGTGGCTTTACGGAGTTGCATTGTGCTTTGTTCCTTTGAGGCGCGCTTCTCGACGAACGTTTGATATCGTCGTAGTGGAAACGCCGAATCGATGCGCCAAATCCGACGCCGATCCGTAGGTGGCGGGTGTCGCGATGATGATTTCTCGCTGCTCTTGAGTGAGCTTCGCCTTGTGGTGCTCTGCGCCACGCTTGTGGGTCTTGTGCCGCTTCTTGTCGGCTTCGTTGGCCTTCCGTGTCCCCCATTCGAGGTTGCACGGCCGATTGTCGGCGGGGTGACCGTTCAGGTGACGACACTCCATCCCGGCCGGCCTTGGTCCCACGAATGCCTCAAGAACCAAGGTATGAACTTGAACGTACCGCTTCTGGTTGTGCTTGTAGATGCTGACGCCAACATGCCCACCGCTGCACTGTCGCGGAGCCAGGATTCGCGGAGCCAACAAGCGAACGATGCCGATCGAGTTGACGTTGGTGCGCGGAACGCTGCGGATCCGGCCCAGACTGGAAGCCTCGTAAAGACCGTCATAGCCCGGGATTGCCTTCCAAACTTCCTCTTGTCCGGTGCGCCTGACTGCTACGCGCACGACGGCGTCCTCGATGGCCCGCCCCTCGTCATCGCCGAACCCCAGCGCGCGGAAGCCGTTCGCCCACACACGCCACGTCAGATCCTCGCTGTCCGCTGAAGGGGGCTCGACAAACACGAACCAGTCGTTTTCAGCCTCGCGCAACACCTCGAGAAGGCACGCCCGCTCAACAACGTCTTGCGGGTTCGGGGTTCCGCCACCAATCACAGTCGGCCAGATGATGTCCCAAGCCCGATCGGTCTCAACGGCTCCAGCCTCGCGCAGCTCGTGGAGGGTCGCCAGCGCACGACGAAGACTCATAGCCTTAGCTGTCGACGCGGTGGGGACGAGGGCGGTGGACATCAGCGCTTCCTCCGGATGTAGTCTTCGTAGGCTCGCCTGCGGGCGCGGGCCGCGAACCAGGTACAGACGGCGATCGAAAGGCCCGCGACGACCACGACGACGAGCCAGGACAGGTGCAGGATCTCGGTGGGACTCACGAGGACCTCCTCGGTGGGCCCACGATCTCGAGCACGGCCCTCCCAGGCAGGGTGCGACCGAGGGCGTGTGGGCCGTGGATGGTGGCGACGACAGGGAGCCCGCTCGGGGTGTCGTGGCTGTCGACGAGCGAAGTGCTGTCGATCTCCACGTCGATCCGGGTCACCCTGCCCAGGTGGGCGAGGGCCGCGGTGATGCGCGCTCGCAGGGCTTCGGCCTCGGTCGCATCGAAGCGGACCAGCACGAGCCGCCCCTCGATGGCGGCGGTCACGGTCTGCGCGCCCTCGATGCGAGCGCCGAGGTCAGCGAGCAGGGCGGCGATTTCAGCGGGGTTCATGGGCCCTCCCATCGAGCGCGTCGGCGATCTCGAGGAGATCGGCCGAGACCTCCGGCGCACGCTCGCGGCACAGCAGAGCCAGCGAGCGAAGCGATTGCGCTTCACGGGGGCGGGCGCCCGAGGGCTTGACGGGAGAGGCGATGTGCTGCTCGACGTGCGCGATCAGCCGGCCTGCGAGGCGCAGCCCCATTCGCAGCGACTCCGGATCGGAGATGTCGTCACCCTCCGGGTTGCCGCGAGGAGCGGTCTCGGGCTCGTCGGAACGGGGCTGCGTGCCCCGCAGGCGTAGGACCTCGCGGCCCTGCTCCTCAATGACTCGCAGGAGCCGCAGCACGTCGTAGCTGCAGAGCGACAGGCCGGCCTCGGCAGCGGTGCGTGCGGAGGCGAGGAAGCGGTCGGTGTCGGTGGGGGTCATGAGCGGGCCCTCGCGGTCCTAGGCTTGGTCTTCGCGGCCAGCGCCTTCAGTTCTTCGTTCTTGTCGGCGTCCGCTTTGCTCGGTGCAATCTTCACGGAAAGGCCATTCCAGGTAAAGTCCGTCGCACCGCGCAGATGGGCCCTCACTCGCCCCTCGGTGTGCGGATCGTTGCGGCGCTTGCGCCAGTGCTCGGCCACCCAGTGGAGCAGAGCGGCCCTGCGCGTTCCCCCTGCAGGGAGATCGCGTAGACGAAACAGCTCCTGAACGCCAACGGGGTCGGTCGGCAAAGAGAGTGCAGGGCCATCATCGAGGCGCAGTGTGGCAAGCCACCACCAACGCTTGGTGAAGGCTACAGACTGCGCAATCCGGACTCGATCGGAGATCACTTCAGGAACGCGTGTAGCGTGGTGATCGTCACGGAATCTGGGCAGGATGCGCCAGCACCTCCCTTGCCATCCCAGATATGCCGCAGCGCCCCAGTACTCACCGTCGTCATACACGTAGCCCGCGCATTGCTCGACGTAGTAGGGTGCCGCGCTCGCCACCTTGCCGCGAACTTCTTTTGGCGAAACGGAGCGAAAGTGGCCCAAATGAAACTTTGGCCGCCTTGTCGGTTCCGTCGAGTCGTAATCTCTCAACCAAGAAACAATGCTCACATCCCACGCGCCGATCGAAGTCGGAAGCATGTCTTCTGGCGGAAGAAAATCCGACTCGTTTTCGGGCACGAGTCCTTCGAGAACCCCGTCCGAGAACATGGGGATAGCCCCGTCGAACCTTGCGATCCTCGCTCGGCTGTAGCTCCTCTCCCGAGCCAGACTCAAGTAGAGGAGGATGTCCTCGATCTCCGATTCGACACTCAATGGATCCTCCTCGAGGCACAGATCGTCTGTGCCCGGTGGTGCGGGAAGTGTGGGAGTGGGCGCCCCCAGCGATCGATCGCCAGGTTGCCCCTCGCGCACCTCGAGCACCGCCCCGTCGGCGGCGGCACCCCGAGCGGCGGGCCGATCTGCCGCGTGGCGCGCTCGGCGGCGATCGTCGCGACGAGCAGGAGGGCCACCGCGGCGAAGGCGGCGAGGATGCTTGCGGAGAGGGCGCTCATGCGGCCCTCCTGCTGTCGGGCAGCCGCTCGAGGAGCACGGAGCCACAAGGACACCGCGGGCGCAGGTCGGTCAGCAAGAGGCCGCAGTCGCAGCATTTCTGGCGGCCCGGCGGATGTTCGTCCACCCTGCCCGGAAGAGGAATCGCAGAGAGGAGTAGCCACAGCTCGCGCCCAGAGAGCTGGGCAGGTGCCGAGCGGGGCTTGCCGGTCTTGGGATCGATGAGGCCCGCCGACATCGCGGCGAGCTGCAGCGTTTTGCGAGAGTACTCTCGCGCGGCCTCGAGGAGCTGCGCGCGAGAGGCAGAGGCAAGCTCGTAGGTCCGCCTTCCGGGCGGGGTAAGCAGCCAGCCGATCAAGAGGAGACGACGCTCCTCACCGAGCTGCGACGGGCGCGGACGACCGAGCGCTTCGCACATGTCGGCGACGGTCTCGTAATCGAGGCCCGCGGAGCCAGCGCGGCCCGTGGGGAGGACAGAGAGGGCGAGCGTGAACGCGGCCGCCTCGGAGCGGCTCCACTGCGCGGGGGCCCTCACAGGCGCTCCGCAGGGGGCTCGAAGCCGAATCCGGGGTGGGGGGCAAGATCGAGCTCCCAGTCGTCGAGCTCGGGCTCTTCGAACCAGCTGTCGGAGGCTCGCGCGCCGCACGAGGGGCACGGGAAGTGCGGGCCTGCGCTGTCGAAGCGCGCACCGTCGGGACGAGCGTGCGGCCCGTGGCCACCGCAGGGGCAGGAGCCGAGATGCTCGGAACGGGCGATCATCGCTCACCTCCACAGGCCGGGCAGGGTGCCGACCAGTCGATGGGGGTGGGCTGCTCGTGCCGACAGTGCCGGCAGGTCACGACGATCTCGACCTCGCCGATGGGGTCAAGGCGGGAGGCGAGCTCCTCGGTCTCGGCTGCGAGGCGACGGATCTCGGGGGCGATCGTGCGCAGGAAGTCGGCGCGCTCGGCAGTCAGGAGGCGCTCGGCATCGAGGATCGCGGAGCCGATGCGGGCGGCGATGGCCGCTAGGCGCGCGACGCGATCGGTATCCTGCGGTATTGGCGAGGAATCGAGTTGCAAGTGGGCCTCCGTGCGTACACGGTGAGCCTACGTGTGCGCCCTTGGTCCACTCGATGTGGTCGGGACGCTACTCAACCGTGTGTTGAGAAGGTATCCCGACCTCTAAGAATTAGTCAACCGTAGGTTGAAAAATCAACTAAGTCTAGGTGATACGCTGCTTAAAGCGCGCAAGCACGTTCTGAACGAGGGCCCGATCCGCTGGCGTCAACAGGTCGATCTGCCGAGCCAGATCGGCAGACTCTGGGCGCACAAGCACAGAGATCCGGTCGCCAGAAGCGCCGTCCAGCTCGATTACCAGGCGCAGGCCTACCGCTTCGGCCCAGGCCGTCATCACGTCGATCGCGGGGTGGCGCGTGAAGCGCTCCCACTCGCTGACAGCGCCTCCCGTCAGGCGGCGCTCGAGGTTGAGTCGATCGCTGATCCGATCAGCGACCTGCTGTTGGGTGAGCCCGATGCGCTCTCGCGCTGCGCGCAAGAGGTCTCGGAGGTGTTTGTTGTGACCGTTGTTGTGTTCGATTTCCGGCATGTACAGGACCATTATCCCCCCAGATTCAACAAGAAGTTGAACGGCAAGCGAGAGCCTGCTATTTCAACTCTGTGTGGAGTTTCTCTTGAAAGAGCTCGGAGACGCCCTTCGGCAGCACCTAGAGGCCACCGGCTACGGCGAGCGCGGTGGCCAGGAGAGGTGGCGAAGGTATCTGGCCGATCACAAGGGCGTGATCGTGACGGCGGAGACCATATCAGCCTGGCTCCGCGGGGATCGGCGGCCGTCGATCTCACACATGATCGGGATTCTCGACTCTCTCGGAGTGCATGGGGAAGAGAGGCAGCGGCTCATCGACCTCGCCTACGGACCGGGGCTGACCTCCGCAAACCGGGCGGAGGTCTGAATGCGCGTCGACGTGGTCGAGACCCGCCTACTTTGCGGACTTGAAGCGCAGGAGAACAGCACATGATTGGGATTGCATCGCTGAAAAGCGGGCGAGACACGGCAACCGTTGAAGTCGGTGTCGGCCCGAGAGAGCCGCTTCTCTTCTGGTCCGTGCAGAAGGCCGGTCTTGGCTACAAACACGATGCGATTTGGCGATGTCAGATACTCGTCCCAAGCATCTGCGGGATGCGGCGTGCCGCATCCCTGATCTCTGCAGCGGTCGGCGGACCATTGTGGGCGTGGGAGCTCGTAGGCGAAGCCCTAGAAGCGGCGATCGCAAGTGACGCGTTGCTGCAAGCAGAGTTCAACAGGGGAGTGAGGGAAGAGCGAGAAAGGCAAGTCAATATACGGGCCAACGCGAGCCTGCGCGCCGATAGGAAGTTTCGATCGGCACCTTGCTCCGTCTACCTGATGGAATCAGAGGGAAGGCTCAAGATCGGCATGAGCCAAGACCCGAAGGGGCGTGCACGAACCCTTTCGACGGGCAGTGGTCAAGAGGTTCGCTTAGTCGCCGAGCATCGCTACTCATCGAGAGGTGAGGCAAGCCGGGCGGAGAGTGAGCTGCACGAGAGGTTCGCGGATTACCGACTCTTGGGGGAGTGGTTTCGCGATGTCCCGGAGATTCGATCTGGGTTCTTGGTGGCTCCTGTCGTCGAACCAGACCATTGGCCCACCGCCAACGAAATGAAGAGTTGGGGCCTTCATCGTGATGGCGGCCTTCGCATCTCGCTGCCCAGGGTGAAGCTATGAGATCCGGTCCTCGTGCGTCGCTCGGAGCGGGTCTCGACTGCGGCGCAATCCGCCTACTCCACCGGCTCGAGATGCAGGGGAGCCACCCAGCCCGAGGAGGGTGGGATCCCGATCGTGGTCAGTTCGTCGTGTCGCACGAGCTGGGCCAGCGGGATG
>JACCDR011523725.1_pt1 | contig 64685 bp, 54 predicted proteins | sample 7446431 | NCBI WGS metagenome assembly JACCDR01 (sample SAMN15323443, study PRJNA562643) | freshwater metagenome | isolation source: river surface water | place: USA:Blue River Watershed | collected 2017-08-17 | reverse complement strand
GGCTTGGCTTAAAGATACCACAAGAATAGATTCTATTAAATGGGTTGTCAAGAAAAATGGAATTATTTATGCAAAAGACTCTTTTCCTGTCTATAGCGATTTTGTAGTCCAATTACAAAGCAACGATGGTTTGGCTTTATTTACATTTGAGGCTACGATAATTGATAATTGTAAAAGGAAAATTATTGCTGACACTACCTATCAAGTTAAAAATACCAGTAAGGACATGCTATCAAAATACCTTAAAGATGGTGATTTTGTCAACATTGAAACGAGTCTTTATACTTTAGGGCAGGGCGGTATTTCTTCGGACGGTAAACCCAGCATTGCTCAGTTTTCTAAATTCTATCCTCGGTATATACCGTCTTTCAACCTCAGTAAATATGAAGTAACACAAGAATTATGGAATTATGTCATGGATATATCTGTAAAGACTGATTATTGTAACACTTGCCCCAAGGATAACATATCACAAGCCAACATAGATGCTTTTTTAATTAAACTCAATGAACTAACCAATAACAAACATAATTATCGCTTACCCACAGAATCGGAATGGGAATATGCTGCAACAAGTAAAGGAAAAAATAATTTTAATTACGCAGGAAGCAGCGAAATAAATGTTGTTGGGTGGCATGGTGGCAATGGCAATAATAGCAATAGTGGCAATAGTGAAGGACAAATTCATCCTGTTGGACAGAAGCAGGCCAATGGCTTAGACATTTTTGACTTATCGGGCAATGTAAGCGAAGTATGTATCGCCGATGCCATAGGTTATTATACTTATTTGCTCAATAATAAAGTCACGAGAGGAGGAAGTTACGAGGATGATTTTTATAATACATCTGTAAAAGCTTTTGATTACTCTTACATCAGTAATTGGAATGAAGGAGTTTTAGTAAAAAAGATATATAATTATCATACTATTTTTGATAGTAATGGGTGGGATGGTAAAGCTAAAAAAGGCGTTGGGTTTCGCTTGGTCTTTATGAAATAATATGAAAAAACTATACACGTCTATTGGCTTTGTTAGTCTTATTCTACTTTTTTATGCTTGCCAAATGCCTTTGGTTGAGCAATTGCCTGCTTATGTTTGTCCTGATATACAAACCCGTACAATTGTAGTAAAATCAGTATTTAACACTTTAGAAATCAGTCTAAATGACACCCTAAAGATTTTGAATATAAAATGGACTGTCATAGACAACTCAGCAAACGACCAAGTTGTATTATACGATAAAGGAAATATCCAACGATTATATGTGAAAGATGACCATAAATATAGTATAACAGCCGAAGTTACAGATTCCTGCCAAGTCTTAGTTAAACATTCAGTAGCTTATCATGTAGGGAGTATTGCTGCAAACGTGGCTAATACGATGGTATCAGTAGAGGCACAAGCTTATAAAATGGGACAAGGTATCATCGGAATACATACAACCGACGGATACCCTACAAAAAAAATCAGCAAAGATGATTTCAAAAAGTTTTTCATTAGTAAATATGAAGTTACACAAGGACTATGGTACTATATTAATGACTCTATTGCCACTCCTCCTTGCGTACAGTGTCCTATCTATAGAATTTCTCTCCAAGAAATAAACAGTTTTTTGGAAAAACTAAACACGAAATTAGGTACACAAGCTCAACCTTTCCGTTTACCTTCAGAAATAGAATGGGAATTTGCAGCACGTGGTGCAGATACACTGAAACCACAATTTAATTACAAGTTTGCTGGGAGTGACACTTACGATGCCGTAGCTTGGACGGTGTTTAATAGCAATAACAGAGTACACGTTGTAGGAACTAAACAAGCTAATGCTTTAGGCCTACACGACATGTCGGGTAATGTGCGAGAATGGGTTTCTTTCATAAGAAATGATGGGAAACTCTCTTTTTTAATGAGAGGTGGAAGCTATGGAGAAATATTTTGGCAACCTCAATTTGATACGAATGTGTTTCCTACGTATTTATTTTATACGGGTAGTATCGTAGATACATACACTAACTATAATACTGTTATCGACCGCTTTTATGATTTATTGGCTAGTGATAGTACTAGGAGGTCTTCCAAAGATAGCATCACGGGCTTTCGTCTAGCCCGTGATGCCAACTAAGCTCCCTTATATTGCTACAACCACTTTGCCCCAAGCTTTGCCTGCAAGCATCAAGTCGAGCTTTGCAGGTACTTGCTCAAGCGTAACTACTTGGTGTAACGTTGCCAAGGTATCATCGCTCAAACGCCAATCGCTTGCCAGCTTTTGCCAAATTTCTTCCCGAATAGGCATCGGGCATTCGGCAGAGTCGATGCCAACAAGGGCATTGGCTCGTAAAATAAAAGGAAAAACGCTTGTGTGTAAATCAGCCGAAGCCACCAAACCGCAAGCAGCTACAGCACCGCCATATTGCAACGACTTGAGGATGCTTGCCAATATATTTCCTCCTACGGTATCTATCGCACCAGCATAAGTACTTTTGAGCAAGGGTTTAGGGCTATTATCTTCAAATGTTGCTCTATCAATAATCCGATTTGCCCCAATACTCATCAGTAGGTTACTTGCTTCGGGCTTGCCTGTGAGGGCTACTACCGTATAGCCAAGTTTGGCCAACAGGGCTACCGACAAAATTCCTACGCCTCCCGTTGCCCCCGAAACCAATATCTCTCCTTTATCGGGGGGGATGCCTTGTTGCTGTAAAGCTCGAATGCAAAGCCCTGCGGTAAGTCCGGCTGTACCGTAAATCATGGCGTTTAAGCTCGTTAAATCGTTTGGCAAGGGCAAGACCCAAGCGGCTGGCACACGAATGTACTCGGCGAATGCACCGGCTGTATTCATGCCCAAGTCGTAACTCGTGACGATAACGGTATCACCCTGCTGAAAGGTCGGTACGCTGCTTTCAACCACAATCCCTGCGGCATCTATGCCTGGCGTGTGCGGATATTTGCGGGTAACACCTTTATTGCCTATCGACGATAGCGCATCTTTATAGTTGAGACTTGAATACTGTACCCTAATCAAGACTTCTCCTGCGGGTAAATCATCCGTGTTTTTCTCCTCAAAGCTTCTGATGTATTTTTTTTCCGAAGTTTCGCTAATGACTAATGCTTTAAAGTTTTGACTCATGGTTTTGTATTTGTTAATTTACTTGTATATTTATTTTGTAAACTTCCATAATTTACAACTGAATGTCAAGTAGTTACATAAGATTGGGTAGCTTACAAAAAATACACTTTTGTTGATAATCAACGCTTTATTTTTTATGATAGATAAAAATTTTGTAGAATATACTTGTCCGTCCGATACTTTCATGAAAGTGCTGAAGGGAAAATGTAAAACCACAATTTTGGTTTTAATCGAAAAGGGCATCAATCGTTTCGGCGAGATGAAAAGGGCTTTGCCTTCTATTTCTGAAAGAATGCTCGCCAAGCAACTAGACGAACTCGAAGCCGATGGCATTCTCTTACGCACCGTATTTGCCGAAGTGCCTCCACGGGTCGAATACGCCCTAACGCCTTATGGCGAAACTTTGTTTCCAATCGTCAAAGCAATGCGTCGTTGGGGATACATACACCAAGAAAAAATAAAAAAATAATCTTTTGTTATTCCTACTGACATACCCTTGTCACTACAAGGTATTTCCTTTGTACCTGTAAACAATACTTAAACTTCTTTAATCATGCAAACGTTACAAGTACCTGCCCAAACTTACGTGGTGTATCGCACCGAAACTACCTTGAGCGTCGTTAATGACATTGCCGCCCGTGAAGTGTCACCGCTTTATGAGGCTGTTCAGCAAGCTCAATTGCCTATTGCAGGGCCTTTAGAATTTATTTATTGGAATGTAGGCGAAGACACAGAAGCTCCTTTTACCCTAGAAATCGCCCTGCCTGTAGCAACCGACCAAACCGCCTTGGGTAAATACGAAATCGAACAAAAGGCTTCATTCCAAGCATTGTCGCATACGCACCAAGGCGATTTTAGTCAGGCTTATGAGCTTTATGCTCGCCTATTCAACGACTTGTTTGCTCAGGGACATCAGCCTACCAATCAGGTAAGAGAGGTGTATCACAAATGGGTTGATTTGACTTCCGAAGAAAATGTGATAGAAATTTTATTGGGCATCAACGCCTAGATTTAAGCAAAATAAGCTGTGTGAGTATTGTACGAAAGATTTTCAAGGCATTTATTTCAACTTTTCAGTCCGAGATAAATCCTTCGTGCAATGCTCATATTGATGATACGAAATATGAAGTTTTTCGCTTATATCAGTCCTCTTGATTTGTAAGACAAATACCGATTGAGCGTATTGATGGTCAAATTGGCCGGACTTGTAAGCAAGGCTTTGATGCCATATTTTTCTAATTCTTTTACAATTTGCTCTTTTTCGTAATAAAATTTTTCGGCAATTGTTTTCTGATAAATATCTTCTGTCGTGCGAGGTTCGCCATCCAATAATGACCGAATAGCTGTATTTTCAAAAAACACCACCAACACCAAATGCGATTTGGCCAATTGCTGGAAATAAGGCAATTGTCGCCGCATAGAAGTTACTGTTTCAAAATTGGTATAAATCACCAATAAGCTCCTCTGCGTGATATGTTTCTTTACCTGTATGTATAATGCTTCGTAGCTACTTTCCTTAAAATCAGTTGTTTGTTGATAAAGCACCTCCAAAATTTTGTTCATTTGAGTAGCCTTTCTTTCGGCTGGGAGGCGGTCGTGGACGGTATCGGCAAAAGTCATAAGCCCAGCTTTATCTTGTTTTTGTAAAGCTACATTACTCACAATCAAACTGGCATTGATGGCATAGTCGAGCAAAGTGAGCCCGTCGAAAGGGCTTTGCATCACTCTTCCTTTATCAATAATATTATACACACATTGGGCTTTTTCTTCTTGAAAAGCATTCACCATCAACTCATTACGCCTAGCCGTAGCGTGCCAATTGATGGTACGGATGTCGTCGCCTTGTACATATTGCCGAATCTGTTCAAACTCTTGGCTTTGTCCTATTCTACGTATTTTTTTTAATCCAAACTCGGTTAATTTATGCGAAATGGCTTTGAGGTCATATATTTTTAGTTGCAAAAACGAAGGATATACCGCCACTTCTTTGGCTTGCTCAAACTGAAAACGGCGTTGCAATAAACGCAAAGGCGAGCTCGCATAAATGTTCACCACTCCAAAATGATATACACCTCTTTCGGTAGGTCTGAGTTGATAGCGGATAATTTTACTTTCTTTCGGTTGTAATTGTAACAAAAACAATACGTCTCGTTTCTGAAACTGAAAAGGTATCTCGTCGATAATTTCGAGTTTTACTTCAAAAGTATAATGATTTTCTACATAAATCGAAAGCGGATTTTCGTCGCCATTTGACAGCCTTTCGGGGACGCTTCGTCTGGCAAAAATCCCCTGCAAAGTATAAAGCATCAGGGCATCGAGTAGCAACAATACCCCTGCAAAACACGTAGCCAGCAAGGCATAGTGGTACAGTATGGGCATAAAAAACGCCAACACAAACAACAGTACCAGCAAAGCGGTAATGTAATAAAAAATAGTTGAGAGAAAAATAGATGTTAGGGCTTTCACTTGCGACAGGTTTTTTATGCAAACTAAATACTTTCTGCCAAATTTGTGCATTCATTTCAAAAAAACCTTTTATGAAAGCGTTATATACCATCGTATTGCTCGTACTATCGAATATTTTCATGACTTTGGCATGGTATGGTCATTTACAATTCAAACACGTACCGGCCCTCAAAAACCTAGGTTTGTGGAGCATCATTTTGCTCAGTTGGGGCATGGCTTTGTTTGAGTACATTTTTCAAGTACCCGCCAATAAATTAGGCTTTAAGGGCAATCAAGGGCCTTTTTCGATGTTCGAACTCAAAACTATCCAAGAAGCCGTTTCGCTCGTTGTATTCAGTCTTGTTACAATCTACGTATTCAAAACCGAAAAGCCTGCTTGGAACCATTTGGTAGGTTTTGGCTTGATTATTTTGGCCGTGTATGTGATTTTTAAAAAATGGTAGCTAGGGTTTGCTTTTTTTTTCGTAAAATTGTCGAAGTAGAAACAAAATCTTTGATGATTTTCAATAAAGCATTTCATGAATTTACGTTCAAAAATAAAGCAAGTATTTGACGAAATGGGCAAAATCGTCGTCGGACACGAACGCCTCACCAACCGCCTGCTCATCGGCCTTTTCACAGGCGGACACGTGCTACTAGAAGGCGTGCCTGGACTTGCCAAAACTTTGTCGGTCAATACTTTAGCCAAAATATTAGACTTAAACTTCCATCGCATACAATTTACGCCCGACTTGTTGCCTGCCGACCTTATCGGCACGATGATTTACAACCGCAAGCTCGACGACTTTGAAGTACGCAAAGGGCCTATTTTTGCCAATATCATTCTTGCCGACGAAATCAACCGAGCACCAGCCAAAGTACAATCGGCCTTGCTCGAAGCCATGCAAGAAAAACAAGTAACCATTGGCGACGAAAGCTACATACTAGACAAGCCTTTTTTGGTACTTGCTACGCAAAACCCTGTAGAACAAGAAGGAACGTTTCCTTTGCCCGAAGCCCAAGTGGATCGCTTTATGCTCAAAGTTTTTATGGGCTATCTCAACAAAGAGCAAGAGTTGGAAGTGATGCAAAAGATGTCGAATATGGACTTCAATTACACGCCCAAAGTGATTTTGACAAAAGAAGATATTGCAGCTATTCGACAAGAAATCAACAAAATAACTATTTCTGAAACCCTCGAACGATACATTATCGAGTTGATTTTTGCTACTCGTAAGCCCGCCGATTACGGCCTGCGCGACGAAGCTCGGTATATCCAGTTTGGGGCATCGCCAAGGGCTACCATCAACCTCAATTTGGCTGCCAAAGTATTGGCTTACCTAGACGAACGGGATTATGTATTGCCCGAAGACATCAAAGAAATTGCCCCCGACGTACTCAACCACCGTATTATGCTCAATTATGAAGCCGAAGCCGACGGCATCACAACGATGCAAGTAATTGATACCATTTTGCGACGAGTGGCCATTGGGCGTTAAGGAAATTTAGGTGCGTCTGTTGCTAAAACCCTATAAAATCAGTAACTTAACAAGCATTACAAGCATTTGTACAATAGTCCTTACAAAGGGCTATTGTAGCACCAAACAAAACCCAAGCACGTATTTTCCCTATTAGAAACGCCCCAACAAACGTATGAGTGGTATCGTGCCGTTTTGTCAGTTTTGTGACAAAAATCACACTTGGCAAATTGTTTGTATATGCTACTATTCCAAACAGTACTACTTGAATGGAATAGGGGAAGCTTTACACCCATTCATATTCAAGTTTTAACACAACATCGAGACGCATCATCAGCTATGTCAGAGCCAGAAGAAATCCCAACACTCCAAACCTACTCAGAAGCCGAAAAGCATCGAGTATTTGAACGGGAGTTTATGCCCCATATAGATTCTATGTACAACTTCGCCTTTCGTTTGACCAACGACGAAGACGATGCCAACGACCTTGTGCAAGATACCTACTTAAAAGCTTTTCGTTTTATCAATTCTTTTGAAGAAGGAACAAATGCCAAAGCTTGGTTGTTCAGAATTCTGAAAAATAGCTTTATCAATGATTTTAGAAAGAAATCAAAAGAGCCTTCTAAAATTGATTACCAAGATGTAGAAACAACCTACAACTCGGAAGAAGAAGCAGAAGTAGCCCAAACCGTTGATTTACGTGCCGAAACGGTGCAAGATTTGATTGGCGACGAAATCGCCACCGCCTTGAACGCCCTGCCCGTAGATTTTAGAACGGTGATTATCCTATGCGATATTGAAGGTTTTACCTACGAAGAGATGGCAAAAATCCTCGATATTCCTATCGGAACGGTGCGTTCACGCCTGCATAGAGCCAGGATGCTGCTGAAAGACAAACTCAAACACTACGCTCAACGCTTAGGTTATGATGTCAATTCTGACACTTTGACAGAAAAAGGTCATTAATATACCTGACAAAAATCAAACCGTTGAAAGTTTTTTTCAAATCAGGAATTTTTTTTCATTACTCACTGTTCAATAACTACTTGATTTATATATTGTTGATGTATTGTTGAAAAACATATCATTTTCAATCCATAGAAAAAACGAAGTTAAAGCTTAATTCTATCAAAACATGATTTCCGAGGCAGAGAAGGTGCAGGGCGTTCCCCAACAAAAAAAGACTCATTGCGAGCATCAAACCGAATGTATGAAGTTGGTTCAACTCATCGTCGATGGACAAGCAACGGATGAGCAAATCGCCCAATTTAAAGCTAATATGGACAGATGTCTTCCATGCGAGAAAGGCTACGAACTCGAAAAGTGTATCAAAGATGCCGTGAAGTTAAGGCTAGAGAAAAAATGCGTACCGTCTTCCTTGATTGATTGCATAAAAAATAAAATCAATGGCTTGAAATAAGCCCTTGATTGAGCCAATTATATACCCAAGGTTATTAAGTAAAATCTTTTGTGAGGTTTTACTTAATAACCTTTTAATTTTGCATTTATTTCCCCACTATGCTAAAGAGGGATATTTCACTTAAATTTTTCGACTTTGGAAAACGGCAAATTAATTATTTTTTCAGCTCCTTCGGGGTCTGGCAAAACTACCATCGTGAAGCGTCTATTAGCCAATAATGCTAATTTGGGCTTTTCTATTTCGGCTTGTACTCGTGACAAACGTGGCCGCAACGAAGAGAATGGCAAAGATTACTATTTTATGACTCCTGACGAATTTAAGCAAAAAATTGATAACCAAGAGTTTGTAGAATGGGAAGAGGTGTACCCAGGGGCTTATTATGGTACACTCAAATCTGAAATCGAACGCCTGTGGGCTTCGGGCAAACACGTGATTTTTGACGTAGATGTGCGTGGTGGTGTGAAGCTAAAAGAATACTACCAAGAAAGAGCCTTGTCTATTTTTGTGAAAGTACCAAGCGTAGAAGAACTCGAACGACGACTACGAGAAAGAGGCACCGACTCGGAAGATTCGATTTCTAAGCGTGTGTTTAAAATGAAATTTGAAATGTCGTTTCAAGATAAATTCGACGTAGTGCTACTCAACGAAGATTTAGAGGTAGCCGTAGCCAAAGCACAAGCGATGTTTGATGAATTTACCAAGGTTTAGCTGATGAAAATAGGTTTGTTTTTTGGCTCGTTTAACCCTATTCATATTGGGCATTTGATTGTGGCCAATGTGATGCTTTCGAGTACTGATTTAGAGCAAATTTGGTTTGTGGTTTCGCCACAAAATCCATTTAAAAAAAATAAGTCACTGCTACACGAATTCGACCGCTTCGACATGGTAGAAAAGGCGATTCTCGACAATAATTGTTTTCGGGCTATCGACATCGAATTTTCAATGCCCAAGCCTTCTTATACCATTGATACGTTGATTCGTTTGCAGGAAAAATACCCACAACATACGTTTAAGTTGATTATCGGCGAAGATAATTTAGCCCAGTTTCCGAAATGGAAAAATGCTGAGAAAATCATCGAATACTTCGGTTTGTATGTATATCCTCGTCCTAATGCCGACGAAAGCCTACTCAAAAACCATGCACAAGTGCGTTTGGTGAATGCCCCACTTTTAGACATTTCGGCTACATTCATCCGTGAATGTCTTAAAAAAGGGCAGTCTATCCGCTACATGGTACCCGAAGCCGTAGAAGAGTTTATTGTAAGAAAAAAATTCTATCTATAAGCCATTTTTGAGCTTGTTGCAACAATACAGCAAGCTCAAATTTTACGTTTTTCTGGCAAAATATGTTACAATTTTTTGACAAAAAAATGCGTATCAACCTCCATAATTGGAAACGCTTTAGGTAAATCACTTTTGGGCAACAACACAAAACCATTCCGTTCGTAAAAACGAATAGCGGCTTGAAGGCGTTCCAACGTGCCTAAATACAAAGAAGTAATCCCCTGTTCTTGAGCCGATTGTGTCAAAACATCAAGTAATTGCTGGGCAATGTTGTAGGGTTTTCCACGAAAAGCTTGTTTCACAAACATTTTTCTGATAGCCCCTACGCTGCCGCCACAGTCAATCAAGGCGATTGTTCCAACCACTTCGCCTTCGACTACCGCCACCCAAAAATTTCCTCTTTTTTGTTGATAAAAAGAAGGGATTTGTAACAAATCGGGTTGCCCCTCCAAGGTGATAGGCACTTGAAATTCTACTTGTTGGATATGTAAAATCAGAGATACAATAGATGTTGTATCTGGTGTTTCAAAAGGTCTAATTTGTATCATTGTCGTAAATTCAGGTAAAAAATCATAAACATTCTTCCATTATTGTAAAGGCTTTTTCGACATCCTCTAGGCTACGCTTTTAAGCTAAATATAACCTTATAGAATAGTACACAAGATATTTACGTAAGTAATTACGTAAATGGTTACACAAATAAATAAAAAATTTGGAATATAAACAAACAGTTTCTTTTGTTCCACACATTTCTTGCTTATATCGCTATACAATAGCGTAGTAACATAAAATTGCCTAACAAAAAGGCGTTTAAATCAAGATTCTTTGTTGAGCCTAGGGTATTAGGGTAAAAATTATAGCCTCTTTTTGTTCCGTTTACTAAATTATGGAGAAATAAGCGTGAGAAAGGCTAACTTTTTTGTAAATTTCACTGTTATTTTTTGCTTACCCAATCCTTTAAATATGAGTGTGGCATTAGGAACTTTGCACTAGTATTTACGCAAGATTTTTCTGCTTACGGATGACAGCTATTTGATTGCTGATTTCAAAGTTATTGTATGAAAATACAGGTTTTCATACAACCATTTTGCCCAAATTCCGAAATCAAAAGTCAGTACTCCGATGTAAAAAAGAATGTTTTGAGCCTTTACGCATCTACTAGCATGTAAGCAAATGCTTAACCTTAACTTAAAAAATATGAAAAAACATTTTTACATAGTTGTTATCATTGCTTTAGGGCTTGCCACAATGGCGGCTCAACCACTCAAAGACGACACAGAGGAATTAGAGGAAGTCTTCAAACAAATCAACGAAGACGTATTGGCTCACAGTAAGGTGTATGAAACCTTGGGCGATGCTTGCCGCACTATCGGGCATCGTTTGACGGGCAGTAGCAACGGCAAAAAAGCCGAAGAATACACCAATGCGTTGCTCAAATCTTATGGCTTTAAAGACGTAAAATACCAGCCTTTTCAAGTAGAAGCATGGTCACGAGATACCGTTACGTTGGCGATTGCTCCTCGCAAAAGCGATAACTTCAGAGATGTGCAAGTAGTGTCGTTGGCCATGACTCCTGTGGCTTCAAAAGTGACCGCTCCTATTGTTGATGTAGGCAACGGCCTAGAAACCGACTTTCAAGCAAAAAAAGACCAGCTTCAAGGTAAAATTGCCTTGGTCAATATTGGTTTATTAGCCCCCATCAAAGGCCCAAGAAACCTGCATCGCTCCGAAAAAACAGCCCTTGCCATGCAGTATGGTGCGGCTGGCGTGATATTTGTCAATACCGTCAAAGGCAATGTATTACTGACAGGTACGGCTTCTGTGACGGGCAGCCTCATCGAAATTCCAGCGGTATGTATTTCGTTGGAAAGTGGCATGGAAATCAGAGCATGGTTGAGCCAAGAACCCAACCTCATTGCCATGATTGACATGAAAAACTTTAGTCGAATGATTAAAGCCCGCAACGTCGTGGCAACCCTCAAAGGCGATAGTAAAAAGTATCGTGACGAAAAAATTGTCATCGGTGGGCACCTTGATTCTTGGGATTTGGCTCATGGTGCTTTAGACAACGGCATTGGTTCATTTTCTATTTTAGACGTAGCACGGGTGTTCAAACAACTCAACCTCAAAACCAAGCGTACCATCGAGTTTGTGATGTTTATGGGTGAAGAAGAAGGACTCTTAGGCTCGAAAGCCATGATAGAACGCTTGTCGAAAGCCAATAACCTAGAGAAAGTGGTGTTTATGATGAACCTCGACATGGCCAACAACGCCAATGGCTTCAATGCTTCGGGGCGAGATGAAATGGTACCCTTTTTTACGAAAGTTGGGAGTGTGATTCAAAAAGTAGAACCTGCCTATAAAAATGCAGTTATTAACCAAGCAGGCTTACATTCAGACCACCAAAGCTTTATGCTCGAAGGGATTCCAACGGCATCGCCTATCGGAAGTATAGCCCCAGATGCCCTGGGCTGTTATCATGCCAATTGCGATAGGTTTGATTTGGTCAAAAAAGACGAGTTACAAAATACCGTTCGTTATACCGCCATGATGCTTTATGCCTTGGCAAACGCTCCTGAAATTCCAGCGAAAAAGCTCGACTATTACAGCACAAGGGACTTTTTTATCAAGCAAAATTTACGCAAAGAACTCGAATTAGGCAGAGAGTGGCGTTGGGGACAAACAGAATAAGACGTTTATTGGATAATAACAACGTTTATAAATTTTATGCACATAACTGAGCCCATGGTTTTATAAAAATCTTTATTTATTTGTAAATTTGGAAAACTGAATTTTTAGAAGTTATTGCCATCTTAAATTACATGAACTAACTCCTGTTAATGCTTTATTTATCAAAGCATTATTACATCAAGTTGAGCTAATTTCATTTTGTCTAAAGAAAAGATTCTATATGTTTACCAATTCTTCAATTTTGGTATTATATATGTAGATAACACAACTAAAAAAGCAGTTTATCAAGTATTTATTTAAACAAGGTTGAATGCGTTTTGATTTATGACATCTCGGATAAGCCTATCGGAAGAGCGTCCCATTGTGACGAACCTCGTGCCGGCAGCGTATCATGATTAATATGCCTAAGTTTATAATCATTTTTTCAATCCTTACTATCAAATTCAATCCTTAATCCATTAAAAGTATGGCATTTTTTGATCATAACATCGAGCTAAAGGAGGATAAACCATCGAATATCATCAAAGTAATTGGTGTGGGGGGCGGTGGCAGCAACGCCGTGCGCCACATGTACGATATGAAGATACAAGATGTTGACTTTATCGTTTGTAATACAGATTTACAGGCACTTAATGACAATTCAGTGCCTACCAAATTGCAATTAGGAGCTATTCTTACCGAAGGCCTTGGCGCAGGTACAGAACCCGAACAGGGGCGTTTGGCCGCAGAAGAAAGTGCCGCTCAAATTACGGCTTTGCTCGAAGGTAATACCAAAATGGTCTTTATTACGGCAGGTATGGGTGGTGGTACGGGTACGGGAGCTGCTCCTGTTATTGCCAAAATTGCCAAAAGCCTCGATATTCTTACGGTAGCCATCGTCACAGCACCTTACTCTTGGGAAGGTACTGAGAAAATTGATGCCGCCACGAGAGGTATCGAAGAATTGCAACGCACCTGCGATACCGTATTGGTAGTATTGAACGACAAACTATTAGAAATTTATGAAGAACTCAATATTTTAGAAGCATTTGAACACGCCGACGACGTTCTGGCCAATGCGGCAAAATCGGTGGCTGAGGTGATTACGAAATCAGGGAAAATCAATGCCGACTTTAAAGACGTTAAAAAAGTACTGAGCAATGCCGGACAAGCCGTGATGAGTACGGCTTCTGCCAGAGGACAAAACCGTGCCACCGAAGTAATCAAGGCTGCACTAGACTCGCCTTTGCTCAACAATAAAGATATTAAAGGTGCTAAAAGAATTTTGGTGACGGTTTCTACAAGTAACTCAAAAATCATGGGGGTGAAAGAACAGCAAATCATCACCGACTATATTATGCGAGAAGTAGGAAAGCAACCAGCAGGTTTTAAACTGGGCTTTATTATCGACGACGAACTCGGCGAAGAAATGCGTGTGACGGTGATTGCGGCAGGCTTCGATTTACCCGAAGATGCCCCTATCAAAACCGCACCTGCACCACCTGTGCCAACGCCTACCAAAACCTTGGCACCACCTCGCATCAATGGGCATACCAACGGTAGTGTTGCTCCTGTAAAACCTCCTGTGCCTGTGCAACCTATTGAAATGGAAGAGCATTTTTACGAAGAGGAAGAAGAAGAAAAAGAACCAGAAAGCAAAGGTAATCCTGTATTCAACTTTAAACATGAGGATGATTCATTAAGAATCCGTAAAATGATTGATTCTTTTGCTCAAAAAATGCCTTTAGAGTCGGATTTAGAAATTCCAACGTATCAACGCTACAAGGTGCAATTGCTCGACTTGAGCCAAGTTCCCGAAATAGAGCTTTTCGACCAGCCTTTGTATGGCTAATCAAAATATTCGTTATTTTAGTCCTAATGGGTGACTCCGTTAGGACTTTTTCGTCTAAATACCATAGCAATGGTTTGTATAATAGTGTAACGTATGCCTTTCAACAAAGAACAAGTTTTAAAACAATACTTTGGTTATGACTCCTTTCGTCCGCTCCAAGCCGAAATCATCGACGGCATTTTAGCAGGACACGACTGTATGGTACTAATGCCCACGGGTGGTGGTAAATCGCTTTGTTTTCAAGTACCTGCCTTAATGTTTTCGGGTCTTAGCCTTGTTATTTCGCCTTTGATTGCCCTTATGCACGACCAAGTGCAAGCCCTACAAGCCAACGGCATTCCTGCGGCTTACCTCAACTCGTCGATGGGCGGAGCCGAACAGTCGTTGGTGGAGCGTAAATGTCGCCAAGGAGAGCTTAAATTATTGTATGTTTCGCCCGAAAAACTTTTCTCCCAAGGCTTTTTTGAATGGATTACCCGCTTGCCTATCGGCATGGTAGCCGTTGACGAATCGCACTGTGTGTCGGTATGGGGGCATGATTTCAGGCCCGAATATACCCAATTGCACCAACTCAAACGGGCTTTACCTCACGTGCCTGTGGTAGCCCTCACAGCCACTGCCGATAAAATTACTCGTAAAGATATTCTTGCCCAATTGGGGATTCCTGATGCCCAAATTTATATCAGTTCTTTCGACCGCCCCAACTTGTCGCTATCGGTACAAGCTGGACGCAATCGAATGAAAGCGATTCATCGTTTTATCCAAGAACATCCTGCCCAAGCAGGCATTATTTACTGTCTGAGCCGAAACAACACCGAACAAGTAGCCAGTAGCCTTATAAAATTGGGTATCAATGCTAAATTTTACCATGCAGGCATGAGTACCAAAGACAGAGCCGAAGTACAAGAGCAATTTCTTCGTGACGATATACAGGTTATTTGTGCTACCATTGCCTTTGGCATGGGCATCGACAAATCGAATGTGCGGTGGGTGATTCATTATTCTTTACCAGCAAATATCGAAAGTTTTTACCAAGAAATCGGACGAGCTGGGCGAGACGGCGTAGCGGCAGATACCCTTTTGTTTTATTCGTACAACGATTTACTGGTACGAAAAGATATGATTGCACAATCGGAACTTAGCCAAGACTTAAAAGAATTACAACTAGCCAAACTAGAGCGACTAAAGCAATATGCCGAAGCCGAAATTTGTCGCAGAAGGATTTTATTAAGTTATTTCAACGAAGAAGTTACCCACGATTGTGGCAATTGCGATGTATGCCAAAATCCGCCTCGTCGCTTCGACGGAACAATCGTAGCCCAGAAAGTACTTTCTGCTATTGCTCGCACCCAACAAAAAGTAGCGATGGGTATGCTCATAGATATTTTGCGAGGAGCACATACCCGAAAGCTCATGGAACTACGCTACGACCAACTCAAAACTTTTGGCGTTGGCAAGGATTTGCGTTATGAAGAATGGGCCGAATATATCCAACAAATGCTCAATTCGGGTATCATAGATATTGCTTACGACGAGCAGCACGCTTTCAAGCTCAATGCTACTTCGATGGCTGTCTTGAAAGAAGGGCGAAAAGTGCCTTTGGTACAATTCAGACCATTTGAAGAACGAGCCATCAAACAAGAAAGTAACACCAAAGAAAAAAGCCCCACCAATACCGACGACACCCTGTTTGGATTGCTCAAAGTACATCGTAAAAAAATTGCAGATGCCAAAGACATTCCTGCTTTTGTGGTATTTTCGGATGCTACGCTCAACGATATGGCGGCGAAAAAGCCTCTCAACCAATTCCAAATGTTGCAGGTACAAGGGGTTTCGGAAAATAAATTTTCACAATATGGCTCGTCTTTTCTACAAGTAATAGGCGATTTTATTAAGCAAAACCCTAAAAATACCAACACTTACCAAGCTACGCATTTGTTGTATGCAGAAGGACTGTCGTTGTCGGCTATCGCACAGCAACGAGGCTTATCGGCTGATACCATTTTTACTCATTTGGTCAAGCTCGAAGAAGGAGGTATGGCAATTGATTGGCAACGCTTTATTAGCGATAGCGATGCTCAAGCCATCAGGCTCGTAGCCAGTAGTCTAGGCATTGGTAAAGGACAACCCGTGAAGCCTATTTTTGAAGCATTGGGAGCAAAATATGACTATACGACCATCAGAATAGCCCTGATGAAAGCATAAGGTGATAATTGTAAAAAATAAGCTCGGTGTCAATATTTAGCTTTTGACACCGAGCTTTAAGCCTAACACAACTTGGCATTGTATTATTTGCCTCCTACCACTACTTCTGCAAACGAATCGGTAGCAAGGTAGCGTTGGGCGGTTTGAGCAATAGCTTCTGCTTTGATTTGTTTGATATGCTCAAAATATTGGGTATAAAAATCAATTGGTAAGCCTTCTGATAAAATAACTTTGTAGCGGTCGGCTATTTCAAAAGGCGTATTAACCGAACCAGCAATAGAGCCAAGCATATAATTTCTTACGGCTGTAAGCTCCTCATCATTAATAAGTTCCGTTTGCAAAACCTGAATCTCTTTGTATATTTCGTCGATGGCCAATTGCGTAAATTCTTTCTTTACATCTGTACCAATAACAAAATAACCAGCCTTCGACAAAGGCACTACATTAGAGCCAATGCCATACGTGAGTCCTTTTTCTTCCCGAATGTTTTTCATTAATCTTGACCCAAAATAGCCTCCTAGTATTTCATTGACAATCAGTAAATTAAAATAATCAGGATGGTTTCTGGTAAAAATTGTTTTACCCAAACGAACCGACGACTGCATGGCTTGGGCTTTTTCGACTAATACTTGTTGAGTACTCGCTTCTGCAAACGCATGAGTTACGGGAACAGGGGCTGGTTCAATGGTATATTGTCCAAAAAAACGTTCAACAAGTGCAATTTCTGTCTCGGTAATGCGTCCTGCTAAGAAAATACGGCAAGGTTTATTTTTCCAATAACGTTGATAAAAGTCGAGTAAAGCCGCTTGGTCTATGCCATCAATCATGGCATTGTCGAGCACAAATCCATAAGGATGTTGCGTACCAAAAAGCGTACCTTTCAGTTTCTGGTTGGCAACAAAAGCCGTTTTTTCTTGATTTACCTCAAGCGTTTGGCGTTGGATGGTCTTGATGGTTTCCAATTCTCTGCTAGGAAAAGTCGCCTCTTGAAGCATTTCATCGACCATAGGCAATAGTGCTGCTAGGTGCTTGGTAAGACCATACAAAACAAAACTTGCCCTATCGACCCCGTGCGTAAATTCTGTAAAAGCACCGTATTGGTCAAAATATTCACTGATGGCTTGGGCGTTGTGTCGAGTAGTGCCTTCGCCAATCATTTTAGCCGTAAAAAGTGAAACGGCTGGCTTGGCATCTTGCCAATGACCTGCCTCAAACACGAGTTCTAGCTTACAAACGGGTTGTTCGCCTACATTGACAACATGCAAAGGCGTTCCATTTTTAAGAATAATTGTTTGAATATCAGGAATATGTACTTTTTCAATAGAATAAAAGGCAGGACTACTGTATCTATCTAGCATATATTTGTGGGAGTAATATGAAACAAGAAAGGCTTTCGGTGCATTATCGTCAAAGATATTTTTCGGATAATGTATCGAAAGCCTGCAAGTTAAGTAATAATGCGGATTTAGCAGAATCTACTAGATTTTTTTTACCCTAGTTATCCCAATCTTTCCCTGTATTCAAGTTGGCATGGAGCGATAAACGGATAGTTTGAGCCAAAGGATTTCCCTTGGAGCTAGGCACTAAATAAGAAAAATCCAAGCCATATTTTTGGTCGAATTTCACCCCGATACCAAACGTAGCATATTGCTGATTGCCTTTGTTTCTGTCTTCGTAGCGGTATCCTGCTCGCAGGGCAAAAGTATTATTGTATAAATATTCTGTACCAAACGAAGCCGAAATCTCTCTCAACTCTTCACCCAAGCCTCCTGGAGCATCGCCAAACGAGCCTAAAATACCTCCAATGGCAGTAGCTGGTTGTTTCAAATTGCCATTGCTGTCGTAGGTAGGCGTTGGTACCATCAATTTGTTTAAATCAAGTGTAAAAGTCACTTTGTTGTGTTGGTCAAGGTCGTTGATGGCTGCAAACCCAACTTTCAGGTTGGTCGGGATAAAGTCGAGCGAATTGGCCACATACGATACTCTACCCGAAATATTTTGGATGCTTATACCCCAATTGTAGTTCCAAGGGCGGTCGCTGTTGGAAGTGTGAAATAAGCCAATATCGGCTGCCACTGTATTGACGGGCTGCACATTTACCGTACCGCTAGTACCTGTCACCGTTCCTTGAAATAAAGACGAATTGATGTATTTGATTGTCACACCCAAGCCTAGTTTTTCGGAAAGTTTGCGTGCATAAGCCACATTAATGGCATATTCTTTAGAGTTGAAATTCCCAAGAATATTGCCACTGTTATCGGTATTTTGGAACAAGCCCATATCAAAATAATGGATAGATGCACCAAACACTTGGTTATTTTTAAATTTTTTATAAAAACTTCCATTAAGCAAGGCCATATCGTTGACCAACTGGCGTAGCCAAGGCGTATAAGACAAAGCAAAGCCCATATCTTTGTTAGAAAAAGGCATTTTACCTGCATTCCAGAAAAGGCTATTAGCGTCGCCATCTTGTGCGTCGATAGCCACACCTGCATCGGCCATTGCACCAGCACGTGCGTCGGGCGTAAAAATAAGGGAACGAATTACAGGCGTAGGCGCAGTATTTTGGGCTTGTGTAAGTGATGGCAGTGCCAATAATGCAAATCCAAACATCAAATACGCTTTAGGAGCGTGCATAATTTGTTTAATCATTGTTGTTCAAATTAATTTTCGTATGAGGTATCCTTCAAAAGTACTATTTTTTTAGTGTTGAAGGAACGATTCCTTGAAATTTCCTCTCGTTGATTTTAGTCAATATGTATTAGTTTCCCATACGATGATGCTTCATAATTGATGGTCAGGGATTTCATAGAGATACGGTAAAAATAAATACCTTTGGCACGTTGATTAAAGGTATCGCTCAAATCCCACGCAATTGCCTCGCAAGGGCTAGAAATGTTATAGACGGTTTGGGTAAAATGTTGTAAGCGTTGCCCCCAGCTATCATAAAGCTCTAGTTCTACCAGCACATTGTCGCCCACTCGGTTATGTTCAAAACTAAAATGTACCGTATGGTGAAAAGGATTAGGATACGCCTTGGTATTACTCAATGTTTGATTAGGCTGTACGATTACCTCGAAATTCAACGCCTTTTCTACAGAATTATTGTACGTATCCCAAGCTTTTATTTTGACAATGTGCTTGCCAACACTAAGATTTTGAAGCGGATACGCAATTGAGCCTTTTGTAAAATCGCCTAAAAGACTCGTAAAATAAGGATTTAGCCGCACCGTCATGGTATCATCCAAATTCAAAGTAATGTCATGTCCTAACCCTTGTGTGGCAAGATTGATGCCACTTTCATCATACAAATCTATTAAAACATTGGCGTTTGTATTGGTAATATAATACTCTTTTTCTACTTTTTCATCCATATAGACAGCCAAAACAGGCGGAGTGTTATCGGGCTGGCTAATTTTTTGACTTCCTCCTACCAAAATAGCCTGCGAGCCATTGGCATTGCGTTGTTGGCTATTGTAGGCAAAAGCTGTGATTTTCCCTACACCATATTGATAATTGATGTCTTTGGGAACAACAAAACTGCCCGAAATTTGCCCATTTTTGACGGGTAATTTTCCCCGAAACAACACATTCGCATAAGCACTATAAGGAAAAACATCGCCCTTGTTGCCCAAGGTTTGTAAGGTTTGAGGCTTATCATACACCGTTACAAGTGCTTCGCCCTGAAAAGTAGCATCGACAGCCGTTGCCGCTGCATTAAGTATTTGCCCCTGTAAAGCCACCTTGCGAAGTGCCTTGAGGGTATCTATTGGGGCAAACGATATTTGTTGACTTGGATACAACAATTGCATCGAAGGGTCGCCGAGTAGCGTGAAGTTGCGATTGACAACCCCAGCCAAGCTTTTGTTTTTGGTTTCTTTGAAAATATCGCCTAAACGAGGCATTTGTCCGTTCGGTAATGCTTTGAATACGGCTTCGTAAAAGGCAAAATTCAATAAATAATTAGTATTCTGAAACACAGGTCTTGTCGTAGAAAACAAGGCTACCGCCCCACCCTTTTCGCTTAATAATGCCAATTCTGCCCCCGAAATTTGGTTGGGGTCATCGAATCGCCCAAACTGACAGGTAGCGGTGAGCATCAAAGGCAATCGTCGGTAATTTGTCCAAGCATTGATGTCACTTACGGTGAGTATTTGCTCATCTGTCCAACCAGCTTCCGCCCCGTGTCCGTTGTAATTGACAATAAGCGAACCTTGCTCTATTTGATTGTTGAGGACGGTTTTGGCTGTAGGACTGCGTTGGCCTTCGGGTAATGAAACGAGCGGATAATTATCTAAGTAGATTTTTTCAGTCTGAAAAGCCGTATTGTTGAGCATATTGGCAAAAAACTCGGCATCGCTTTGGTGCAAATTAGCATCGCCATTGTCGGCTACAAATGTCACCTTGCTTCGCCAATCGCTGTTGTCGCTTTGATTGGCGTAAGCCATGAGCTTATCGACTAGCTGCTGTGCTTCTGCTTTTGTTTTAACGGGCAAACGTCCGATACCAATATCAAGGCTATGATTGCCAAGGTCGCTTTCGGGCCATTCGCCTTCATTTTTTTCTAAAAAACCATAGTAATCGTCGGAAGCATAACTAAAAATAGGATGTAACGACTCTCTACTTTCATAAGTTGGAATATACAGTGCTTGGGTTTCGCTGCCTACTACTTGTAGCCTTTTCTTATAATCGTAAGAAGCATCGCCAAAAAGCAAGAGGTATTTTAAGGTATTGGGGGTCTTATCGTACATAAATTTCACGAAATCACGGATAGCCGTCGGGTCGGGTTTTCCTGCCGAAAATTCATGGTAAATGCTTTCCGTACTGACGACGGTTGCCACGATATTATCATTTTTCAGCCTAAAATCAGCTAATTGTTGAGCGATTGGCCGCAACATTTCGCCACAAACAATAAGCATCGTTGGCACAGACAATGTACTAACTTGCTGATTAGCAATTTTTTGAAAACTTACGGGGCTTAAAAATGTTTGATTATCGCATACGATAAATCGTTTGAGCGACGACGTTGCAACCCCAATAGCGTTGTTGTTGATAGGTTGTATGGCTGGCATAAGCGGATTGCTCACATCCCAAATAAAGGCATTGGTTGGCAATTGGGTAAACACAAATTTGGCATCAGGATTTTGTAAACTCTGCATACTACAAAAATGTGTTTGTCCGCCATAAATGCCCAATTGGCGTTGCGTTTGTATGCCAACATAATTCAACAACGCTCCCCCCGAACTCAAGCCTTTTCGGTCGAATGCAAGTGTAAGGTCGAGGTTTGATACATTACCCAGTGCATTGCTATTGAGCCGAAACACTTGGGTACTGGCTTTTCCTTTGTATTCATAACGGTCGTTGATAACGGCATCAAGGGTCTGTGTACCTAGGGGTTGCCCGTTCAACGATACATTAAAAGCCGTTGTGCCGAAAGAAGTATTCAAGACCGAAGAAGTCACCACTACAGGCGTATTACTGACCAGTCCTGTGGTATTAAAACTAAATACCTGGCTGCTATTTCCGATAAATTCTTCGCCGTACCATTCCCTCCCAGAGCCAGCAAAAGGGGCTTGTGCCAAGATATTACGACGGTCTATTTCATGAAACTGGTAATCGTCGAAGGTAGTAATACTATTATTGCTCGTAACCGTAGTATTCGACGATAGCCGCAATCCTGGCGTTTCACCTACCGTGAGGTAATAAAAAGTAGTATCGCTGTAATAATTTATTTGATGGGTAAATGACTGGCTTGTAGCATTGTACAAAATTTGGTGTGGACTTTGGGCATAAAATAATACATAGTCGTTGGTATCCCATTTGCCATCCTGCTCACCAATCACCACTATGGGCAATTGTACCAAGCCTGTCAAACGGGCTGTAGCATTGGCTTGGGGCAACATTCCTGCTTGATTGCCATAGAGTTGGATATTTTGGGGGATAAGCGTATTCGTATCGAAGCCTAGCTGCTGCATATACGCCTTGTCTAGCTTATAAATGCCCGTTTGCGTAATGCCAAGTTTAAGCCAAGTACCTTTCGACAATACATTTGTTTGCGACAAGGTATTGAAGCCTATGAATAAAAAAATACTTATTAGTAGCGTTTTGTACATAGATGCTGTAGGGCTAGTATGGCTATTCAACGAGATTTTACCTGTAAAATTATAGTTTTTTTACAAGTGCATGCGCCGCAACGACATATCTTTTTCCAGAACTGAGCTCGGTGCAGAGAAAGCGGGTACGTCGCAGCGTTCCTTTTACAAAAGTTCTGTTTTGAAGCTCAAAGGATTGTCCTTCGGCAAGGCTCATCAATTCGACTAAAGACTGGTTATTAGTAGCATCAAAAGCATCAAACAAGCGTAACGCCGCAACCAAGGCGGGGCATCCTTGGGTACTAGCAGCAGGGTTTTCTAAATACTGCCTCAAGGGTGACAACACGGAACTAGGAAAAAAAGCTTCGGAGAGGAGTGGTTCAAACAGGATTTTAAAATTCTTCTTCCATGCCAGTCCGTGCGGTTCTTGTTTCTTTTTGTATTGCTTATAAGTGAGCAAATGGGCTACTTCATGAATATAGGTGATGGTAAAAGCATAAGGATTGAGGTTTCCATTGACACTAATTTGATGACCTTGTTCTTTCCGAAAACAATAATCACCTAATTTACTTTGACGAGGTTTGGCAATTTTGAAGGTAAAACGGTATTTTTTCCAAAGGTCAAAGCAATAGGTTGCTGCCCCTTTAGGAAAATACGTTTCAAAAATTTGGTAATCAGAAATCGACGACATGGCATGGGGTAAAAATCAAAAAGCCCCAAAAATGGGGCTTTTATAATGTCTTGCTTTGGTCAAGAATTATTTCTTAACTGTATCAGCAGGAGCAGCAGCAGAATCAGCAGCAGCAGTGTCAGCAGCAGCAGTATCAGCTACAACTGTAGTGTCAGCAGCAGTTGAATCTGTAGCAGTAGCTTCACCTGACTTAGAAGAACAAGCAGCCAAAGTAACCATACCAGCTACTAAAGCGAAAGCGAACAATTTTTTCATTTCTTTTGTGGTGTTTAAGGTTTGAGTTACAAAGTTATGTACAACTTCTATATCCTCCAAGCGATTAGCCAACTTTTTTAATTAATTTTTAATAATTAAGGTAAAATTCTTTATAAAAGCCTGTATTTTATATAAATAATTATAAAATAAAAAGATATATGGTACAATTCTAATAAGTAAATTTTTAATTATTCTATTTATTTAGTCTTTTTTACCAAAGCCTTATCTTGATTTTTTACTATTTTCACCCTAGTAGTGCAACACCTCAGCAAACAGCACAGGGTAAGCTATTTGATAAAACTTTTAAGTCTGTAATAAAACCCTGTACTTTTAAAGGTAAAAGTTTTGTGCATGATGTAGTTGAAAACAAAACTAAACCCCATACCTACCACTTGGCTTCCTAGCTCATTGACATGGATAGGCTGCTGTACAATAGGTAAAACAATAATTCCTTTAGCAAAAATTTTGTGCGCAAGCTGTAAAGCCAACATAGACCCCACCCAAGTTACACCCCAAGAACCCGTAGCCACCATCATAAACTTGACTACCTCACGCCTTGTTTGATTGGAATTACGGGCATCGAAAGCGAACCATTTGGTAAGCGTAAAGCCTACAAAAAACGAGATGATATATCCATAAGAAACAGAAGCACCATACGAAAAACCAAGGGTATTGCGGAGAATACTCCCAGCTACAATTTGTACAATTGCTCCTGTTCCTGCGACTAGAAAATACGCTACTAAATCTTTTTTATTTAGAAACTTCGACTGCTTTTTACTAGACACCTTAGAAAATATTTTTTACTAAATCGGGCATCAAGCCGAGTAGTATCGTGATAGCAGTCGTAAGAATTAAGGTCAACTTATAAATAGGAGAAATTTCTATTTTTTCTATATCACCTTTTTTCAAGTAAGCCGCAATAATGGGCTTGAAATAGTAATACACCCCAACAGCCGACATTAGCACTGCGATGGTAAGGATTCCTTTGAAAATACTCGACGTATGACTGAAAGCATCGGCAAAGATGAAAAACTTACCAAAGAAACCAGCCGTTAATGGAATACCTGCCAAAGAGAGCATTGATACCGCCAACACAAATGCCAAGAATGGGTTTTTGGCAGCCAAACCATTGAGTGCATCGAAACTTTCGTCGGGCTTACCAGCTTTGGCTTGTGCTTCTGATACCAAAATCAATACCCCAAAAGCCGAAATAGTAGCCACAGCATACGCCAACGAATAAAACAAAAGCGAAGAATTTGTACCAGGTACTTTTGCCAATACCGTAATCAACAAATACCCTGCATGCGAAATACTCGAATACGCCAACATCCGCTTGAAGCTCTGCTGATACACCGCCGTAATATTGCCTATCAACAACGTAATGCAAGTAATATACACCAAAGGATTTCCCCAGACGCTATACATCGTAAGGAAGGAAACCGAAAACAAACGGTATAATGCAGCGATACCAGCCGTTTTTACGACAGTTGACATAAATGCCGTGAAAATGCTTGGAGCACCTTCATACACATCGGGAGTCCAGAAGTGAAAAGGAGCAGCAGATATTTTAAACAACATCCCGATAAAAATTAGTATTACCCCTGCAAACAAAATAGGGGCAGCAGGATAAATACCGAGTTCTTGTTTTTTGATATGCGATAAAGAAAGAGCAATGCCATTAAGGTCGAACGAGCCCGTTGTACCATAGATAAGTGCTACACCAAAAAGGAAAATACCTGTAGCAAATGAGCCCATCAAGAAGTATTTCAAAGCTGCTTCGTTTGAACGCAGGTTACGTTTGTCTGAGCCAGTCAGTACATACATTGCCACCGAAAGGATTTCGATACCCACAAAAAGCATGATGATACTTTGGTACGTAACCATCATGATTGCCCCTACCACAGAAAACAACATAATGGCATAGTACTCTGCCGGATGCGAATGTTCTTCGTCGTCGCCAAAGCCTCGTGAAATGGCCACTACTAGCAAGGCTGCTAAGAGAATAATAGCAGTAAAGTTTACGGATAGGTTGTTGGTTTTCAGCATATTGCTAAACCATACATACTCATGATTCCAGTCTAAAAAGTTCAAACCCAAAGCAATGAGAATGAATAGCAGAGTAGCGGGCAATAAGATTTTACGGTTGTTTAAAAACCCTAAAAACAAATTGGAGATACCGAAAAGTGATAAAGCTATGATTGCGTTCATATTTTCTATATCATAAAACCTCACAAGGATGTGAGGCTAGATTAAAGTTCTAATGATTAATGATAGATAACAATTGGCTTACAGCAGGCTCAGATACTTTAAGAATAGCATTTGGAGCTACTCCTAGCACAATAACCAAAAGAGCAATTGGCAACAATGTGGCTACTTCGCTTGTATTCAAATCTTCAAATCCTTCAGTGAGTGCCGTAGTAGCACCAAACATAGATTTTTGTACCAAACGAAGCATATAAACAGCCCCCAAAATAATGGTTAGCCCTGCTACAGCCCCCATCCAATTGTTGTATTCATATACACTTTTTAATAATAAAAATTCTCCAACAAATCCGTTGGTCAATGGCAATGCCACCGAGCCTAACATGATTATGATAAAAAATACGCTAAGTTTAGGCGTTGTTTGGGTAATGCCACCCAACTGCTCTAGTTCTCTTGATTTGGTCCGTTGTTGAATAATTTCTACGATAAAAAACAAGCCTACCACATTGATACCATGCGCCAACATTTGCACCAACGCTCCTTGCAAACCATCAAGGTTTTTAGCAAAAATACCAGCCGACATCAGTCCTACGTGTGCGAAAGAAGAATAGGCAATCAAGCGTTTCATATCTTTTTGCTGGATGGCAATAATCGAACCATACACAATACCAATAATCGACAATACCACGGCTACTCCGCCCCAAGCCTGTACGCCCAAAGGCACAATAGGCAACAACAAGCGAATAACCCCATAAGTACCCATTTTCAGCATGATACCCGACAAAAGCATCGTGCCAGCCGTAGGGGCTTCAACATAAGTATCGGGTTGCCATGTGTGGAAAGGAAACAATGGCATTTTGATGGCAAAAGCAATGAAAAACGCAGCAAACAAGTACGATTGCTCCGTTACTCCCAACGATTTGCTCACCTCATACAAGGCGGTAATTTCGGCGGTATGGGTTGGTGTTTTGAGGTACAAATACACCAAGGCAAGCAACATAAACAAAGACCCGAAGAGCGTATAAACAAAAAACTTGAAGGTTACTTTAATACGATTTTCGCTTCCCCAAACAGCCGCAATGAAGTAAATAGGAATAAGTGCCGCTTCAAAGAAGAAGTAAAACAAAAACGCATCTTTTGCCGTAAACACGCCCACAAGCGCCGCTTGCATAAAGAGAATCAAGGCATAAAAAACAGAAGCGTTTTTATAAGCCAGATTGAAAGTCGATAAAATAATGAATGGCACAAGCAGTGTAGTAAGTAAAACTAACACAAGGCTGATGCCGTCGATGCCAACAGCAAATTTGATGCCTGCCGAAGCAATCCAATTGTAGGTAACACCAAACTGTGTGCTACTGTCTGCAACAAAAGTTGAATAAATATAGGCTCCTAAGGCTAATTCAACCAATGAAGCTACCAATGCCAGAACTTTTGCATTTTCTCCTTTCGTGGCTAAGGTCATTAGTCCAGCGAAAATGGGAAGAAGTATGAGTGTGAGTGTTAACATTTATAAAAACGTTATCGGTTAATCATTCTATTGAAAGTAATTACTTAGAAACCTGGGTGGGTAATGGTATAAAGCTGGTAAAAACCCCACGAAAGCATGGCTACAATGGATAACACCATAAAAAAGATATAGTAGCCTGTTGTACCCGTCTGTAATAAGCGTGCTTCTGAAGATAAACCTTTCACCAATTTGCCAATGCTTTCAACAATCAAATCAATTACTAAGAATTCTACAAACGAAACCAAAATGCCCGACAAAGCGGTAATAGGTTTCACAAAAACGGCATGATAAAGCTCGTCTATGTAATATTTGTTATATACCACTTTTTGCAAACCGCTTTCGTTGCCATCTGGCTCTGGTACAGCATTTTTGCTTACATACATGACATAAGCCGCAATAGCCGACACCAAGGCAGCCGCCACCGAAATACCCATCAGCATCATTTCTGTAGATTCGTCTGGGGCGTGACCGCTTTCAGTAGCCCCAAATAATGGCTGCATAAAAGTAGCCAAACCTGCATTGCCATGAAATACATGAGGTAAATTGAAGAACCCACCAGCCGCAGACAACACCGCCAAAATCATCAAAGGGGCTGTCATGGTCAATGGCGACTCGTGCAAATGATGTTCTTGCTCGTGTGTTCCTCTAAATTCTCCGAAAAATGTTAGAAACAATAAACGGAACATATAAAAAGAGGTCATCATTGAGCCAACCAATGCCAATACCCACATCAATTTGCTGTGCTCATACACATGAGCCAAAATTTCGTCTTTCGAGAAGAAACCTGCAAAAGGAGGAATACCCGAAATAGCAATGGTGGCAATCAAAAAAGTAATAAAGGTGATAGGCAGTTTTTTACGAAGTCCACCCATCGAACGAATATCTTGCTCGTCAGACATGGCATGAATGACCGAACCTGCTCCCAAGAACAACAACGCTTTGAAGAATGCGTGTGTCATGACATGGAAGAAAGACGAGCTGTATGCTGCAACGCCCAAGCCCATAAACATATAGCCCAACTGCGATACCGTAGAATAAGCCAATACTTTTTTAATATCGTTTTGTAAAAGCCCTATCGAAGCGGCAAGCAAAGCCGTTGCCAAGCCTACCCAACCAATAATATGCAAGGTGTCAGGAGAAAGACTATACAAAACATTAGAGCGGATAATCATATAAATACCAGCCGTCACCATCGTAGCTGCGTGAATCAAGGCAGAAACGGGCGTTGGCCCTGCCATCGCATCGGGTAGCCAAGTATATAAAGGTATTTGTGCCGATTTACCCATTGCACCTACAAAAAGAAGCAAGGTGATAGACATCAAGGTTTTATCGCCAGCAACATAGCCTCCTTCAGCTACTTTGCCAAATACATCGGCGTATTCGACACTACCAAAATGCGAGATGATTAAGAAAATACCAAGCAAAAAGCCCAAGTCACCAATGCGGTTCATGATAAAAGCCTTGCGAGCGGCGTTGCCATAATTGGTATTTTTGTTCCAGAAGCCAATCAAGAGATAAGAACAAAGCCCTACACCTTCCCAGCCAATGAACATCACCACGTAGTTCGACCCCAACACCAGCAAAAGCATAAAGAACAAGAAAAGGTTTAAGAAAGCAAAAAACTTCCCGAAACCTTCGTCGTGGTGCATATAGCCAATGGAGTAAATATGAATGAGTGAACCTACGCCTGTGATAATCAGCAACATCAAAAGCGAAAGCTGGTCGATTTGGAAAGATAAAGCAATATGAAGGCTGCCAACAGAAATCCAGTCAAATACATGAACAACCTGAGCTTGCCCCGTAAAGCCGAAAAATAAATTCAGCGAACAAGCAAATGCAGCCAAGGCGGCCGCCGAGCCAATGATACCAACCAATCCGTTTGGTACTTTACGAAAGCCTATTCCGTTGATAAGAAAACCAATGAGCGGAAAAAGGGGAATAAGTACTGCTAATGACATAATATTTGGAGCTATGTACTGTGAGTAGCTGAAGTACAACTAAACCCACTACCTGATAATTACCACTTTAATTTATTCAAAATACCAACATCAATAGACTGGATGTTACGATAAATCATTACGATAATCGCCAGCCCTACCGCTACTTCGGCAGCAGCTACCGCCATGATGAAAAATACAAATACTTGCCCCGATGGGTCTGATTTGTAAGAAGAAAAAGCGGCGAGTAGTAGATTGGCTGCGTTTAGCATCAATTCGACTGACATAAAGATGATGATGGCATTGCGACGTGTGAGAACACCAATCACACCTATACAAAACAGTGCCGTACTGAACCACACATAATAGTGCAGCGGGATTTGTCGGATAACGTCAGGTATTTGTTGCATAAGTCTTAAAGTTTGCTTGTCAGGAAGATTTTCTCCCAACATTCAACGCTACATGAGAATGCTCCAAGCGTGCGGAGCGATTAAAGTGCTTACAGTTTGTTAGAAAATTTCGGGCAAAAATAAGTAATTATGTTTGAAAACTAATTAAGAAATATTGCAAATCCAAGCGTATTTTAAAGATTTATGGTCGTATATAGAACCAATTTTTGCAAAATCGGGCTTACGCCGATACGCTTTTTTCTTATTTGTTAAAATTTCGCAACTTTATCTCTGTTAATTTTCGCTTTGTATCAAGCGGAAACTCGCCTTTCATCATCCAATCGTAGTACGAAGGTTCTTCTTTGAGTACCTGCGCAACGGGTTTGCCCGTGTGCTTACCAAAATTGATTACTTCAACCCCGTCTTTATTGAAAACCATGCGTTGGGCAAAGTCCACCAGCTTTGAGGATGTCAATTCGTGTAAAGCATCCATATCATTTTTCACAGGAGCGTATGGCTCGTTTTTCTCGTTCTTGATTGTTACGCCTTCATAGCGTTTTACCTGTGCATTCAAAATTTCGAGCGTAGCCAAGGTATCAGCCTCTGCCGAATGGGCATCAATCAATTCTTTGTTGCAATAAAAACGATACGCTGCCCCTAAATTACGAGGCTCCATCATGTGGAAAATCCGCTGCACATCAATGAGCCTGCGATTTTTGAGGTCAAATTCTACATCGTTTCTCAAAAACTCTTCAACCAACATCGGTACATCAAAACGATTAGAATTGAAACCTGCCAAATCACAACCTTCGATAAATTGTGCCATCGACTTGGCTATTTGCTTGAAACTGGGTTCGTCTTTTACGTCTTCGTCGTAAATGCCATGCACCAACGACGACTCCAAGGGAATTGGAATGCCCGGATTGACACGACGAGTTTTGACCGTCACCGTGCCATCTACATTGGCTTTTGCAATGCAGATTTCGACGATACGGTCTTTAATCACACTCACGCCTGTTGTTTCTAAATCGAAAAAAGCGAGAGGTTTACGGAGATTTAATTGATGAGTAAGCATATTCGTTTTTCCTCTGGTGTCGTGAGGCTTTGCAAATTTAGCCAAAATATAATTCATTCCCTTTTTTAGGTTTCATTTCTTCTTTACTATTTTTGACAAATTATAACAAAGTGTAAAGATTGAAGGTTATGGTTATAATTTATGATAATTTAAAGACAAGCCCCAGGCGTTGGCTAATTGCCTGATAACGAATCGCTCGCTCGTCTTGATTGCATCATGCACACTGTCGTATCTCTTTATTAAACTCATCCAATTGGTGTACGTTGGATTTTCAGATGAATACAAAAAAATTATTACAAGCCCTCGAAGAAGCATTTCAACAGCAACAATACGGTACAAGCAGTAGCCCTATTGAGTTGTACGAACCCGTAAAGTATTTGATGGCATTGGGCGGCAAACGCCTGCGTCCGCTGATGACGCTCATGGCGGCTTCGCTCTTTACTGACGAATGGCAAAAAGCTCTCAAGCCAGCCCTTGCAGTAGAATTTTTCCATAATTTTACGTTGATGCACGACGATATTATGGACAAAGCTCCGTTGCGTAGAGGCAAACCGACCGTCAATGCCAAATGGAACGACAATATTGCCATTCTTTCGGGCGATGCCATGCTCATCTTAGCTTACGAACTCATCAATACCGTTGAAGATGCTCATTTGCGACAAGTCCTCAACCGCTTTAATCGCACGGCAATGGAGGTTTTTGAAGGGCAACAATTGGATATGTCTTTTGAAACTGCCGAAACGGTAACAGAAGAACAATACATCGAAATGATTCGCCTAAAAACCTCTGTGTTGCTAGGCTTTGCCCTCGAACTGGGAGCAATCGTTGGTGATGCCGATGCCGATACCACACAAGCATTGTATGATTTTGGGATTTGCGTTGGCCTAGGCTTTCAGTTGAAAGACGATTTGCTCGACGTGTTTGGCGACCCTGCCAAGTTTGGCAAACAAGTAGGAGGCGATATTATTTCTAATAAAAAAACCTTTATGCTCATTGAAGCTTTGCTGAAAGCAGAAGGTGAAACAGCCCAAACCTTGCATCATTGGCTTAGTGCTACCGACTTCGACCCTGCCGAAAAAGTAAAGGCTGTTACCGAAATTTATGAACAACTAGGCATAAAAGAAATCGCTACGCAAAAAATCAATTATTACTTTGACAAGGCTTTTGTACTGCTCGAAAGCTTACCAATAGAACAAAGTCGGAAAGAACCACTCAGGTCTTTTGTAGAAGTATTGATTGATAGGGAAGTTTAATATAATTTTGTAGAAACCTAAGCAGTCAGGCCTACTGACTGCTTTTATTTTCTAAACAATCATGGGAGATTTGTCGCTTACCGTTTTTTTAATCATCATTACCACGGGCATCAGCTTATTGGCTTTCAGAAACTATGAACTTTTGGGTAAATTGCTCATGACCCCTCATCGCATTGCTCGCTACCGTGAGTATTGGCGATTTCTTACTTCTGGATTCATCCACGCCGATTTTATGCACTTATTGTTCAATATGTTGGCGTTGCTTTCGTTTGGCTCGATGATAGAAAGTATCTTTTTACAAATTGGCGGTGGCAGCATCAGAGGGCAACTCTATTATTTAGCTTTGTACCTGGGCGGTATTGTACTGTCGGATTATCCAGCTTACAAAAAGAACATCAATAATCCTCATTATAGCTCACTTGGTGCATCAGGAGGCGTGTCGAGCGTCGTGTTTTCGGCTATTTTGTTTGCACCTACAGCCATGCTGAGTATTTATGGTATCATCCCGATTCCGGCTATTCTTTTTGCGGTATTATATGTTTGGTATTCTATAGCCATGTCGCGCAGGGGAGGCGACAACGTCAACCACGATGCCCACTTGTATGGGGCTTTGTATGGCGTAGTTTTTACCACTTTGGTTTATCCTGATGTTTGGAAAATTTTCTTAGCAGATATTCAACGCTGGATACAGTAAGTTCTTGCGTGAGTTGTGAATTCAGATTTAGTGCTTTGATTTTCAGATATTTATTATTTTTAATCAAAAATAAATACTTAGTTCTGTACGAAGGTTTGGCTTTCAGAACTCATTGACAATGCACCATTTTGCCTTGATACTTATTCGTACAACAACTGAATAGAAAAATATAACCCTAACGCACGCCATCGCTCAATCTTCTTGGTCGATTTCCAACGAAGAAACTTTTTAGTATATGCAAAAAAGAAACATTGCAATTTTAGGTTCAACAGGCTCTATCGGTACGCAAGCCCTAGAAGTAATAGCGGCTAATACCGATAAATTTGCGGTAGAGGTACTCACGGCCCAACGCAATGCCGACTTGCTCATTACGCAAGCCAGTATTTTCAAGCCCAATTGTGTAGTGATTGGCGACGAGCATTTGTATGATAAAGTTTTTGCGGCACTCAATCCTCTGGATATTAAAGTATATGCTGGGGCAAAAGCTTTAGAGGCTGTAGTACAAATGGATTCGATAGACATCGTACTCACGTCTATGGTTGGTTATGCGGGTTTGTTGCCTACCATCAAAGCCATCGAAGCAGGCAAGCACATTGCCCTTGCCAACAAAGAAACGCTGGTGGTGGCAGGCGAGCTTATTACGGCATTGGCACAACAATATGGGGTGAATATTTACCCTGTCGATTCTGAGCATTCCGCCATTTTTCAATGTTTGGTAGGAGAATTTCATAATCCGATAGAAAAAATTATTCTGACGGCTTCGGGTGGACCTTTCAGAGGAAAGAAAACCGCCGACCTAGCCGCTGTCACCAAAGCCCAAGCCTTGAAACACCCCAACTGGGTCATGGGTGCAAAAATCACCATCGACTCGGCAAGTTTGATGAACAAAGGACTCGAAGTTATCGAAGCAAAGTGGCTCTTTGGGCTACAAGCTTCGCAAATAGAAGTAATTGTGCATCCACAGTCGATTATCCATTCTTTAGTACAATTTGAAGATGGTTCTATCAAAGCCCAAATGGGTTTGCCCGATATGAAATTGCCTATTCAGTTTGCATTAGGTTTTCCTGATAGACTAAAATCGGATTTTCCTCGTTTTGATTTCATTAATTATCCTAATCTTACTTTTGAAAAACCCGATACCGATACCTTCCGCAACCTTGCCCTTGCCTTTGATGCCATGAATCAAGGAGGCAATATGCCTTGTATCTTAAACGCCGCCAACGAAGTTGCTGTAGCCGCTTTTTTAGAAGATAAAATTGGATTTTTAGAAATGTCAGACCTAATCGCTACTTGTATGGCTAAAGTGTCGTATCTTAGTAGTCCTTCGCTAGAGGATTATGTTTATACAGATACCGAAACGAGAAGGTTTGCCAATACTTTACTCTAACAGTCACATAAAACACAAAACCCAAGTAGCCTAAGCTAATTGATTATCAAAAACTTACAAAACAAGCCTAGGCTCGATGCTACAAAATAAATGGAAGGAATATTAATTAAATTAGGGCAGTTCATCTTTGGATTGTCCATCTTGGTGAGTTTACACGAGTTTGGGCATTATATCACAGCCAAATGGTGTAAAATGAGAGTTGACCGCTTTTATCTTTTTTTCGACTTTTTGTTTCCTGTTCCTACCCTTTTAAATTTTGCCTTATTTAAGAAAAAAATCGGCGAAACAGAGTACGGTATAGGTTGGTTTCCGCTCGGAGGTTATGTTTCTATTGCGGGTATGATTGACGAAACGCAAGATGCTTCTAAGTTATCGGCAGAGCCTCAACCTTGGGAGTTTAGAGGTAAACCTGCTTGGCAACGCCTCATTGTAATGCTCGGTGGGGTTATTGTAAACGTCATACTGGGTATTCTCATTTTTTGGGGTTTAGCCTTTGTTTATGGAAACAATTATATTTCTAAAGCCGAACTTAACAAAGAGGGAATTTTCGCAGGAGAATTAGGTCGAAAAGTAGGCTTCCAAACGGGCGATAAAATCTTGTTTATCAATGGCAAAGATTTTAGAGATTACAGCAATGTGTCGGAGGCTATTCTCGAAGATAAGGCTGTTTATACCGTCGAAAGAGCTGGTAAACAGCTAGAAATTATTATTCCCGACAATTTCTTGAACGAATTGGCAGATAACAAATCGCAGTTTATACAGCCTTTGTACAAATTCAAAATCGGCAAAGTGACTACCCCGCAAGAGCCTTCGTTTCTTGACAAGCTCTTGGGTAAAACCATTGCACCTAAACCAGCGTATTTGGCAGGACTACAAGATGGCGACGAATTGGTCAGCCTCAATGGGAAGCCAGTGCTGTATTTTCAGCTTTTTCAGGAAGATTTATTGAAACAAGCCGATAAGAATATTCAGCTTGCTATACGCCGTCAAGGTAAAATAGATACCTTACAAATGAAGGTATTGCCAGACGGTACAATTGGCTTTGCCTCAGAATTTTTGATAGCAAAAGCACATGAAGATTATACCCTTGCCCAAGCTTTTTCGGTGGGCGTAGTTGATGCGTTTGATGTAGTATGGAAAAATATCCAAGGATTTAAGAAAATATTCCAAGGAAAAGTGAGTGCAAGCAAGGCATTAAGTGGGCCTTTTGAAATTGCCGATATGTATGGCGAGCATTGGAGTTGGTTCAATTTCTGGAACTTAACAGGTTTATTATCAATGGCTTTGGCATTTATGAACTTATTGCCTATCCCTGCTTTGGATGGCGGCCATGCCTTGTTTTTACTTTACGAAATCATCACGGGTCGTCCGCCTTCAGAAAAAGTCTTAGAGCGTGCCCAACAAGTAGGTACGTTTATTTTACTAGGATTGATGTTTTTTGTGATTGGCAACGGTTTGTTAAAAAAGATTTTTTAAATGAACGTTAAATTCATCCTAACAAAACCTGTAAGCACTTCTGTTTGCAGGTTTTTATTTGTCTTATTGGCTTTAGCAACAGCTACAGCGTGGGGCTTCCATGCCTTTCATACCAGCCTCACCGAAATACGCTACAATGCCCAAGAACGCTATTTTGAAATCAGTATGCGGGTGTTTAAAGACGATTTAGAAACGGCACTGACCAATGAAAACCAGCATAAAAAGGTGGTTCTTGATGCGTCGAATAAATACGATGCCCTGATAGAAAAGTATGTACAGAAGCATTTTGTATTGACCAATGCCCAAAATCAGAAACTTGGGTATCGTGTTTTGGGCAAAGAACAAGAAGGCGATGCCATTTGGCTCTACATAGAATTGCCCCATGCGGCATCGCTCAATGGTGTAAAAATGCAGCAAGCTATGCTGCTAGATAGCTTCGACGACCAAACCAATATTGTGAATATTTTTATACAAAACGACAAGAAGTCCTATATTTTCAACCAGAAAAATAGGCTTTTTACCATTGGATTATAAGGATTTGTAGGTGAATTTTATCAAAAGAGAAGGTGTTATATAGCCCTATTTGACGCTATTATGCACCTTCTCCCCTATTTTACTTCTTCGTAGGTTTCTTCAAAAATCACTTTCTCTACCAACCAACGTTCTCCCTGAATGCCTGTACACACATAGTTTAAGTAATGAGCCCCCCTGTGGTGTTGGTTTTCTAAGGTTGCAATGTATGGCATTCCATCGGGGTCGATTCCGTCTTCGTCGCCTGGTTCAAATAATTTTGCTTGTACTGTTGCTGTTTTTCTATACGTTTTCATGCTCTTTTACTTTATATTTTTACTCAAATATACTCACAATTTCCAATAAGTCTTCATGGATTTTGTACCAAGGTTGTGCCAAATTGAGCGTTTGCACGCCAATCCGATGCCCTTCGTATTGGTACTGCAACGCCAAGGATTGTGTAACGGTTGGGTATAACAAAATGCCTTCTGCTTGCGGATTTTTTTGATTTTTGAGATAGGCAAATAATTGATATAAATTTTCTGAATGAATTTTTTCAGTTTTATAATACAAACTCAATGTTTGGCTGTAAAACTTGGTGTCGATAATCACTTTTCTACCTGATTGCCATTGTAAACTAATATCGGTTTGCATGATTGGCAGATAATTCAGCGCCTCGCCCTTCATTTGCCAATGCAAATTTTCTCGAAATACACGCACGTGTGGCAGTTCTATTTTGTAAAAATTACGGACAAAAGCCTCAAAAAGCAAAGCCATTTTTCGTTCATCTCGTTCAAAATCTTTGAATATCAACTCATTACCATTTTCGGTGAGCATACTTTGGCTATGCAACAATGCACAAATATGCAGCACAAAAAGGTAATGCGATTTTCGGTGGCACATAGCCAAGGCTTGTTGTAATACCTGTGCATTGAGCGTAATAGGGCTAAAAGCAGGCATATTGTGCAAGGCTTGTACAAGTCCTTTGTGGACATCGGCAGGGAGGTTTTTTACTTGTAAAATTCGGACTAATGTACTGCGTAAAACCCTGTTGGGCAAGGTGTCGTTTGTCAAATGATGGTAACTACAATGAGCATAGCCTTTCAAAAAACTTTGGCTTTTCAACGAAGGCGTGAGTAACAATTTCCCCTTGATGCCCTGTACTTCTCGCCTCTGTGACTGGTAGTCGGTATGATACCCTTGATGCGACAAACGAGGCAATTCTTTGAGCAAAACCGTGAGCAATAAGGCATAAATATCTTTTTGGCCTGCCGTACCAGCAGGCACTAAATCTTTCTGTGCCAACTTATCCCAAGCATAGCACAGCAAGTAATAGATATTTTCTACAGGAATCATCGTATTGATAGCGTTTCTACGGCTTGCTCAACGCTATCGGGTTGGTCAAACCAATACTCTTCTAGCAAAGGCGTTATTTCTAGTTTGACAAGCCGATTATACCAACGATAAGGGTCTTCGCCTATAGGAAAATGACAGAAATAGCTATGCCCAATTTGAAAGCCTTTTTGTAGGTGCTGGTCTTGGGTAATTTGTTGATTAAGTTTGTTAAAAGCCTCTATCAATTGCTGTACAAATTTTTCGGGAAGCCCCTGCCCTATCAAGTGTTTTTTGAATTTTTCGTTGAATAATGGCGACAAATACACAAAAGCAAACCTGCGTCTTAGTGCGTAGTCGATAGGCACTAAAGAGCGGTCGGCGGTGTTCATGGTAGCGATGATATAGAGGTTTTCGGGAACAGAAAAGCCCTCATCAAGCGATTCGTTGTAGGTCAGTGGAATTTCATGTAAACGCCCCCTTTTATCGGGTTCGATAAGCAAGAGCAATTCGCCAAAAATCGCACTTACATTTCCTCGATTGATTTCGTCGATAATAAAAAAATGGTCGATACCAGGTTGGCGTTGGGCCAAGCGACAAAATTCGTAAAAGACTCCATTTTTTAGTTTAAAGCTTCCTGTTCCGTCAGGGCGAAGCCCTTGTATAAAGTCTTCGTAGGTATAAGATTGGTGGAATTGCACCATTTTAATTTTACTTTCATCTTGCATTCCGAGCAAAGTATAGGCTAGTTTTTTGGCAAGATAGGTTTTTCCCACGCCGGGTGGGCCTTGCAAAATGATGTTTTTCTTATACCGTAACGTTTCTATAATTTCGTCAAAATAACTTTCATCTAAAAACAAATCACGGAGGGCATCCTGTTTTTCATACGACAAAGTAGGCACTTCGAGGTGCGTAGCTTCCTTTTGCCAATCAATCATTGCCTGAATTGCCTCAAATTCATCTTCGGTCAATTGAAACAAACTTCCTTGGTTGTGGCGTAATATTTCGGCATCTTTAAAAAAATAGAGTTCTTTCAATTCTGCCCAATCAATCGGTAAAATGGCTTTATCTTTTAGCACAAAACCTATCGCCTCGCCCCATTCTTCGTGCTGCTGTAAGGGATGTGTAATTTCAAAAATCGCCTTCACTTGTCGCACAGGCGTTGACTCGTAGCCAATCACCCAGTCGCCTGTTTGTATTTTTTCAAAATTCCGATAAATCCGTCGCTTGTTGCCAAAAGCATTATGCGTAGCAAACCATTGGATTTGATTGTTGCGGATGCCATCAATTCCTTTGATATTTAGCCACCAGTAATTTCGATTTATTTGCCTCATATCGCAAAGGTACTAAAAAATAAAAACCAGCCAACGGCGACGTTGACTGGTTTCGTAGGGCAAAGACCATTAGCCGTGTAGCTCTATTTCTTCGCCTTGGTTGTTGTGAAACTTGAAGTCGGTTATACCCAACGAGCTATCTTGAATCAGATTCACCCACGTTTTATAAGTAAAGAACCACTTCATTCGGCGAGAAATGAGGCCTTTGGTAAAGTACGCATACAAAAACGGATGCAGTACGATGGTTGGCTTTTTCTCGTTTTGTTTAACAATGATATGCTCTATGTGGTGTTCAATCACATCAGACACCACGATACTTGCCGTAATTTTGCCTGTACCGCCACAAGTGGGGCAATTTTCGGCCGTCACTACGTTCATTTCAGGTCTTACCCTTTGGCGTGTAATTTGCATTAAGCCAAATTTGGTAAGCGGTAAAATGGTGTATTTAGAGCGGTCAGACCTCATTTCATCCTTCATAATATCATGAATCAGCTTTTTGTTTTCAGCCTTTTTCATGTCTATAAAGTCGATGACAATAATGCCTCCCATATCACGCAAACGCAACTGTCGGGCAATTTCTCTAGCGGCTTCGGTATTTACGCTCAACGCTGTAGCCTCTTGGTCTTCTTCGCTATTCGATTTATTGCCAGAGTTTACATCAATTACGTGTAAAGCTTCGGTATGTTCGATAATCAAATAACCACCACCCGGCAAGCTGACCGAACGCCCAAAGAGCATTTTGAGTTGCTTTTCGATGCCGTATTGCTCAAACACCTTGTTTTTACCTTGGTGTAATTTTACAATTCGTTCTTTTTCGGGAGCGATATGCTGCACATAAGCACGAGCTTCTTGAAACAACTCAGGCGTATCGACGATAACGCTATCGAAGTTTTCGTTGAGTAAATCTCTGAGCATAGACGTAGCACGGCTCATTTCTCCGATGATTTTCTCCCGAGGTTTGGCGGCACGCAAGGCTTTGATACCAGCTTCCCATTTTGCCAAAGATTCTTTCAAATCTTTGTCGAGTTCTTCTACATCTTTGCTTTCTGCCACGGTGCGAACAATCACCCCAAAATTGGCAGGTTTGATAGAAGACATTAATTTGTGCAAACGCTGGCGTTCTGATTTGGCGGTAATTTTTTTAGAAATATTTACCCCATTAGAAAACGGCACCAGCACCGTAAACCGACCTGCAATAGAAATATCGCAAGATAAACGAGGTCCTTTCGTAGAGATAGGCTCTTTTACGACCTGAACCAGAATTGGGCTATTTTTCCCCAAAACCTTATCAATTTTATCGTGTTTATCTATTTCAGGTTCTAGTTTGAAATTATCGAGTTTGCCAGAATTTTGGCGACCAGCGATAACATCTTTCGTAAACTTGTTGAGAGAATTGACATTTGGGCCTAAATCGTGGTAATGTAGAAAGGCATCTTTCTCATAGCCAATATCAATGAAGGCGGCATTCAATCCCGTAACCATCTTCTTAACTGTACCAAGATATATATCTCCTACCGAAAAGTGTGGCTCAGACTCCTCTAAGTGATACTCCACAATCCTTTTGTCTTGCAAAAGAGCAATGCGGTCACCTTTGGGAGTCGAATTGATGATTAATTCGTTGCTCACAGGTGAATGAAGGATTTAGAATTGGATAGAAATAAGAATGTATATATAGTCGCTGTGAGGAATGGTAAAAAATCAAGTAAGACAAAACCACTGATAGAAAGGCTCGTGCCTCGTGAAAAATAGTGGTCAGCGGTATTGTTCTGACGCAAATTTTTACGAGGGAATCGCCCACGGGGCGATAAGTAAAGAATAGTAAACCAAAGTACAGGACGATTACATTTGACAATCTTTGTTGAAAATTACCTACGTGCGGGTAGCAATCATTCTTCATTGAGTTTACTAAAGTCTATCCGAGGTGTTGCTTTTTGACTTTAATATTGGTGACATAATGTTGGGACGTGCATAAATCTAGGTATTTATACAGCAAAACCACAACGGTCGAGACCTATAATTGCTCTTATCATAATAAAATTAAGCACCTCTACGAAGTATCTCTATTGGAATCATTTCGGTAACGGAGGTTCGTGCTAGTACTTATATAGTGCGTAAAAACAGCGATGTTTTCAACACAAGGTGTTATAATTCAAGGGGATAGCGATAATCGAAAACCCAAGGACTGTGAAAATATAGAGCAATTAAGCATAATAAACCAGACAATCTCACAAAAACGACAAAAACAGGCAATTTTCTTTCAAAGAAAACAGCCTGTTTTTCAGTAATTAGCAACCAAGGATTAGGGTAAATACACCTAATTCTTAGCTACTTACTACTTCTTCTTATGTCTATTTTTTCTAAGACGCTTCTTTCTCTTGTGAGTGGCAATTTTGTGTCTTTTTCTTTTCTTTCCGCAAGGCATGACTTTAAAAGGTTTTAAATGTTATAAAATTGTTTGATTTGCGTTTCTCCGTAAGTCGTTGTTTCGGCTACAAGATAGACAGAAACTGGTAACTTACCCAGAAACTTTATTTTAATTTTGATAAAATTTCGTTGGCAGCCGCTTTTTCTTGAGGGTCTTTGGTGTTGGCCAGTACTTTTTCAAGAATTTGCTTTGCTTCATCTTTGCGGTCTAGCTCTGCCAAACAATAGCCCAAATTCAAGGCTGCTTTACTGTTAGCAGGATTGATTTTCAGGATTTGTTTGAAACGCTCTACGGCTTTTCCAAATTGATTCGACCTGATAGAAAGAATACCTAAGTTAAACAACGCTGGCTCAAACTCTGGTTCTTTGGCAATTACTTCTCTGAGCATCAAAATTCCTTGCATCGGATTTGGCGACGAAACGAAGGTCATAGCCATATTGGTTTTAGCCATCAAGTTGTTGGGATTTTTGTCTAGCACTTGTTGGTACAAAGCCCTGGCTTTTTCTCCCATCGTAGCAGTTTTGGCATTATCTAAAGCATAAGTAAATGCTTCGTAATACAAATCTGCGGCTTTCAATAAGGTAGTTTCTGTTGTGTTGAGTAGAGCTATCTTCTCTGCATAATAAGCGGCACTATCATAACGTGTATATTGAACGAAGGTTTCTATGAGGCTGTTCGCCAAAGCCAATTGGCTAGGCGTATCGGTTTTTCCTGCATAGGTAGCCCTAATTTTATCAAGGTTTTGCTGCTGTTCAGCCGTAAGTTTACTACCATGACTATCGGTAGCATCAGGAGTAGGCGTAGCTGCCGCAGGAGCTTGGTCACGATTGGCCGTAGGCGCATTCGTTTGTTCCAAGGTTTTTTTTTCGTCGCTCACCACAACCTTGGGCAAGCTATACAAAGCCCCAATAGTACCGAGCGAAACAGCAATAACAATGATAAATGATTTTTGCATGACCTTCATTCTATCGGTTGCAGGGCAGACCCCACAACCGATATTTTACAATACAATTATAACTTAGCGTTCGATTTAACTTGCTCGATGAAGATTTTAGCAGGTTTAAAGCTAGGAATATAATGCTCGTCAATCACAATTGAAGTGTTTTTCGAGATATTACGAGCAACCTTCTTCGCTCTTTTCTTGTTCACAAAGCTACCAAATCCACGTACATAGATTGGTTCTCCACCAGCCAAATTGTCTTTAATAACTGAGAAGAATGACTCTAAAGTACTTGATACATCTGCTTTGTCGATGCCCGTCTTGTCTGCGATTTCTGCGATTACGTCTGCTTTTGTCACTTTTTTAAAAATTTAGGAGTTAATAAAAATATGATAAACAATATGATTATTGATAGTAACAAGTTTCTTAAAAATTCTACTGAATTAATACCAATGAAGGCTTGGTTTCAGCGAATTTTGCTAACTGTCACAGCGTCAAATTATAAGCCCCTGATTATTAAGGGTCACAAAGGTACGACTTTGCTTTGAATTATGAAAGAATCAACAAATAATTGTAAGAACTTTTTTTTTGTAAATGCCTAATATTTAATTGTTTGCCTTTTACATTTAGACGGAAACTATTACAGAAATAACAGATTTATGGAAAAAAATTAGATTTTTGTGTCTATTTTTTTCCATAGAACCTTTTTAGAACAGAAGTGTTATAGTGAAAACTAGCGTTTTTTTCGTGCATAGCAACCGACTAATAAACCGCCGTATGAAACGAAAAAATGACCTTTACTTTTTATTCCAACAACTATTTATACAGCATCTTTGGAACATTCATTTTTTGCCGAAAAACTCCTCACTTGGTACCGCACAGCCCAAAGAGATTTGCCTTGGCGGCATACCGCCAATCCTTATTATATATGGCTCTCGGAAGTCATTTTGCAACAAACAAGGGTTGCACAAGGAATGCCCTATTACTACAAGTTTATAGAGGCCTTTCCTACGGTATTCGATTTGGCTGCCGCCAGCGAAAGCGAAGTACTGCGGCTGTGGCAAGGCTTGGGCTATTATTCGAGAGCTAGAAATTTGCACGCTACCGCCAAACAAGTGGTAGAAGCTTATGGGGGCGTTTTTCCACAAACCTACGAAGAGCTACTCAAACTCAAAGGCGTTGGCTCTTATACGGCTGCCGCCATTGCGTCTTTTGCCTTTGACGAACGAGTGGCCGTACTTGATGGCAATGTGTATAGGGTATTAGCGAGGGTCTTTGGCATCGAAACCGACATTGCTAGTCACGAAGCAAAAAAAATATTCATGACTTGGGCTACAGCTCTGCTGCCATCACAGCACGTCAATTTGTACAACCAGGCAATCATGGAGTTTGGTGCAATACAGTGTACGCCTGGCGTGCCTTCTACTTGTATGTTTTGTGTGTTTGCACAAGAATGTACCGCCAACGCAACCCAACGCCAAGGCATTTTGCCCGTTAAAACCAAAAAGGTAAAAGTAAAAGAACGTTTCTTTCATTATATTGTGGTGCAATACCAAGATGAAATAGCCCTCAAAAAACGTTCGTTGAAAGATATTTGGGCAGAGATGTACGACTTCCATTTGGTTGAATCGACCGAGCCATTACAACTCGACGACCTTGTAGCACAAGATGATTTGCTACAAAAAATCTTGCCCGAAGCATCTATCGTAAGGGTATCAGACGTATTTACGCATATTCTTACGCACCAGAAAATTCAAACGACTTTTTGGCATGTCAAACTCCACAACACGCCATCGAGCGATTGGCCCGAATACCTGCATTTTTATACGCCCGAAGCAATGGATGGTTTGCCCAAACCTATTTTGATTCATAATTACCTGACACAATATTTATACAAACAACTACAATAAGCCGTTAAAAGCAGAAAGCATATTTATAGTAAAAAAAATACAGGCTTTTACCCAAAGTTACAACAGCCTGCAAAGAATCTGTTAACTAATTATTTATCAATAAATTACCAAAATTTATTTTTTTACAATATCGGAATATATTGATAAATTGACTTGCTATATTGGGGTTTTGTTGTTAAATTCACTCATATTTGTGTGACTTTTTTCTTGTCATTTCGTCTAAAGAAGTGATAAGTTTTAAACTCAAATTCAATATTCATCAAAATTCTTACACAAATGGCAGGCGTAAATAAAGTTATTTTGCTAGGAAATCTTGGTTCCGACCCAGAAGTCAGAGTTTTACCTAGCGGTACAAAAGTGGCAAATTTCAATATCGCTACTTCCGAATCCTACACCAACAAAGATGGGCAACGAGTAGATCAAACCGAATGGCACAGAATTGAGCTTTGGGATAATTTGGCAAATATCGCCGAGCAGTACCTCAAAAAAGGCAATCCTGTGTACATAGAAGGAAAAATCAGAACCGAAGAATATGTTGACAAAGACAATATTTCTCGTAGAGTTATCAAAATTCGAGGAACAGCGATGACTTTGGTGGGTTCTGGGAATACCAACAATGCTCCTGCAAGCGAGAATCAACCGCCTGTTGCAGCACAAAGACCCGCTCCAACTCAACCTACAGCACCTGCGCCAGCGTTCAATGCTGGTGCTGATGATGATTTACCTTTTTAATAGGTTTTTCGTTGGCTACTCGTAGCTCACTACTTACCTCGCTGCGAGTAGCTTATGTATAACTAAACATACCAAACTCTTGGAAACACGATTATCTGACGATTATCACCCGATTAGGGTGCTTTTGGCTCAAGTTGAAAGCACCTCTTCTTACAGCGTTTACGGAATTGATGCGCTGATTTTGTTGGCATTACTATTACTTTCGGCTTTATTGGCGGGTTCAGAGGTAGCTTTTTTTTCTATTTCTGCCGAAGAACGAGCCTCTTGCCGTGAAAGTGATAGCTCTAGCGAAAGAACAGTGGCCAAACTTCTCGACAAGCCCCAACTGCTTTTAGCCACCCTCTTGATTTTTATCAACCTTGTCAATATTACGTTTGTCACGCTTTCTACCGTGATAACCGAACAAGTCTTGGGCGAAAAAGAAAAAGATGGATTGATGGCTACGCTCATTTTATTGGTTGGTGTAACGTTTATGATTACGTTTTTTGGCGAACTCATTCCGAAAGTATGGGCACAACAAAATAGCCTCAAATTTGCCAAAATAACCGCTCCTGCAATTGAAGTGGCGGTTGTGGTTTTCAAGCCCTTATCGTCGTTGCTCTTAGGTTTAAGTAATATTATCGAAAAACGTGTTGAACGCAAAGGCTATACCATTACGGCCGACGAGCTCAACCACGCCCTCGAAATCACAACTGGACAAGGCACTTCGTCGCAAGAAAAAGATATTTTGAAAGGCATTGTCAATTTTGGCAGTACTGCGGCCAAAAGTGTGATGCGACCAAGAAGAGACGTGACAGCTTTTGATATTAGCTTAGATTTTCATGAATTGATGGATAAAATCAATAAATCGGGCTACTCTCGTGTGCCTGTTTATAAAGATACCATCGACAAAATTGAAGGCGTTTTGTATATCAAAGACCTTTTGCCTCATATCGAAAAAGATGAATATTTTAATTGGCAAGAACTGATTCACTCGGCGTTTTTTATTCCTGAAAGTAAAAAGATAGACGATTTGCTCTATGATTTTCAAGAAAAACGGGTGCACATCGCCATTGTTGTCAACGAATATGGCGAAACCGAAGGAATCATTACAATGGAGGATATTATCGAAGAAATTGTAGGCGACATCAATGACGAGTACGATGAAGATGAGTTAGGGTACAAACGCCTAGAAGATGGCTCTTTTGAGTTTGAAGGAAAAGTTACACTCAACGACGTATGCCGAGCCTTGAGCATAGAAAATGATTATTTCGACAAAGTGAAAGGAGAAAGCGAATCTCTTGCAGGTTTGATTATTGAGCTTTTTGCTCGATTACCACACGCAGGTGAAGATATGGACTATGAAAAATTTAAGTTTAAAGTAGTGGCCGTTGATTCTCGCCGTATCAAACGAGTGAAAGTTATCCTGAAAAATGGAGAACATGACGAAACTAATAGAGAACTAACCTAGTAACAAAAAAGTGGAGTTTTGAAGAAAAACTCCACTTCTTTGTTTATTGGCGTTTACGTTTGTACAAAGGCACAGTGCTACAAGGTTCGCCAAACATCAACGAAGCAACAGATGGCTTCAATAGACGGGTAATTTCGACATAAGCCGAAATTGGTACAGGTACTTTAGAGCAGCCTTTCACCACTACTTTGGCATCTCTATAATCTTCAGGATTGATGCCTTGAATGGCTTCAAAATAGAGCTTTTCTTCTAACTGAGTCAATTCACCAAAAACAATGCAATGTGCATAAGGCTCTAGTTGTAAGGCCAATAGCATATAAGCCCATGTAGGAATAATGGCATCTTCGGAACAAGTAATGGCTACATTTTTTCCTGCGTACATCGACCAATCATGGGTTTTGAGAAATTCTCTAAAATCTTTTTCTCTCAAAATCATCCCCATAAAAAGGTTGTCTTTCAAATCATACACAACCCTTTCGCCAGTGTGGTAATAGTCTTCTAAATTAAGACTAACCAAACCACTATTGGCTACTTTATTGATAATTTCTCCTGTTGTTTCCATCGTTGTTTATTTACTTTTAGGTACTGTACCAACAAAATCTTTTAGATAGAAAGGTTCAAAAATTACCACATTTTCAAAGGCTTGCTGCTGATACGCTTCCCAAGCCAAATAGCCGATTGTTTTGGCAGAAGGATGAATGTCTGTAGCCAAAAACAAGGCATTAGGATGCGTAATTTTTTGCTTACATTTAGCAGCACCATCTCCAAAAAATACAACACGATGCTCGGTCAAAAGTTCCTCAAACGACGATTCATCTATAATTTTTGCTTCTGTTACTTGCATCACTTGCAGGTCTTTATCCCATACCCCACAATACACCTCCATCCGACGAGCATCTAACATAGGACAAAACCAGTAGTCATTCGGAAAAAAAGGAGTAATTTGAGCCACCATTGCTTCTAAAGTATTGACCGACAACAGGGGTTTATCTAAGGCAAATGCCAAACCTTTGGCCGTTGAAACGCCAATACGCAAACCCGTATAAGAACCTGGGCCTTTTGCTACGGCAATGGCATCTACCTCTGCCAAAGTAAAACCTGCATTTTCGACCATTTGAGCGATGAGCATGGTGAGTCGCCCAGAATGTGATTTTTCTGCAAATAATTCGCTAAATGCGAGTAATTTGCCTTCTTGATGCAAGGCAACCGAGCAAACTTTGGTAGAAGTATCTATGCTGATAATTAAGGACATACAAGGAATATGAGTGCTAAATTTTGAGCTTAAAATATGTTTTTTTAGCTTACTATAAAATTTACAAATCTAACTGCTATAGTTGATAGTACATTACAGAACTTACCGATTAGTCACAAGCTTTAAGTATAATATATCGGTTCTAATGGTAATACACAATATTAAGCGAGGAAGTTATTTGGTGTGTATCATGTCAAAAATGGAAGATTGTGCAGTAACCTCATCAATACGCTTTTGTGACATAACCTGATATTTATCTACTAGCTCGATACCAACAAATTTTCTATTATTACGGCAAGCCACTACTCCCGTCGTACCTGCACCTGCGAAAGGATCTAATACAAAGTCATTTTCTTTTGTAGAGGCAAATAGGCAAATTTCAACTAATTTTTCTGGATAAACGGCGAAATGTGCATCTTTAAATTTTCCTAACGGTATTTCCCAGACAGTTCTCTTATTTCTTCCTTTGGGGTGAAAAGCTTGATTCCAACGTCCATCATGTAAATTGCTATTACCGCCATTTTTTCCTTTTTCAGGCGTACCATTGACTTTACCAAAATGATTTCTCCCACCTTTCATTTTTGAATCTTCCGAAAAAGTTTTGTGCGGTTCTCTGATAGCATCCGAATCATAGAAATATTCATTATTTTTTGAAAACATAAAAATATATTCATGGTCTGTTGTGGGCCTATCTTTAATAGAAGAAGGCATGGCATTGGGTTTATGCCAAATTATATCACTTCTCAATATCCATCCACTGTCTTGTAAAGCTAAGGCAACTCGCCAAGGCATACCTAATAGCATTTTGTTTTTGTATGTATCACCAAGATTTAACCACAAAAGACCATCATTTTTTAGTTTTGATTTTAAAGTGGTAAACACTTCTACTAAGTTTGACACATATTCTACATGACTTAATTCTTTTCCGATTTCATTTTCTAATTTTCCTTCTGAATAATCTCTAAGGTTATAGTATGGCGGACTCGTAATTATTGCTTGAAAATGATTGTCGGGTAGAAGTTTGGTAACTTCACGAACGTCTCCTAAAAGAACTTTATTTATAATTAAGTCATTCATATTTTTCCCTTTAAAACGTTTTCAATGTACTTATTGAGTATAATTTGTGATTTGTCATCAAAGCCATGAAATTTATTTGGTGACATATTGAAGTGAAATATTTCGTCTATTTCTTCTGTGATTGTTGATATTTCAGAAACAGACCAGTTTTCGGCAACAATTATCACAACAATATGACAATGACCTCTTTCTTTTTTTATATCGTTTATTGCAGCGAGAATATCTCTTGAAAATATATGCGAATGACCGCCGCCTTCTGTTTCTCTAGTTTTGACTGGAATCAGTAGAGGTATAGCTTCGTTGCCGTTTTTAGGATAAAGTTTCGCTGATATATCAACTGTATGCCTTCCAACCTTGATTTGTTTATCTGCTATCTCTACTTTTTTGTATTGCCCATAGTTATTATAAATCGAAAAAAAGTGTTGAATAGCAGTAATCAAACCCATTCTTACATTACTTTCAGTATGATGTCCACTGATACTTCTTCGAGAACCCTCCAGTCGGTCAATAATAATCTCTCTGATTGTTGCCCACTCAAAGTTCTTTACAATATCCCTATATTCAAATATCAGTTCGGTCAAAGTGTCTATTTCGGCTATGATTTTTTTTACCTCATTTGCCTTTTGCATCCTAGAAATGAGTGGCGATAATCTTTGTTGGGGAGCGTCACGTATGACCCATGCAAAAAAATAGAAACACGCTTTTGAATGATTATACACTCTACCAATGCCATCAAATAAGAAAGGTTTTTCGTCATTATTATCAAGATAGCAAGCCTGAATGATATTTTTTAATTCCTCCTTTGAACAACTCAACATAATTTCGTTAAAAGACTTGTGCGAACCCGTTACCATTTTCGCATGTCTTTCTATCCATTCATAAAATGGTTTAGCTTGGTCTGCTAAATTAGCTAACGCCATTAGTCTGTAATGAGCTATATTTATCTTATGTACGATTAAATCTTTCATTAAAAAAACACAATAATACGTTCATTTTCAAACAGTAACCAAGCCATAATTTATACTCAAAAGCCAACACACATAGTAATTTTGTTTTGATATTTCGGGACTATTAGTCCTACAAGAATATCTTGCCATATTCTTCTGGCTTAAACCCAATTGCCACAATTTTTTCGGCTTCAATGATGGGTCTTTTAATAACCGAAGTTTGCGAAACCATCAATTGCAAAGCCGATGTGGCATCTGTAGCTTTGTCTTCATCTGCTAGTTTTTTCCACGTAGTACCAGCCTTATTCACCAATACTTCCCAAGCATATTGGTCGAGCCATGAGGCAAGTTTTTCTTCCGAAATTCCCTCTTTTTTATAGTTATGAAACTCGTAAGGAATGTTATTTTCTTTTAGCCAAGTCATTGCTTTTTTGACCGTATCGCAGTTGGGAATACCATATATTTTGTACATCGCTACTAATGGGTTTTGAAATCAAAAAACTTTTTATTGTACTTTCCCTGCTTTTACGAAAATCGGAAAATACAAGTCAAAGTTATCAATTGGACATTGTTCTTTGAGCTGCTGGAGGAGCTTATCTACGGGATTTTTCTGATGAATTTGAATATATTTTTGTACACTCGACCACGTGTTGAGATAACCCTCCAACTGTTCGTAATTCCAAGTATAAGGCATTTGAAAAAACTTTGTTTCCAAAACAAAAGGAATAGGAATTTGAGCAAAATGGTCGTCGATATGCCTACGTTCATCATCCCAATAAGCTCCTATTTCATGCGTATAGAATCGGTCTATTGCTTCTTGAATGACAGGATTTTTTACTTGTAATGTCCCATACCCCCAAGCCGCAAAAAGAGCATGAGGCTTGGCTACTCGTTTGACCTCCCGAAAAAAAGCCTCAAAATCGAACCAATGCAAGGCTTGTCCAACCGTAATCAAATCTACACTTTGGTCAGGCAAAGGTACTTGTTCGGCAGGTGCAAGCACATAATGAATGTTGTCGGCAATAGCCGCATGAGCAAGTTGTTTTTGACTTATATCACTTGCCCATACTTCTTTGAAATGATAGGATAATTCCTTGGCGACTTGTCCGTTGCCCGTAGCACAGTCCCATGCTGTTTCAAATTGACTCATATTTTTCCACAAAAAATCATACAATTCCTGTGGATACGTAGGTCTAAATTGTGCATAAAGATGTGCTTGTTTTGAAAAATTGTCTTTTGCCATTATGATGATGATTGCTAACACTTCATCTTACATACTCAATTCCTGCAAAGTCAGCCAGCTCATCAATCCCGCACCAATAACCAAGGCTGTTTCGTCAATATCAAAAGTAGGCGTATGCACACCCGACACAATGCCTTTGGCTTCGTTGCGTGTGCCTAAGCGATAAAAACAGGCATCTACATGGTGCGTATAAAAGGCAAAATCTTCGGCAGCCAACCAAATATCTAAATCTATGACGTTTTCGGCACCCATATAATCAACCGCTGCCCCTTTCATCCGACGGGTGAGTTCGGGTTCGTTTTTCAAGAAAGGATAACCTTTTTGAATGAAAACTTCGCAGGTTCCGCCCATGGCTTCTGCCGTTAGTTCGGCAATTTGACGGATGCGTTTCAGCCCATCGGCACGCCATTCTTCATCCATTGCACGGAATGTTCCTTCGATATATACTTCATTAGGAATAACATTGGTTGCACCATTGGCAATCACTTTCCCAAAAGTTAAGACCGAAGGATAACGAGGATTGCGGTTGCGAGAAATGATTTGCTGCATGGCTACAATAATATGCGAAGCAATCAGCACGGGGTCGATGCAGATTTCGGGCATTGCACCATGCCCTCCTTTTCCTTTAACGGTAAGATAAATTTCATCAGCCGAAGCCATGTACATACCTTCTCTGAAACCGATTTTTCCGACAGGAATATTGGGAGCAACGTGTTGCCCAAGCATTTTATGAGGCGTTGGATTTTGTAAAACCCCTTGTTCAATCATGATACTAGCACCACCGGGGGCTTTCTCTTCGGCAGGTTGGAAGACCAACTTGACCGTTCCATCAAACTCATTTTTGAGTGCTGATAAAATTTTGGCTGTACCCAACAACGAAGCCGTATGTACATCATGCCCACAGGCGTGCATCACACCAGGGTTTTGCGATTTGTAAGGCACATCGTTGGCTTCAACAATAGGAAGGGCATCCATGTCGGCACGTAAAGCCACTACTTTGCTGCTAGGATTGCGACCTTCGATGACGGCGACTAAGCCAGTATTGGCTATTTCGACAGGCGTAATACCCATGTCTTTGAGCTTTTGGGCGACAAATTTTTGGGTATTAAATTCTTGAAAAGATAATTCAGGATTGGTATGTAAATGCCGACGATTACCAATAATTTCGGTGGTAAACGTTGTAGCTAGTTGCTTGATAGTCTCTTTCATTGGCTCTTTGCGAAAAGGCAGTCAGCCATTTAGGCCGACTGCTTTGGTAAAATATCGACAAAGTTACATTACAAAAGAAGCTTATCCCAACCATTCGATTAAATTCTGGTTTTGTGCATCGAGTAAAGCAAAATGCAAAGGAGCATTGGGTTGCCAAGCAAAGTCGATGCCATACCAAGCCAATAATTCTTTTACCTGCGATTCGAGTGGCGTATTGCCCGCAAGACAAGTAGAAACATACGTTTCCAGCGAGTCGCCATAAACCTCTTCGGCCACGGCAATATAATCTTCGAGCGAATAGCCGATGCCTGTTTTGCCAAAACGCTCATTCATCAATCGCATTACATCGTGGATAGAACGTTGGTGTTGGCTTTTCTGCCGAATCAATGTATCTAAAATGAAAGCAACCACAGCCCCTTTATTATAAATAGAAACCCGCCTGTGTGGTATCGGCTGCACATAGCCATCAATCCACAAATCGAATGAGGCTTCTAAAAGCGACATTTTCGACAAACCATCTTGCTCGAAATGGCGTTTGAGTGTAGTTTCAAATTCTTGAAGATACGCCTGCAAATCGACCACACCTGCTTGTTTGAGAAAAACATCGCCCAAATACGTCGTTACGCCTTCGGCAACAAAGCCCGTGTAAAAATAATTTTCCTTGGTAAGGTCATAAGGCATCATTTCTACAGGTCGAATCTTACAAATATTCCAAGCGTGGTAGAGTTCGTGCGAGCTAACGCCCAACAAATCGGTATATAAGCCTTCTCCTTCGGAATCAGGGCCGAGTACAATCATTGTCGAGTTGCGATGTTCTACGCCATGATAAAAAGGCACAGGCAAAATCCAGTTGATAAAATGGTATTCTTTTTCAGGAAAACCATCCATTACTTGTATTTGTTTTTCTGAAAAACGTTGAAAATCAGGCAACAATTTTTCCCAATTGGGCTGATAATTTCCTAAAAACCATACATAAAACTGCACGCCTGCTACGGCATAAGATTGGTGTTGTAGATAAGGGCTTGCCAATAAAGGGGCATCTGTCAATTGGTAATAATCCTCTGCAACAATAGCTCCATTGCTGTATGGTAAGCCACAAGCCACCTGATAAGATTCAGGTAAATCTAACTGCACTCGATGTGGTTCGTTCATGCGGCCACTCACATAGGGCAAACAGTTCACAAAGTTGAGGTAAAGCGTTTGCTCATCTACATACGAGCTTCCTGCATTGGCAAACACCCCGCTGGCTTGCTTGATATAGGCATAATATTTCAAACGCACCGTCAACTGTGATAATCCTTTGGTATAAACTTTCCAACGGTCTTTGTTTACCTTATGAAAAGCAACAGGCTGCTGATGCTCGTCAACAATTTCAAAATGCTGGATGTTTTTGGCAAAATTTTGTAGCTCATAACGGCCAGGTCGCCATGCAGGAATCTGTATTTTGATGCGGTCGGAAGCGATGTTTTCTACCACCATTTCGATGGTCAGTACATGGCTTTGTGGATTTTCTGTATAAATTTTATATCTCATTTTTTATAGGAAATGCTAAAGCTGCAAGGTACAATTATTCGTAAAAAAACCAAAGTCACTCATAATCAAGCTGCAAGACTTCACAATCTTTTTAAAAAGTAGTTTGTATTATCAAAAAGATTAAGTACCTTTGCACTCCTATTTTTAGGGTGCAAAGGTTTAAAGATTTTGAAAATTTTCACTGATACGCAGTAGTACATTGAATTTTTTTCAAAATACTACAGAAAATCAGTTGCTTTATAGTGTAATTGTACAAGGCATTTCAATTTTTCCATAGCAATGAAAAGAACGTTTCAACCATCAGTAAGAAAGAGAAAAAACAAGCACGGATTCCGTGAAAGAATGTCGACTGCCAACGGTCGTCGTGTGTTAGCTGCTCGTCGTGCAAGAGGCAGACATAAATTGACAGTATCTGACGAAAAGAGAGGTAAGTAATTGTAAGTTTCTGTGTTTCGTGTTTCATGCCTCGTATGAGCCTCTACTCAGAGCGAAGCCAGAAGCAGGGTATCCAGCAACTTTCATGAAAGCAACTTTTAGTAAAGCAGAACGACTTTCGAGTAAAAAAATTATTGATTCTCTCTTTGACAAGGGTAGTGAGCAAACCAAAGGCGTTTTTCTCTACCCTTTTCGTGTTTCTTATATTGTAGCTTCTCCTTCTGCTACTCCTGTACCAACCCAAATTCTTATTTCGGTATCGAAACGCTATTTCAAAAAAGCCGTTGACCGCAACCTTATCAAACGTCGTATCCGAGAAGCCTATCGCCTCAACAAAGCATTGTTGTTTCAAAAAAACGAGCCTAATCCGCCAGCGTACATCGCTTTTGTGTATATTGCTAAAGAAATAGAGGAATATGCCAAAATTGAGAAGACTATGAAAAATCTTTTGAAAAAACTCTAAACCTGATGCCTTCGTTAGATAGCATGATGATTGAGTAGAAAATTAGGTACTTAGCTTCTTATATGTATCAAAAGTACGCCCTCTTTCGTTGATAAAACATTTCCATTACTCTCGCTGTTTTGTATTGCTATGAAACTAAATCGTTCCTTTAAAATCTATATCACCGCTAGTCTTACGGTGGTGGCTCTGTCTTTGGCTTCCTTTACTCAAACAGGAGAAAATTTCTTTGAAATTGCCAAAAACCTTGATATTTATGCTACCTTATTCAAGGAGTTGAATCGGTATTATGTCGATGACATCAATCCGAATCGTACCATCAAAACGTCGATTGATGCCATGCTCAAATCGTTCGACCCTTACACGGTGTTTTATGCCGAAGATGATATCGAAGATTACATGACCATGACTACCGGCAAATACAATGGCATTGGAATTGTAACGAGCAGCCGTCAAGGAAAAGTGATGATTATGGGTATCGACGAAGGAGCTCCTGCCGAAAAATCAGGTTTGCAAATCGGTGACGAAATCGTGAAAGTCGATGGAGTAGAAATCAACCTCAAAAAAGGAATAGACCCCAGCAAACTCATCAAAGGACAAACGGGAACAACCGTAAAAATTACAATAAAACGCTTTGGCACTAACAAACTCGAAGACATCAGTGTGGTGCGAGATGTGGTAAAGATGAAAAATGTACCTTATTTTGGCATGATTAACGAAGAAGTAGGCTATATTGATTTGAAAGATTTTAACAGCACCGCCGCCAAAGAATTTCGCCAAGCTTTTGCCGATTTGAAGAATAGTGGCATGAAAAAATTGGTTATCGACCTCAGAGAAAACCCAGGTGGCTTGCTCAATATGGCAGTTGATATTTGTAATGTGTTTATCCCTAAAGATGCCGAAATTGTTTCGACCAAAGGTAAAGTAGAAGAATGGAACAAAACCTACACAGGCAACAAGCAAGCCGTTGATACCGAAATACCACTGGTGGTACTCATCAATTCTCGCAGTGCTTCTGCCGCCGAGATTGTTGCAGGTGTTATTCAGGATTACGACCGAGGCGTACTTATCGGTCAGAGAAGTTATGGAAAAGGATTGGTACAAATCACCCGTGATTTGTCGTACAATACCAAGCTCAAAGTTACCACAGCCAAATATTACATTCCGAGTGGTCGCTGTATTCAGGCCATTGATTATAGCCACCGTAACCCTGATGGCAGTGTGGGCAAAGTACCCGATTCGTTGATGACGGCATTCAAAACCGTGAGAAGTGGCCGTACCGTATATGACGGTGGTGGTATTTTACCCGATGTAATACTCGATAAACCAACGCCTGCCGTTGTAACCCAAACACTTGCCAACAACTTGATTTTGTTTGATTATGCCGTTAAATACCATCACGAACACGCTACTATCAAGCCAGCCAAGGAGTTCAGTTTGAGCGATGCCGAATATGCCGAATTTGTCAAATGGGCCAATACCCAGACCTTCGATTATACCACTCAGGTAGAAAAAGATTTGGCTATTTTGGAGGCTAATGCCAAAAAAGAACGCTATTATGATAGCGTATCTGAACAACTCAAAGCCTTACGTACTAAATTGTCGCATAGCAAAGAAGCGGATTTGATGAAATTTAAGGAAGAAATCAAAACGGCATTAGAGCAAGAAATTGTGGTGCATTATTATTTGCAAAAAGGCACTCGTGAACAATCGTTTGCCAAAGATGCTGAAATACAGGCTTCGTTACAGCTTTTCAAAGACATGAATCGTTATCAGACGATTTTGAAAGTAAAGTAATGTAAACGAAAGTTAAGGTTAGTTCATAAAAAACGGCTCGACTGCAAGCAGTCGAGCCGTTTGGCTTTTTACCCTAAAACTTCTTACACAATCCAACGAGCCTTGCGATAACCACCCACTTTTTGTTGGGTTTGTTGTTCTTTCGCTGTTTCGATTTGTTGTAATTCTTCTTTAGAAGTAATGATATAATCTTGGTATTTACGAACACCCGTTCCGGCAGGAATCAAGTGACCTACAATTACGTTTTCTTTCAAACCATCTAAGCCGTCAGTCTTAGCACGAATAGATGCTTCTGACAATACTTTCGTTGTTTCTTGGAACGACGCAGCCGAGATAAATGATTCTGTACCCAACGATGCTTGTGTAATACCTTGTAAGCTAGGCTGTGATACCGCAGGTTGAGCATCACGCACTTGTACCTGACGCAAATCACGACGCTTCAACGAAGAGTTTTCATCACGTAAGGAACGAGTAGTAACAATCATACCAACCTTCATTTTATCTGAATCGCCAGCATCTGTTACAACCTTCTTATCAAGAATATCGTCATTGGCTTCACGCACAGCAAAACGGTCAACGCTTTGTCCATTCAAGAACATCGTATCGCCCGACTCAACGATTTCTACCTTTTGCATCATTTGGCGAACAATACATTCGATATGCTTATCGTTGATTTTTACCCCTTGTAGGCGGTAAACATCCTGAATTTCGTTTACTAAGTATTCTTGTACGGCAGTTGGTCCTTTGATAGCCAAAATATCAGAAGGCGTAATAGCACCATCTGAAAGCGGCACACCAGCACGCACAAAGTCGTTGTTTTGTACGAGGATATGTTTAGAAAGTGGCACGAGGTATTTGCGTTCTGCACCATCTTTCGCTTTCACATAAATCTCACGATTACCACGTTTGATACCGCCAAGTGTAATTACACCGTCGATTTCAGAAACAACCGCAGGGTTAGAAGGGTTACGAGCCTCAAATAATTCGGTTACACGAGGCAAACCACCCGTGATGTCACGAGTTTTACCAGCCGCACGAGGGATTTTAGCAAGTACTTGTCCTGGCTTGATTTTCACCCCATTTTCTACCGCCAAACGAGCCGCTACAGGAACGTTGTAGGCAACGTCATCGCCAGCAGAAGTTCTTACAACGATAGAAGGGTTTTTGGTTTTATCCTTCGATTCGATGATTACTTTTTCTCTCAAACCAGTTTGCTCATCGGCTTCTTCTTTGTAAGTAACGTTTTCTTCGATGGCATCGAAATGAGCAACCCCTTCCACTTCTGAAAGGATTACGGCGTTGTATGGGTCCCAAGCACAAATTTCTTCGCCTTTGGTGATTTTCTGACCATCTTTTACACGCAAGTAAGCACCATAAGGTACGTTGTTTGAAATATATACTTGGTTGTTGTTGGCTGAGTTTACAATTTGAACCTCACCCGAACGACCCATCACAATTTCAACAGGATTACCTTCTGTATCAAGAGAAGAAACAGTACGCATTTCTTCAAACTTGATAATACCATCAAATTTAGCCTTGATAGTAGCATCTAGCGTTACGTTTTGGGCAGTACCCCCCACGTGGAATGTACGGAGCGTCAACTGTGTACCTGGCTCACCGATTGACTGCGAAGCGATAACCCCAACAGCTTCACCAATACCTACCATACGACCTGTAGAAAGGTTACGACCGTAGCATTTAGAACATACACCGTTACGAGTTTCGCAAGTCAATACCGAACGAATTTCGATTGAATCAATCGCTGTATCGTCAACTTTCATTGCCATATCTTCGGTGATTTCTTCGCCTGCTGTAATCAACAATTCACCCGTAACAGGGTCATGCACATCGTGAATAGACACACGGCCAAGGATACGCTCAGAAAGCGGCTCGATGATTTCTTCGTTGTCTTTCAAAGCTGCAATTTGAATACCACGCAACGTACCACAATCGTCTTCGTTTACGATTACATCTTGTGCAACATCGTGCAAACGACGAGTCAAGTAACCCGCATCGGCAGTTTTCAAGGCTGTATCGGCCAAACCTTTACGAGCACCGTGCGTAGAGATAAAGTATTCGAGTACGTCGAGGCCTTCTTTAAAGTTAGAAAGGATTGGGTTTTCGATGATTTCACCTACCGAACCTTGTAAGTTCTTTTGAGGTTTCGCCATCAAACCACGCATACCACCCAACTGACGAATCTGCTCACGAGAACCACGAGCACCCGAGTGCATCATCATGAAGATAGAGTTGAACCCTTGTTGGTCATTCTCCATTTGCTTCATCAAGGTATCTGTGATTTTCGAGTTAACTTTTGTCCAAATATCAATTACGGCATTGTAACGCTCGTTATCGGTAATAAGACCCATCAAGTAGTTATCTGTTACAGAAGCCACTTCGTCGGTCGCTTTTGTAATAAGCTCGGCTTTTTCTTCTGGTACGATAATATCGCCAATACCCATCGAAAGACCGCCTTTAAATGCCATTTGATAACCCAATTCTTTAATATCATCCAAGAATTTGGCTGTACGTGCTACACCCGAAATTTTGAATACTTGAGCAATGATTTGTTGCAATTTTTTCTTCGTCAACAATTCATTGATATAACCTACTTCTTCAGGAACGCAAAGGTTAAACAATACACGGCCAGCTACGGTTTTTACCATTTCTTCAACCAATGAACCGTCTTCTTTACGCACTTTTGCTTTCACTTCGATATTGGCGTGTTTCGATACTTTACCTTCGTTCATACCGATTACGACCTCTTCAAAGCCATAAAACTTCATGCCTTCGCCTGCGATTGGGAACTCTGGCGTATGTCTGCGACCTTTGGTTACGTAGTATAAACCAAGCACCATGTCTTGCGAAGGTACAGTAATAGGAGCACCATTGGCAGGGTTCAGGATGTTGTGCGAAGCCAACATCAACAAAGACGCTTCCAAAATTGCCTCTTGACCAAGCGGTACGTGAACCGCCATCTGGTCACCGTCAAAGTCGGCGTTGAAGGCCGTACAAGTCAACGGGTGCAACTGAATCGCTTTACCTTCAATCAACTTAGGTTGGAACGCCTGAATACCCAAACGGTGGAGTGTTGGAGCACGGTTGAGCAACACAGGGTGTCCTTTCATCACGTTTTCCAAAATATCCCATACTACAGGGTCTTTGCGGTCAACAATCTTTTTCGCTGATTTTACCGTTTTTACGATACCACGCTCAATCAACTTTCTAATCACAAACGGCTTGAATAATTCGGCAGCCATGTCTTTAGGCAAACCGCATTCGTGCATTTTCAATTCAGGACCAACTACAATTACCGAACGACCTGAGTAGTCAACACGCTTACCAAGCAAGTTTTGACGGAAACGACCTTGTTTACCTTTCAACATATCAGAAAGTGATTTCAAGGCACGGTTTCCTTCCGAACGCACGGCGTTTACTTTACGAGAGTTATCAAACAACGAGTCAACGGCTTCTTGAAGCATACGTTTTTCGTTACGTAAGATTACCTCTGGTGCTTTGATTTCAATCAAACGCTTCAAACGGTTGTTACGGATAATCACACGACGGTAAAGGTCGTTCAAGTCGGAAGTCGCAAAACGACCACCATCCAAAGGTACAAGCGGACGCAATTCTGGTGGAATCACTGGTACCATTTTAATCACCATCCATTCTGGGCGGTTTTCGATACGAGTATTGGCATCACGGAAAGCTTCAACCACCTTCAAACGTTTCAAGGCTTCGGCTTTACGTTGTTGCGACGTATCGTTGGCTGCCGAGTGACGAAGGCTATAAGAAAGGTCATCTAAAGCAGTACGCTTCAACAACATTTCTAGTGCCTCAGCACCCATTTTAGCAATGAATTTCTGAGGGTCTTCGTCTGGAAGCAATTGGTTTTCACGAGGAAGTTTGTCGATAATATCGAGGTATTCGTCTTCTGTTAAGAAGTCCATTTTATTAACACCATCTTCCTCTTTGATACCAGGTTGTACAACTACGTATCTTTCGTAGTAGATAACTTGGTCTAATTTTTTCGTAGAAAGACCTAACAAATACCCAATTTTGTTTGGCAAACTACGGAAGTACCAGATGTGGGCAACAGGCACAACCAATTCGATGTGGCCCATGCGCTCACGGCGTACTTTTTTCTCGGTAACTTCTACACCGCAACGGTCGCAGATGATACCTTTATAGCGAATACGCTTATATTTTCCACAGTGACATTCCCAGTCTTTGGTAGGGCCGAAAATACGCTCGCAGAACAAACCGCCCATTTCAGGCTTGTAAGTTCTATAGTTGATGGTTTCGGGCTGAGTTACCTCTCCGTGCGAACCTTCAAGAATTGACTCTGGTGAAGCCAACGAGATAGTTACCTGCGAGAAGTCACTATTGAGTTTTCTATTCTTTTTGAATGACATTTTCGTGTATGTTTGGATGAAAATGGTTCTTTATTCTTTGTATTTGAAGATTTGAAAACTGTCATTTTCAAATCTTCAAATGAAGCTATTTTCAAATTACTCTAAAGTAATCTCCAACGCCAAGCCTCTTAGTTCGTGGATTAATACGTTGAATGATTCTGGAATACCAGGTTTTGGCATATTTTCGCCTTTTACAATGGCTTCGTAAGCTTTGGCACGGCCGACTACGTCATCGGATTTCACCGTAAGGATTTCTTGAAGGATATTGGCTGCACCGAATGCTTCCAATGCCCAAACCTCCATTTCTCCAAAACGCTGACCACCAAACTGTGCTTTACCACCCAACGGTTGTTGTGTAATAAGCGAGTATGGTCCAATTGAGCGTGCGTGCATCTTGTCGTCAACCAAGTGACCTAGTTTCAACATATAGATGATACCCACAGTAACTGGTTGGTCGAAACGCTCGCCAGTAAGACCATTGTACAAATAAGTACGTCCCCAAGCTGATAAACCGGCGGCGGCTAATTCTTCGGCTACCTCTGCTTCTGTAGCCCCATCGAAAATTGGCGTAGCGTATTTCTTGTTCAACTTCTCACCTGCCCAAGCCAATACGGTTTCGTAAATCTGTCCGATGTTCATACGAGAAGGTACACCAAGAGGGTTCAATACGATTTCAACTGGTGTTCCGTCTTCTAGGAATGGCATATCTTCTTCACGCACAATACGAGCAACTACCCCTTTGTTACCGTGACGACCCGCCATTTTATCTCCTACTTTCAACTTACGTTTTTTGGCTACATATACTTTCGCCAATTTTACGATACCCGCAGGAAGCTCATCGCCAACCTCCAACACAAATCTTTCACGCTTGAAGCGACCTACCAATTCGTTGCGACGGACATTGTAGTTTTTCACCAATTGCAACAATACGCTATTGGTTTCAGCATCGTCTGAAGCATCTTCCAAAATCAAGTCGGCCAACAAGTTAGCTTCTTCTGGTACAGCGTAAGAGCTATCGTCACGGTACAAGTTTTTAGCAGGGAAAAGAGCCTCCTCAATGTTACGAGCTGTAAATTTGATACCTTTTTCAAGAATAACAGCACCGAATTTATGCTTGATACCACTACAAGCTTTACCTTCTAACAACTGAACCATTTTGCCAATCATGATGGCCCTGATTTCGGTCAGGTCTCTTGACAATTGTTTAGACAATACTGCCAATTCTTTCTTGGCTTTATCACGCTCGTCTTTATCTTTCTTAGGACGACTAAACAATTTGGTATCAATAACAACCCCTTTCAACGATGGTGGTGCTTTCTTAGAAGCATCTTTCACGTCGCCAGCTTTATCACCGAAGATAGCACGAAGGAGTTTTTCTTCTGGCGTTGGGTCCGACTCTCCTTTTGGTGTAATCTTACCAATCAAAATATCACCTTCTTTTACTTCTGAACCAACACGTACCACCCCATTTTCGTCTAAGTTTTTCACCGTTTCTTCCGAAACGTTTGGAATCTCAGCCGTTAATTCTTCTTCTCCACGTTTGGTATCACGTACTTCCAATTCAAACTCTTCGATGTGGATAGACGTAAAAATATCGTCACGAACCACTTTCTCCGAAATTACAATCGCATCCTCGAAGTTGTACCCTTGCCAAGGCATGAAGGCAACCTTCATATTTCGACCAAGAGCCAACTCACCTTGTTGCGTAGCATAACCTTCGCAAAGGGCTTGTCCTTTTTTCACTCGTTGTCCTTTACGAACAATCGGTTTCAAGTTGATGGTTGTATCTTGGTTGGTTCTACGGAACTTGATAAGTTTGTATTCTTTGGTATCACCTTCAAAACTCACCAAATATTCGTTTGGTGACATATCGTATTTTACTACGATTTTGATACTATCAACATATACGATTTCGCCATCGGCTTCGGCCACTACCAAGGTTCTTGAATCGAGGGCAACACTTGCCTCTAAGCCAGTACCAACGATAGGAGCTTCTGGACGCAACAAAGGCACTGCTTGGCGTTGCATGTTTGAACCCATCAAGGCACGGTTGGCATCGTCATGCTCCAAGAAAGGAATCAACGAAGCCGCTACCGATACAATTTGGTTGGGGGCAATATCCATGAATTGTGCTTCATGAGGGTCAACACGAGGGAAGTCACCTTCAAAACGAGCTTTTACACGCCCACTTTCATAAGCACCTGTTTCGTCGTAAGAAGCGTTTGCCTGAATGATATTTTTGCCATCTTCTTCTTCCGCCGTCAAGTATTTGATTTCGTTTACTTTTACTTTACCATCTTCAACCACACGGTAAGGCGTTTCGATAAAGCCCATCGAGTTGATTTTGGCATGCACGCAAAGCGACGAAATCAAACCGATGTTTGGCCCTTCTGGTGTTTCAATCGTACACAAACGACCGTAGTGCGTATAGTGCACGTCACGCACCTCGAAACCTGCACGCTCACGAGAAAGACCACCAGGTCCAAGAGCTGAAAGACGACGCTTGTGCGTAATCTCTGCCAATGGGTTGGTTTGGTCCATAAACTGCGAAAGCTGGTTTGTACCAAAGAATGAGTTGATTACCGACGAAAGTGTACGAGCGTTAATCAAATCAACAGGCTTGAAGTCTTCGTTGTCACGCACGTTCATACGTTCTTTGATAGTACGAGCCATACGAGCCAAACCTACGCCAAACTGTGCATATAATTGCTCTCCTACAGTACGAACACGACGGTTTGATAAGTGGTCAATATCATCGACTACCGCTTTCGAGTTGATAAGCCCGATAAGGTATTTTACGATAGAGATAATATCTTCTTTAGTCAAAACCTTGGTTTCCATTGGGATTTCTAAGCCCAATTTCTTGTTGATACGATAGCGACCAACTTCTCCTAAATCATAACGTTTGTCGGAGAAGAACAAGTTTTGAATAATATCACGAGCAGTTTGCTCATCAGGTGCTTCGGTATTACGCAACTGACGGTAAATTTGCTCAACCGCTTCTTTTTCTGAGTTAGAAGAGTCTTTTTGTAAGGTATTGTAAATGATGTTGTAATCATTTACGTTCATGTCTTCTTTGTGAAGAATGATAGTATCTAAACCTGCATCTAAAATCGTATCAATATCGTCTTTGGCAATCACCGAATCACGTTCCAACAATACCTCGTTACGGTCGATAGAAACAACCTCGCCAGTATCTTCATCCACAAAGTCTTCTTGCCACGTTCTCAGTACCCTTGCTGCCAAACGACGACCCACTACTTTTTGCAATGTTTTTTCGTCGGCACTTATTTCTTCTGACAAACCGAACAAATCAAGAATTTCTTTATCCGAACCAAAGCCAATCGCACGCAAAAGGGTTGTTACAGGGAATTTCTTTTTACGGTCGATGTACGCATACATTACGTTGTTTACGTCGGTTGCAAATTCAATCCAAGAACCTTTGAAAGGAATGATACGAGCCGAGTACAGCTTCGTACCGTTGGTATGGCGGCTTTGCGAGAAGAATACCCCTGGCGAACGGTGCAATTGTGATACAATAACACGCTCTGCCCCATTAATCACAAATGAGCCACGCTCAGTCATATAAGGGATATTTCCTAAGAATACTTCTTGCTCGATGGTTTGAAAGTCTTCGTTGTCGTCGTCATTACAAATCAAACGAAGCTTTGCTTTGAGCGGTACAGAATACGTAAGACCACGGTCGATACATTCATCAACCGAATACTTTGGGGGGTCAACCGAATAGTCGATAAATTCAAGGACGAAGTTTTCACGAGAATCCGCAATTGGGAAGTTCTCCGCAAATACTTTAAATAGTCCTTCGCCATTACGGTTTTCGGCAGGGGTTTCTAATTGGAAAAACTCCTGAAATGACTTCACCTGAATATCCAAGAAATCGGGATACTCAAGTAAATTCTTAACTTTGGCGAACGAAAGTCTGCCAGTGTTTGTCATGTGTGCCAAGGCTGTTACTGTTTTTGAAGTTTACTGTAAAAGTTACCTGTTACCAGTTTATTTTATCGGTTTTTAGCCAACCGACGCAGGGATGTATCCCTAAGAAGCCTCGTAGATGTGCGTATCTTCACTCCCTTTGCTAATCTTCCTACGAAAAAAGAAAAGTGTTTCGGAGCCAAGAACTTATCAAAATAAGTATTTTTTATTAAAATCTTTGATAGCCTGCAAAATTAGTGTTTTTCTTTTTGTTTTTCAAGTATTTAGCATATTTATTTTACAAAAATATAGGATGG
>JACCDR011245715.1_pt1 | contig 64864 bp, 58 predicted proteins | sample 7446431 | NCBI WGS metagenome assembly JACCDR01 (sample SAMN15323443, study PRJNA562643) | freshwater metagenome | isolation source: river surface water | place: USA:Blue River Watershed | collected 2017-08-17 | reverse complement strand
TACCGCCGAGATTGCGGCGTTGAACTGGGCTTGGATGTCGGCCAAGAACGGCCCAAACCCGAATTGCCCTGTGAGGAACAAGTCGAGCTGTAGCAACAGCGGGTTCATGAGCCCGATGCCAACGGCGAGACCGATGTTGATCTCGCCCAGGGTGTAGCTGCCTACAGATGTAATGGCCATCAGATGAGGACGTTCCCACGGCCGGTGACTACTACACCAGTAGCGGTGAGCATAGTGGGCACGGTTGCAATGGGGGCAAAGCCGGTAGGTGTGGGGGCCACCATGAGCAGCGTGGGCGGCAAGTTCACTTGGACCAGCGAGCCTACGTGCGCTGCTGGCTTGTCGCCGCCGTTGATGCGCAAGATGTCCGACGTGATCTCAAAGTTGCCGCTCACCGTAACGCGAGCACCGCCGTCGACGGTCAGTGAGAACGAGTTGTCAGCAAACACCTCGAACTCTTCCTTCACACGGACTCTGAGCTTCTTCTTGCACAGCACGCCAACGTTGCCGTCGAACCGGGCGAACGTGTTACCGGCACGGTCGAACACGAAGCGCATCTTCACCAGGTTGCCGGTAGCGGGGAGCAGCGAGCCGTCTTCTGCCTTGAAGCCGTTGCGCGTGAGCGTGAGCTCGTAGACGATAGGCTCTGTGCTGCCGAGCTCCACGCGAGCCTCGTCGACGATGGCGTCCTTGTCTGTCTCCGGCACTGGGTCATGCACGCGACCTACAGCTAGACGAAGGTCGGCGTACTTGTCGTTGGCGTAGACGCGCCAGGTCTGCTTGAACTCTGTCGGGTTGGTGGTCTCGCCTTCGCCCTCCTGAATGCCCCAGTTGATGCTGCCACCGGCGTTGTGCAGCGTGTAGTTCTCGGCGAAGTCCATGACCAGGTTGTTGAGCGGGATGTACACGCGCTGCGCGAGCTCGTTCGCTCCAATCTGTAGGACACCACCACGGTGCAGAACGATGAAGTTACCGTCGCGGCCGCGGATCATCATGTCGCCAGGCTTGGCGCGCGGGCGGCCACCGGCGTAACTAGCGGAGGTAGGCGCTTGATTCGAGCTACTTCGGCTCTCGGTACCGGCAGGGGCTTCATCCGCTTCACCAGACAGGGGCAGCGTCTCGTGCGGCATCACGAACGCCAGTACGAAAGGCGGGGAGCTGTCGCCAGGCCAGCACACCACGCACTTCGAGCCCACCTCCGGTACCGCTGAGAAGCCGTCCCCGCGGTTCGGGTGCTGGTACATCGAGGAGACGGGAATGTTCAACAAGCTGATCTGGTCGAACTGGCTGCGTACGTCGACCGTGTAGTTCACGAGGTCGACGTTCACGACACGGCCCATGAAGACACGGGTGGGGCCCATGCCCTCTGGCGACGTGAAGCTCGTGCGAAATTCAGTGCGCGGAGAGATAGCTCCCCGCGCGCCTTTCAACCCTCTTCGCAGTCCAATGTCTTCGCTGGCCATCAACCCGCCTCACGTAATGACGTCTTACAGTTGGCGATGAGCTGGCACCACAGAATGAACTCCGCTTCCGGCATGTTGCTCTTCAGGTCGTTCACTACTTTATGCACCCATTGAACGTTCCCAGCTACGTAACCCTTCGTACTATCAATCCTATCAAGAGACGCGGTCGTGTTCTCCTTGAGCATGTCCCGCGGAGACATCTTCAGGTCGACGCCCGATAGCGCACAACACCAACCCTGCTTCAACAGAAGCGCCCATGCGTACTCAATAGTGACTTCAAAAGGCAGGCCCTTCGCGGCAGCCGACCTCTTGATATTCAACCAGCGCGTACTGGACAGATCACCGACGCCCTTATAGAGATGACTGCGGTTCTGCTTTTGGTAACAGCCACAAGACTTCGGAATGCCAGTATTTCTTCTGGGCTTTTTCGTAAAGACAGCCGCCTCCATCGTCAGCCTGGTGCCACAGCGGCAGTGGATCTCCCACAACACGCCGTACTTAGTGCTACGCCCCAACGCGCGTACCGCGCGCAAGTAACCAATCACCTTTCCAGTTATATCTACCGAGTGGTTTGCCATTTAGTACTTGTAATCAGCGACGTCAGCGAGGTGCGCGAACGATGGACGCTTGCTATGCCGCTGCGTCAGACCAAATTCGCTGCCCACAGCCATCCCAGGTACGGGATGCAGACCATGGATATTGGAGCGGCCAAGCGTGGCGGCTGCGTCGAGGATGGTCTGCCCCAGACGCTGATGCTGCAGCTTGGCCATCCAGTCCTCGCGCAGGCTGAGGGGCATCATGTCGACGCCCTTCAGCACCGGCTTGTGCTCGATGGGCTTCTTGCCGTCCTTCACGAGTTGGCGGTTGATGGCGTGAATCTTGGACGTCGGGTGGAACTCGCCACGCAGTACGCCCTCGTAGTCACCCGGTTCATCAATCTTGGTGAGGTTGCTCATCGCCTTCACCACCGTCTCCACGTGCTGGCGCTTGATGCCTTCATCTTTGTACAGGCCGTACACTTCATCCGCCAGGTAATTCTGCACGGACTCGATGCTGTTGGTGGCCTTGTACAAGTCGTGCGGGTTTACCAGCGTGCGGCGGGGGTCGCTCAAGAGCTGCCCCTTCTCCACCTTCATGCCCTGCTTCGGAGGTATCCATGTGCCAGCGTCGCCCTTTTCGGCGTGCCAGAGCGGCGAGCCGCTTTCATCCTTGCCGACGTGGTGCTTCTTCCCACCAATGGTGATGGTCACGCCCGTCGGGTTCTTCTCGACCTTCTCGACAGTCCCCGACCGCATGGCCAGGGTGGCGGCGTCCGGGATGACCTTCGGAAGGGTCATGAGTTGGTTGAAGCGGTCGAAGCCGCCCAGCACCTTGGAGCCACCGCTCGTGTCAACGGTGCCGCCGGTGTGAAAGACACGAAGCGTGAGCTGGACCGCACGCTCGCCTAGCGACTGCGCGGACGTGACGCCCAGGTTCTCACCAATCTGGTGGTGGTGCCCGTCTGCAGCCAGGCCTGCGCACTTCTGACAGATGCCCTTGGCGTGCTCGCACTTCAACGGCGAGCGCACCACGACCTGCGCATTCTTGTCGGCAGCGCGCATCTTCGAAACGACGCTGGGCGTGAGCACCGTACCTGCAGGCACGGTCATGCCCTTCGCGCTGAACTCCTTCTGCAGGATACGGTCGTGGACGTCGCGCTCCGTGATGGGCATGGCGATGCCACGCGTCGTTCCGCAGTCGTCACCCGTCACCACGAGGTCCATGGTGTTGGCCATGAGCAGCTTCGACAGGTAGCCGGGGTCGCGTACCTGCTGCACCTTGAGCACCGAGCCTCGGCGAGCGCCGTGCATCTGGGTCCAATACTCGCCGGTGTCGAGACCTTCGGCGTAGCTCTTCGTGATGGGAGTGGGGATGACACGGCCAGCAGCGTCTTCAACGAGCATGGGCGCAAGGGTCATCTGCTTGTACTGACCCCAGCCTGGCTTCACGCCGGCGAGATGCATCGTCATCAGGTTGTTCGGAGTATCCGTCACCTTCTTCAGGTGCTCGTCCTTCATCTTGCGGTCGGCGTCAGACCAGATGCGTACGAGCTCGCGGTCCTCAGCGGCGCCAGTAAGGTGCGGGTTCTTCTTCACCCTGGCGGCATCACGTCGAGCAACATTCAATACGCCCTCACGGGTCTTGATATCGGGCGTGAAGTCCTCGAGCCCAAGCGTGTGCACGCCCACGGGCACGTGCACGCGGTGCGCCGGGTCCAGCCGGTTGGCCCCTTCGAAGTGGCTGTGCTGCACAGTGACCAGGCCGCTCGATGCTCCGTTGCCAATGTCCTTGAGCTTGTCGGCAACGCTACCGAAGTCACCGTGATGGTCGGTGGCGACCTGAGTCAGCAGCTTGTCGAGGCCCTTCTTGTCGAGCTTGAAGTCCAGGTCCTCGAGCACCTTCTTCTGCATCGGCTGAGGCAGCGCGGCCGCGATGAGAATACGACCCGTCGTCGTGACTTGGCCGCCGACGTTCACCTTGTCGTTGACCGAGATCTTGCCCTTCTGCACCGCCATGATGGCATCGGCTGGGTGCGCGATGTCGGGCACCCCGCCCTTGGCCGCGGTCGTACGGGTGAGCTTGTAGAGGCCCAGCGCCGCTTCGAGCGTCGGCTGGTACATCACGCGCCCAGAAGCCTCGCTGAAGAGGTTGTTCGAAGGGAACATCTTGCGCGCTTCATGAACCGCCTCTTCCGAGATAGGCACGAACACACTCATGGTGTCGCCATCGAAGTCGGCGTTGTACCCGCCGGTAACGAGGGGATGAATCTTGATGGCGTTGCCGTCTACGAGCTTCGGCTTGAACGCCTGGACGCTGTACTTGTGCAACGACGGATCGCGCTTCAGCATCACGGGACGCTCTTCCAGCACACGCTGCAAGGCACGCTGCGCCTGAGGGCCAGCCTTCGCCACCATCTTCTGCGCCTCAGCCACGTTCTCAGCGATACCGCTCTTCTTGAGCTGGTTCACCACGAATGGGGCAAAGAGCTTCATAGCATGCTCCTTTGGCAAGCCTACTTCGTCGAGGGACAGAGAAGGCTCCGGCACGATGGTGGAACGCATGCTCATGTCCTGCTTACGGCTGACGAGCGTGCTCTGGAAGTAGCCAGTCTTCGGCGTTGCGCCACTGATCTGGTGGAGCAAGCCCTTGTGCTGCGCATCCTTGTACGGAACGCCCACGCCCATGATGGCCTTCACCCCGTCGTACAGGTTCTTACGCAGGTCGGACTTGTTCAGGTCCGTAAGGTTGGTCATCAACGTCGGGTCGCGCATCTGGTCGTTGTTCTGCGCGAACTGCGAGTAGAGCTGGTTGATGTCGGCGAAGTTGAAGTTACCGTCCTGCATCACCGTAACCGGGCGCAGCGCCGGTGGCAGCACGGGGATGCTGTGCAACACGTAGGCTTCGTCCGGCTTCAGGTTACCGTCCTTCAAAGCCTGCAGGCGCTTGACCTTTTTCAGCACCTTGTCGACCTTGGACGAGGCTGTCGTTGACAGCTCCTTACGGGCAGCGGCGAGGTCTGCATTGACGTCGATCTTGGACAGCAGGCTCTTCACAGCAGCGCCACCGGTCATGCCCTTGCCGAGCTCCACGATCTTCCCGTGCTTGTCGACAGCGTGCGTACCGTGAACCAGTCCCGCGTAGTCCGTGTCGGACAGTCCCGTGAGCATGCGGATAGAATCCTCGAACACGGGATTCGGCACTGGCTCCGCTAGATCGATTCGACTCCACTTGCGCCCGCCATGCCCGCCGGTGAGCTTCTCGTCGAAGAGCCCGCCAGCCTTGGGGCGCGGGTCGCCCGTCTTTGGGTCAACCTTAGCGTAGAGGAGCTCGGCAGGCTTGGGCAGCACACGGTCGCCGCTGAGCTCCTTGATGTGCTTGTCGGTAAGCGGAGAGAGCACGAACTCGTGCCCCTTCTTCTCCATGTTGATGCCCATGCCCGTGAGCATGTCGGTGAACTTCTTGAAGGCGAACGTCGGCTTCGGCGTCGGCAGCGGGTCGCCGTGCTGGATAGCATCCCACACGTCGTGGTGCTGGCTCTGCCACTGCTTCTGGGGGCTGGCGCTGGTATCAGGACCTTCGCTCTTCCACGTCTGCATCTCACGGATGTTGGCGCGGGCGCCGTGCGCCAGGAGCGCGTAGAGCCCGAGCGGGTCCATGGACTGACCGCCGGCGTGACCACCGCCCGAAGGCTGCAGATTGATGTCGTACTTCTCCGTCTCGTGCCCCGGCAAGTTCATGCCCGAACGCACCGACACCTTCTTGTCGACCTGGTGGTGCAGCTTGATCATGTGCTGGTTGCCCACGAGGGCACCACCAAGGCGCTGCTTCGTCGCAGGGTCGTGCAGCTCCTCCACGTCCTCGATGCCGTGCTTCTTGAGCTCGGCTTGAACCTTGGCCAGCTGGTTGGCCCCATCGAAGTTCTGCACTAGGTAGGGCTTGCCAGTCTTCTCGGCGATTTTGGAAGCAGCGGTCTCGAGCACCTGGCCGATGTTCATACGACCAGGGACGCCCGATGGGTTGAGCGCTACCTCGATGTGCCGCCCATCCTTCGTATGAGGCATCTCGTGGTCGGGCACGATCTTAGTGACGATGCCTTTGTTGCCGTAGCGGCCAGCGAGCTTGTCGCCAACCTGCATGGGCTCAATCGACTTCACGTGAACGACGACCTCGCCGTCCTTACGGAAGGCGCCGACGACCTCGCCTGGGCCCTCACCTTCCCACGTGAGCGAGCGGTCAGCGTACTGCTCACCCAGGCTCTTGCGGATGGCGCTCAGACCAACGCGGTCCTGCACGTTCGACTTCTTCATCGACAGAACGAGCGGGTCGCCCGGCATGACTTTGGTACCCTTGCGTACCAGGCCGTCGTCGCCCATGCGGTCGAGCTGGTCACGCGTATAGAGGCCAGGGTGCTGCGCCATGTAGCGCTTCTTGGCCAGCACCGTGTCGTCGTCCACGGGCAGGTTGTGCTTGTAGAGATGGACGCTGCTGAGCTTCTTCGCGGCGCTGTCGCTGATGACGATACCGTCTTCGAAGTTGTAGCCCTTGTAAGGGATGTAGCCGACGCGCAGGTTCGTACCGAGCGCGATAGCTCCCTTCTTCGAGAAGTTCGTATCAGCGATAGTCTGCCCAGCTTTCACCTTGTCGCCAGGGGCGACGAGCGCCGTTGAATCGAGCACGCTCTTGGCATCGTTGAGCGGGTAGTTCCGGTAGATCTGCACCTCGTGGTGCTTGCCATCCTTACCAGCCACGACGATGGCGTCGTTCTTCACAGCATGAATCGTCCCATCCACGGGAGATTGATGCGAGGCTTGCGTGCCGATGATCTCCTCGAAGGTGCGCCGGCCGTCACGAGGCACGCCGGTGCCGACCTGCACCAGCGGCGCTTCGCGGTGCACGAGCGAGATGGCCTGCTCCATGTGCCGGGTAGCCATGGAGGCGCGGCCGCCGGACGTGTTGTTGATGAACGGGATGAGGTTCGACGTGACGTTGAAGAACTGGGAGGGGTGCCGCATCACATAGTCGGCATCCTTGTAGTTACCCTCGGCGATGTCGTTGCCCGCGTTCGACCACTTCACCGTGGAGGTCTTGGGCTTCGGCTTGTCGCCGTCCCACTCCACTTGGTCAGGTAGCACGATCTTCGACTGCAGAAATTTCGTCGGCCCCACATACTCCATCTTGCCCGTCTTCAGATTGAAGAGGGGCACTTGCGGCTCATTACCGACCTTCTTCACGCCGATGGGCATGCGTAGCGTAACGCCCGTCTTCGAGCCCTCTGGGGTGTGGATGGGGTCGAGGAATGCCATGTGCGACGGGTTGACGAACTTCACCTCGTCGAGGATTTGCTGCTCGCTCTGAATACCGCCAGGACCCATCACTGTCGTCTGCTGCGCGGTCGACACCATCTCGACAGGGTTCACCTGCTTAGCAACCTGCGCGGCGCTGTTCTTATGGAACGTCTCGCGGATGGGCTTGTCGAAGACCTCGAAGCGCAACACGTCACGAGGATTTTCAGACGTGTTGATCTTGCGCTGCATCTTGGCGCGGATGGCGTTGCTCGCGGCCATGATCTTGTCGTGGGCGAAATCGCCAACGCTGCGCAGGTCCTTGAAGACCAAGGAGTCGCGGTCGTCCGGTTCGGCGCCGTTCTGCACCGCCAGCATCTTCTTGGTGGCCCTAGTCAGCGCCTCGCCGTTCACATGGTCGAATGCCTTGCCCAACGTGATGTGCGTCGCTTCAGGACGCAGGTTGGTGTTCTTGAAGACCTGGACCATGTGCTTGATGGCTTCGGCTTCACTAGCTGGCGCTGTGCGCCGCGTAGTGCGGTAGAATTGGTCGACAGTGCTGCCCGCTTTGCGCACCGATTGATTGGCCTTGAGGACGTCCTTGCCCCAAGTCTTCTCGAGCTCGCTGTCCTGCACACCGAGCGTCTGCAGGATGGGGTACAACGGGAGCTTGGCTTTTCCATACTCGACGCGGAACTCTTTCGACTCATCATCGAAGGTCACGTCGAACGACGGGGCCTGCGAGCTCTGGAAGCGGGTCTCGAGCTGGCCCGTACGCCGCCGGCGCACGTAGGCACCTGGCTTCAACTGCCATTGGTTGTCGACCTGGTACTCCTGCCCGCCCACGATCTGGCTGTGCCGTCTCGTAATCTTCGGGAGCTCAGCGATGCGAGTCCTCGCTTTCGAGATCTCTTTACCGGTGGCCTTGTCGCGCAGAACAAGGTGGGCGATGACTGGCACACCCCACGTTTCGCCATTCACCTTTGCTTGGTGCTGGCCACGTAGGTCGTCGGGGCTCTTGTCATCATGAACTTCCAGGTGCTGTAGCTCAAGAACCTGCGTTCGCCCGTCGATGGGGAACTGCTTCTTGATTCCATCGAGCGTCCGTTCACGGAAGTGGTCGAAGGCTTCGTTCGGGTCCAGGTACGCCATGCTCAGGCCAAAGTATACCCGGCGGCTCGGTGATTCGTCCTCGTTTCTGTGCAAGGCCGATGAACTAAGCGGGATAAGAGCTACGTATGAAGGGAGCTCTGCATGCAAGCCAATGATCCTCGGGACAAAGCCAAGCAAGACGACACTCGCCAGGACAGCACGGGCAAGGCGTACGAGAGGCTGGTCGAGGAGCTGTTCATGGGCGGTTCATCCGACGAGGAAGAAGCTAACGACGACTCGGAATAAGTACTGAAGTGAAAGCTCTCATCATCTGGGCCTTCGTGGCCGGGGTTTTTAACGGACTACTCATGGCGCTTCGCGACTTCGTCGTGGCGCACGAAGGGATACCTGCATGATCGTCAACCCCTACTCGCCCGAGGGACAGGTACTCTTGGCGACCATCCCGGGGACGTACATCATCGAAGATTCGCTGGGCATCGTCGGCGCTACAGTGCGGGAGCCGACAAACGTTGTGCGCGAATGGACCATCCGAGCGCTCTACGCCCCGATCAAGGGAAGGCTGCTCGGAGGGTTCCGCGCCAAGCTGGAGGACCAGAAAGGTTTCATCACGTTCTGCAATCAGCGCGACCTTGAAGTTTTACTAGACGTCGCCAGCCCTGGCGGCTACTGCGTCTGGCTCGACAGCGAATACCCTGAGCCGGGTAGCCATGACTGGTACGGCTTCTGCGTTGATGAACAAGACCTCAACGATGACCTATACGACAGAGAGCTCGAAGCAAGGGCGCAGTTCCCGCGAGATGTAGTACTTCAATCGGGATTGAGCTTCGACCGTCGCGTGCACGATGGCGTCAACAACGACTTCATCGAAACCATGACGCTGCTCTGGGACATCAACCCAGAAACGTGGGTGGGTCCAGACCCGCGTCGAGCAACGGTCGACCAACGTTGGTCCAGCGTTGAACGCACACCTTCCAGAGAAAGGGCCAAGCTTTGGCTGCGTCTTTGACAGATGAGGAAGACGCCGATGATGACGAAGTTGAAGAAGAGCTACAGCAATCAGGCCACGATTGCTCCCTGTGCTCGAACCACGTCAAGCTGGAAGATGAGGTTTTCCTGCTGAGGGTTGTACACCCGTTCATCGTGAGCGGGAACCTCACCTACTTCGACATCATCGACGACCACGGTTTCTACAAGTACCCACCCGCCTTCTTCGACTTCGATTGCTGGGAGGACGAGCAAGAGGTGGTTGAGAAAATACAGGAGGACGTTCCTCCTGTACGCGACCCCGTCGGCATCATCCTGTGCGACATCTGCGAAAGCGACATTTGCCAAGGCGAGTCAATGGGGCTGCTGGAGCTGGGCGAGATTCGTCTCTCCGAGCGACAGCCGAGCGGGTGCGCATCGACAACATTCACGGTGATAGGAGACCCGATGCATCTCTGCATCGCGTGCCTCACACACTTGGAGGACAACCAACGGGAGCCCATCTGGTCTGACGATATAGACCCTGTTCCAAATCACGAAGTTTGCATCGAAGGACTCTTCGAACGCTGCTGGCGCGGCACGGGCTGCGCCTGTCCGAAACGAATCTGTTCGAGTTGATACGAAATACAAGAAGGAAGAAATGGCAAAGAAGAACACTGCACCGACGGTAGCGACCCAGAACCTCACGGCGACGGAGGTCGACGAGCTCATCGAAGTTTGCATCTCCACGCCCATGGAGGGCTACCCGAAGCTCAAGTACGCCGATGGCGAAGACGAATGCCTCTGGGGTCTGCCCGTACTCATCGAAGGCGAGCCTGGTATCGCCAAGACCGCACGCCTGAAGCAGCTGGCCAGGACGGTGCGCGTCAAAGCTCGCTCGCTCTTCGCGGCGCAGCATCCGCCCGAAGACTTCTCCGGTGCGCTCATCCCCGACGGCAAGGGCGGCGCCAATCAGCTGTGCCCACTGACACAAGTACGCGAGCTCATCAAGGAAGGCACCGGTATCATCTTCCTCGACGAAATCAACGGAGCTCCGCCTGCAACGCAAGGCGCGCTCCAGAGCTTCATCCACGAGCGCGTGGCGGGCGACCAGACGCTGCCGGGACGCATCCGCATCGTCTCAGCACAAAACCCGGCGGAGATTGCCACCGGCGGTTTCGCATTGTCAGCGCCGCTGGCCAACCGGTTCGTGCACGTCACCGACCCGGGACCGACTGCTCGTGACTGGGCGAACTGGCTCATGGGCACCACGAAGAATCGCCTGCAGGCATCCCTGAAAGACATCGAAGAAGCTGTGGCTTCGGACTGGCCCAACCTGTATCCGGAGTCGCAGTCGTTGTTCGCTGGCTTCATGGAGAACCACGGCTCGGAGCTACTACACAAGCGCCCGCAGGTCGGAGACCCGCAGTCGAGCAAAGCGTGGCCTTCACACCGCACCTGGGACTACGCCCTGCGTGCGTACACCACTGCGCGCATCTTGGAGAAGAACGACTCCGTGCGCGACGCAATCATCGAAGCCTGCGTCGGACCAGGCGCGGCAGCTGCGTTCTTGACGTACATGCGCAACACAGACATCCCCAAGCCCATGGAAGTCCTCAACGGGGAATACACCCCCGACAACAACCGCATCGACATCGTGCTGGCAGCGTACACGGGCATGGTCGCCTTCGTGCGTCAACGCCCGGACCGAAAGGAGCAAATGACTTTGGCACCTAAAGCATGGTCAAGCATGAAGAAGCTGTTCCCCGCTGGGCTAGCAGACATCGCCGACCCAGCTGCTCGCGTGCTGATCGACGGCAAGCTCGCTCGAAACTCAATGGACCCAACCATCAGCAAGGCGGCTAGCGAGGTGCTGGTGCTGATGAACCAGACGGGTCTTCAGGATTTGGTAGAGGACCGGGTATGAGCAAAGCACGCGGCTGGGCCGCGCAGGCAAGAGCATCGAACCTGGTGCTCGCGCGGCTCTTCGTGAAGCTTCATGCGCCGTACCTATCGCCAACGCTGTTCGGGCTCATACCGACCCCGATACAGAACCTACGCGCACAAGTTGGCGGTCCGTTGGCGGTGACCGACCGGCTCGTCATGTACTACGACACGGAGTGGGTCGAATCCGTATCGACACTGATACTGGCCACCGGCCTGGCGCATGAATGCCTGCACGTACAACTGAAGCACGTCACGCGTGGCATGCAGTACCCGGACAAGCACCGCTGGAACCTAGCAGGAGACCTCTTCATCAACGGGTCGATGAAAGAGGTGATGCGCACAGTAGTCGACCACAAGTCGGGTAGGGGTATCAAGAAACCGCTCTGGGAATTCCCAGAGTGGGCGCACATGCCGGAAGACTACGGGTTCGCTAAAGGCCTCACAGCGGACACGTACTACCGGCTGCTGGAAAAACAAGCCGAGGAAAAAGAGAGTAAGAAGCCGTCGCCAAAAGATGACGGCGGGTTTGGTGGCAAGCCGCACATCATGGGCGGCTGCTGCGGTGGCGTCGCCGGTAACCCACTCAACCGTGAGATGGAAACCGCGCACAACGAAGAGAAAGGTCGGTCTGAAGCCAACGTCTACGAGATTGCCAAGAACACGGCACAGCAGATCAAACAGCACATGGAATCGGGTGCCGGTCGCGGCACGATGCCAGGGCAGTGGTCTGAGCTCATCGACATCAGCGAAAAAGAGTTCGACGTTCCATGGCGTACAAAGCTCGCCAACATCACGCGCTACTCATTGGGTCGCGCGCGTACGGGCGGGATGGACTACAGCAGGCGCCGTGTGTCGAAGCGTTCGTACCTGAGGGGCATCACGCTACCGAGTCTCATCGGGTACGACCCGGAGGTGTTGTTCATCGTCGACAGTTCTGGGTCGATGGGAGGTGAGCAGCTAGGCGATGCCGTAAAGGTATGCGCTGACGTGCTGAGCCAGTCTGGGATTACGAGCGCACGTTGGATGGAGGCAGACGTCGAGCACAAGCGCGAGCCCATGCGCGTGTCGGTGCGCGACCTGCAGTCCATCGAGATTCGTGGACGTGGAGGCACCGACTTCCGACCTGCAATCCAGCAGGCGGAATCAATGAACCCAAAACCGCACGTCGTCTTCTACCTGACAGATGGAGATGGACCAGCGCCGGCGGAAGCGCCGATTGGCATCCACTTCATCTGGGTCATCGTCCCTTCATCGTGGGCGAGGATTCCAGCACGCTGGGGCGACGTGGTCTTGCTCACCGACCACCTGCCTCCGCATACGGAGTACGAAGACGACGAGGAGGATGACGAAGACTGAAAAAAGCCGCTGTGTTCGGGGATAAGAAAGATGAAGAGAAGCAGCCTCATGCTGCTCAAAAGAAGGAAAACACTATGGACCGCATTCTGAAGATTTTGCTCATCTCTACTGGCTCTGTCGCTGCGACCGCTCTCGTGAGCTCCATCAGCTACATCAAGGGCAAGCGTGATGGGTTCGAGCTCGCGATGAAGAAGTTCGAGGGACAGCTCGACGCTGCCCCCGACAAGAAGGCCTCGCGTCAACCGCAGGCCTGACCTACCTGAAGAAGCCGCATGGCTTCTTCTTTAGCCCTCAAACCGCAGCAGCAGCTCGACGAGCCGGAAGCTTCTCGGGCTGCGGGCGCATGTCGATCTTGACAGCAGCGTTGCCATTCGCGCCGAGGCCGGAATCGCCGCCGGCGCCAGGCTGCGCTTGGCCAGGTACAGGGGACGGTGCCGTGCCCATCATGCCCCCGTTACCGGGCATCGACTGCAGGTACTGCAGCACGAGGTCCGCAATCTCGGGCGACTGCGCACGCAGCTGCTTGAGGGCCAGGTGCTGGCTCGCCGGGTCTTGCTGCGAAAGGTCCATAGCGATTTGCTGAGCTACGGCCAGGATGTTCGAGCCGCCCATCTGCGCCTGGCTCGGCGCGGAAGAACCGCCCATGCCCATGTTCTGCCCGGCGTTGAGCGGACTCGCCATCGACGCCATCGGGTCGGTGGGCAACGCGTCGCCGCTGCCTTGGCCTCCGGGCGGAGCAGAGCCAGTCTCGGCACCACCAGGCTCGCCTGGCGCTGCGCCGCTCGACAGCGCGGCTTGCATGTCCTGCTGCGCCTTGGCCTGCATCTTCATCATGATGACCTGGGCCTCGCCCTGAATCTCAGCCATCGAGATCTGCTGCTGCCGGGTCGCTTGGATGCGCGCTGAAGTCTCGCGCTCCATGATCTGGTTCTCCTTCTCTTGGTCGAGGTCGGAGTCTGCCAGCAGCGTCGTGTCGCTGACCTTGCCAGCTTGGTTGAGCTGGAAGAGGAAGGCCTTGCGCTGGATGTCGTCGGCCATCTTGAATGGCTTGAAACGAATGGTGGCCAGCGGCCAATCGAGGTAGTCCGCGACGAGGCGCATCGTCCAGCGCGCCATGCGTACGTGTCGCGACAGGTAAGTGATGAACTGGTTCTCGAGCATGCGCATCGACACGTTCGTGCCGGCGAAGCTGAGGCCGCCCTTGATGAACTCGAGCGGTACCTGCATGCCGTTGATGAGCTGCTCGCTCATCTGCTGCATCTCGTTCACCATCAAGAGGGCGCGGCCATCGCCGCCGATGGTCTGGTTGCCTAGCGGCAGCGGCATGATGGGGATGTAGTTCGGGTCCATGCGCCAACGAGCAATCTCGGTGGCTACGTGGTCACGCCAGTCGACCAGGTTGATGCTCGTGTACGGGTCGCTGGTTCCGGAGCCTGCCTGCGGAAAGAGCGTGCGCAGCGGGACGATGTGTTCGAGGAGGATGGCCTCCTGCGCCTTCTTCATGATTTGCAGGTAGAAGGTGTCCTTCAAGCAGGGAAGGATGAGAGGCACGCCCCAGCCACGGTCTTGGTCCGCGAGTGTCGGCCGCGCCAGGTGGAAGAACAAGTCCTTCGAGAACGTCACGCCCTTCTGCTGACGCAGGGCCTGAATGAAGATGTCGGGCACCTGCTCGATGGCGTCCTTCTTGCCAACGATGATGTCGTTACGAACACCCGGCGGGATGTTGTAGAAGTACGTGCGCTCACCGGTCAGGTCCGAGTACGTGATCTCTACGTCCTCAGGCGACCAGCGCATCATGCGGATGCCGGACTCGTTCTTGAAGTAGAGGTCCTTCGAGACAGCGGTGCCGAGGTTGCCACAGTGCGGACAGCTGAGTCGGAACTCGTAGTTCGTGAACACCCAATGCGGACGGATGCGAGAGGCCTCCATCTGGCGCTTGCAACCGGTGCACGTGAGGAACTTCTTGAACGGGAAGCTCAGGCTCGTGAGGCAGTTGCCGTAGGTGTTGTAGTCGAGGCCGCACTCGATCTGGAACGCCTTGTAGTTCAGATGATCGATGAAGTACTCCTTCCACCGGTCGGCGACACGGCGGTCGGAGTGGTCGATCATGATCTCCGTGATGGGGTACTCGGAGAGCTTGAAGACGGTCGCGTTGATGATCGGGTTGGTGAGGAAGTAATACCGGCACCAACGGAACATCGACTTGATGGTCGTCGGCAGGTACGTGTGCGCGATGTCGAAGAAGGGCGAGGGGTAGTTGACCCCCTGCGCTGCGCTGTTGCCAAGGCGGCCACGCGTCGCGTTGAAACGAAGCCCGCTGTTCATGCCCACAGAGCCAGGGATGCCGCTCATGAATTACTCCAGGCCTCCGCCATTGAAGCCCGTACCATACACGTGCTCAACAGCCTGCTGTCCAGTGTCACCCGGTTCGCTCGCTGGCGGCCTGGTGGGTTCATGCGGTACTTGGGTCCGATGAAGCGTGCGACCGCGCGCACGATCCATGTGTTTGCCGGCGGCGCCGCCAGCGCGCTCGAGGCCGGCCGACATGGCGATGCTGCCCGCGAGGGACAACGGGGCCGCGACACCGCCGAGCGTGCCGCCAATGATCTTTCCGATGCGCTCACCGCGCCCCGGCCCCTCCCCGTCCTCCGGCGCGCGCGCCGCCGAAGCCAAAGACATGGCCGGTAGGCCGACCATCAGGGCTTTGCCCTTGCCGCCGCTGGCATCCCACTGAGAGCGGAGGCCGGCGCCGACCGTAGGCAGAACACCGTTATTTTTTAGAGACTTGGCGTAGCCAGGGAGGCTGGTGAGCCCCATCTCCTGCGCGCGCTCGGCGGCCGACAGCGCCTTGGCCGCGCTCTCGACCTTCGCCGGCTCGCCGACGCCCTTCTTCAGCTCACGCGTGAGCTCGGCGCGCGCAGGCGCGGCGCCCGCGCCGATCCGCTCCACCGAGCGCGCCGTGCCGCCCGGCTTCCAGCCTGAAACGCTGTGGACCTGGCGCTGTCCGAAATTGTTCAGGGATCCTAGGAAGTTAGGCCCCTTCGACAGGACTTTTGTCGCGGAAAGTGTGGTGGTGGGGGCCAGCGCGCCGAGCGCGGCCCCGGATCCTGCGCCAATAACGGCCCCTTTGCCAGCGCCGCGCACCGCGCCGCCGAGACCGCCGCCCAACGCCGACAGCGCAGCGCCTCCCGCGCCCTCCCCGCGCTCGCGCGCGGCATCGAAGGCGTCCTTGCCCCCGCGCAGCCCGCCGACCAGCGCCCCAGCCCCCAGGCCGAGGCCAAGCCCGCTGCCGACTCCGGCGCCGACGGCGTGCCGGGTCCCGACGCGCTGCAGGTGCTGAAGAATCTCGCTGGGGACGCCTCCAACCTTGTGGAGCTCCTCATGAAAGGCCCTCATCAGGGGCGCGGTCAACGTCGGGTCAGACATGCTTGAGAATCTCGAGCTGCTGGCGCAGCCGCAGGCGTACCGACTCGAGGTAGGCCCAAGATCCTAGCAGCCGGCGCAGCTGCTCATCCTCGACGCTATCGCCAGTCGGAACTCGACCCGAGGCACGGACCTCTGGCCAGCGCGCGGTGACCTCTTTGCAGTCGATGGGGAGGCCAGCGACGTCCACGTGGACGAAATCGAGCGGCGGCTGGGGGCAAAGTATCCCGTCATGGCGATGAACCACCGACAGGTAGTTCTTCACCTCACCACTCCACTGCACATCGTCTCGAATACGGTTGGCGATGTCGACTGCGACCATGCACTCGGCCACATGAGGCACCTGCATGCGGTGGAAGTCTGCGAAAGCACCGTTGAATGGAGCGCAGCAGTGAAGAAACACCTCCCATCTGAGCCAGAAGTCATCGACCAGGTGCAGTGCCTTGCAGGCTTGCAGCTTCTCGATGTTGATGTCGGCGATGGTGGGGGTCTTGAACTCTTCCTGAATGCGATGAACGATAGTCTCGAGCTCCCAGCCGAGCCACGCGGTGTCGAACTTGCGCAGGAGCATCAAGTCGAGAACCAACGGGTGGGCGTCGGGGCTGCGGAAGACGTTGGCGACCGACACGTTCGACAGCTTGGTGACGCTGTCGACCGCGGCATGCACCGTAGGGTTCTCGTCCTCGTCGCCCTGGGTCGTCTCGATGACCGACGTGGGCTCGTCCGCCTCCAGATGGTGGGGGAGGCGGCGCGCGCTCTCAAGAACCTGCTCGTAAACGCCTTCAGTCGACATCGTACATGCCCGTTGCGCTGTTGTCGCCGGCGGCGCGCGCGATGCGGCGCTTCTGATCGACGGGCAATGAGCTGAAGATGCCCCAAGGGTCTTTCTGGAACTCCTTGGCGAAGTCCGCGCCGTAGTCGTCGCGTAGCGTCTGCGCAGCAGTGACGCCGTAGTTCTCGATTTCCTTCTTGGTGACGTAGTCGTTGCCGTTCACCCAACTGTTGCCCTCGTCGGACGCCGTCTTCTGCAGACCGTAGGTCGAAGCGTAGGGGTCCATCACGGAGCGGTCGTAGCGCCACTCGAGCTGGGCGAGCTTGTCGAACTCAGCCAGGGTCTCGCAGAACTTCTCCGGGCCGAGCTCGGCGCGGTGCTCGTAAAGCTTGTCGAGTACGGCAGCCTGCTTTTCGTTCAGGTGCGGACGGCGCGTGTCGAGCGCCACCTTGATCTGGGCGGTGGAGGCGAAGGTATCCGAGCCGTAGCTCGCGGCCTCGTCGCTCACCTCGATACCCACGGCCGAGGCACGCTTCACCAAGTTGACGGCATACTCATGCCGCATCTCGGGAGGCATCTCGCCCTTGTACTGGTCGAAGTACGCCGCCGCCTCTTTGATCTGCACGTAGCTGTCGAGCGGGTACTGACCTCGGTAGGCCGTGTGCTCGTACGGAGCCGCGGCTGTCTTCACCGTGGCAGCCTTCTTCGTCACGTCCACGTATGGGCTCATGCCCGACACCTTGGCCAGGCTGGTGTTGCTCGAGCCGGGCTTACCGCGGGCGCCGGCGGTCGACAGGTCACCCGCATCTTGGTTCGGGGCAAGACTGGTACCGGAGATCTCCGCGCTCTTCAGCATGGAGCCCACCGCGTGCTGTTGGTGCGGGGTCATCACCACGTTGCCGGCCTGGCGAGTAGCCGACAGGTTGTCGCGCATCTGGCCGCCCGTGCCCTTCACGATGGAGGGCAGCATCGCCGCGTTCATCACCGTGCCCATGCCGAGGGCAATCTTCTCGAGCTCCTCCGGCACCTCGATGCCGTACCACCCACACGCCACCTGCAAGTTAGCGGCAGCCACCTTCTGCGCTTCCTCCGGTAGCTTGTGCCCATTGCGGAAGAAGTAGGCGAGGTTCAGGACCGTGTTGCCTTCATCGACGCAAGCGAACTTCCGAAGGCGCTCCCCGTCGTCCATGAGCACCAGGGCGAATGAGTCATCCGGCAGCGCGGCAAGCTCATCCGAGGAGAGGTGGTGTGCAACTTTCACAGAATCGGGAATTACATCTACGGAGGGAAAGATCGCCTTGAGGTCGCGCGGGTTGTCGTAGAGGTCCAAGACGATGCCTGCAGTTCGCATAGGTGAAATAGTAGCTGAGGGTAGGGGAAAAGAAAACTAGAGCGCGGAATGGACCGGATAGCTCCAAGGAGGCACTTTGTATAAACAGAACAGCGAGGCGGACTCTGCCCCGTCTTGCTTTGGCGACCCAACGCTCTTCGACAGTTCATCACCGGAATGCATCGGAGGCCACGACCCAGCGCATTTCAACCAGAACGCCAGCAGCCCTAACTTCCGTTCGCAGATACGAGACCAATGTGATTGGGTGCAGGCATGCGCGGCGCGCGTGCAGGCAAAACAGCACCTCATCCCCGTTTCAAACCTCACCAGGAACCAGCCGCCACCGCCACAGCCGCAACCTCAAGCGCAGCAAGCGAACGGCCACTGGGCGACCAAGTTCAACCCGCCGACGGCGCCTCAACCGGCCCAGCCATGGAGGCCGCCATCCCCGCCGGCGCCGCACACGTACACGCCACCGCACATGCAGCACATGCACGGCCCGCAAATGATGCCGGTGAACTTTGGCATCCCGCAGTACTTGAGCGTGCGTGAGCCCCAGACCAGCGGTAGCTACGGCGAGCGCCTCTTCATAGAATCCCTTCGCTCGATGCTGAAGTCTATCGGCCACACCTTCGCGCATTTCTTCGATGCGGAAGTACTTGGTGGCAATAGAGGAGGCGGGCCGCCGCAGCAGTGATAGGAGATCGGCATGAAGCTCCGAAAAGACCTGACCGGTATGCGCATAGGTCGACTAGAGGTGCTTCGTCCAGCAGAGCGCACAGCCAGCGGTACCCGTTGGCTGTGCCTTTGCGCTTGCGGTACATGCACCAAAATCTTCTCGTTTAGCCTCACGAACAGCAACGCAACCCAATCGTGCGGATGTCTTCAACGCGAGGTAGTCGCAGCGGCCTCCACCACACACGGTGACCTGCGCTATGGGCGGCGTTCGCCTGAGCACCGAATTTGGGACGCGATGATTCAACGCTGCACGAACCCCAACGTGAGGTAGTACAAGGACTATGGCGGAAGAGGTATTACCGTATGCAGTCGCTGGCGAAAGTTCTCGAACTTCTTGAAGGATATGGGAAGGCGGCCACGGCCTGAATTAACGCTCGACAGAAGAAACAACGCCAGAGGTTACTGCAAGAGCAACTGTCGATGGGCTACAAGAAAAGAACAGCAAGCCAACCGTAGAGTAAGTAAATGAAGCTCATCAAACACGACCCAAACCTCGGGTACCTGAACACCATGCTCTGGGTCCCGAAGAAGCTACTCAACGTCGAAGGCGTAAAGAGAGCGCTCGAGTTTGAGCTTGCCGACCGCGACTCGATCAGGTGCCTCCGTCTCTGGGAAGAGGCGGAGCACCACCTGATCGTGCCTCGCGCGTTCTGGAAGCCGGGCGAGCTCAACTTCGACTGCATCGATTGCAGGCCCACCCACTACACACGGACCAACGTCACGAGCCGCATCAAGCTCGACTACAAGCCGGTCAACGGAAAGCTGCAGCCCACGGGCGACACGGTGCAGAGGGACGCCACAGAAGCGCTGCTTTCAGCGCAGGGAGGCGTCCTGCAGATGGCGTGCGTCTCTGGTGACACGGTCGTTCAACTGAACCGTGGCGGAAAGGGATTCAAGTGCACCATAGCCGACGCCTTTAGGCGCTCAACAGGCGAGGGCAGGTGCGCCTGGGACCCATCGATCCCCACCTACATTCGGGCAAAGCAAGGCGATCATGTTGGCTTGCAACTCGTTAAGCAGTTCATCAAGAAAGGTACGCGCCAAACCATCACCCTGGAGCTAGAAGATGGAAAGCAGCTGAGGCTTACCGACGACCACCAAGTACTCACAGCCGATGGCTTCCGCTCTATTCGCGAAGGACTCACCGTCGGCGACTTAGTTTTTGTAGACGGTAAGCGCACATCGTCGATGCGAAAAAAGAAGACCGCGTATCGACGAATTGGTGGCTTCAACAACCACCCGTTCGCTCGCTACCAAAGTCGCAGCTACGTCATCGAGGAACATAGAGCAGTCGCCGAAGCAGCGCTCAACAAAATGACGCTGCCACACTTCAAGTGGAGATGCGGACCCGACGGCTACATCGACAAATTGAAGTTCATCGACCCAGCCAAGTACCACGTCCACCACATAGACGAGAACCCAAAGAACAACAACATCAGCAACCTGGAGGTCCTGGAAATAGAACAGCACCTGCAACAGCATCGACCTGGCGCAGTCGCTTTCGGCCATGGCGTGCCTCAGCTCGTTCGAATCAAAAGCCTAGCCAAAGGTAGGCTGGAGGAAGTTTACGACGTCGTCTGCGCTGACCCTCATCACAACTTCGTCGCCAATGGGGTCGTGGTCCACAATTGTGGAAAGGGCAAAACCGTCGTGGCCCTTCATCTTAGCGCTGAGTCCAAAGTGCCCACGCTGATCCTCGTGGACAACACGCACTTGATGGAGCAATGGCGCGCGGAGATTGCGCTACATCTGAACGTACCTGGCGGCGTTGGGCTCATCCAAGGCCCGACCAGGGATTGGCAGAAGGAAATCGTCCTAGCAACGTACCACTCGGTCGCCAATTGGGCGGAGACAATGCCAGAGGAGGTGCGGCGCTGGTTCGGGCTCATCATCTGGGACGAGGGACATCACGTCAGCGCGCCCACGTTTAGCAAGAGCGCGCCTCTTTTTTACGGCTATCGTCTATCGCTGACCGCCACACCCAAGCGGCAGGACGGTACACACGTCATTGCCGAGCACCATCTCGGCGACATCATCTTCAAGGACCTCATCCAGAAGAGCCCGCCGGCGATTTACTTCAAGTGGACGGGCTTCGAGCTCGACTTCGAGGACCCGAAAACAAGAGAGGCTGTGTGTGACAAGAACGGTGAGGTTCATCTTGGGATGCTGGCGGGGTACTTCGGCGCCAACCGCTACCGGATGAACGATGTCGTGCTGCCAGAGGTGCACAAGCTGGTGGCCGCTGGGCACAAAGTCATCGTGCTTTCGAACTCGGTCGACGAAGTCATCAACCTGCACGCCATCTGGACGACGGGCGACAAGGACACGCCGCTCTACACCGACATCCCATACCCCACTCCCGAAGAAGTTGGCGAGACGGAGATGGCTACGCCGCTACAGAAGGACCAGGTCGTCCGCGCCGAGCGCACCATCAGCGACATCAAGAAGAACCTGGTCAACAACCCGAACATGTCGAAGGCGAAGCGGGAGGTGTGCGAAGAGCGCCTGCAACGCTACGAGACGCTGCTGCGCCAGTACGCGGTCTGGAAGAAGACGGAGAAAGAATATCGCCGGCGCCAGCGCGCGTACTTGAAGAACCTGCTGGCCATGAAAAGCACCAGCGGTGTCTTCACGGAGGCTGTCGAGCCCAAGGAGCGATTCGAGATGCTGGCCACGCGGCAGGTCATCTTCGCCATCATGAAGTACGGGCGCGAAGGGCTGGACGACAAGAAGCTGTCGGCGGTGGTCGTGAGCGAGCCTATCTCCGACCGCAACACGTTGCAGCAGATCATGGGCAGACCCAGGAACAAGAGCAACTCAGTACTACTTTTCCTCGAAGACAACATCGGACCGCTCATCGGGCAGTGCAAGAAGCTGCGCAAGCATCTTCGTGAATGGCCTATCGACGAGGGCGGGCCTTTCAAGTACGAACAGCTGAACCACCCGTCGGCAATTCGCCGACAAGGAAATTCATGGAATCGACCAAACAATCCGAACCTGAGAGCGCCCGGAATGGGCTATGGCTCGCCCTGATCACCCCAGCCGGCCGTTTCTTGATGCGCACCCAATTGATGAAGGGGATCGTCCAAGCCGCGCACCGAGAGGGCCAACCCATCGAAGTCGAAGAGGCCTATGAGCTCACGTCTCAGCTTCAAGTAGGGCAAGCACAAACGCACCCCAACGAGCCGCCCCAGATGCAGGTGGCCAAGATGAACGTTGCGTACCGCATCGACGGGATGCTGCAGAACTCGAAGATGTACTTCTCGCTACTGGGAGCGCACCTCTACTACCTCGACGACTTGTCGCAGTCGGACGTCGCTGCGTACAAGGACCTCATTCGAGGCGCGTCGAACATGGGCGACAGCTGGATGACACAGCGCACGCGCCAAAGCTCGGGACTCATCATCCCGCCGGCGTCCGTTCCGCCTATGGGTAGGCGTGGCTGACGCACGCAAGACACTACCAATGCTAAAGGATGAGTGGTGGGGCTGCACGCGCTGCAGCCTCTCCGCTCACCGTGACGCCAACAATGGGCAGATGGTCTTCGGAGAAGGACGCCAACGGGGCATCCTATTTCTCGGCGAAGGCCCTGGCGCTACGGAGGAAGCCTACGGGCGTCCTTTCGTCGGTAAGTCTGGCGAGCTGCTCCGCCGATTCCTCGAGCACTACAAAATCAGGAACCACTACATCACCAACGTGGTGGCCTGTCGTTCTTGCGCACCCATGACCGACGCGCTCGGCAACCCCGTGTTCTCGCGTGGGCGTGGAAACCAGCCGCCGTTGCCGCGGTACAAAGACCAACCTCCCAACAAGGATCAGATGGAGGCGTGCGGGCCTCGCGTGTACGAAGAAATCTACATGGCTGACCCGGTCGTGATCGTGGCGCTCGGGCAGCACGCGGCTTCATTCCTCCGCGGTGTGGCAGTGAAGATTACGCAAGAGCGTGGCGTCGCTGTGGAAGTCGACATCCCTGGCGCCGGACATCGTGCAGTACTTTCTGCCAAGAAAAAGGAATGGCTACGCAAGGTGAAGGGCGAGACCGTCATGCCCGTCGAACAGAACCAGGTCAGGTACCTGATGATCCCGACTCTTCACCCGGCGTTCGTGCTCCGCAACAAGCACGACGAGAAAGAGAACAATCCCTTTGCCTTACTAGCTCGTGACATCGAGATGGCGAAGATGTTGTACAACCGGCACTACATCGAGCTCACCGGCCTAGTCCCCGACGATTACGAGGACGATGACGGGGTAGCCAACGATGTGCCTTACGAAATCCTGGATGACATGGAACGAGAGGAAGACTGAGATGAAGAACACGTCCAAAGGCCAGCGCGTACCGATCAGCGAGATTCCGGAAGTACAAGAGGTGGTTGACCTGGAGATGGAGATCAACGCCCTCAAGGCTGAGCACCCCGAGGTATTCATGAAGTACCAGGACCTCGTCGACCGGTACAACGCCAAGCTGGAGGAGGCCGACAAGAAGGTGCGCGCAGAAGGTGTCAGCTGCGGCAAGTTCGAGAACTACTCGGTGTCGGTGAAGTACGACGCGGCCAAGATGTTCGATGAGCTGGGCGAGCGCATGTTCCTCGAAAGCGGAGGTAAGGTCTCCCAGCGCGCTGTCTACGAAGTCGACCCCAAGTCAGTGGAGGCAGCCATCGCAGCCCGCAAGATTCCGGAAGAGTGCGTCGACAACTTCCGCGAAATACGGCGCAACTACCACTCGCCGAAGAAGCTGTCGGTATGAGCGTCAAGCCCAACTGGTCTCGCGACAGCAAGAGCTCCAAGGGGGACAAGTCCGAAGCTGGGCAGATCAAGGAAGACAAGTTCGAAGCGCTGTGGAAGAACCGCGGCACCGAACCGGCGCGCGTCTCCGTCAGCGTGTCCGAGGGCATGGACTACGGCGCGCTCAAGGTATCGGCGACGGTGACGGTATCCTGCGACCAGAACGAAGCCACCATCAACAAAGCCGGGGAGCTCTCCTTCCACAAAGCGCTCGAGCTCGTGCGCGATGGTTGGTCTGAGCTCTCCTCTGGATAGAACATGCCCGTCATCGGAACCCCCGCATTCAACGCAGTTGCCATTTTGAAGATCGACCCCGTCGTATTCACGAACAAAGACGTGAGCCTCGTCGCACACGGCGCGTTCGTGAATACCGAGAACGGGAACACCTATGGGCACACAACCTGCCGCCGCTGGTCAAAGCGTACGCTCGAAACGCTGCTGGAGCTGCGTGTACTGATGGAGGAAGACCTGGCCGACTTGGTCTTCCAACGGGCTACGCCTGGAACGGCACCAGCTCAACCACAAGAACCAGGCGGTATCGGCGAGGCGCTTCGCGGCGGGGGTGATGTCCCTACCGACGCGGCTCAGGTCTGACCACAAGAGCTAGGTGCACTACGTGCGTTGCCGCACGACATCTTGGGGTCGTGCGTCTACAGGTTGACGAGGATGAATTGGGACCCCAGCATGGGTCCCTTTTCTCCGTCGTCCTGCGCAACGCTAACAGCGAAAGTTTGGAGGTAGCTTGGCCAACCCCGAGATGGGATTGCTCAGCAAGATTGTCCGCTACGATGCGCTCAAGCAAGCCATCGAGTGGGGTCTGCGTGACGAAGACTTTCTGACAGATGAAGGACGCGCCATCTACCAGCACATGCTGATGATGGCCCGCGACCCTCGCTTCAAAGGGTCCACGCCGGGTGTGAACGTCATGGCGACGCTCTACCCGAACTTCGACATGTGCGACGACGAGTCCGTCAGCTTGGAGGCGTACTGCACGATGGTGCGTGAGTCCAAGCTCACCATCGAGCTACAGAGCGCGTACCGAGAAGCGCTGGCTTCGAGCGACAACGCGGTGAACCGCGCGACGAAGCTCATGGATCGCTTGCAGCGCAACGTGCTCTCCATCGCGTACGGACAAAGGAACGACATCGAGTTCACAGATGCGCTCACCCGCATCATCGCCGACCACGACCTGCAGGCCTCAGGCGTGGACATGTCCGTCGGCAAGTGGCCGTGGGAGCCATTCAACGATACGTCCGGCGGCTTGCAGAAGGATGACTACATCGTCTTCTACGGCAGGCCGAAGAGCAAGAAGTCCTGGGTGCTGGCGTCGTTCATCGCCAGCCTGATCCTGCAAGACAAGACGGTGCTCATCTACACGAAGGAGATGACCGCCGACAACATCTTCATGCGCGTGGCTGCCTGCCTCATCGGGCTGCCGTACCAAGCGCTACGCACTGGACGACTCTCCCGAGAAGAGCGCCAGCAACTGGGTGAGCTCCATTCAGCCATCAGCGACCTGCGCGATTCGCAGCGTGTCATCTGCCTAGACGGTAAGGAGTCGCAGGGCGGCGATACGGTCGAGTGGCTCGAAGCCAAGGCGAAGAAGTACAAGCCGGACGCCATCTTCATCGACGGCCTGTACCTGATGAGCGATGGCCGTGGAGCAAAGAATCAGAAGGATAACTTCCGTGTGCAGAACATCTCGCGTGCGCTGCGCCAGATGGTGCTGTCGATGGGCGTACCTGTCGTAGCGACGCTGCAGGCTACTCGCGCAGCTTCGGCGCACAAGAACGCCAACCTGGATGAAATCGCGTTTTCGGACGCCATCGGCCAGGACGTGACGTGCGCCATACGCGTCATCAACGAGGACGAGCAGGACCAGATCACCTTGGTGGTAGGCGGCTCCCGCGAGTATCGGTTCAGTGGTTGTCGCATCTGGGGTATCCCGGCCACTAACTTCAACTGGATCGAGAACCTCAGCCAGAAGGAAATCGACGCCATCAAGCAGCGCGATGACCGCGGCGACGAGAAGCAAAGTGGCGCGGTACCCGGTAAGGCGCCGGCGAAGGTTGACCCGAAGAATGGACTGCCTACCGACAAGAAAGTAGTCGACAGACGTTTTGCACAGCTCCGGCCTAGCCCGGGTTTGAGGTCCGTATGAACGACATCCCTGACGACCCAGTAATCGCGAAGGTACGCGAGACCGTCGACAAGCACTTGAAGCGCGTGAGGATGTCGGGCTCGAACAACATCGTAGCCCTATGCCCGTTCCACGATGACAGTAACCCGTCGTTCTCCATGAGCTTGGTGAACGGATTGTTCATCTGCTTCTCCTGCGGCGAGAAGGGAAACTTCAGAAAGTTTCTTGCGCAGATTGGGATGCAGCCCGCCGAGATCAAGTACCACTTCGGGCAGACGCTCGAGAAGCTGAAGAGGAACGCGCCCCCGCCTCCGGACCCCACCAAGCCTGGTGTGGTGATGGAGCCGAACCGGCACATACCAGAAGAGCTCCTAGGCATCTTCAACCACACGCCGACAGCCCTGGTCGATGAGGGGTTCGAAGAGGGGGTGCTACAGCACTTTCAGGTCGGCATCGACCACAAGCACGCGCGCATGACCTTTCCCATCCGAGACCTGCACGGGCACCTGGTGGGAATCAGCGGGCGAGCCATGCACGACGACCAGGAGCCCAAGTACAAGATCTACGACAAGGAGTACGTCGCTTACGACCTACCGCCCTACGACACCGACAAAGGTCTGTGCCTGTGGAACGCGCACAACATCTACCAGCAAATGAGGAACCGGGTCACGCACGACCCCATCGTCATCGTCGAAGGCTTCAAGGCCTGCATGTGGCTACAGCAGGCGGGGGTGCCTTTTGTAGTCGCGCTCATGACCAAGAGGATGAGCTGGGCGCAGCAGTGGATGCTCTCCCGCATGGGTAGCCGCTTCATCGTCATGCTAGACAACGACGAGCCTGGCATCGAAGGGACAGTAAATGTCACCCGTACCCTTGCGAAGCAGTCGATGGACGTGCGAGTAGTGGAATACGATGCAGCGCAGCCGACAGATGTACCTCGTGAGGACGTGCTGTCGGTGGTAAATGGGGCAACCCCCTACGACCTATTGCTTCTCGATTAGCCCCGCCTTGGGGGCAGCAAAAACAAGACCCCGTGGGGTCTTTCATGAAACGGCCCCGTGGGGCCTTGTAAGGAAAACAGAATGGCATTCGGAAAAGATCCCGGCAAAGTCGGCAACATGAACCTCCGCCAGCAAATGAAGCGGGGGACGAAGCGAGCGCCGCGTACTGGCGGCGGTGGAGGCGGTGGAGCTCCGTACTTCGTCAACAAGTACCAACCTCCAGACTCTGGGCGCCCGGACATCATCCGCATCATCCCAGGCAACTACCCAACACCTCGCATCGACTTTGACGCCAAGGACTTCGTGCGGGACGAGAACGGCAACATCGTTTACGACCCGTGGACCTACTTCAAGTACATCGAGTACTACCACGCTACACGCAACCGCGGAGCTATCGGCAGCGAAGGCCCGCTCGGCGAGTTCAAAGGCAAGGGCGAGCCTTGCATCGGCGCTGATTGGTTCTGGTACGAATGGCGGCAGCGCCAGGCTAACGGCAGCAAGAACCCTAACTCCATGAGCCGTCGTGAGCGCTTCGCGTTCACCGTGCTCGTACAGGCCCCATTCTACAAGGTGCCGCGTACAGACAAGAACACCGGCCAAGTCGTGATGAACCAGAACACGAACGAGCCCTACTACGACTGGCTGAAAGGCTCGAAGGCTGGCAACGACGACTACGCAGCCGCGGGTCTGGAGCGCAAGGAGGGCCACCTCCAGCACTGGTCGATGGGCAGCGCGCACTGGAGCACGCTCAGCGAATACGCGGACAATCTGGCACGGCATTGCCGGCACTGCTCAAGCCAAAACAGCATCGAAGAAATAGCGCTCGTGTGCCAGCACTGCGGTGACGCCGTGGTGGAGCTCGAGTCTACTTCGCTGTCGGATGAGGACCTCGAGAAGGTGCGCGACGAGCCAACCGCGTGCCCGAGCTGCGGCGTCATCGACTACCTCGAGAACATGATTCGTTGCACCGAATGCGACCGAGGCGAGCAGGCCACCCTGTTCGATTTCGACCTCGAAGTGAAGCGTGTGAAGACGTCGGGTGAAGGTAACGGCACGGCGCTCACCATCATGAGCGCTAAAGGCCCGCGCCCCATCGACGCCATCTACGGCGACGACATGCGCAAGCCACTGCCGCTCGACAAGATCTTCGCGCCGACTTCAATCGAGAAGCAGATCGAGCTCTTCGGTCAACCACCGTCGAACGACCAAGCTGGTCAGCAGAACGCGGGAGGTTCTGGCTCGGGCCGGCAACCGCAGACACGTGGCGCTGGTCGCTGAGTAGCAACCTGAAGGGCCTCTTCACACGAAGGGGCCCTTCTTTTTTCGTCTTGGGAGCGTCATGGACGTAGTCGACCGTTTCAATGCAAAAGTAAATCGGAATGGCCCGCTTCATCCAAAATTACGGACGCGGTGTCACCTCTGGACTGGCTTCATAAACCCGCGCGGCTACGGCTACTTCAACTTGAAGGGCAGAGCTGAGCGGGCACACCGCGTAGCTTGGTTTCTAAAATACGGTAAATGGCCCACGCCAATCGCGTTGCACAAGTGCGACAACAGAGCTTGCGTACGGCTAGAGCACCTACACGAAGGCTCGCAAGCCGACAACATGCGGGACATGTCCGCTAAGCAGCGTATGCCGCGTGAGCGCTGTAAGGTCCGGCTGACCGCCGCCATCGTTAAAAAGATGCGTGAAGATTACGCAACCGGTAACTACACGCACCAGAAGTTGGCGGAGGCTAACGGGGTCAGTGACCGTCAGGTAAGCAGGATATTGAGCGGCACGCATTGGAAGAAGGTGGGTTGAAATGGGGTGGAATATCAAGATGCCGGATGCCGAGTACTTCACACTCGAGCACCCCGGCTTGGACGGTCTCGTCAGGGAAATCGCAGACAAGAAAGAGGTCGCTTTCGACACCGAGACCGACGGCCTCATCCTGCACAAGTGTCGCCCCTACTACTGGTCGATGTGCTGGAAAAGCGAGAACGGGCGCGAGCGACGCGCCACGCTACCTGCCGATACCCTCGGGGCTTTCAAATCATCGTTCGACGACTACGAGAAGAAGTGGGTCATGGCGAACGCCAAGTTCGACATGCACATGGTCTCGAACCTGGGCATCAACATCAAGGGCCAGCTCGTCGACATCCAAGTGATGCACGCCCTACTCTTCGAGGAGCAGCCTCACGGGCTCAAAGACATCGCCGCATCACTCCTGGGCTGGAAGTGGACTGACTTCACCGACACCTTCGGTTCCATGAAGAGCGGCACCTGCGTGTGCGGTGGGACCAAGGCTTCGCACTTCAACCAGGCGGGTATGTGCAAGAAGACTGGCTGCACCGACTTCCGTCAGGTGGGGCCTCTCGACCTGCTCAGGCGTGCCGAGGCGCAGAACATGAGCCTGCTCATCGACTACGCCGCGAACGACGCCTACGGCACTTGGAAGATCTTCGAGAAGCTCGACGAGGACCTGGGTAAAGAAGACACCTGGAGCCTGTACGACAACTCGTGGCCCTACATCAAGACGATGAGGGACTACTTCTACAAGACGGAGATGCCGTTCACGCGGGTCCTCTTCGCTTGTGAGAGGAACGGCATCCGGGCGAACAAGGCGTACCTGGAGAAGATCTCACCGGACATCCAGAAGAAGCTCGCGGACCTACGGGCTGACATCAACAAGATCACTGGTCGCATGATGAAGACCAGCGGCCCGATGCTGAAGGAGTACTTCATCGACGAGTGCGGGTTACGCGCGCTCAAGTGGACCAAAGGCGGGGCCAAGGGCGAGCCGCAGCCGTCCATCGACGAGAAGTTCCTGGCCTGGGTTGCCGACAACCATCCGCGCCAGCCTTACGGTGAGGTAGCCAAACTGCTCGGCGAGCACGCCAAGATTCAGAAGCAGTTCAGCACTTACATCGAAAAGATGCCGAGTCGCTTGGACCACGAGGACCGCGTCCACCCGCGGTTGAACCAGGACGTGGCGCGTACCGGTCGCCTGTCTTCGAGCGAACCGAACATGCAGAACGTGACGGGCGGCGAGAAGGACCTTTTCAAGCTCCGCAACTCGTTCATCGCACGCAAGGGCAACAAGCTCATCGTCGCCGACTATTCCCAGCTCGAGATGCGTCTACTCGCAGCGGCCGCCCAAGAGCCGGCGATGATGGACATCTTCCACAAGAACTGGGACATTCACATGGGCAACGTCTCCATCGTCTACGGCATCCCGTACGAGGACATGGTGGAGGCCAAGAAGATCGACAAGCTCGTCAGCAAGGGCGAGCTGGATGAGTCGGCGATGACCGACTACGTGAAGCGTTGCCTGTCCCTCCGCAGCAGTATCAAACAGATTGGCTTCGGGCTGAACTACGGCATGAAGGAGAAGGCGATGGCAGCCCGCATTGGCTGCTCTGTCGAGGAGGCCGTCGCCACCATCGAGAAGTATATGGATACGTACCCGGCAGTGCGCGCCTTCTTTGCTAGCGCTGCAGAGGATACGCGCCGAACCGGCTACGCCTTCACCCTGCTGGGCCGACGCCGCTACCTACCAGACATCACCGCCCGCGACGACTACACGAGGTTCCGTGCCGAACGCCAGTCATCGAACATGCCCATCCAGGGCACGGCGGCCGAGGTCTGCAAGATGGCGATGATCAACATCTACGAGGACACCGAGCTGCGCGACAAGTACGGCTACATGATGTGCCTGCAGGTGCACGACGAAATCGTCGGCGAGTGCCCTGAGGAATGCGTACCCATCGTCGTCGACCGCGTTCGTGAGTGGATGGAGCATCCCTTCCCCAGCGACATCGGCGTCCCTCTGACTGCTGAGATTGGCTCGGGAGATACCTGGGGCACCGCAAAGAAATGAAGCGCAAGCACGAGTTCGACTTGGACATCGCGCTCGAGACGGGGGTCTCACAGAAGAAGGTGAGGCTGGTGACGGGGGTGTTCCTACGCAAGGTCATGCGCGCGCTCATCGAGGGCCAGGAGGTCACGCTCGATGGGTTCGGGCGCTTGAAGCTCGCCAAGCAGGGAGGGGCCCCGCCTCCGCATGCCCGGTTCGGTTCCGGGGAAAAGAACACCAAAGGGACAGGCGTACGGTTCCGTGTACACTTCAGGCAGTCAGAGCCCATGAAGAGGGCGCTGAAGAAGCACCTGAAGGAGAAGTCACATGGAGAAGTACGCCGTCGATGAGTCAGTGAACCAGGCTGTGATGGAGAAGGCAGCTGCTCAGGGCTGCCCTGAATGTGGTGCCAAGTGCGAACGACATGGCAACACGCTGATCTGTCCCGTCCATGGGACCAGGCCGTTCGAGAAGAAACAGGAGTAGATGGCTGCGAAAAAGGCAACGAAGAAAGTCACCAAGAAGACTGCAGTGAAGAGCCGACCAGCGGGGCGTGTGCTGAGTCACGCTCCGCCGGCGACTCCCGCTCCTACCAAACGGGAGCCAACGACTGCGCGTGCAGGGCGCGGCGCCGGCGTTCCAGCCATGAGTCAGAAGGAGCGCCTAGCTGCAGCCAAGGCTCAGGCCGATAAGATCAACAAGCAGTTCAAGGGCGAGATTGTCGTCTCGGCCGAAGACGCGCACGGCAAGTCCTGGCTGCGACGCCCGAGCGGCATCATGCAGCTCGACATCGACACCGGCGGCGGCCTCCCCGCTGGCAGCTTCAACACCATCAGCGGCCCGAACAACGCGGGTAAGTCCACGCTGATGTACTGCTACTTCGCCGAGCACCAGCGCCTGTACGGGGAGGACTCATTCATCGCGGTGGTCCTCTCGGAAGGCAACCTCGACTACGACCAGGCTCGGCGCTGCGGCTGGATCGTCCCCTACCCGAAAGAGGTCATCGCCGGGAAGATTCAGGCGAGGCGTGAGCTCGGAGCTCCCGACTACACGCCGGAAGAGCTGGCCGACTTCAAGCGCGGCATTGGCGTGAACAACATCGTGTACGGGCTATCGACGGCAGAAGAGATGCTCGACGTTACCGAAGAGCTGCTGCGCAGCAACCTCTACGGCATCATCGGCCTCGACTCATTCGAAGGGCTCATGCCGAACGCAGAGGCGCAGCTGGAGTCGCTGGAGGACCACCCGCAGCAAGCAGCCCGAGCAACAGCAGTCGGTCGCTTCCTTCAGCACTACGGTCCCATCAAGCGCGACCCAGCCCACTTCACGACCTTCATCATGACCTGCCAGATTCGCTTCAATCGCAAGAAGCAGGAGGCGCAGTCTTTCATGCAGAAGTACATGAAGGACTGGGCGGAGGTCGTACCCGACGTCGTCAAGCACTGGCGCACCAACGCCATCGTGCTGTGGGCTTCGGGCAAGCAGAAAGAGAAGGGCGAGAAGGACGACAAGGGCAAGGCCATCTCCGAGGTCGTAGGCAAGGACGTCCATTGGGAAATCACCAAGGGCAAGGACGGTACCCACGACAACATCATGGGCTCGACCGTCTATTGGTACGACCCACGTTGCTTCGACACCCAGCGCTCGGTGATGCTGGCAGGGCTACGCTACGGCGTCATCCGCGAAATCGACGGGCACCTGACGCTCTACAAGCACGGGGAGCCCCACGAGTACTTGCGTAGCATCCCAGGGCCGGATGCCTTCGTGCAAGCTCTGCTCGAAGAGCCTGAGATGGAATGGGACGCGAGGCACGTCATCTTGCACGCACTCAGCAAGGACTGCCTCTATCGATGACCTACGGGGGCAGGAGGCCGTCGGCGAAAGGAATCCGCCGGCGGTCACGTAGGCAGGAGCTCGAGCTTGCTGAAGGAACGGGAGCCAGAGTCCAGAAGGGCTCGGGCTCCCTGCCCCATCTCAAAGGCGACGTGCTCTTCAAGGGGAGGTTCAGGGCTGAGTGCAAACAGACTCGGCTCAAGAGCTTCTCCGTCACCCGGTCCATCCTCGACAAAATCCGCAGTGAGTGCGCATTCAATGAAGTACCCGTACTCGACGTCGAGTTCTTGAGTCCGGTCGGGAAGACTGAGGAGCGCTTCATCGTCATCCCTTACAACGTGTGGCTCGACTTACAGAAAGCGAAGTGAAGAATGGGTCTTGTCACCATCAACGACCTGCTAACGGAGCGGAAAGACCGCGTGGCCTTGTACCGTACTTGGGCGTACGGGCTCGGCGAGATGTACGAAGACTTCGTACGCAAAGACGATGACGACGTGCGCTTCGAGGCGGGCTGGCACGGTGCCAAGGCCCGCGCTGCCGGCATCCACGCCTCCGAGATGTCGGGCGAATGCCGGCGCCAGGTCTGGTACTCGCTCATGGGCGAGCAGCGAGAGGACAAGGAGCTCGACCCATTCTGGAAGAAGAGGTTTCGCATCGGGCACATGTACCACGCCATGGTGCAAGAGGATTGGCGGCGCCTTTGCGAGAAGAGCAACGGGAAGATGACCTTCGAAAGCGAGGTGCGTATCGCCCCCGAGCTTCAGGAGATTGCAGCGCAATACGACATCCATTCGAGCAACGACGGGGTCATCTGCTTCCATGAGTACGCGGGAGGCCCTCCCGTGCTTCGAGTAGGGCTCGAGATCAAGACTGAGTCACCCGACCAGTTCAAGGACTTGAAAGAACCCAAGCAGATGCATCTTCGACAGACGTGCGTCTACATGAAGTGCCTCGACCTTCCGTTGATGTGGACGATGTACATCAACAAGGGCAACCAGAACATCGTGCCCAGCAAGCCCCCGTTCACGTTCTCGTTCGACTTCGATCTGTGGAACCAAATCGAGGCTGAGATGAATAGCGTCATCGATTTCGCCACACGCAACGAAGAGCCCCCTCGCAAAGAGAGCATGGGCTGCGAGTTCTGCGGGTACTCCTGGGTCTGCCAGCCAGACGTGCTCAAGAAGAAGGACAGGCGTGAGGCGGCCAAGAAGGCGCGTGCTGTCCAGCAGAAGCGCTTGCGTGTCATCGGTATCGGAGGCATTCGTGTGCCGAAAGGTTTGAACAAATGAACGGAGTACCTCACGGAGGATTGAGGATAGAAAGCCCCGTCGCTGGCATTGGCGCCAGTGAGGCTGCGGCCATCAACGAGGAATGGAATTCGTACACCTCGGCCATCAGCTACTTGGAGGACCAGCTAGGAATGGCGCCGCTCAAGGAGCCGGAGTTCCCCTACCCGCCATTGCGCGTCGAAGACCTAACGACGAACGACAACCGCGCCTACACGGAGACGTACATGCACCGTGTCGCTTGGTTCGGCTTCTTGTCCGAACAGAAGGCGAAGCACGACGCGATACGCCTCGAGCTCGAGGCCAAGATGTCGATGATTGAAACGCGCATCCGGCAAGAGATGCGCAAGCACAGCAAGAAGGTGACCAGCGCCGGCGAGCGCAAAGCACCTCCTGCTCAGGAGATGGAAGACGCCATCAACAGCGACCACCACTACATCGAACTCAAGAAGAAGCTGGTCCTGCACGAGCAGGTCCTCAAGATGCTCAACTCGCGCGTCGAGACGGCTGACCGTGAAATCAGGCTCACGTCGCGCCAGGTCGAGATCAGGCGCCAGGACTTCGACAACGCAAGCCGTGGCAACGGCTCAGTCAGGCAACCTGGGATGCGCGCGCCGGGGAGCTACGGGCGCGGATGATTCACCTCTCGTTCCCTGGGCTACCGCCCTCGGTCAACAACCTGTACCAAGACACCTTCTTCCGCGCCGGCGGCAAGCTCATGTCCCGACGCAGCTTGACCGACGAGGGGAAGCGCTTCAAGAAGGAAACCCTCGCCTACATCGTCAAGAAGTACCAGCCAGGTTTGCGCTTCTTCAAGAAGAACGTCCCCTACGTTTTCTACTACCGCTTCGTAGTACAAGAAATCGAAAACAAGACCTGGCCAAAATCTGCAGAGAACAGGTACAAGAAGTTTGACGCCAGCAACTTGGTCAAAGTTCTTGAAGACGTGATAGTCGAAGCCAGTGGCATCGACGACTCGAACTACCTGACCGTCGTCTCAGAGAAACGAAAGGGGCCGAAAGAAGAGACGCACATCTGGATCTGGAACATCGAAGAGGAGGGTTGCCCCTTCCATGCAGCAGCACAGTCACTTTGAGGCTTACAACCACACGGAGCTCTACCAGACCTGCATGCAGGCAGGCATCCTAGTCCGACCGAACGAAGGGCGCGAAGAGATGATCGCGTACCTGGAAGGATGGAAGGAGCCGCCTGTGCTCAGCGACGCCGACCACGTGTTCCACACCTGGCGGCACGGCATCATCAACTTCATCAACGAGTACTGGAGCAAGCTGGAGACGCAATTGATGTGCCCGGCTCGGCTGATGAAGCACCCAACAACCCCCAACCCAAAACCATGCTTTGGATGCCTTGACGCCCAAGTCGTCCACTGCCTAGTAAGCAACCCCGAGAATGCTTCGCTCATCGAAGCTCATCGTTTAGTGAGGAGACCGAGGACTACATGACCACCACGCAAATCACCGTCGACACCGCACCCCGTGACCTCGAAGGCCTGAAGAAGATTGGCCGCTTCAACCTGCGCCTCGTCGCGCAGCAATTGGGCGTTTTCGCGACCGAGGCTGCGAAGGCTGCGTTCATGCAGCAGCCGAACGACGCACAAGCCGAAACCGTAAAGAAGCTGCTCGACGCGCACTTCGGAACCAAGACCACGGGTAGCGGTGGCGGTGGCAAGGCGGCAGGTACTGGGCGTCAGCCGTCTACGAAGAATGCCGGTAAGGCGACTACTGTCACGACTACTGCGGAGCCAGCTGCCGAAGAGGCTGCCAGCACCAGCAGTGGTTCGGGTGGCAAGGCAGCCGGCGGCGGCGGCGGTGAGAACGCTGCCAAGCTCTTGGCGGCCATTCAAGGAATCCGTGATGACTACGCAGGCCTTCGCGAAGCAGTCGAGAATCTGACGGCTTCCATCAATCAGCTGCAGGGCATCAGCGCGGGTACCAACCGCTTCGTCGCGATGTCCATCGGCCTAACGGGCAAGCTCGCAGAGCAGGTCCTCGGCGCTCCGCTCGAGCAGGTGCTCGAAGTGGTGGTCGACGACATGCCCGCTGTCGAGAACGCCATGCGTTCGATGCCCGGTGCCGATGAGGCAGAAGAGGGCGGCGAGGAAGAGTCGGAAGAGGGAAACGGCGAAGAGTAGCCGTCAAGACGTGGCCAGGTTGTAGACGTGTCAGGGCTCACGATGTCATCGAGGTGAGCGAGAGTTACCTCAAGTCGCTCCGCTACCTCGACCTCCGAGCCCTGGCCGTCAGCCTCGGCGTCCTCGTGCAGGACGACCCAAGTCTGGATGTGCTACGCCAAAGAATTCGACAGTGCCGTCTGGTGTGACGGGCGGCGCTGCTCGATGGGGGCGTGTCCACCGTGTGCAGAAAGGTCACTATGGGCGCGTCGTGTAAAGGTGAAGTGATTCGTGACGGGCATCAATGGTTCTGCTTGGATTGCGGGCACACGAGCTCCGCGTGGAGCCCCGACCATGAACCGTTGCAGTCAAGAGCGTCTCACTTCATTTCGTCTCTGCTCGAGCTCGTGCGTGAAGTGGAAGCAGAGACCAACGTGGAAGCCGCTGTAGCGGCGTAAGACCACGGGGGAAAGGGCCTGGCCCTTTTCTTTAGCCCCTCATCGGGGGCCACGGCGGATCTTGAAGATGAGCGACGGACCCTTCTTGCCGACCAACGTCGTGGGTGGTTCAACGTCAACCGGCGGCGGGATGGGCAGGAAGGTGATGCTGCCGAAGCCGCTGGGGTTGAAGGCCTGCACCGAGGTCGAGCCGACACCGATGTAGTTGCCGTAGAAACCCGACGCCAGCGTGGAGACCGGGCTGACGGTAGTCGCGCCCGTAGCGATGTGGGAGAGCGTGCCTGCGGCGGCCGAGGCCACGCGCGGGGCCGCCGTGGTGCCGATGGCTAGGAAGACCTCGACAGCCGCTCCCAGGATGGTGACGGCGGCCAGGGCCGTGGTTGCCGAGCCCACGAACACGAAGCCAACGGCGCCCGTGCCCGCGGACGTGCAAGAGGCCAGGGCGGTGCTTCCGGTGCTACTGCTGAAGCGCTCAACGCCGGCGCCGGAGCTCGCGCAGGGGGTCAGCGAGCTCAAGCCGGTCGCGGTGAAGGCCTCCAGCCCAGCCCCGGACGAGGCCAGAGAAGCCGGCGAGGTCGCCCCCGTCCCAGCGAAGGACTCGGCGCCCGCGCCGGCGCTGGTGGTCGAAGAGAGGGCGGTCGTGCAGCCGCCGAAGAACACGGAGCCGAGCGATCCCGTGCCCGCGCTGGTGGCCTGCGGACTAGCACTGGTCCCGGAGCCGGTGAAGTGCTCGATACCGACCCCCGAAGACGCCGGCGACGAACACACAGTGGTGGCGCTGCCCGAGAAGGCCTCGACGCCGGCTGCCGAGCTGGTGGGGCTGGAGACCGTCGAAGTGCCGGTGCCCTGGACCTGGCCGGTGGTGCCGGTCGCCGCGCTGGTGACCGTTTGACACGAAGAAGTACCCGTAGCCGTGAACCGCTCGACGCCAGCGCCGCTGGAGGTGATCGAAGAAGCAACCGTCGTTCCGGCTGCCGAGAAAACCGCCGAGGCCACACCGCTGGAGGTGCAGGGGGAAAGGGTAGAGGTACCTGCCCCAACGAAGACACTACCAAGGCTACCGGTGCCAGCAGAGGTGGGCGCGGAGCTCGTGGTCGTAGCCGTACCGGTGAAGACCTCAGTACCAGCGCAAGTCGACGTTACAGAAGAGGCCGCCGTAGTTCCGGTCGCTGCAAACACCTCCAGACCCGCTGCGCTGGAAGTACATGTAGAAAGAGCGGAAGTGGCTGCCCCTACGAAAGCGCTACCAGCACTACCGGTACCAGCTGACGTGGGGCTGGAGACCGTCGAAGTGCCGGTGCTGCTGAAGGACTCGGTACCGACGCCACTGGAGGTGGCTGAAGAAGCAGCGGTGGCGCCTGTGGCAACAAAAGACTCAACGCCGGTGCCCGCGCTCGTGACGACCGAGACCGCGCAAGTGGCCGTACCTACGAAGGCCGCCACAGCGGCACCCACGCACGTGATCGAGGCCACCGTGGTGGTGCATGCGCCGGAGATTAGCTCCAAGCCGGCCCCGCTGCTCGTGGGTGAGCTCGCCGCCGTAGTCCCCGTGGCCGAGAAGACGAGCAAGCCTGCGCCTGCAGAGGTGGCCGCAGCCGCAGCGGTGGTAGCACTTCCCGTAATGCCTACCGCAGGAAAAACAAAGCGCCGCGGCGTCTGCGCGCGGTCATAGAGAATGCGATCGTGGTTGAAGACACCGAACAGAACGGAGGGTGGGTCGTCCGTCGTAGGCGGCACCGGCGTCGTAAAGATAAACGGGCGCCGCCTGATGGTCTGATGTGTGTACCGTAAGGGCTCAAACGGCAGAGGCTCACGCAGCAGAGGAGGCGGTGCCGGTGCGGTAACCGCAAACACCGCCGGCGGGTAGGCACGACGTTGCTGCGTGTCACAGTACGCCACGCTCACAGGTTGCGCGCGCTTCGGGGGGATGAACGGCGCCGGAGCCCCACCAGGCACGTTGAAGATGGCAATGACCGCAGCCCACTGCTGCGCAACTCCCATCGTCCATGTAACGGTAGGAGCACCAGCCGCAGTGGCCGTTCGTGAGATGGCGCTGCCGGCTTGGTGCAGCGTCGGGTCGGGCTCAGAGAATTCAACGGTCCACGCCGGCGTTGCGCTCGGCTGTGTGATGGTCGTCGAGGTCGAATCACTGATCACAAACGCAGCCAACACCAAGTCGCCGATGGCGGTGCCGGCATCGCCAGTAACTGTGGGTTGGTTGGTATTGCCGTTGCCGGTACCGGGAGTGCCCACCAGCGTTGGTGTTCCGCTGAGATTCCACTCCGTAATCGCATACGTGGTGTAATGGCCGCCACCGACGGCGCCCGTCCCTGCGTAGGTAATCGTAACAGTATTCCCGCCGCCGGACGGGATTTGGTACCACCAGATCTCGACTTGCCCTACTTGATTCGGGGTCTGAATCCGCTGCACCACGCGATGCGCGGTCGGGGTCGTCGGTGTAAGAGTTACTCCGTTGACCGTGAAGGTCGAGATGATGTCGCCGGACGGATCGGCGTAGTGGACCACCTGGATGGCAATCCAGTTGCCCGCAGTGAAGTTGGCAAGCGCGCTCGTGTCCAGAGCATGAGGGCCCACCGTCGTGGAGCCCTCTTGGTACTTGATGCCAGTTGATTGGACGCGAGTTTGCGGCATGCTGACTCAGCCCAGTTGCACATTCATCGCGGACGCCAGCAGCCCGTAGGCGTAACTAGTCAAATGGATGGCGCCGAAGACCGGCGTGTCGTTGATGAAATAAGTGGGGTCAGCGTTTCCGCTGGCCGGCGGGTCATTCGTGCGAATGCCTACAATCAGTTCCGTATTGACGTAATACTGCGCGCCAGCTTTCGCTAGACGCGTGCCGCCATCGCCATTCGCGAACAGGTTGTTGACCCCAGCTCGCTCGAGCTTACGGTAAGGCGAGTTCAGCGGGTCGTTGTACTCCGTAGTACCAGGTACTCCGAAGAACCCTACCTCCCAACCAAAGCCTTGTTGCTGCAGAACGAACGAGCGCCAGTTATCGAAAATCTGGTTAGCGGTGTCGTTGGTGTCGTTGCATTCACCGTGAAGGATAGACAGGTCGAGTACAACGTTGCGCGCGCCTGGTACGTAGTAAACGTCGTGCACCGACTGCTTGAAGCCAAGTGCGTTGCCATTGTCGGTGGCGACATTGAGCATCAAGGCGCTGTGCGACACGTACGTCCACGTGTCTTGCGGGCGCAACGTCTGCAGGTGAGCAGACACGGGGGTCTGTCCACCTGTCGGTCCACCTAGGGAATCGCCAAAGACGACGCCGTTGATCGGCACTACCGGAGCAACGGCGTTCGCCCGTGGCCTGAGCCGCATGAAAGGCGAGCCGGGCATGGGCGCGCCTCTCTATCAGCCGATTTCGCGATACACGACGCCGAAGTTCCAGCCCGTCAGCGTGGCGGGAGCGGCCCCGAACTTCAAAGCGAACGCCGTGGCATCGGCGCTCGACAGGATGAAGCTCTCACCTGCGTTGAAGTTCGGCACCCACACCCAGCCCGTCAGTGTGTTGAACGAGTCGGGGTACTTGGAGGTGAACGTACCCGCGCCTTCAGCGGAGGCGTTGATACCAGCAGTGCCGGCCGCGCCGGCGGTGCCGCCCGTGATGAACGAGATGGGGTCCGACGGTTTGGTCTTTTCCGGCGTCGCGCTGGTGAGAGTCGGGAACGCGGTCACCTTGAAGCCCATGCTAATGCGCTGCATGACGCCAGTGGTGATGCCGTGCTGCGACACGTAGGCGCGGACGATTTCAATCGAACGGCCTGTCGGTGGATTGATGTGCACCAGGGTAACGGCGGCGTTGGCCACCGTGATGTCTTCGCCCTTGACGATGTATTCGCGCATTATTTCTTACCCCCGGTAACGTGCCCGGTGCCCTCAGCCACGAATGGGCTCGCTGCCGAGCGAGCCGAAGCTGCATCGCCCATCACGGTCAGCGACCGATCCGGAACCTGAGGCACATCATTGACCCCGAGCAGGTCGAACGAGACCACACGGGTCCAGTAGGGCTCCTTCGGGGTCTTCAAGTGTCCGAAGCCGTGGATGTTGAAGCACCACTTCGCCACTGCAGCGACCTGCTCCGCCGAGGGGTGCTCGTAGAAAGGGAAGTCGGCGACGATGCCGTGCGCTTGATGACGAACGAAGTAGATCTTAGCCATGATTACGCCGCCATCGAAACGGTGAGGGAGGTCACTTGGCAGGCTGCGCCTGCCGAGAAGGCCACCGAGTTGAAGATGAGGTTAGAGGTCGCGGTGCCCACCGACATGTCGTGGACGCGCGCGTTGGAGCCCGAGAAGGCAACGCCCGAGGCCTGCAGCGTCGCCCAAGAGGCGGTGCCGTTGGCGTTGATGGACGCGTCCGGCGCGATGGCGTTGGCGGCTTTGCTGCCCGCCGAGGCCGCCGCAAACGCGGTAGCTCCGAAGGTCAGGTCGGCCAAGTCCACCTGCGCGCCGAGCGCCGTGTCAGCATCGGTCGGCTGCGTCCCGTCGGCGACGCGAAGCGTGCCGTTGTTCAGCGTGTCGAAGATGGTGTTGAGCGCGTTGTTGCGGCTGGTGAGGTTGGTTTTTGGGTTGAGGGGCATAGCTCACTCCTCTTCGGTGATGGTGAACGTGAGCAGCTGAACGGTGCCCGCGTGCCCGGTATCTTGGTTGGGCGGCGTCACCGTGACGGTCTGCATCTCGGTGGTCTCTTTGCCCTCTTGAATCTCGCCGAGGTGGCGAGCGCGCCATTGAACGCGGGCGCCGTCGAGCTCACCGCTTTCGATCTTGTCCGCGAGCTCGCGGAACTTGGCCACCGCGATGGCGCGGCCATCACCCTCCAACAGCAGGCCCATGTCCGGCAAGCGCGTGCGCTCTACCTCCTCGACTTGAACCGGCTCGAGTTTCTTAGCTTCCATGTGCCTGGTCTTTCTCGGGGCCCTCAGCCCTGGATTCGCCTAGAATACCGCACCGGTCCGGGTATCCCCAAACCTCACTGGTTGGCGACGGCGACCGCTACAACCGCCGCTAAGGTGGTCACTACGCCAACTCCGAACCAGAGCCCCGGCTCCTTCCAGATTGGTGGGTTTCGCAGCGCTTCCTCCGCCTCCATCCGCGCCTTCTCAGCAGCCAAGAGCCGGTCGCGGAGGTCTTTCTCCGACTTGGCATTACGCTCAGACTCGATGCTGCGGTACACCGCTTCCCGCGCGGCCAGTACTTCCCCGTGCTCGCGGGCAGCTTTCAGGTCGGTGCCGTACCGCAGCTTGTACTGCTGCAGCCACAAGGCCCAGCGTAGCGCGGTGTTCTCGTCGAAGAGCTGACCCGCAAACGGTGCGGCCTCACCCTTCCGCACGCTCACGATATTATCGTCACCGGGCGGGTGGGTGACGATGTCGGGCTTGGGCAGGGGCTCTTCGGCGCGGGCCAGGCTCGAAGTGAACAGGACTACCAGGATGAGGAGGTACTTCATCCCAGCATGGTACCGCTTCACGCTTTCTTCTGGCCAGCCAGCACGCGCTCGACGGTGTGGTCGTACCACTCTTCAATACGTGTTCTGAAGGGCCACATCCAGAAGTAGGCGGGGCCGACGAAGTTGGAGACCATCTGCTTCTTGGCAGCCCGTGTCATCACCAGCGCGTCGCCATTCGGATAGAGCTCGACCGTAGCCTTGATGGTTTCTTCGTACGCCTCCATCTCAAACAGCGTCCGGAAGTAAGCCAGGAATCCTGGGAGCGGGAACAGCACGTACAGCAACGTGTACAGCGGCATCGATAAGCCGCGGCGCTGCCGCATGTGCACGCGCTCATGTCGCAGCACGACGACGCGCGCGAGCTCGGGCATGGACTCCCAACAGGCCGGCACGTAGACGGTGTAGCCGATGGTGGTGATGTAATGCGTCTGGAACAGGCGCTGACGCCCAAACGTAATGCACATCAGGACGAAGGCGATGAGCCGCATGAAGAGGCTGTCTTCCTTCGACACCAACTTGAACGCCGGAAACTCGGCACGAAGGTCGTCGAGAATTCCGGGGTAGCTGCTACCGTCACCGAGGATCATTTACGGAGGTCCTTGCCCACCTGCTTGAGCAGGTCGTTGACGCTGCCAGGGTCGCCTTGTGCCGCATCAACAGCCTCGACCTGCTTCTTGGTCTCAGCGTCCACCTGGTGTTGGCGCTCTAGCTCTACCTGCTCGAGCTTCTTCGCGGCAACGGCATCCACTTCTTGCTTCTGTTGAGCAGCCTCAGCGTCGAGCTTCTCCCGCACCGCTTGATGCTCGGCCAGGCCTGGGCTGACAACGGTCACATCCCTCCGAGCCGAGGCCCTGCCGATGATGTAGAGCAGGGCCCCGATGGGGAAGAGCAGCCACTTCCAGTATTTCTTGAGCCACGCCCAAGTCTTGATGAGCCAGAACGGCGTTGTCATTCAGATCTCGACGGCATGGGAGGCGGGGCTTCGCTGTCGCCAGCCGGGGTGATGTCGAGCCCGAACTTCTGCTTGATAGCGCGCTTCAGGGCTTGGTACAGGAAGCCAGCGAACCAACCGACGCAGCCGCCAAACGCGACGCGCCCGCCCTTGTCACCGATGCCGTCGAAGAAGAAATCGCTCTTGAGCAGGGAGCTAACGGCGCCGAGGGCCACCGGCAGCGCCGCGAGGATGATGGTGTTCCACCAGCGCGCCATCGGCGTGAGGTAGGTGGGTATTTTCGCGTTCTCGTCGGCCTTCTTCTTGAGCGACGGCCAGACGTTCTCGACGATCCGGCGTACGAACAACGTGACGATGAAGATGATGAGACCGAGCACGTAGGTGCCGGGCCGCGTCAGCAGTCCGATGATGTCGAGGTCTTGAACGGGCACTTGGTTCATGGAGGCTCCTATGCCGAGTAATCGGCGCGGCGCGCGAGCCAGTATTGGCCGCTCGACGGTACCGTGAAGGTCATGTACGTGAACTCGTAGCTGACGATGGCGATTTCGCCGGACACAGCTTGCGGCAGTACCCCGTCTTGCTGCGAAAACAAGAAGTTGCCCGGCCAGGTCATGCTCACCGCTGGGGAACCCGACGGAATGACGATGTCGACCCGGAACTTGTCGCCGCCTTCAGGGACGTAGCCCTTTGTGGTGTCGATGGCGAACGTGAGGTTCGTCGGGTTACTTGCCCAGTTCACGGTCGGTCGAATGACTAGGTGACCGCCTTGCAGCGGGTTGTAGCTTGCAGTACCGCCATGCGCGAGGCCGATGGTCTGCATGATGTTGCTGCTCAGCGCCATACGCTGCTTGCCGCCAGTGACAGCGATGCCGCCATCACCGTGCAGAGCGCCGGTGAACGCCATCAACCCATCTAGGTCGAAGCCGCCCCAAGACATCGCCTGCATGCCTTGCAGGTTGGAGATGCCGACGTCTCGGCGGCTACTGGCCGCCATGAACGCGGCGTAGGGCACGATGGCGTTGCTGTCGTAGTGACTCGTGACGTAGCTGGGCTGCGCCACGAAAAAGTGCGGTGTAGCCTGCGCGTCGCTCGAGTTAGCGGCGCGGTAAGCACCTCCAATCGACGTAGTCGGCTGCAGCCAGCGCAAGCGCACTGCGTAGGCCGACCCGGATGGCCCTAGCGGCGGCTCGGCGCCAGTAAGCGCCTTCACCGTGAACCGCGTGGAGCTCAGGATGGTGTCGACTCGGTACGTCCCAATTGCCTGGCCGTTGGCGTTGTTGATGACCTCGATGAGGTCGGTCTTGCGCAGCGCCGTTCGGCTTGACCCATCTCGTACAAAGTCAGAACCGCCAACCTGCAGGGTGCGTCGACTCGTTGAGTCGGTGAGCGCGTCGGGGTTGACGCTAGCCACAGTGGCTGAGCTGATACGAGTCAACGTAGCTGCGCCACCGATAGTAGACGCGCCGATGCTGCGCGGGATGACATCCAGCACCAGCGGCCCGGTGACGTGGTTGTAGGCCACTTCATTGGCGTCGGTGTAGTTGTGGTAGGGAGTCTCTTGGACGAGACCAACGTCGCCGCCGCGTGCAGTGTCGAACACGCCAGTAGCTGGCGTAGTGCGTTCGACCCTCAACATAGCCAAGAGCGGGTCCGGGTACTTGTCGACGCCAGCAACGCCGACGGTGTTGAGCAGGTAGGTTGGCCCCCGGAGACGCACAGCTGGCCCGTCGCGATTGATGAAGCCGCCGTTGCCGGGGGTATCCATCGCGGTGCCAGGGTCGTTGGTCGAGGTCAGGCGGTAACGCCCGTCGAGCCCCGTGCGTGCCAGGGAGGCGATGGTGGCAGGCCACGGGTCGCTCCACGTGGCGCCGGTAACCGCGTGGAGGTCGCGGAGTACGCGCTCTACCTCACCGGAAACCTCTTGGGCGGCGCGGATCTTGATGCTCGTGAAAGCGTCCTTCGGAAGCGTCGCCAGATTTGCGCGCTCGCCGTAGTACAGGCGGTACGTCGTACCTGTGGGGATAGCCGCCGTGAGGTTGACGGTGGGGCCGCTGTAAAAGCCCGTCGTCTGCGTACCGACAACGTTGTTGCTGGCGCCATCATGGATGAGCAGCGCCTTCACGATGACACCACCCGCGGTGATGATTTCGTTGTCGTTGTTGTCGAGGACGCTGACCAGCAGATCGCGCTGGTTCTGGTTGTTGGCAACACCGAACTCGCCAACGAACACCTGCCCCGCCAGCACGATGGAGCTCACCGGGCTAGCAGCCGTGACGTCGGCCGTACGTGCAGTGATCGCGATATCTCGATGCAGCAAATTGTCGAGGATGTCGGTGTTCTCCGCGATCGCCTTGAGGCCTCGATTTGCAAAGGACGAAGTCGCGTCTTCACCGAAGGCGATGAAGTACGTGCCCTGGTTGGGGCCCGACGACTTCTTGCCATCCATGAACGACGGCGTACCTGGGTCGCCGTTAAGCGACGGGGTGTTGATGTAGTCGTACCCGACGGGGAGACCGCCGAAATAGGTGGGAACTGCTAGTCGATGGAAGGCCATGGCTTAAAACCGCACCGTCCACTCGACTTCGAGCTCGAGTGCACCGGTCTTCGAAATGGTGTCGAACGTGTCGTAGGCAACGCCCGTGTTGAGGGGCTGACCGATTGGAGTAGCTGCCGAAGTGAAGAGCATCACTTCGCTGAGCGGAACCGTCGTGAACGTGGAGTAGCTGATCTCCGTCTGAGTGAAGAGACGGCGAAACGTTACCTGCGTCGCGGTGTTGTGGATGGCGGGCGCTTGAATCGTGCCAAGCCACACGTCCGCGGGGTTGTACGGCCCCGCTGGGCTAGTCGTCGTGCCGGAGACGCGTACGGGGCGCTCGAGTGTCGTCACCGAGGGGTCGAGGTCAGTCTGCAGATTCGTACCCGGATACGCCACGGACATGGGTGCCACGTTGGCGACGCCGGGCGCTACTTGTCGCGTCCCGCCGATGCCGAAGCCCATGTACTTGATGCGGTCGTTGCGTTCGGGTGTGTCGGGGCCGTACGAGACCAGCGCGATGAGCGAGGCCAAGTATTCACGGCCGAGATCGACCCAAATGTTGTGGCCTTCTCGGCGTTGAACGAGCTTACCCCTCTCTCGAGCGGTAATTTTGAGGTTGTTCTTGACCTCGACTGTCTCTTGGAACCTCATCCTACTTCTCGCGATTCTACCATGATGGTTCAGTCCACCCGGGTGTAACAGTAATCACCTGCCGGCGCGCCAGTATCGAACGCGAAAGCGATGGGGTCTTGCATGAGCGTGATCGACACGTAGGACCAGCTAGGGGTGCGCGCACCACCAGTGGCCGGGCGGATGCGTACCTCAAGCGTATTGCCGGATGTAACCGCCAGCGCGATAGGTACCTGCAAGATGACGCCGGACGAAGTGACGGTCACCGGCACCACAAGAGAATCCACCCCGTTCTTCTCGATAACGATTTGGTAGTTGCCCAACCCGCCAACCCCCAGCGTGCCACTCACGACCAGGCGCAGCTGCGCCAGCGACCCGGTCACCGTGACGTTTGAAGTACCAGGGAAGTTGAAACCGGTCGGCCCCGCCGGCACCGCCGCCAGCGATGTCTGCGTGAAGTGGTGAGACGGCGCGTTACCGTCATCGAATTGAAAACCGGAGTCGAACGCTACAACGCCACCTGAATGAGTCAGGCAATAGGAGAAGGCAATTTCATCCTCAGGGCAGAGATAGTTCTTGTCGAAGCCCCACGTCACCTCTTGCGCCGTCGGGAACGTGGGGGCGGCAGTACCGGGGTTGAAGTCCGTGTCGAATTGGTTGCGGACACCGCCGCCGGCACTGCGGAAATCGTCGAACATCGTCGACTCGCCCATGTTGCCATTGAAGCAAGCACCGTCGTTCAGGATGAGCGTTGCTGCGTACGAGATTTCGTCGTCGACGCTGACTTCGGTATCGCCAACCTGCGCTCGAACAACGAAGAGCGGGAAGACGTAACTCGGCTTCACCCGAAGGATGAAGCTACGTACGAACATCAGGGCGCTCAGGTTGAACGCCGCGCTGTCGACACGCACCATGAACTTGTGGAACTTCTCAACCTCGAAGAAAACGCCTTGGTTCAAGATGCCGTGAAACCAGGAGGGGTCCTTGACGTAGTCGATGACCTCAGCGCCTTGCACTAGGGGCGCGAACTGGGTCACAGTGTCGCCCACAGCGTAGGGGGAGCCCGTTGCCGGGTTGGTCTCCATGTCGAGCGAGCTCGGAAACGAGTACGAGCGAATCACAGCCGTGTTGACCGCATCGCGTACCAGGATGCGCCCTTGCGTCGGCGAGAAGTCAGTCCGAATCTCTTCGATGGTACCGGGCTCCTCCGCATAGGGCAGTCCGAGCAGGATCTGGGCGCCGACGCGCAGGTTGAACATCGTGGGGCCGTTGACCAACGAATACCAAAGCCCGCGCACCGCGGACAGGTAGTCGAGGTCGGAGTCGAGCTCGGCAAGCTGGTCGAGCGTGAAGCCAGCAGGGACGCCGAAGTTCGCCTCGATGGTCGGGCGGTTGTCGAGGTAGGTAACCTCAGCCCACAACCGTTCCGGCGGCGTATTGCCCTCCCACACGTCACCAAGGTCGCCGGGATTGCCTGCTGCGAAGCGCAGCGAGTTGTGCCCGCGAAACTCCTCGATGAAGTAGTCGATGTTGCGCCGGAGCAGCGCTGCATTGTCCGTCTCCGAGATGAACTCCTGGAGGCCAGGAATATCGTCTACCAGCTCGCCGATTGGTAGATGCGAACGACGCACGACATAGGCCAGGTGCACAGACTTGGCGTCGGCTGCGGCTGCGGCCAGCACCTGCGTCGGTAGCGTCACGCCAAGGCGCCCGGGCTCTTGCTCACACGCGCCGGCGACCGTCGCTGGCACCAACGTCATGGCCGTGCCGCTAACGACCTCCATCACCGCAACGTCGCCGGCGGATACCATGCCGTTGTAGAAGTCGAGCAGACGGCTCGTGACCTGGCCTGGAATGCTCCAAGCCGTGCCGGGGATGAGCGGCATGTCTGTCTGAACGACGACGCGCTGGTAGCGGTAGTCGTCGAGCGGGTCATCCGTGACGCGCGAGATCTTGTAGGCCTCGCCACCCACAACGAGCAAGTCACCTTCGGCAATACCTAAGCCCTCGAGCGTGTAGTCGACCTTGTACACGCGCGACGACAACCGCTGGCCAGCGTTGCCGCTTGGCGCGGCGTTCATCGCCCCCACCGTGAAGACGCCGATGGTCGTGGTGCCGCCAATAGCGAAGATGAACGGTGCCGTGATGCGGACCTTGAAGTTTCCGCCAGGCAGGTTCACTACCGCGGCGTTGTAGCCGGGGTTGACCGCCTGCAGCACCAGCTTGATTCTGGCGGCGAGGCTCGCCGGCGAGTACGGGTTCGGCGTGAAGAACTTCACTTGAACCGGGTCATGTAGCGGCGAGGTAATCTCAAGCACATTGCCAGAGATGCCGTTGATTGTGCCGGTCTGCGTCGAAGAGCTCACCCCGTAGAACAGCGAACGCACTGACGTGAGTTGGGGTAGCGGCTCGGCCAGCTTCAAATCGTAGTGCAGCCAACGGCGCTGAAAGGTACGTTGGATGTCGCGCAAGCTCTTGGAGTAATCGACCTGCCAGAGCGTCAGGAGCTCGGCAGCCGCTACCTGGGCCATGCCTTCCCACAGTGCTTGAACACGGTCACTGTCCTCGACGAGACGCCAAAAATCGCTCATGTGTTGCCACACGAAGCCAAGGTCGGGGATGACTCCACGTGGTACGGAGCTCTCCAATACGTTGACGATGGTGACAGACACGTCGCTAAAGTACTGGCCGTCGAACACGACCAGGTCGAAGCGGTAGATGCCCGGCACGTCGGGGAAGAACGACGGAGAGACTGAAGTCGCGTTCGAGAGCGCGCGCTGACGAAGCAACTTGAAAAACGCGTTGACCAAGCTGTCGGGCAGGACATTGTCTGCAAGCTCGACGTAGAAGCCCGACCCGTCGATGCCCTTGCTCGAAATCGAGTAGGCGCCACCACCTACCAGAAGGACGTCGCCTACCTGAAGAGCATCCTCCGTGTCGAGGGTGCCTAGCTGCGCCGAATAGAACTTGAAGGCAGTACCGTCTGGCACCGGCTGCGGGATGGTAAAGCCGTCACTGCCCTCAAACGAGTAGAGGCTGCTGAGCGGCGCGTCTATTAGGCGCCAGCTGTAGACGATGTTGCCGCCTTCAGGATCGTAGCTGCCAGACCCATCCAGGAGCCCTAGCGAGCACGCCCGCATGGATTGGTCGCGGCCTGCGTCGGCACGAGGCGGTAGGTTTGGGATAACCAGCCCGGTGCCGAGGCACACTTGGTCGAAGTCCACGACGGCGACTTCCGTAACCGTACCGCGTACGCTGAGGCGGACTCCATCGCTGACCGACGGCCCTGTTGCAATGGCGGGGAGGATGGCGAGTAGCTGGTGCCCAACCATCTGTACGAGTGAAGTCTGCGTCGCAAAAAGGTAGGCCGTACCAGTGACGGCATCGACTGCGATTCGAAACGTGTACGAGACGCCCTCTTGGATGAGGCCAGCAGTTCCTGGGAGGATCTGTACCGGACCGTTCATGATGAGGTTGTTGCTACCGTCGAGGCGGACAGCGCCCGTGTACGCAATACCAACCTGTGAGATGAACAACCCGGCGGACAGCCCTGTGTCATTCGACCCGCCAAAATAGACGTGCGAATGAATCAGGTCTCCCATGTCATGGGGCAGGCTGTTGAACGTGGCGATGACCTGAAGCGTCCAAGTAGCTGGAGTGTTCGCAGTCACCACCAGCATGGCGCCGTCGTCCGGGCTCGACGGCCCACCGCTCTCAACGCGCAGGTCGTCGCCAGTGACGATGCTGAACTGCGATGAATTCACCAGCGTGACGTTGGGCTGAATTAGGATCTGGCCCATCGACGACGCATCGTCGAAGAAGCAGAAAACGTCGAAACCCGCCGGCGGATCAGGTGGCGGGTTGAAGTTCTGCGGAAGGAGAAAACCGCCCCACGGCGTGAGGCCCCATCCAGTACCCCACCCGCCGCTCATGAGACACCCGGGTGGTTGAGAATGGGTAAAATACGGCGCATGGTCGGAACCCTATTATAGGCCAAGGTCGCGCGGCAACCGCGACCACGCGCCGCTGCCCTTACGAAGTCTCCGGCTCCGGCCAGGCCCAATCGGCAGGTACATCACCGTAGTGGTACTTCGTAGGCTCGAGCGCCCACGGCACGTTGGTCTTCAGATGAGACGGGCCGTTGATGCCCCCGAAGAACACACGAAGGTCTACGTGCTGCGGGGCGTCCTTATTGTCCTTGTCGACCGGGTACACCTTCTCCACGATGGCTGGGAACGGACCACGGTATGGAGCTGAGCCTCCGTCAGCGTAATAAACGACGCGAGCGTCTTTCTCGATTCTGGTTTTCGGCATGACTACCCTTCAGGAAACTTGCGCGGCACGCGACGCTTCCGCGAGCGATTCCTCCTCCACACTTTTGGGCGCCTCATCGGCCGCTTCCAGGATGGCGTCGATGTGCGGCAAGTAGGCCTTCATCGGAACTAGTTGGTCCGTGGGGATGCCACCGCGCATGAGGTAATTCGTCGGTAACCGAAAGTTCTCGCTCTCGATGAACTGCGCGACAATGCTCCATGTCTCGCCAGCCCACTCCACTACGGGGGGCTTGGCGCTCAATGCTTTTTCCACCGCGTCGAGAAGCTTGGCGCCCTTACGCGCGCCGGCGGTGGTCTGAAACTGCGGGATGCGGTCGATGATGTACTCGGCCGTCATCATGAAAGACCACCCTTGCGGAAGCGGCTCGGGAATCTTGAAGTACTTCGTAGTCGGTTCGTTTTTAGCCATGTGACTCCTACTGGGCAAAGCCCCGTCCAGATGAATACCCTGAGTATGAACTTCCTTCAAGTACCTGAAGGCTTCACGTTCTAAACGCGGCGGGGTGGGCGAACCTGCTGCTATCGAGAGGAGCCGAAGACGCCGGATCTTCGTAACAGCGGGGCAGGCTCGGCGCTGCCACACGGCTACGGCTCAAAGGCTGAGCGCAGCCATCATTTCAGCGTCCGTGGGTGGCGGCGCCGGCCGCAGCGCCGCGTGCGGCGCATCCACGTACTGGATGGGCACGTCACCGTGGTACTCGGCGGCGCCGAAACCCCACCGCGTTATGAGCGGGCTGGTCGTGATGACGCGCTGCTCACCATGTCGCTCCGCGCGACGGTCATAGCAGTAGTCTCGGTGCGAGCTGGCCCACAACGACGCGCCCCGCGCGCGCATGTCGCGGCACCACTGCACGTCGTCATCCGGACGCCGCTGGAATGGCGCGACGTCCGCCGACCGCGCTGCGAGCGTCCCGCCAGTCAGCACGTCACACGCCCCATGCTCCGTGCCGGCGAACCGATATAGGCCGTCGTCGAACATCACGAAGCCCCAAGTTTTCCCGACTACTGGCGCAAGCTCGAGGGCTCCGACAACGGATGCGAGGTAGCCCGGACCATAATAGTCGTCGTCGTCGAATCGCGCCCACGGACCGTAGCCTGCCGACGTTATCCACGCGAGGCCAGCGTTCATCGCGTCGGCCTGGTGCGCGCTCGCTCGGATCACGGAAACGTCGCTCGGCCACGAAGCGCCGATCGCTGGTCCATTTTCCACGACCAGCAATCTGGCCTCTACGTCCTCCTGGCGACGGAAATTTGACAGCAGGTTGGATGCGAACCGCGGACGAGCGTGCGGCGCGATGACCGTGATCATTGCTCGTAACCCGTTACTTCGAAGAAAGACCAGACCTGAGCGGGATAGCCGGCTGAAGCGACACCCGTGAGGCGGAGGCGAACGGTCGTGCCACTGACGTCGACGACAGCATTGACCGGAGCGCCGTTAAAGGTAGAAGCGGCGGCGGAATCGGTGAGGCCATGGGCCGTGACGGCGCCACCGATAACGTCGACATAGACGAGGATTTCGGTGGTAGTTGCGTAACCGCTGGTAGCGTCACGCGCGATATAACGCGCCTTAACGGAGAGGGAGGCGTTGGAGAGGGTGGCGCCGTTGAAGTTGGTGGCGTCGAAAGTGCAGCCAGTAACGGTATTTGCGCCGCCGCTACCCGTGATGGTGGAAAGAGTAGGGCGGGATTTCCAGTCAATCCAGCGACGCTTCGTGGTGTTGCCGGAATCGCCGTGAGGCGCGATCGTCGTCTCGACGCCGTTCTTACCCTTCCATTCCAAACCGAGACTCGTGTCGACACCGAGGATGCCGCCGCTCACAGGAAACCCCGTCGTAGGCATCGTCGTAGCATCGCCCCAGAACACGACGCCATCACCCGTGCCGGCGGTCATCTGGGTTGTGGTGATGGCCGCGCCGCGGAACAGCGAGATCACCTCTCGGTTAGTGGCGAGCGACGCCAGCTCAAACATCGGAGAGCCGACGGTGAAAGCCATCTGAACGCTGGAGCCAGTAATAAGGGATACCGACGCGGGATCCCCCAAGATCAGGAAGTCGGTTGTCGTGCCCCAGCGGAGCAGGGAACGATCGACGCTATTGCTGTTGTTACGCCCAGCGATGACCGTCGCGTTGTGCGGAGAACGCAGCGTACCCGTGGTTGCGGGATTAGTCCCCGAAAGAACCAGCATTGCCGCTGCGCCGGGGAACAGCGACACGCTGGCCGCGCCCGTTCCGCCGACGACCACACCGTCTGAAGCGCTGAGGGACAGCAGGTCGATGTCGCCGCTGTTCGCCACATTCCGTGCCTTGACGGACTGGTTGTTCGGCATACGAAACAGCCCAGCCGTCGCGGGCGTCGCGCCCAGCGACATGTATCCCGCTCCGATCACAGCTTGAACCAGCCCTGCCGTATAGAACGTGAGCACGTCCGTAGACGGGGTTACGCCAATGGACGTGAGCCCGGCGCCCAGTGAGATCGTTGACGTGACCGATCCGATCTCAACGGTGTTGGACCCGGTCAAATAGATCAACGAGACGTCGCCCGTATTCGCCACGTTTCTCGCCGAGATCGCGAACGCATTTGATAGGCAGATGGCGCCTACGTTGGACGGCGTCGCTCCGAGACGGAGCTGACCCGTCGTGGTGATGTTGCGGGCACCGAAGTTTGGATCACTGAACGCCAACGCGGTGCCGCTGTCGATCAGCACGCGTCCTGCGCCGGTCCCGGCGATGTCCGCTAAAGCTCCGGCGCTGTTTGCTGCACGACCGAGGACGGACCGTGCGGATCCGGATGCGATACTGGAGTACGGCAGTTGGCCCGTCACGGCATCGGCATCGGCGAGGTCAACGGCGCCGAAGGCGATCACACCGCTCGCGCCACGGCGCAGCACTTGCCCGTCGGCACTCGAGGCAATGTCCGCGTAAACGCCAGCTGTCGCGGCAGACCGACCTAGCACCGAGCTGGCCATCGCGTTCGTCAGCTTGGCCAGCGTGACGGCGCCGTCCGCAATCGATGTCGTCCCGATAGTGGTGAAGCCCAGCGTAGTTCCGTTATCAACCAGAACCGTGCCAGCTCCGCCTCCAGCCAACGGTGCGAGGATGCCAGCGGTGTTCGCCGCACGCGCCAGTACCGAGCGTGGCGCCCCATCCGACACATTTGAGAATGAAAGCAGCCCCGTAACAGCGTCCGCGTCGGCGAGGTCAACGGCGCCGAACGCCACGACGCCGCTCGCGCCGCGTCGCAGTACCTGCCCATCGGCACTACTCAGAATGTCTGCGTAAACGCCAGCAGTGGCCGCGCTGCGCCCGAGCACGGAGCTCGCGCTGCCATTAGCTAGCTTGGCCAGCGTCACCGCTCCATCCGTGATCGACGTCGTCCCCAGCGTCGAGAACGACAGCGTGGTGCCGTTGTCGACGAGCACGGTACCAGCTCCGCCTCCCGCGATCGATGCCTGTACGCCTACCGTGTTCGCAGAGCGACCTAAGACCGAGCGCGCCGCCCCGTTGGCGACATTCGCGAGCGGTAGCAGGCCAGTAACCGCATCGGTGTCGGCAAGGTCGACGGCGCCCCATGCGGGCACATTGCCGGCCGTGTTCCGCAACACCTGACCCACCGCTGACCCGCCAGTCAGATTCGCCAACGGAAGGAGGCCGCTGACCATCGTTGCGAGCGCCACCTGCGCAGCGGACCAACTCGAACCATCAGTCGTCACCAGCACGCGGTTCGCCGTGCCTCCGGCACCAGCAATACCCGTCCCGCCGTTGGCAGCCGGCAGCGCGCCCGTCACGGCGTCGGCATCCGTCAAGTCGACAGCGCCGAAAGCAATCACGCCGCTAGCACCGCGGCGCAGTACCTGCCCATCGGCACTACTCAGAATGTCCGCGTACGGCCCTGTAGTGGCGGCGGACCGGCCCAGCACAGAACTGGCGCCGGCGTTCGCCAACTTGGCCAGTGTGACGGCACTGTTAGCGATGCCTCCCGTCTGCAGCTGCCCGAAGGCAAGCGCGGTACCTGCGGTGTTCACGACGAGCGTCTGATCGGCGGCGCCGACGATGCTCGCCATCGCACCAGCAGTGTTCCCTGCACGGCCGAGAACAGAAAGCGCGGAGCCAGCTGCGAGGCTGCCAACCGGCAGTAGGCCAGTGACTGCGTCAGTGTCAGCTAGATCGATGGCGCCGAACGCCAGTATCCCGCCTGCGCGGCGCAGCACTTGCCCATCGGCACTCGAGGCAATGTCCGCGTACGGCCCTGTAGTATTGCCCGCGCGCCCAAGCACTGAGGCCGCATCGGTCGAATCCGCATGCTTCGCCAGAGTTACTGAACCGTTGGCAAGCCCACCAGTTTGTACTTGCCCGAAGGCAAGCGCAGTGCCTGCTGTGTTCACCGCTAGCACTAGGTCGGCGGTACCCGTAATGGCCGCCATAACGCCCAGGGTGTTGGCGCTTCTTCCCAGCACGGAAAGCCCCGTGAGGTTAGCGAGATTGCTAACAGGCAACAGACCCGCCACTGCGTCTGTATCGGCCAGGTCCACGGCGCCGAAGCCAAGAACGCCGCCGGCTCGTCGAAGCACCTGACCGTCTGCCGACGAAGCAATCGATGCCATGACGCCGATGCTGTTGGCACTGCGCCCTAGCAAGGACGCAGCTGCGCCGTTGGCTATGTTCGAGAACGGCAGAAGGCCCGTCACCTTGTTCGTAGCTAGGTCGACAGCCCCGGTTGCTAGTTCGGTACCCGTGATGCCGCCGGTTGCGACCTTCAGCCCAGAGCCCGACGAGACCAACGTGCCGCCGTCGTGGGCGATGGAGATGACGTTGCCGACTTTTTGCAGACCGTTGCCCGCAGAAATAGAGCTGGAGCCGAAGTCTTGTAGAACGAGATTGTTCGTGCCTACGACAGCTGACCCGGTATCACTGGTAACGAGGTACCCACGCTCCGCGAAGGTACCTTCTTCGACGAAGAAGTAGGCGCCGGAGACATCCATTCCGGTGTCGAAGTCGGCCGGGCGCGTCCACGCGCCGGCGTGAACTACCCACGGACCATTCTGCGTGGCAGTCGTCTGCCCGCCGAGAGCGATACGCTGCCCATCGGTAAAACTGGCGACACCGCTACCGGTGAGTGCACCAAGCCCGGAGAGTGCGGCGATGTTGGTCGTCGTATACGCGCGGACGTTACCTTTGGGGTCGAGGCCGTTGATGGCCGATTGAAGCTGGGCAAGAGTGACGAGGTCGCCGGCGGCGACGGCGTTGGCCGAGTTGGTGATTCTGAAACCACCCATGCTCTGGCTGCCGGTGAACGCAACCGACCCGTTGTGCCGAATGAACGCACTGAGGCTTAACCCGCTGTCCTTGACCGCCTTACCGCTCGTACCATCCCAAAGTACGATGTTGTTGTCGACAGAGCTAGCCGGGCCTGTGACATCACCAGAGCCGACGCCAGGCGGGGGCACGCTCAACCAGCGCCCCGAGACTACGGTAAGCACGTCGCCGTTGCTGCCCGGAACCGGGGGCAAGTGCTTCGCCAACACCTGGTTCATCAAGCCATCGGTGCCGGTGCCGTGCCAGCCTTCGAGCTGGCCATCGAAGTTCATCTCAGGCGGCTTGGCCGTAGGGTCGCCCGTGCGAGGATCGGGCAGCGGCAAGGGCCATACCTGGCCTGGCGGAATGATGACGCCATTGAGCTCACGTACAGTGAAGACGCGAATGTCGATGCTGTCCGGATCGCCAACACGGTTCGGTACCGACCAAACCTTGAGCACCCAGCGATAGCTACGCCGTACATCGGGCGTGAAATTCGCCGACGGCGTCGAGCTATTCTCGTTGAACGCGTAGATGGTCGGCGAGGCAGCAAGAGCGCTTGTAGGGTCGACGTAAGCTATTTCAATCTGCCAAGAAGCGACCGAGGTATTACTGACGTTCGAGATGGCGACAGAGGTGGTGAGGACACCGACCAGAGCTCGACCGTCCCCGCCAACAGTGGCGCCCTGCGTGAACTTCAAAAGCGCGCTTGCGGGCATATTTCTCCACTGCCGAGTATATCAACCGAGACCCAGCATCCCCAATTGCGTCAGGTAGGCCGGCCGTTTACCCTTCGCTAGATGAGCAACGGCATTCCACTGCATTTTCAAGTACTCGACCCCGAGGTAGCTCGCAAAGCAGTCGAAGGGCACACCGACCTACTCGCGGCGGAGCACACGAAGGCCGAAGCCATCTACCGGCAGCACAAGCTCTGCCCGAACGGCTGCGGCAACACCATGGAGAAAAACCACGGTGGTGTTTCATTCGCGTTCGCGGACAGCGACTGGCTCATCCCGCGTTGCTTGATGAAGTGCCACGCATGTGGCTGCTCCATCAACCCGTTTGACGGGATGCTGGTAGAGCCGGGAAACAAGGACGTGGCCAAGTACGGCCACATCCCGCTCATCAACTCGAACGACGATTCACGTTGAGCTTGTCCGCTACGAAAGCAGCTAGCCGCCCTGTGTTCAGCGCATTCTGCGAACGCTGCGCCTGCACCGACCGGTCGTAATTGTGAACGACGGCGATGAGGTCGACAGGGTTCACCACGCTGGTGGCGCCGCGGGCGTAGGCCAGGCTGTTCAGGTCGCCCACTTCGAGGAAGTCGGACGGAAAGAGCTTACGGATGTAGTTCTCCACGTCCGTTGTCACCACAGACGCGGCCGAGCCACCCACGTACTCGAAGTCGAACCTGACGAAATGAGGCACCAGGTGACGCGCGAGCGGGTTGGCACAGACCACGCGCTCGGTCTCACTGAGCGCAAAGTTCTGCACGTCAGCCACTAGCGACGCGCGGTCGTACGTGATCTCGATGTTTTGGCCAGTGATCTGCGTAGCGTTCGCCGGGCTATCAGCCGTGCCCACTTCCAGGATGGAGCGCGAGATGTGGAGCATGGGCTCTTCGTTCATCGAGAACGTGAGGTTCGGGTTACGCGTCGTCAGGTAGTACCCGTCACTGCGGTAGCCCGTAGCCGTGAGCTGCTGGTCGCTTGGGATGTTGAACAGGTCACCCGTGCCTTCGCTCACGAGCTCGACATCGAAGTAGTAGAGGCCGGCCTCCGCCTTGTTTGCATCCATCTGGGTCGAGCTGAGCCGCTGGGTGCCGGGACGTCGAATCTCGTAACCCTCTCGTTGCTCGAGCACCGCAGCTCCGGGGAAAGCACCGGTGATGATGAGCGAGTTCTGATTGACGAAGGCAATCGAGTAAACACCGGCGTGCGCCGCCGTGTTGTTGAGCCCAACCGTACCGAGGCCCAGTAGTGCATTGGCCGTGCCCGAGCCGCGCACGATGATGGAGACGTCGCCTTCGAACTCGAGTTGGTTCGAGCCGTTGATGCGAGCGATGCTGCGGCCCAGCGCGTTATTGATTTGGGCAGCTACACCAGCCCGAGTCACGTGCGCCGGGAACCCGTTGATGTCGTTGGCGAGGATGATGGTCTGGTCCGCGCCGCCATCGAGCGAGATGATGACGGACTTGAGCGCCAAGTTCGGTACCGGGTCCGCCAACGCTACCGTACCTTTGATGGGCACGTACTTGATGACGAGCTCATAACCAGGAACGGTGCCGTTCAGGATGAAGTCCTGCGACACGGACGTGAAGACGTTGCCGCCACCGGTGCATTCGCCGTCCTTCGGGAGGACGGTCGAAGGCGCGGCCGGAATTTGCGTAGCGTCCAACGTGGGGTCCGGGAAGAAGCGGACGACGCTGCCGTCGGCAGACGTGGTGGAGAAGAAAGACAGCCGGTTGAACTCGACGCTCGTAGGCTCGATGAAGTAGCAGCGGGCGCTGCCGATGGAGCGCGCGCCCACCTGCAGGTGCCGGGAAATCTCGGGCGCAAAAGCGGCGAGCGTATCGGCAAAGGAAGTGTTGCCCGACAGAAGCGCGGTGTTGCCCGGGTCGCCGTAGACAGCCGAGCCGAACCGCAAGTTGCCGTAGAAGCCAATCTGGCTGCCGTCCAGCAGCTGAGCCACGTCGAGGTCGTCTTGGTTGATGGTGGGCGAGATGACGGACCAGCCACCCATGCCCTGCACCGTTGCCGAGCGGATGTCCGAGCTCGTGCGCATCTGCAGGTCACCGAAGAAGCTCAGACGGGCAGTACCAGCGATGACGCGCGTTAGAGGGTCGATGGGTACGATCCCCACGCGGGCGCCAGCGGGGTCCGGTACTACAACTGCCAACACGACGTTCGAGCCGATGACGGCCGAAGCCGCGACGTTGATTTCGTCGGCAGCTTGCTGCGCCGTCTTGTTGCCCGCGGTGAACGCAAAGCTGACCGTAGGGTAGCCGGTGATGGTGCTGTCGAAGCTGATGGTAAGCGTCTGCCCGCCAATGACGAACCCGCCAGGCGGTGTCGGCCACGACAGGATGCCTACCTCGGCATCGGTCACGTCGACCTTGACGCCACGGCCTGGGTTCTCGAACGCACGGCTCTGGATGTCGACAGGCTTCGCGTACGGAATCACCGAGCCAACGGGCTGCCCCGAGGTGTCGAGGAGCTCGACCTTGGTGATGCGTACGAGCGGGCGCTGGATGCCGCCCGAGCTGTTCGCCTTGAAGATGGCGTAGTTGAGACCAGACGCCGAGGCCGTGAGGTCACGGTCAACCTGCACCGCGTTGAAGGCGGACAGCGCCTTCACCGTAAAGTCACCCTTGTCGAGCCCTTCGAAGATGCGCAGCGTGTCGCCCACACTCACGCCGAGCGCGCTAAGATCGACGCTGCCGGCCGTCGTCAGGGTGTCGGTGTGCTGGACCGACTGCAGGTCGTCACCGGCAACGCGAGTCTCCTTGGGCTCGACCAGGTCGATTTCGAGCGTGTCCACCAGCCTCCAGCGGAAGCTGCCAGCAACGGCGGGGATACCGGTGTCGAGCGTGAGCACCGGCGAAGAGCCGCTGACTTGGGCCACATTCAGCACGCGGTAGTTACCAGCGTTCGGTCCGTCGAGGACTTGTAGCGTGAAGCCGAACTGCTTGGCCTCCGAGAGCGCCACGTAAATCGCGTCGTCGATGGCGTACGACGTACCCAGCACTAGGTCATGAAGCACCACTTGAGCCGGCGCCGTGTGCTCGAGGTCGACCCCGCTCGCCGCCGGCGCCGAGTCGGTGAGGTTCTCGATGACGAGGGACGATTCATCGTAGTCGGAGCCCCGGACGCTAACGTCGAAGTGCCCGCCCACGTGGACCTCGTTGTCGGGAATCGTGACCGTACCTTCGGCCGAATCGGGGAAGAGGATGCCTCCCGGAATTTCACTCAGGGTCAATTCCTCCTTCCGCAGCGACCAGGGCCGGTTGGCGTAGAAGGGGGCCAGAACCTGCTCCTCTACCTCGACGGTGTCGGCCGAGATGACGCGCGCGACGCGCAGATCGCGGACCAGCGGCGGGCCGGAGAAGGCGTGGAAAACGGTCAGGACGTGGCTGCCGGGGCTGCTGGGGTCGACGAGCGCCGTGAAATCGACGCCGGCGTCCAAGACCCGGAACCGGCTGGTGGAGGGGCGGCCGGTGCCGTCGAGGGCGGTCTGGCCGAGCATGCCGCCGGCGCGGACGGCACCCAGACCGCCGCCACGGATCACGTCGCGCTGCATCTCCGGGTCGCCATGCCCCACGACGGCGAGGCGGGTGACCTCCGGGAAGGCTCGAGGCACGCGCGCGCCAATGCCGCGCAGCGTAACCATGGAGCGCTCGGTGAGCTCTTGCTCCGTGCGCGCCACGTAGTCGGAAGCCGACTCTTCGTCCTGGCCGGTGCGGAAGCGGCGTAGGTTCGCGACTTTGGCTGTACCCTCCACGTTGGCGACGGTGAGGATCTCGTTGGGCCCAATGTTGTAAGCAACGCCAGGTGATTCGGCGATGCAGTTCACGTCGAAGTAGTAGAGGCTGCCGTCCACATTCAGCAGCATCTCTTCGACCGTGATGTCCTGTTTGCCATCAGGGAAGTAGTGCAGGCCCGTCTTCGACGTGAAGAAGTTGGTCGGCGTGATGGAGATGGTACGCGGCTGTGCAAAGTAGAGCCGCGCAATGCCGCGCGCAAAATCACCACGCTCGCGGTTGCTGAACAAGTTGGCGCCAAGCGCCTCGGCTTCTTCCGTCGTCAGCGTTGACGGGTCCTTGAACGACTGACTGTTCCTGATGCGCAAGCTCTCCCGAACCACCGGGTCCCAGAGCAGGGTCGCCGGCTTGATGAGCAGGTCCGTGATGGCATCGCCTTCGTTCGTGGCGAGGTCGGGAAACGCTTGCTTGAGACGGTCGTGCAGGAACACGGCCATGTCGACCGAGAAGGGGTCGGTGCCGATGCGGCGCAGGATCGGTTGAATCACCTCTTTGTCGGCGGGAGATCCTGCCGTGATGTCGAGGGACTCATCGAACGCACGAAGGCGCTCCTGAATGAAAATCTGAAGGTCACGTACAGCCATTGCTAAACCTCGAGCCTTGCCACGGAAGCCCTGCCCGCCTGCGACACCACCTCGATGGAGGCGATGATGGCGGTCTCGTTCTTGTTGAAACCAGCAGACAATACCTTCGCGGTCAGCAGTCGTTCATCCGGTGGGATGGACTGATCGCGGCTTTGAATTTGGATGAGCTGACGCACGGTGCTGTCGACGCTCACGATGAAGTCGCCAACGAGGTCGGTGCCGTTTTCGATGCTCACGCTCTGCCCGATGTGCACGAGTGCGCCACCACCTAGCTTGGGGGCGAAGATGTCGGTACCGGGCGTCTGAAAGAGGATGCGGAGGAAGACCTGCATCAAGCGCAGGATGCCTCTCGTCTTGCTTGGTACGCGCCCTATGCGAAACCGGATGTAGCTGCGCGGCGTGATGGTCAAGCGCTTGCTCAGTACCGACACCGATGAGATGGTGGAGCTCACCAGCGCGGCAGGTACTTCAGCCAGCATCCGGTTCTTGGACAGTACAATGAACGAAGGCGAAGGCACCTCGTTCATCAGAACTTCATCCACCGAACGGAAGTCGTCGCCCTGAATATCCAGCGTGCGTACGGGCAGCCCGGGCACGGTACGCACCAGGCTGACCTTCACGGTTTCCTGAGGGAACGCTACCTGAAAATCAACAGCCACAGCTCATCGTACCATTCCAACGAGGGGCTAAAAAAGATGAAGGCCCCGTTTGTGTGAAACGGAGCCTTCATGGTCGGAGTCGCGTGGCTTTAGGGGAACGTGTCGTGCGCGAAGCTATCCTTGCCTACGACGAACCCAACGTCAAGCGGGCATTGAAAGTCCCTTGGAGGCCAGGGCTTCCTGCAGCGCGGGCCAGGTGTACTTGTCGACCTGGCCGTCCTGGTTTTCTTGCGGCACCCTGCCGCTCAGCTGCTCGAGCGTAAGTACTGCCTCTGTGGTCTTCTTTCCGTAAACACCATCGGCACCCTTTGGGCCTAGGTCGTAGCCGAGCGAGATGAGCGCGCGTTGCAGCCTCACCGTGTCCACGCCGGCGGGGATGCCAGTGATGGTCTCCCACACCTTCAGGTCTGCCGCGAAGTCGGGGAGGTTGAGGTTGTAGAGCCGCTCGACGACCGGGCGAATCTTGTCGTAGCGATGCGGGTAGATGGCGATGCCAGGGCCGAAGGTGAGCTCGCGCAAGATGGCAAACACCCACACCGTCGTCCATGGAACTGCGGTCGACGCCGCTGTCATGAGCGACTTGCTGGCATGGGCAGGGTTGTTGGCGGCGAAGGAGAGGTAGGCTGCGTAAAGCCCGCGCGCCAAGTCGTTGTCCGGCGCCGTTGCGAAGACACTCTTGGCGTACGGAGTCAGGAAGCCGCTGAGGCGCCTCGTCGTGTACTGCACTTGAACACGCTGCGCTTCAAAGTGCTCCCACACCGACGAGATCACCGCAGCCCAATTCTTCGCATAGGTTTTCGACAGGGCATTCCAAGAGCCCTGTGTTCCGTCTCCGTCGAGATAGAAGAGCTGCTGCTGCTCTGCCTGCGAGTCAACCTCCCCTCGCTTGTCGAGGAAGTGGAAGCGGTAGCGCCCTTTTGCGTTCTTCTTGAACACCAAGCTGTACCCCTTGCACATGTCGAATACGTCAAAGAGCAGCGAATCATCCAGCTCGAACACGGCACCGAGCATATCGCTTACTGAGTACTGGTTGCGTTCGCACCACTGGATGAGGCCGCTCGTCCAACCACAGACGTCGTAGCCGTTCCAAGCGTCGAAGCAGCCGCCTTCGGTGGCAGTGATCACCGCCATCTGCATCTCTTCTTGGGTAGGACTAGCGGGTAGTACGTACCCTTTCTTGCCTGGGTAGTACGGACCCTCGTACTGGCGATACTTACCCCAACCAATGTCTTTTGCTAGGACCATGGCTCAGCTCGCTGCTTTCTTAGTTGAATAGACGCACCTGAACTCTTGCGGCAGCGCGTACGCGCCACCAGGGAGCTCCTTGTCCTTGAAGCCGTCAACCATCTGGTCGATGAGACCGCAGCGCGTCTTGGCTTCGTCGTCGATGTGGTACTTCCCGGTACGAACCAAGAACGGGCAGCGCCCCATGCGGTAGGCAGTGAACCACACACCCACCGGCGCTTCCGAGCCATCCTTGTGCCTGCACTCGTTCTTCCAGTGGGCGAGGATGCCGTACGACAGCCGGATGTTGATGGATGGCTCGCGCAGCTCCTTCTCGGTCAGCTTGTTCTTCTTGCGACCCTCGGCCGTCTCCCAACCGCGCTCGGGGAAGAGCTCTTGGATTTCCTTCCAAGGCGGCAGGTGTTGGACGCCGCTCTTGTTGAGCTGCTGCGGACCGACTGCTCGGCACACCTGTTTCATCACAGGTACGTAGCCCTTGGGCCAGCTGCCGCTAGGTACGCGGATGAGCGGATGCTCCATGCGGCAGTCTCCATCGACCGTTGGTGAACGGAAGCGGGACTCGCGGTAAGTGATAGCTGACAGAATGAGAACGTCGGTGCGGCTGTTGTAGAGAAGGCCGGACGACGTTTGCGCATGCAACGCCAACGTGACGCTGATGTCGTTCTCGAAGTCCTGCTTCAACTCCTCGTTGCGGGCCACGTTGGGGGCCTCGCGCAAGATGAAGCTCAACACCGTAGCCGTAAGTACTTGCAGAAATTCCATCACTCCTCCATATCCAAAAGCCACAAAACTTAGTCAGGCAAGTCAGAACAACAACGGAACCCCGTTTGGTAGTAATGCCAATCGGGGGCGTGCTTCGTGATCACGTACGTGCACGACGAGCGTGCCTCAGCCCAGTACCCACCCACCAGGCACCACTTAGTGCCTCGGGCGTCCTCTTGCCCGCGGTCGCAGCGCACCCACTCTTCAGCGTTGCCGACCATGTCGTACGCGCCCGATGGGCTCACGCACTCTTCAAGCGAACCCGACGGTACGCTCTGGTCCAGGCGCGCGAGCTCTTCTTCGTCACGCAGCATCACTTTGCGTGCATCGACACTGCGCCACTGCTTGTCCGTATTGCACTTCCCAGGTGGCTTCTTTACGTCATCGGAGCCGACGCAGGCGTCCACCCACTCTCGCCGCGTGCAAGTACGCTTGCCTTTCAACGCGCAGAGATTCTCCGCGTCGTAGACGGGCCCGGTCTGTTCCATCACCGCGCTCATCGCGAGGTCGGGACGGCCATCGTCGCGGCTGCTGTACTCGTATTTGTCGATACAAACGCCAGGTCGAGCCACGACCATGTCGTCGGGGCACACAGACCTCTGCGCCGGCGCCAGCATGAAGCTGGCACAGATCAGAATCAGTGCTTTTCGCAAATGTCCTCCAAGCTCTCGGCCGAGAGCTTATCAGGAAGGTTCATCACACAACGGAAGAGGCTACTGCTCTACCGGATATGAACTTCCATTCGTGTACGTGCGATTCTTCTCTAGCTCGGAAGTGCGGTCTTCGATTTCTACGAAGCCATCGTCGAGAGCCGAGAGATGCTTCTTCACTTCGTTGAACTGGTCCACTACATCACGCGAGTGCTGCCCTAGCTGGGTGGTCAGCGCATCGGTCTTCTCGTGGAACATCTTGGTCAGGTCAGATATCCGTTCCGACAGCTCGAACTGGCGTGACGAGATGTGCGCCAGGATGCGCATGTGAGGGTCAGGGTGGTCGGCAAGAAGCTGGATCAGCTGCTTGTGCTGCGCATCGTGGTCCGGTTTGTCCGATGGTGGCGGGGGCACCAATGTGCGCACGTCTCTGTCGACCATCCCCGGATTATGCACGAAAACCCTCCAGGTCAAAAATCCCACGGTGTGGCTAAGCGCTACGTGGCAGATTCCCTGAAAGGTTTTCACGCGTAGATAGTCGCAAGATCCGGGCCTCAGTCTTCTGCCGGCTCAACCGGCGTGTTCACATCCCTGGCGGAGTCGGCGGGCAAGAAGTGCTCGGGAGGGATGTTCCGGATCTGCGCTACCGCGTTCAAGAGGTCGCTCTCGATTTTGTTCACGCGCTCGAGCTCGTTGGGGCGGGTGACCGTCCCCTTTCCCTCAATGCGCTCGATCTGCTGGTCAGCCAGCTCTTCGTACGTGAGAGCGAAGAAGCTCTCCGTAGTCTGCCGCCCCAGCACGGCGCCAATGGATTGG
>JACCDR011696314.1_pt1 | contig 64911 bp, 68 predicted proteins | sample 7446431 | NCBI WGS metagenome assembly JACCDR01 (sample SAMN15323443, study PRJNA562643) | freshwater metagenome | isolation source: river surface water | place: USA:Blue River Watershed | collected 2017-08-17 | reverse complement strand
CGCCAAGCACGATTGCAGGGCGGCGCTGGGCGATAAGGCCGAACCATGCGGGCCACAGGTGCCGCTCGTCGGCAAAGCGCTGCTGCCGCCCCGCCGCGCTGAATGGCTGGCACGGGCAGGAACCTGTCCAGACTGGGCGGTCTTCCGGCCACCCGACAAGGTCGAGCGCGAGCGACCATCCTCCGATGCCAGCGAAAAAGTGGCACTGAGCATAGCCTCGAAGGTCATCTGCTCGCACGTCCCGGATTGATCGGGTGTCGACGTGGCCGGCAGGGATGAGCCCGTCGGAGATGAGCTGGCGGAGCCAGGCTGCTGCGGAAGGTTCGAACTCATTGTAGTAGTTCACGGCGGCACTCAGGCAAACTTCCCGTGGCGACGGATTGTCTCGGCGACCACGAGATCCAGCTCGGCACGCGAGGGATTGACCCCGCGCGCACGCTCGAAATACCACGACGCCGTCGAGCCCGCACGGAGCGAGCCGATGCGACGTCCCGCAACCAGGACGCGCACGGTCACCGCTGAGTGTCGCTGAAAGGTCATCGTTGGCATACCGACATCAGACGTAGTAGACGATCGCGCAGAGGATGGCGATGACGCCGACAACGAGCACACCGTCGAGCGCGGCCCGCTTGAGGGATTCGCGCTCCTCGCGAGCGCTGCGGCGCTGCACCCAGCCGCCACTCTCGACAGAGCGCGCTTCGTTTGGGCAGAGCATGTTGATAGGGCGATCATTGGTGGGGATTTCATTATTCATGGGGATGGGGAAATTGACCGGACAGACCGGAACACCGGCATTGCAAGGTAGGCCTCGATGAGCGCCGCGGCCTTCTCCCAGCCAGCAGCAACCTCGACGCAGTAGCCCTGCGCACCGAGCAGGGAGATGACCTCGCGCTGCTCATTCGACAGCTCGCCGCCGTCGCGACGCTTGAGCTCGATGTAGAGCCCGTGGAAACCGCCACGAGCGATCGCAAGAAACAGATCGGGAACGCCCGCGCGCACACCCGCCTGTTTCATCTTCGCAGCCGTCACGATCGAGCGCTTGCCACCGTTGGGAACGTGGTAGAGCAAGCGCACATCGGGGACACCGAGCCCCCGATGCGCGCAGAGCCACCAAGCGATCACCGCCGCCTGCTCCCCGGCTTCGCCAGAGGAGCGACGACCCACGATGCGCAGGCGAGTGCTCATCGGCGGGAACGGCGGGAGGACTTCGCCAGACGGCGCACGGTGCGCTCGAGCACAGTGATGCGATGCTCAAGCGCGATGATGCCAGACACGATGCCGAGCGATCGGCTGGAGAGCTTCATGCGACGGCGGATCATCAGACCGCCCCTCCATTCTTGCGGACAAACCACTCGGGCAGGGAGATGGGCACCACCGTCTCCGGAGTGCCGGGCCAGACGCCAGCAGCGAACGCATCGCGCACCTTGCGCAGATCGTTCATCGCATGCTCGTACCCTAGCGCCATGGCCTCGGCGTCCGGTTCGACCACCATCACGTCGTGCGTCTCCTCCGAGACCGCGATGAAGAAGAACGGCACCCAGCCCGACTGCGGACGCTGCTCGGGAGCGATCATCATCTGCAGGAGCGCGGAGTAGAAACCGACCTGCCGGTAGTAACCAAGCGAGAAGAACTGGCGCTGGAACGAGGAGTAGTCCTCCGCATCGAGGGAAGCCGTCTTCTTGATGTCCACCACCCGGAGCCCGATCGAGCGCACGCCATCAGCAAACGGCACGTCGACCGGAGTCTCGCCCCAGATGTCGGTGCGGCACTGGACCAGGAGCCCGCCGACCTCGGCTCGCCACGTTACCTCGCGCTGCGTCCCACGAAGCAGAGCAGCCGCGGCCGGATGAGCGCGAATGGCGTCTGCCATGTCCCGCGCCTCCTGCGCGACGTCCTGCTTGATCACGCGCCGAGCGCCAGCGGCATCAACGAACGCCTGCCACGCCGCCTTGCCAGCGTTCGAACGCTTATCGACGCCCGAGGGCAGCACCGCGAACTGCGCGCCGAACGCCTCCGGCCCCTCGATCAGAGCGTGAACGGCGGAGCCCAGGACCATCGCCTCGGACGGCTCGTCGGCGACGTATCCAGCCTGCAGATACTTACGGTGGAAGTGCCGGAGGGACCGACGCGCAACCTTCAGCTTGGAAGCCGAAACCGCGGGCGTCGCGTGGTAGCGATCGATCGGCTCGCCGTGGACCTTTCCGAGCGGGATGTCGCCCGACGCGATGCGGGCGCGGATTTCGTCGGTGATCTTCACGAGCCGGAGCCCTCGCCTTCGCCGCCATCTTCGATTGCGGGAGCGGAATGCATCGGAGGCAGATCCCCCAGCGCATCGGCCAGCGAGGCGCCGGGCTGCGCGCGCTTCATGCTCTCGAGATCCACGCGATCGTCGTCAGCTTCGAAGGCATCGCGGATTTCAGCCGACAGCGGGAGCCACTTCGACATGCGCCGGAAGCTGGTCTTCTTGCCCATCTCGATGAAATCCGTCTTCCACGGACCATCATTGCCAGCGCGCGAGCGCCGACGGATAGTCTCCACCTCGTCGAGAGACATCACCTCGGCCTTGTAGGAACCATCGCGGAACTTCGCGAGGGAGTAGAAAGCCAGCATCTCGCCACCTTTGGCCGGCTTCTCCGCATCGGTGCGGAGGAACCACGGCACATGGCGCTTCAACTCGCCAGCGGAATACTCGAATAGATCTCCCGTGCGCACGACGTCCGCATGGAGCGTCGAAATCATCCCAGAGCGCAGAGCCAACTCGGCCAAGCCCTTGTAGTCGATGATGAGCTGACACTCGATACAATTGCGCCGCCTGTTCTCGAACGGGATCAGATGCGCGCGCCGACCGTCCGGCTCGAGCCCGAGCTGGGACAGCTTCATCATGGCATTAAAGAACGAAGCCTGATCGCAATCGGCCAGCTTCGGCGTAGTCGTCAGCGCGGTCAGCGCCACACGCAGAAACCGATCAGCGGTGAGATGCCTCGGCAACGCCTTGGCGATTTCCTTACGAAAGGCATCGCCCATGAGATGTTGACGAATGGTCTTCGGCTTTACCTCCTCGGGCGGCTGGGCCGGAGGAGGCGAGGCAGGAGCGCCAGAAGGCGGAACAACCGCGGGCGCACGACTGGCGCTCGGCGGGACGACAGCGGCAGATGCACCAGCGCTGGTCGTAGTAGAGGACGTGGGTGAACTCATGATGTGGTGGGTTTGGATTTTGCCGGGAGCCCGGCGGAAACTTCGGCGTCGAGCGCCTTCTGGAGATCGGCGATGCGGTAGACGTTCCGCGCGCCAGCCCGACGGACAGGCGGCACCAGCTTCTGGGCACGCGCCCAAGCCTGGAACTTGTCCCGCGAAGCGAACCCGCAGAAACGGGCAGCAGCGGCATCGCCGCGGAGCACGTAGGGCGGGATCTGGAGCGCCTCCGCCATGTCAGACGAGGCCCGCAGACTTGAGAATGAGCCGCTCCATAAAACTCGAGAGGCTTCGGCCGTCATCCTTCGCCATTTTTTTCCCCAGCTTGATAGACTTCGGGTCCATCGTGAGGACGACCTGCGGACGACCACGGCGGCGCTTATTCAGAGGTGCATTGCACGACATAAGCACCGACAATGCACTGTATTTACCGTGCATCAAGCACAATCTCTCCTTATACGCGCTATTTGCAATTGCGATGCAACGACATCAGGAGTATAAAGCAGGCATGCCAACCCACGGAAAAAAGACGCAAGCCAAGCGCATCAACGAGCAGGTAACCCTGACCCTGCCACCCCACGCCCGAGCTATCCTCCGCACCATGGCCGAGGCAAATGAGCTGTCTCTCTCCGCCATGATTACCGTGCTCATCCACGAGGAAGCACGGAGGCGCGCGATCAACACATCGACCGACCAGTCAACTGGACAAAAAACGGCGTGATAGAGCTGCCGCACGCCCCAGGCCAAACCCTCCGCCTTCTGTGAACACCGCCCGCCCAGAGCTGCCGCGCCCGTCAGGACTGGCAATCGCCTGCGCCGCAGGATCGCTCCTGCTACTGGTCGCCGCGGTCACGACCCACCCAGAGGCCGGGATCCTTGCGGTCGCGCTCGCGTTCGTCGGTGGCTACCAAACCGCTCGAGGCAGACATGCCCCCTGACGCCGTGGCACCAACCCGCCACCGGTCACCGATCAAGAAGGCCTGTAGATTTGTAACCCATTAGAACATCAACGCCTTAGAATGGGGCGGCCAACGGGATTCGAACCCGACAAAACCGCCACCGTACAGAGTGGACACCTGTCCCCTAAAGCACCACGGTTGCCCCCTGTTTGCCATGGAAAACCGCCACCAAACTGCCACCACGCCGACCACCCAGCTCGGCACCGTGCCAGTCCTCCACGTCCCCTCGAAAAGACGAAAGCCGTGGCAGCTGACGCTCTGGATCGACGGCAAGCGCCGCCGCACCTACCACACGACGCACAAGGACGCGCTGCAGGCTTGGAAGGAGCACAAGCGGCTCGAGCGCAAGTGGGGAACCCTGCCCTACCTGTTCGACGCCGAGGCCCAGCGCCGCTACGACACCGCCATCCGCCTCCTTGCCGGCCGCGCCAGCCTCGAGGACGCCGTCCGATTCTACCTCGCACACGCGCCAGACACGTCCAGCCCGCCGCTGGAGACCGCCATCGCCGCCTTCCTAGCCGCCAAGGGGAAGCTCGGACGCTCAACCCGACACATGGACGACCTACGGAGCCGACTGGCCTCATTTGGCGCCACGATCGCTCCCGGAACGCCCGTCAGCGCGATCAACCAGCAGCACGTCGCAGCATGGTGCCTCGCCGACGGACTCGCGCCCAGGACAAGCCGGAACCGCCGCAACGCCGTCCGAGCGCTCTGGACCTGGTGTCGGCGCCGCGGCATGACCACCCTTGACCCAGTCGCCGCGCTCATCGACGACGACATGCCGACGCCGTCCAAGATAGCCAAACGGATCCTGTCGATCGAGGACGCCCGCGCCATTCTCAGATCGTGCCGCGCCCACGCGCCAGAGTGCCTGCCGTGGCTCGCCGTCCAGATGTTCGCCGGCATCCGCGATGCCGAGGCCGGAAGAATGACCGACTCGATGCTCGACCGAACCGCGCGCCGAATCCGGATGCCGGCCGCGATCACCAAGACCGCCGACGACTGGGTGCTGCAAGCGGATCTCCCCGACAACCTCTGGGCATGGCTAGAGCCAGGGCCCAGCACGTTCCTCGAGCCTTCGTCCCGCCGGTGGCAGACGGTCAAGCGCGCCGCCAACTTGGCCGATTGGCCTTTCAACGGAGCACGCCGCTCGTTCTGCACCTACCACATCAGCCTGCGTGGTGACGCCACATCGACCGCAGCGCTCCTGCGCCACCAGAGCCCCGCGCGACTTTACGCCTCCTACCTCGGAGCGCTCCGCCCACGAGAAGAAGCAGCCGCATACTTTGCCCTAACCCCCGACCAACTATGACAACCCGCCATCGCACCCTCGCCGACATGATCCGAACCCGCCGCGCCGAACTCGAGCTCTCCATGCGCGAGCTGGCAGCAAAAGCCGGGATTGACGCAACCCTCGTGTTCAAGCTCGAGCACGGAGCCAATGCACGAGGCCGCGTGAAGATGCCCAACCTCCTCGCGGTGTTGAGCGCTCTCGGCATCAAAGCCGGATCGCCCGAACACGCCGAAGCGATCGCCCTATGGACCCAAGAGCATACGCCACTGGCGACGCACCAGGAGGTAGCGCCGGCCCTGACAAGCGCATCGCGAGCCTCAGACCGCAACGAGCGATCGCTGATCGCCGCCGTGCTGTCCGTCCCGCGCGAGGACTGGCAGATCGCCGAGCACGCGCTCAGGAATTGGCCAAGCACCGCAGCACTGCTGCGAGCGGCCGCGCTCCTGCCGCGGCAGAAACGCTGAGTCACCCGCCCGCCGCGTCGTCGATCGAGCGGCGGTTTTCTGCAATCACCCGCGAGGCCTCGCTGACCACGAGCTTCATGGTCTCGTTCACGCGCTCAGACAGCGTTTTGACCGTATCCCCGCCAGCGGTCGCGATCGCTTGGAGGAACCGCTGCTGCGCGAGTTCTGCGCGAAGCTGCTCGAGATCGCGCTCCTTCTCCGTCAAGGCTATGAGCATGTCGAGTCGCCGCAGAATCTGCTCGGCACGCTCTAGCGCCTGCCCGCCTTGGGAAAGAATGACCTCGCCGCGCCGAAGCATCTCGGATGACTGCCCCTCGAGCGTCGCCATCCGCTCCCGCATGCCGCCGTGATCGAGCGCGCACGCCTGACTTTGCGGAGATCCTGGAGCCGGAGCCGGCACGTAGCACGGCGGCGCGGGCGCCTCGGCCTGCCCGGAGGATTGCTGACGAGCAAGCCCGTAGCGGAACAGGAAGTAGGTCGCCATCGTGATGACGGCGACGAGCCCGACAACAAGCCAGCCGACCCAGCCCATCGGAGTCTGAGGCACGGCGTGCATGATCTTCGCGGCGGAATCGCCGTCGAGTTGCGCGAGGAGATGCAACGGGAGAAGCATGGTCAAGAAGGCGGAGCGGGCGGATTCGAAGGTTTGTTGAACAGCGCGAGCGCAACGCCGAGCGCAGGGTTAGCCGCGGCCAGAGTCGAAAGCTGCGCGTTCTTTTCCACGAAAGACATCATGAGCCACAGGATGCCGGGGCCAAACAACCCGCCCAGGATCGGAATGAGACACCAGTGCCCCCAGCCCATCAGCGCTCCGACGACGCCAGCCGCGCCACCCATTGCGGTCATGCCAGCCAGCATGAACCAGCCTTCCTTTTTCCAGCGCCATGCGGCGTAGAGCGTGCTCAACGCGAAGAGCATGTAGAGCGCGCCCATCGTATCCATGCCCAGCTTGTCCAGGATGTCGTTTAATAGCTGGGAGCTTCCGATCTTGGTGGCAGTCTTGCGCGTGTTGCGCTCCCACGCATAGGCGGGAGGCTCGCCAGCAGCAGACCATTGAGGCGGATAGTAGGCGGCAGGACGAGGAGTAGCCGCGTCTGCAGACGGAAGTGGAGCGGGGACCGAACTGCCCGCATAGCTCGACCAGTGCGGCGGCATTGGTGGAGCCCAAACCGGCGTGGCGCGCTCAGTGATGACCTCAAGAGTTTGCTCCGACGATTCAGCCGGATTTTGTGACTGGTTCACCGACTGTTCGGTGCCATCGGGATGCACCGTGGCGGCTTTCCCGCCTTTGATTGCATGGTCGCCCGCAGTGGCCTCGAGAGGCTTACCGATGCGCCCAAGGGTGCAACCAGGCATTGCCCAAAAGAGGAAGATCGCCGCTGTCAGGAACAGCAGCGCGGTAACCAGCTTGGAAGCCTCGCGAGTGGAGGCGGTGGCGCGTCGGTCGTAGTGCATGGTAATGGGTCAGAAAATCGTTTGCCACCAGCGGCGGCGCGGCGGGTGGACGCCGTGATTGCGCAGCGAGACGACGCGCATGCGCGCCTGGGATTTCTCGGAGTCGGTCCATGCTTCCCACACGCCGCCGTCCTCCTGCCAGTAATGCCGCTCGTCCGCGCGCCCGATGGTGCGCTCGCGCAGGAAAGCAGGCACCTCAACCGCAGTGGATCGCGGCGGGAACACCTTGCTGGCGTAGAGCGCGCGCAGGATCCAGCCGAGCGCGAACGCGAGGAAAAGCAGGAAGGCGGTGAGCATTGGTCAAAGCGTTGCGGCGAGGCGGAAGAGATCGTCCACCTGCGCCGAGGTGAGTCCGAGTTGAGTGGCAAGCTGGGCTACCAAGAGATGCCCGCGCTCGAAAGTCTGCGCCTCGTCAAAGTCGATCAGCGCCGCCTCGTTGGTTCCAAGGCTTGCTCTGATCTGCGCGCGGGTGAGGCCCAGCGTATTGTAAACCGCGAGGAACAGCTGGCGTCGGGTGACCGAAGCGGGCACCGGCACCGGCTCTTGCACGCGAGGAGCCGACCAATCAGCCTGCTCGGTAGCACGAGCGGCAAAACCGTCCGGCACGCTGGCCGTCGCGTCATCCCGCAGGATCGTCAGGATAGCGCCGTCGCTGATGCGAAAAATGGTAGTGCTCATGGCTCAGTAAGAAATGGTTAGTCGGACAATGCCGTCGCCGCCGTTGCCTCCCGCCCCAGAGGGCGTGCCGTTGGCTGAAGCCCCACCACCGCCTCCGCCTGACCCCAATGTTCCGTTGCCGCCTGCACCGGCAACGCCTCCATTTTGACCTCCGCCACCGCCACCGCCGCCACCCGCTGTGATTGCGCCTAGAGCATATACGGGAGTACTACCAGCAGAGCCCGGAGCCCCCGCAGCGCCGCCAGCAACACTGATGTTGTTGATTACCGATCCACCCGGACCGCCACCGTTCGGGCTGTTTCCAGTGTCTAACCCGCCGCCACCGCCACCACCCGATGGTCCAGCCCAACTTGCGTTTGCCGTGCCGCCGGTGCCGCTAGACCCGGTTGCCCCTCCAGTTCCTGCGCCCGGACCGTTGGCGGCAGCGCCTGCACTAGCGCTAGTTATTCCGCCACCGCCACCCGCACTAGAGGGCGCGCTAGTCGAGCGCATTGTGATTCCGCCAATGGTGAGTGATGTCGAAGTGCCGACAGCGCCGGAAGCCCCGTTCGTATCATCTGTGGCTACCGCAGCGCCTCCAGCGCCACCGGCACCAACAACCATCGACACGGTGAGCGAACTCAACAAGGGGGCGGTCAGACGTGCTTCCAAGAAATTTGAACCAGCGCCGCCGCCGCCGCCGCTGCGATTCGTACCAGCTGCGCCACGACGACCAGAGCCTCCACCCGATCCGCCGCCAATCCATAAAGCATCAACGAAGCGACTCTCCACGGGCATCGTCCAAGTCCATGTCCCCGTCGCTCCAGTCGTTCCAGCTGGTGCCGTCGTGCGAGTAAAGTCAAAGTGCTCGACCGCCGGAAGCCGCGAGATGACCTCCCATGCCGTGCCGTTGTAGACGCAGCGGAACGTGACGGTGCGCGCAATCCCGTTTGCGATCGCTTCGCCCAGGAGCGTGCCGCCAGCCGTTGCATTTCGCAGGCACACGCGCGGGTTGTTGCTGGCTGGGAGGTTAACCCTAACCGTAGCCAGCGCACCGGCGTGCACGTTTGTCGTTTCAAGCGGCACGTTGCGCACGTAGCCGCCCGCGCCCGTTTCGGCAGTAACGACCACTAGTTCGTGGGGCTGGACCGCATCGAGCGTGACGGTCGTGTCGCCCGCCGAGGACACCGTGGCGGTCAGCACGCCGGAGAGGCGCACAAGGCCGGGAGTGCTCGCCGTGGCATTCGACGCCGACACGCCCGCGCCCGACCCAGATGTTTCAATGTTTCTCACAGGCGCACCTCCCCGGAATACTGCACTGCCTGAATCGCCACGTCGGCCGAAGCCGTCGAAGCACGAATGATGCGAGCGACACCGAACTCGGCCTTTGACATGCGACAGGTTCCGCCAGAACTGAACAGCACCCCAACGGTGCCCGTCGGAGTCCCAGTGTTGAACACCAGCCGCGCCGCGCCCTCGAAGAACACGTCAACATGTGAGGTGCGATCGTCGAGGTTGCCGCCAAGCGCAGCAGCGAGCGATTGCGCCGAGGCAGTCGCCAGTCCGCTCAGATGCGCGGCCGAGCCATTCGGAAGGTCGAGAGTTTGCATGAGGATCGTGGGAAAAAGGAGTTACCAGCCGGCCGGAGTGCCGACGCGATTGTAGGGAGTGGAGTTGACCGGGGACCGCATCTGGAGATTCGAGACCGCAGTCGAGGCAGCGGCCTGAGATACCTGCAGCGAAATGAGATTGAACCCAGGCGCACCAGCCAGGTGCCCGCCTGCCACGTTCAGGAAATCGTCCACCATCGACGGCGGCACGTTGAGACGCCCAGCAGCGCCGATGTCCGCCACGCGCAGACGCCCCGGAACCCACTCGGCATTGACCTGCAGGCGCACCAACCCAGCCGGACAAGGCCAGAGCCGCAGCACCATCTGCGACGCCTCACCGGATGCCATGCCGCGCATTTCGGTCCAGTAGTGGGTCGGACGCCCGATCTGCAGCGCCAAGTCGTTCTCGCGCTGCTCCTGGGAACGCAGCCAGAGAATGTGCTTACTGCCCGAAGGATCGATGAACACAGGACGCCCCAGGATCTGCTCCACATGCACGCCGTCGATGTCGAGCGGAATGGAATCGGGCAACACGTTGGCGGAGACCGTCCCCGTCGAGCCGCCCCAAGCCAGCTCGAGCGCGCCGGTGTCGCCGACTCGATGCCACGCGCCATCATCCCCACTCGGGAACTGCAGCGTGCGCCCGATCTCGGACGCCGTGAAGGTAGCTGCACCGACCTCGGCCGAACCAGCGGTGACCGACACAGACACTCCGGCCCGTTCGTTTGCCGACAGAGAAAGAGGCTGGCGCCGGTAGATCGAGGGGACCACCTGCCAGAACTGGGACAGGCCCGCGTTTAGCGCATGGACCACAGCAAGCTGCTCGCCAGCGTTCAACTCGCTCCAACCGCGACCGGCATGCACGCGCGCCAGCCGAGCCGCGGCTTCGAAAAGGGTGATGCCACTCATTGCGAGCCCCTCCCTTCACGCAATGCCTGCGGAGCAAATCGAGTCCCAGCGCCACCAGGAGCCTGCGACCCAACGTCGCCGGTTTCGACCGCGGCCGACTCACGTCCAAACAGGAGCGCCATCGCGTCCGCGGCATCCCGCTGGAAAGCGTCGACGAGCTCGACACGCGAGAACAGCGCCGAGCGCGCGATCTCGAGCCGAGCCAGCGGGAGGAGAATCGACTCCACGTAGGTGTCAGGAACCGGGAGAGTCCCTGTCATCGCATCCGGCCCGTAATTCGGGCACTGGTAAACGCCATCGATGCGGAGCGGCGACATGCTCGCGACGGCGCCGGCATTCGGAGCCGGAACCAGTCGAAGCGTCATGGCGTGCGTGTCGGTCGCGTCGGCAGGCGACGCCACGGAAGCGTGCTCGATGAGATAACCCCAAGGCGTGCCAGCCGCCGCCGAAACCGACGTAGCGCCAAGCACCTCGCGCGAGTAGTCCTCCAACTCGGCTCGCGTGCGAAACTGCGCCAGAGTCACCCCGGAAGCCGCAAAGACAGGTCCGCGCGCTTCCTGGAGAGACGCCTCGAGCGTGTAAGCCGCCTGGTTCGCAACGAGGTTCACGTTGACCGACTGCCGGAGGAAAAACGCCACCCCAGCCTGCCACATCGTCTGCAGAGCGCGATTGACCGCGGTCGCCACATCGCGCTTTTCAGCGTCGGTGGCGTCTGCGGAGTTCTCGCGTCCCAGCTTGCGAAGCAGGTCTTTACTGAGGTCGGCGCGGTCCATCGGGATCAGGCCTCGTCAGGAGCCGGCGTGGCAGAGGGAGTGACAGTGGCAGGCCTGCGACGGCGCGCGCTCGGGGGAGCGGACGCCACCGGAGCAGCCTCGACGGAAGCGGCAGGCTCGGGATCGGGAGCCGGAACAGGCTCGGGATCGGCTTGCACCTCCACCGCGGGCTGCGCCTCAATCGCCGCCGGAACCTCGTCAGTCGCCGGCGTGGATTCGGAAGCAGCGGACTCGGCCGCGCCCTCCTTGCCCCCCTCGACCACGACATCCGCCGTGCCTTCCGGAGCGGGTTCAGCGATCGTCCAATCCACCTCAACAAGAATCTTGGGGCGATGCTTGCCATACCGCAGCATCAGCGTGTCCGCCTGCCTCTCCCACTCCTCGAGCGAGAACGTGCGGGAATCGAAAAGGAACACGTCGCGCCGCTCATCATAGATGAACGGACCCACGCGATGACCATACAGGCTCCGGCGCCCATTCAGCGCGAACGCCACCCTGACATTGACCGCCTGAGCGTTCGGCGGAACTGCGATGCTTGTGGAACTCATGGGAAAAAAGAAGCGCGCAGTCATTCGAAAATGGGCGGTGTGGCCGCTGCGCGCGCCAGTCACACCGCCACAAACCAACCAAACCGATCAGCACTCAGACCACCGTCGGCAGACCGTAGCCGACGTAGTTGATCGCGTGCCAGATGCGGACGAAGCCAGGAGCGATGCCCATGGTGTTCAGGCGGAGCGTCTGGCCGAACACCGAGGAGATGTAACGCTCCTTGATGAACTTGCCGTTTTTCTCCTCCTCGGTGCGCCAGTTGCGATACATGCCGTAACCGCGAAGCGCAGCCGAGGCACCAAGGATCACCGTGTTGCCGATCGGCACGCCCTTGGAATTGCACTGGACGATCAGCGAGCCCACCGGATGCACGTCGGTGTGCTTGCCGGCCCACACGCCGGTGTTCCAGGTCACGTCGCCCAGCGTGGTGACACGGTCGCCGGAAGCTGCCGAGCCGAGACGCTGAAGAATCGTGATCTGGTGACCGTTGTTGCCCGTGGTGTAGGAATACATTCCCACCTTGAGCGGATCGGTCTCGGCGTTCGCCGGATTGATGATCAGCAGGTAACGGGTCGCGCTGCCCTGCGAGAGCACGTCGTTCGGCATGAACTCGAACGCATGGCCGTCAAAGAACTTGAAGTACAACTTCTTCGTCTTCGCAGCCGCAGCAGCCGAGCCACCACCCTTGATCGCGAACGTGCCCGTGCCCGAAGTGATTGCGACGCCGAGGTAGGCCTTCGGATTCCAGGGCGAACCGATGGGACCATGACCGTCGTGGTCGATGGGGTTGAACTCGTCGATGACGTGGCCGTCCACGTCGACGTAGCCACCCTTGAACAGGGTGTTGCCTTCGCCCATGCCGCCGGCCTGCTGGACGTTCTCCTTGTAGTCCGGATCCTGCTTGAGCGAGACCAAGCCCGGAGTCGTGGAACACACGACGTAGCGGCGAACCTCGTTGCCCTTGACGCGACCGAGCATCGCGGGACGACCACCAAGCGGAGCCAGGCGTGCGCCCGCCGCGGTGATTTCATCCCAGGTCAGCCCGTCGGCGCTCTTGAGGCCGTTCTTGCTCGAGGCACCGCCAGCGAAAATCTCGTTGACGGAGGAGCCGCGCTCGCGGAACAGCATCATCATGCGATGCTGCTTCTGCCGGCCCATCCACTCGCCGAGGAGCTCGACGGCACCAGTCGCCAGCTCGTGGCGCATGCCCATCAGCTCGTCGCCGCGCAAGTTGTGGCGGGCCGCATTACGCAGCCAGTCCACCTTGAGCTGGTAGTTGTTGATGACGTCCTCCTCGTAGTCGCTGTCATCGACGAAGAGAGCGTCTCCGCTCTTGCCCTCGCCGTAGTAGCCGGCGCGGGTCGTGATGTTCAGCGTGGCACCGTTGCCCTTCGAGAGGTCCGTCTTGGTTGCGATCGGAGCGTTGATGCCACCTTCGTGCTTGGAGAACCAGTCGGCCTCCTTCTCGAAGATGTCGATTGTCGTCTGCCAGAGTTGGCGAACAGCGCCCGGAGCCATCGCCGAGAGCGCTGCGTAAGTGTTCTGTGTCTGTTCGTCGTAAGCCATTGTCGTAGTGAGTTCTGCGGGTTTCTAACGTTTGGCCTACCGACCCACCGCGCGGACGAATCAGATCACCTTTTCCCAGCACCCAATCGCTCCATGAATGCGTTCAATTCGTCGGGAGTTTTCAGGCCAGAGATCTGCTTCTCGAGCGCGGCAAATTCGGTGCGGCCGGTTTTGGTTCGGCTGTCGCCGCTTGCGATAGGGGGACGAGACTTCTCACCAACTGGCTTCGTCGAGGGCGGTGGCTTCGCTGCTGCGGGCGCCTGCTGCTTTTTTGCCGTCGCTGGCTTTGGAGCAATGCCTGCCTCCGCAGCAACCATCTGCGCAATGCGCAAGGGTTTCTTCGGATCGTGAAACAGCGGGTCGTCGTTCTCCTGGAGCGCCTTGTCGATTTCCTTCATGCGCGCCCGGAGCGGACTCTTGACGTCGGCCACAAACGGATACAGCTCGGCCGCTTTCGCGCCAGCCGCGTCAAACTCCTGCTTGTAGCGAGCCTCGGCCGCTGCCGCTTCCTGCTTCTCCTGATCCACGCGCTTCTGCTCTTCCAGAGCACGCTGCGTCTTCGCACGCTCGTGAGCCGCAAGAGCGGTGAACCGCTTCTCGCGAAGCTCGTCGAGCTTGTCGTCGAGATCGGCAGCACGCGCCATGTCGACATCAGCCATTGCCGCTTTCCGCTGCGCACGAGTCTGGGCGATTTCCGCATCCAGAGCAGCAAGCTCGGCGGGGATTTCATCCTCCGCTTTTGCCTTCGGAGCAGGCGTCTCGGCCGGCTTATCGCCAGGCTTTGCGCCAGCACCGTCCGCCTCCGGTTTCGCGGGTTCATCGGTGGGCAGATTTAGCGCCCGCTCTGCAGCGAGCACCGCCTGCTTCATCGTCCACCCTCGATTTTCGTGCATCAATGACGCAGCAAGTCGACCGACCTTGTCCTCCTTCGGTCGAGTGATGCGAAAGCGCGTCGGAAGGTCGTCAACGTCCACCTTGGGTTTCCCCGCGGCCTTGTCGTCCTCCTCCTCCTCGCCTTCCGCAGCCTCCTCGCCTTCGGCCGGCTCTTCGGCACCCTCCTCCTCGGATGCAGGCGGAGAACCCTCTTCTCCCTCGCCTTCACCCTCGCCCTCGCCACCTTCCTCCTCCGCAGATTCACCCGCGGGAGGTTCGGCAGCGGGAGCCTTCAGGCCCGCCATAAAACGCGCAATGTCTGCTGGCGTTTTCAGGTTCGCAATCGCCGACTCTCCGTCGCCGGTTGGTCTTCCATCTTCGTTTTCCCCTGAGAAAGAACCGTCGTCCTGCCCCTCCTGCTCGATGGCAGTCGGGATCAATTCGACCTGTTCGGATTCCGGGGGAGCGGCTTCCGCCTGCTTCGCATCCATAGCACTCGGAATGTTGCGGTGTTGCCTTTTTGTCAATGCTGCTGTTTGTGAAACTACATGGCAAAGGTCGATTTTCTGAATCGCGCACCGATCACCGAGCGACTGCCGGACGGTCGCCTGCGTGCGACGCTTCTGGCGACAGTCAAAGACTACTCGGCCAAAACCGAAGCGACCCTCGAAGCCGAGGTGTTTGTCGCCACTGCCACCCAGCTGCCCAGCTTTGGAGACTGCCGCCTGATACGCTGCCGCCTGGTTTCCCCAGCGCAGGGATCGCAAGACCCCCAGCTCGAGCTCACCTACGAGGAGCTGCACGCCACCAACGAGACGCAGGTCGGAAAGAACACCATCGTAGTGGGCCAGGACGGCAGGAAGTCGATACAGGCCACCTTTCTGCAGTTCAGCGCCGCCCCCGCCACGCCCGGCACCATCGGCACCAGCGTCCCACCGGCCCCAGACGAAGCAGCCGGCGTGCTCTCCGAGGAGAAGGTCGAGAACGACGGCACGCTGCGCACGATCACCCGCACGTACATCGCAAGCGGGATCCTTCAGGAGACGACCGAATACCGGAACAACGGAAAGCTCGAGATCCGCACGATCCAGAGCGTAGGCGTCGTTCCAACCACGCCTGCCGGTTTCACGCTCGTCGAGACCAAGGAGGAAGGCCCCAACGGACTCCCGGTCTACACCTACCAGTTTGCGCAGGGAGAAGGACGCATCAGCCGCAAGGAGACGCCCAGGCTCAACGGGAAGCTGAAGCTCGTCACCATCCGCTACCTCGGAACCGACGACGGCGACCCGGAGTCCGGCACCCTGATCGACACAGACACCGAGGAACGCGAGGGATACGTCCTCATCACCGAGACCTACTCGGCAATCGTCGGCGACGGCATCGTGCGCGACGACATCGAGCGCAAAAACAACGGCAAGCTGATCATCTACCGGAAGTCGCGCCTTGGAACCGCCCCCGCCGCCCCTGCCGCCACCATTTCTGGAACCGTCGTCGAAACCGACTCACAGGAGCAGGCCGAGGACGGTCACATCCTCTACTCAAAGCAGTGGGCCGAAGGCAAAGGCGTCATTGACACAACCGAGACCAAGCGCGCTGACGGCACCGTCATTGAACGCCAGATCCGCGAGCTAGGCGCAGCCCCGAGCACCCCAAGCGGATTCTACGTCCTACGCACCGAGACCACCGAGCAGGAAGGCGTCACCCTCTACAGCTACACCTTCCGCCTCAACGAAGCGACTGCCGAGACGGAAACGGTCACGCGCATCGGAACCGACGCCGCGCCCGTCCTGCAGATCAAGCGCTACGTGCGCGAGACCGCCACGCCGCCAGCGCCGGCCGGATTTGCGCTCGTGGACAGCAGCATCGACCAGCGCGACGACGGGCGGACCTTTTACCGCTGGACCTACGCCAAGGGAGACGGCGAGGCCTCGCGGACGCTGCAGCTCATCCTCAACGGCGCGGTCACTTACACCACGGTGCGCTCCTTGGGTGGATCGCGCGTGCAAGCGCCGGGCGAGTTCGAGTACGACTCCGAAGCCGAGGCCGGTTACACCGTGTGGAGATCCCGAGGCGTCACGGTCAACACCGCGCAGCTCCCGGACGAAACCGAGACCCGCAACAACGGCGCGCTCGAGATCCGCACCCGCCAGCGCATCAACGCAGGATCGACCGCGCCCACCCCAGGCACATGGGCCAAGGTCTCCGAAGTTGAGACGCCCCGCGAAGGCTTCTCGATCTTCACCACGCGCTACGCCAAAGGAGACGGCCAGGTCGACAGCACGGACCAGACGCGGCAAGGCGGGAAGCTCCTCATCCGCACAATCACGCACCTGACCGCCGCAGGAGCTGCCGACCCGCTCGCAACTCCCCCGACTGGGTATACGCGCACCGAGTCGAGCAGCCAACAGCAGGAAGGATACCTGCTCTGGCGTTCGACCTACGCCAAGGGCACGGGACGCATCAGCCTCGACCCGCAGGCGATCGCCAACGGCAAGGCGGTTCTGCGCACCGTGCGCTTCCTTGATACCGACGATGGAGCTGCGCCAGCCGGAACGCTTATCGCCACCGAGAGCAGCGACGTCGCTCAGGACGGTTACACTCTCAGCACACGCGTCTACCTCGAAGTCATCGGCGACGGCGTGATCGAGGACACCACCGAGACACGCAACAACGGCAAGCTCAAGGTCTACCGGAAATCGCGGATCAACTCAGTTCCAGCCACCCCATCTGCCACGATCGCCGGAACCGTCGTCGAGACCAGGAAGGCCGAACGCCCGGAGCGCTACTACGTGCTGCACTCTTACGAATGGGCCGAAGGCAAAGGACGCATCAGCCTCGAGGACGAGCCTGTCAGTCGAGACCAGGTGACACTCCACACCGTCCGCTACCTTAACGCAGACGACGACAGCGCCCCCGCAGGCGACGTAGTGTCCACATCGACCCAACAGCAGGACGGCCACGCACTGGTCACAAAGGTATACCTCGAAATCCACTCATCCGACCCGATCGAAACCACAGTCGACACGAGGAACAACGGGAAGCTGAAGGTCTACCGCCGCACGAAGATCGGAAGCGCGCCAACCGCACCGAGCGCGACCATCGGCGGCACCGTAGTCGCCACCTCGACCCGCCAGAGGACCGAGCGCTATTACATCGTCTACGAAAACGAGTGGGCCGAAGGACGCGGGCGCATCAGCCTCGAGGAGAACCCAGTCGCCAAGGACAAGGTGGTGCTGCGCACGATCCGCTACCTCGACGCAGATTCCGGCACCGCTCCCGCAGGCACCGTGGCGGAGACTTCCACCCAAGAGCAGGATGGCGTCACGCTGACGACAAAGGTTTACCTCGAGATCGTCGGCGACGGCGTCATCGCCAACGACACCGACACCCGAGAGGGCGGAAAGCTGGTGATCTACCGCCGCAGCAAGGTCGGCTCGGCCCCGACTGCGCCAAGCGCCACGATCGGCGGCACCGTCACGGCAATCAGCGCGACCGAACGCCCAGAGCGTTACTACACCGTCCACTCGGCCACTTGGGCCGAGGGGTTGGGTGAAGTTTCCCGCGACCTGCAGACGCGCAACAACGGAGCGCTCAAGGTGTGGACCATCGTCCACCTGACCGCACTGGCGACCGCCACCGATCCGACCAGCGCGCCCGAAGCGGAAGCCGTTTCGACCCGCTCGGACTCGCGCAACCAGGACGGATACCGCATATGGACCGCCGTGTGGGCCAAGGGCACCGGCATGGTGTCCAGCGAATCAAGCTACGGAGAAGCCGGACTCGAGACGATGACGCAGACTCACCTCATCGCCAACGGAGGCACCGCGCCAGCGTGGACGCAGGTCATCAACAAGTCGGCGCGAGAGGAGGACGGGTACGAGATCCACACGGGCACATTCATCAACACGGGCGACACGTCTGCCAAAGTGGAGGAAACCGACGAAGCGCGCCCGGATGGGTCGTTGGTCAAACGGTTCCAGTGGTGGATCGTGGGAGCACCAGCAACCGCCCAACCCTACACCTCTCCGAGCGGTTACTACAAGGTCGCCGCCGCCGAGCGCAAGGAGCGCGGCGAAGTCATCACCCACACCGACACATGGATAAAGCCGCCGCCGACCCGGACATGCAAGAAGCGCACGTCCATCCAGCTTCCTGGATCCTTCTCCCTCTCCAGCAGTGACGGCTTAAAGTTGTTCGCCGGAGCCGAGCGCACGCTCGCAGCCGACATGACGGTGGCGTTTTCGACCACCTCCGAAGTTCCGACCATCTGGCACGTCATGCAGTGGCCGAGTTTTTACATCAGCTACAAGAACACCGAGACCGGACAGTGGGAAAGCGACACGGCGACGCTTCGCGGGATCTCTGGATCTGGCTCGATCGCAGGCGCGACCAGTTACATGGGCCGCGCGGTTTCCAACTTCATCGGAGGCGTAAGCGGTTACGTTGACTCGGCTGGAACCGCCACCGGCCCGACCGGCCTCACGGTCCTCGACGCCGATTCAGAGCCCTACCTCACCGACCTGAGCGGCACAGTCGTATACCGCAACTGGAAGCTCGAATTCACCTTCCCATGACGTTCAACCTGACCTACCCAGCCGGAATGGTGCCCCTGCTTACCGACGCGGGTGTCGGGCTGCTGCGTCGTCGCGAAGAAGGCGGAGATGGGCGGGATATTCAGCTGCGCACGCGGAGTGCGGGCACGACAAACAGCACGACCCCACTATGGGTGTATAAGGCAGACGCGGCCAAGATTAGCATTGTTCCGGGCGTCGTTGACAACATCGGACCAACACTAAACGGAGTCGCGCTGACAGTAATCCCACGCCCGATGAGCAATACTCTCGGGAACGGCATACACAAAGTCTATCTCGACATCGCGTGCGACGGCAGCGGGATCGCAACTGGCGTAACCGTTGAAACAACCAGCGGATCGCTTCCGACAGAAACACCAACCCAGTCAATTCTTCATCTAGCTACTGTCACCGTTTCAGGTGGGATCATAACAAACATCGACCCCGAGCGATTCGGATCACACTGGCATCATCGCTGCGGAGGCACTGTCCACTTATTCGGTTTATCGTCGTCCTAGCATGGCCCAGTTTTACGATTCAGTTCTAAACAAGTGCGACGTTTGCTGTGTGCCGCCAGAGGTCAATGTGACGTGCGTGTCGCGCACCACTACCGGAGCCACGCTGGAAGGCTTTGAGCCGTGCGGTGGGGACGCCCCAGGAACCTGCGTCCGTTACCGTCGCTGGGAATCAGGCGGAGACATCACACAAACGGCTGTAGCAGGCGGACAACCACCCTATCCAGAAGGCTACTATTGCGCCTACGAATGCGGACAGCAATATCCTGCCTACGGAGGAAGGCGAACGATAGAAACCTCATTCTCTGTAACCTGTAACTACGGAGAGGACCCGGTAGGCAGCGCAACGAATGACTATACGTGGTGCCAAGGTGGGCAGTTTTCAAGTTTTAGCTACCCGCCGGGGACCGGATACGGCGACGGATCCTATAGCGAAACCATAACCAACCCGACCTACCTCCAAAACTTCTATTGCATTCAGAGCGAAACGGTAACGACTGAATGCTCCTTCGGATCAGGAACGAATACCTGGTCATCGGGAACCAGTGTAGTTGCCGCCACTTTCGGTTTTTTCGACGCCGACACTTGGGAGGCAGCTCGCCTGCGTACCACGGGCACCACCGGGACCTCCTGTTGTGCATCGCTTGGCACTCCTGTAAGCCCATGCCAAGAGGGAACCGCAGTGCAAGTCACTATGGTAATCTGGTTCACGGGAACACCAACCACCGTCTACCTAGTTCGCGTCACATTTTCAGACTCTTCAACTATGGATGTAGTTGCCGAAACCGATATAGATGGTGAGTGGGCTGACGAAATTCTCATACCAGATCCAATACCCGGATCGAGTAGATGCTTTGTAAGCGCGGTAGTTGTCGGATCGTGAAGAAAGGCAAAACAGCTTCCATAAACTTCACCGGCGAGTCCCCGTCTCTCGCCCAGAAGGCAGCGCATGCCGCAGCCGCCGGCGGACGCATCGTGCGCGCCGTGGTGAGCGGTGAACCCGTCCTCGCCCCGCCCGAGGTCCGAGAAGCGCGCCTCGCCATCTGCCGCGCCTGCCCAGGCGGATTCTGGCGCGAGGAAGGAAACGCTGGCTTCGGCGAGTGCCGCCACCCCCAGTGCGGTTGCACCAAGCTGAAGCAAGGACTCCTCACCGAACACTGTCCCGCTGGCCACTGGCCCGCCACCACCGCATGACCGACCCCGCCTTCATCACGAACCACCTGCTCAAGGCGCTCTGGCGAACCGACCCAGGAGCGTGGGCCGAGCTTTACGGGCGCATCCGCGCCAAGGACCGCAGCAAGGAGAAGCTCCAGCTCAACTACCTCCAGCGCAAGGTGCTCGCCGTCTGGCGCCGCTGCCAAGAGCAGGGCATCCCGTGCCGCATCATCATCCTGAAGCCCCGCCAAAAAGGATCCTCCACGATTTCCGGGCTGCTGTGCTACCACACGATGCGACGCACCAACACGAGCGCTTGCGTGATCGGTGGCGAATACTCCCAGACCAGCAACCTCTGGAAGATCATCCAGAACTACCACGCCAAGGACACGTTCGACGCATGGGGGAACACCGGCAAGATCGGCGACCACATCGCCAAGTTCACCAACGGCTCGGAGATGGTCCCGGAAACCGCACGCGATCGCGAAGCCGGCCGCTCGGGCACGTTCCAATTCCTCCTCGCAACCGAGGTCGCGCGCTGGACCGAAGAAGGCTGCGCAGCCGCCGCCGACGTGCTGGCAGGCATTCTGAAGTGCGTGCCGACGATCCCAGCGTCCTGCGTCATCATCGAGAGCACCGCGGCCGGAGCCTCCGGCGACTACTACGAGCGATGGAACGACGCGATGGACGAAGCGGACTTCCTCGCCGGCCAGAATCCCGACCCCGGCAAATACATCCGCATCTTTGCCCCTTGGTTCGAGTTCGACGATTCGGCCTTCAGGCTTTCACCGCAGCAGAAGGACGAGATTCAACGCTCGCTCGACGCGCAGGAGTGGTATCACGGCGAACAGGAGCTCATCCGCCAGTTTGCCCACAACAACTACCGCGACCGGCCCCAGCTCGGACTGACCGACCACGGATACGACGTGTGGGAACAGCTCGCATGGCGCCGCTACGCCATCCGCCACGAGTGCAAACGCGACGTCGACATTTTCAACCAGGACTACCCAGAGAGCGCCAAAGTCGCGTTCCTCAAGAGCGGACGCCAGGTGTTCCTGCGCGCAGGCCTCAACTTCATCCGCGACACACGTCTGCCGACCTTCCGTTTGCAGTTCGGCGTCCTCGAGCGCCCGAACGAGAACGAACTGCCGGCGTGGCGTGCCACGAGCGAGAAGGATGCGACGTTCATCGTCTTTGAACGCCCGACGCCGCTGCACCGTTACCTGATCTCGGTCGACCCGATGACAGGAGCGATCGCCCCCGGAAACAAAGACCCAGACCGCCACTCGATCGGCGTCCTGCGCGCCGGATTCTTCGACTCCCAGCGCGGATGGGTTCGACCCGCGCTCGTCGCCCGCATCAAGCCCCCGTGCTTTTTCGACATCCCCCAGCTTACCGAGCAGGTGTGGTCCCTCGCGCAGCACTACGGCGGCATGCACGGATGCCTCATCGTCCCCGAGGTGAACATGGACCGCGGATTGATCGAGCTGCTGAAGCTCAAGGGTGCCAACATCGCCAAGCGCACGATCATCAACAAGGCCGAAAGCAAGGAGACGATCGACCTCGGCTTTTACACCACCACCTCGAGCCGCGGAATGATCATCGACAGTCTCGCGCGCGCGATCCGCGAGTACGACGTCGAGAACGACGGCATCGACATCCCCTGCCACCACGCGCTCGGCGAACTCGAGACGTTCATCACGAAGAAGAACGGACGCCAGGAGCACGAGGACGGCCACCACGACGACGACGTACTGATGCTCGCCATCGGACACGCGCACCTCGACCAGGCCACCCGCATGCCGCCGCCCCCGACGCATCTGAGCATCCCCAGCGACATGCGAGGAGCCGTGCAGCGCGCTCAGACGCAGGGCATGCGAGGCCCGTCGAGTTTCCGCTAAACACCGTTGACTTTTTGGCAACGCTGTTGCTTCCTCCGAACTAATCGGAGCGGTTGCATCGCGACGAAACAAGTTTCCCTGGTGGGAGTGTCGTTTACCACGGCATGCCCGAGAGGCCCGACGCGATGCAACCGCGCCGGGCCTCTCTTTTTTCATGCTGCCCACCTTTACCATCCGCTGCGGACCTTTCGCCTACCTCGGGGAAACCGAGGACGTGGAGCAGGTGAAGATGCCGAACACTGGCCGAGCAAATCAGCCACCGACCCGCAACACCATCGGGTGGTCGGCGAGCGCCGCCCCGAAATCGATCCGGAGCCGCATCAACCTGCGGAGCGAGCTGGCGCGCATTTTAGACCGCGTGGACGAGTGGCCGGCACCGACGCTGACCATCACGCGGGAGACGGAAACCCAAACACCAACATGAAGATCATCGGAAAGACCGACTACGGATACATCCTCGAGGCCTCGAACAACGAGGTCGCCAAGCTAATAGGACCAACGGGAAACACGTATCATCCCGTAGGCACTCAGATCAAGGTGGATGACATGTATGCCCACCTGACCCAACTGCAGCGCAACCGCAACCAGGTCGGCAGCGCGATCGCCACGCTCGAGGCTGCGGCGACGCTGCTCAAGACGCTGCCGGAGCGCTACGTCGAGCCGAAGCAGGAGGAGGGCGCGAAGTCGTGAGTGCCAAACTCCCCCCCATCACGCAGGAGCTGCGCGAAGCGGCGCTCTGGTTCATTCAGCCCGAAAACATCGGCGTCGAGACAACCGGATCAATGCCGGACGCGATGCACCTACTGCTCGTGAATTACCTAGATGTGGTCGATCCGCGCATGCACGTCGGCTGCGCCGCCATCCACATTCTGGCCCGCTTACTCCCGAAGTGGAATACGGACAAGCCCGACGTGGACACCACGGTGCTTGTGCGCCTCGAGGGAGGCAACGACCCCGTATGGGTGGGATCGTGGGATGGCGAGTATTGGGTGACACCAGAGGGCATCCACATCTCCGACGCGGTCACCGGCTGGATGAACTTCCCCACCCCCTAACCCGCCATGAAACAAGCCAAGCCCAACGAGAACGACATCGATGCCCTGTGGGCAGTCGCGTACCTGATAGACTCGATGCACCCGCAGTCCTTCACCGGAGGCGCGATAAACGTCCCCGAGTGGATGGACCCACATCCAGCGCTTGCGGACGGACGCGTCGTCAACGCCAAAGACCCCGAAAGCGCCGAAGGCATGCGCCTGCTGGTGGACGTCCTCCAAGCGATCGCCAAAAAGGGAAGCATCCTTCGCTGCGCCGGAGCGCTGGACGTTCTGATGAACCCGCGGAACATGATCCTCGACCCGAAGCAACAGGATCTCGCCTACCACCCGGTGATCGAGAAGGCGATCGACGAGGAAAATGCGCGGCTGGCGGAGGAGGAAGCCACCCAGCGAGCGATCAAGGCGTGGAGGGAGCAGCGGGCTGCGTGGAAAGCGAACCTGCAGCAGCGCGCCGACGAAGGCCTGCCGTGGTGCCTAATCCTCCGTTACGGCCTCGCCAGCGATCCACTCCGCAAACGCTCATGGGCAAGGTTCACGCGCGAAAAGCCCAAGCTGCCAGACGCTGGCACCAGGCATCCACAGATGCCCGAGCTGGTACTTGCATCGGTTGAACTGCAGCACACCGAGCCACGCAAGCCGCTACCCGAAGCTGGGCCGGTCCACGTCCAATTTGAAATCACCGACATCGAAAGCTGAAACCTATGGAACCCACATCAACATTCCCCGAGGCACTGCCTCCCTTCTCCGAACGCGCCGAGGCAGTGATTGCCGAGGTATTCGGCGGACTCCACAACGCGCCGAAGGTGCGCAAAGTGCGCGACGACTACTGGAAATTGAACGCTTACGGCGGCCTCGCAACCTTCGACGATAGCCGCCTCACCACCCTCGTCTTTGCCGCGCATCGCCACTGCGTGCGGGCGGAAATCGACCACAGCGGCCCGCGCCGGGTGAAGATCATTCTGAGTGACCGTAAAGGGCGCACGGGCTCGATGTTTACCCGCCACCCGGACTTGCAGGAAGCGCTCAACATCTACTACGGCGCGACGCCGGAGCAGCCGAAGCGCACGTTGACGTGCGTTTACTGCGGGCAGGAATACCCCGACCAGACACCGGCCCACGGCGCGCAGGTTCTGACGGAGCACATCCGCACTTGCATCAAGCACCCGCTCCGCGCCGCCGAGGCGAAGATCGAGCGACTGCGCAAGGCACTCATGCGGATCACCAACGTTGAATCCCTCGATGAGATTCCGGCGATGGAGCAGATGGTGAAAACCCTTGCTTCAACGCAGCCCGATCCAGATGGAGCCGCCGCCGCGCTGGACGCCTTGGCAGCACTTCGCGAAACCGCCTGACCATTTCAAACCATGATGCCCGAACCCACGCCCGCGCCGGAGAACCCGGCCACCACCGATACCCGCCCGCTAAGTGAGCGATTGACCAAATATTACGGAGAAGCCTCTGAGCATCCCTTTCCGGCGATATTCATTGAGCTCGCCCACGACGTCGAGGCGCAAGACGCCCGCCTGGCCGGGCTGGAATCCCTGATGGCATCCACCCACGAAGGCATCGGCATCGAGAAGGCGCGAGTGGGCGCACTGGAAACGCGCCTGGCTGCGATCGAGGAGCGGATGCGGCCCTGCACGACAACGACAAGAGGACCGGGAACGCACATCCCGGCTGCGTTCGACGCTCCGCCGCCAAGCCCGCAACGCAATGTAATCTCCCGCACAAAGGAGGATCTGGCCCACGAACTCGAGTCGGCGAATCGCAGGATCGAGCAGCTCGAGGATTACCAGCGAAAGCACAATAAAAAACTCGGGGCGATATTCGACGCGCTCGTGAGTTACCTGCCCATTGGACGGCAGAACCTCACGCTCGCCGAAGCGATCACGGAGCTAGGCGAATCCAACAGCGCCAAGGCCGCGAAAATCAAGGAGCTCGAGAAAGACAACCGCTCGCATGCACAGGCATCCCTACGCCTCAACGAGGAGCTGATGCGATGCCAGAAGATGCTCACCGAGCAGGGCGAGCCGAACGAGTCGAGCGAGAGCTCGTGGCTTCCCCTCGAGGAACGGCTGGCGAGCTTCATCAAGCGCACGAGCGAGGAGATTGCGCTACTAAAGAAGGCAAACCAGGCGATAGACGGTGCGCGCGAGAAGGCGGAGAAAGAGGCAGACGCGCTGCGGCAGCAACTCAGGCAGGTCCGCATCGCAGCGGGAGAGGAGCCCAAAGCGTCATGATGTCCACACCCCTAGAAATGCTCGAGGCCCAGCAGCAGGCGCTTTGCACGATGGAGCGCCTCATGCCGGCAACCAACGGATTGCCACACCTAGCGACAGTGGCCCGCCTGAAGGAGCTGCTGGACGCCGAGGATGAGCTTGCGCGCCTGCGACAGGTAGCCGGAGACATGCGGAAGCAGGGACACCTCCGGCTGAACGAGGCCGAGAAAGAAGAAGCGAAACCCGAACCCGACTGGGAGCGAGTCGTCCACCTGCGCAAGGCGGCACGCAGTTTGTTCGACACTGCTGTCACGATTACACCACCCGTATCCAAATCCTAACTACGACCATGGAACACACTAAGATCGAATGGGCGGACCACACGGCCAACTTCTGGAGCGGCTGCACGAAGGTCTCTCCGGGCTGCGCAAACTGCTACGCCGCGACGCTCTCGAAGCGAGCGCCCAAGACCCTCGGCAAGTGGGGAACGGGAGCGCCGCGTGTGCAGCACAAGGCCGGGCCGGAGATGGTGCGCAAGCTGGAGAAGCAGCAGGCTGAGATCGTGCGATGCGCTAACCTTGCAGGCGAGCACCCGCCGCGCCGCCCGCGCATCTTTGTCAACTCGCTCTCCGACTGGCTCGACCCCGAGGTTCCGGTGGAGTGGCTGGCAGAGCTACTGGCCACGATCGACGCAGCGCCGCATCTGGACTTCCTGCTGCTCACAAAGCGCCCTCAGCTTTGGCGCAAGCGCATCAAGGAGGCTTTCCGCCGCCTGGAGGACTTTGGCTACGGAGCGCGAGATACGGCTGACGTGATGCTCGACCAATGGCTTGACGGAAAGCCTCCGCACAACGTCTGGATCGGCACGACCGTCGAGGACCAACAGCGCGCGGACGAGCGAATCCCGCAACTGCTGAAGATCCCGGCGCGCGTGAGGTTCCTGAGCTGCGAGCCGCTGCTGGGGCCGGTGGATCTGAACAAGTCGGTGGGGGGCACACTCTGGCTCGGCGGACAGCGAGGTTGCGAAGGCACGCACCACCACGCTGGGCGATCGGGGGAAGTTATCCACGGTGTGCTCCACACCAGCGATCCGACGCGGCCACACCACCATCACGACGAGCGGTGCGGACGAGGCATTGACTGGGTCATATGCGGCGGCGAGTCCGGCCACGGTGCGAGGCCGATGCACCCCGCCTGGGCTCGCAGCCTCCGCGATCAATGCAGCGCCGCTGGCGTGCCGTTCTTCTTCAAGCAGTGGGGCGAGTGGGCTCCGGGAAGATGCGAAGATGAATACACCGAGGATAAGCCGCTGATCTGTATGAAGCGAACGGGAGAAACCTCCTGGTGGGCCGGGAGCGAAGAAACCACTCACAACCACTCCACCAACTACGCCGAGGACGACCAACCCATCGAGCGTGTTGGCAAGCGCGCCGCCGGCCGCCTGCTCGACGGCAAGGAGTGGAGCCAGTTCCCGGAGGTGCGGCCATGAGCACGCCCGCACAAAGGAAGCTCCGCTGCGCACAGCGATTCCTTGCACTCGAACCGCGATACAAATGCCGTCCGCAGCACGCATTCAATCGCCGCACCAACGCTCACCAAAGCCGCCGCAGCCGTCACTGGTGGAATGAGTGGCACCGCATCGACAACCGCACACCTCATAACACATGACCACCCCCCGAACGCCCCGGACGCACGTCCGCATGTTTAAGCCGCAGTTTGTGCGCCTAGTCGAATGGGACCTAAAGCGCGAAACGCTGCGGCCATTCCCGAAGCGCGAGCGCGATATGCCGCAGGTCGGAGACTTTGTGGACTGCCGCGCGTGGATCGGCCTGCCCTACCGCTCGAAGCAGCGGAAGCTCCACGCGGAGCCGCGCAAGATCCTCGAAGTCGAGCACCGCGCGATTTGCAAAGACTATATCGCGTTCACGCAGGACGGATCCTGCGTCGCGGATCGCGATCGACTCGACATGTTAGCGCGCCGCGACGGCTTCAATGACTGGCCTGACATGCGCGACTGGTTCCGCAAGGAGCACGGGCTGCCGTTCAAAGGCGTGCTCATTCGCTGGGAGGGAAAGCCCGTATCCACAACCTGAATACCGATGACACCACCCACCCAAACGCCCACCCCTGCCCCGTCGCTGGAACTGTTACGCGCAGCCATAGAAGCGGTGGACCACGACGGAGGAGTCTGTCTCGAATCGGCACATCTCCTAGCTGCGCACGGACCAGAAACCGGGCTAGAGACAAACCTAGAGATCGCAGCCCGTGTGCTGCTGGCCCATGTGCGCGCGGTGCATGCGGAGGTTGCGGCAAACGCGCAAAACCAAGAAACCAACACTGGATGCCAGCAGCACGACATCGAAGGGGAGTCTAAGCGTGAGGCATTCACCGAAGCCGCCGCGCTGCTGCTCCCGGAGGGCGCATCATGAGCGACGCACAGCAGCTCGAAAAGCATGTCGTAGAAACCATGCGCCTCCGAACCTCGATGGACATCATCGCCGCAAGCGCCGTGACAGCAAAGAAGATGGTGCGCGCCGGTATCTACGACAACGCAATCGACGAGCTGCATCGACTGCAGCGGCAGACCGCCACGACGATCCAAGAGATAGAGAACATCATGGAGGCAAAGCGATGAGCCACACCACCGAGGAGATTTACCAATCAGCGCTCGCCGTCCTCGAGGACCGCGACACCCACCGCGACTACCTGACAATCCTAAGCTGCCGCCGAGCAGGCGAAAAGCCCAAGGAAACAGCCGGTCGTCTGCTCGCGATCTACGTCCGATACGTTCACGGCAAACTTTCCAAGCTCGCGAAGGAAGCGCCAACAATCGGACACGCGCGCCCCTATCGCGAAGCGATGGAGCTTTTAATCCCGTCTAGCACGCCTCACGCGCCACAACCGCCAACCCTCATCGACGCATGACCTGCCGACACTGCGGAGGCCTCGTCTACTGGCGCGGGCCATGGCTCAACCTCACCCACACCGAGTGCCGCAACTGCGGCGCTCGCAACTGCCAGGTGGTCGAGCCCGAGGACGAACCCGAGGAGCAGGAAGCCGAAACCCAGGAGGAAACCAACCCATGAAGCCCGAACACCTACACATCCTCCAGCACGCGCTGGGTCTCGATCGCTTCGGGCAGGGCACCCACTACCGCAACCGCTACACGCTCTCGCAACTCAGCGATGGATTCGGCGACTGCCAAGAGATGGTGGCCGCTGGCCTGATGGTCTGTCGCGACACAAGGCAGCTCACCGGAGGAATGTATACGTTCCAGGTCACCGACGCTGGAAAGGCTGCGGTGAAGCAGCATAGTCCAGCGCCGCCCAAGCTCAGTCGAGGCAAGCGCCGCTACCGTGAGTTCCTCTCGTGGAGCAGCGCAACGGGCGGGACGTTTCGCGAGTTCCTAACCCTACCCAAATGAAAGCCTCCACCCGCCTCGCCTGGGCACTCGGGCTGATCCTCGCCGGAGCCATCCTCTCCGACATCGGAGCCACCGCGACAGGCCGCGTCGTCGGCATCGCTGGAGCGTGGGTGCTTATCCACCTGATGTTTTTCGCCGAAGCCGAAACCCCTTCAACGCCCGACAACCAAGACGACAGCACGCCATGACATCCCAGCAATACGATTCGATACAAGAGTGGTTCGACTATGCGAGGAATCCGCCTGGATGGTGGGAACCAGAGGACGGCCCCATTGAACTCACGGCATCTTTTCATCGAGAGTGGAAGCGTAACTGCAGCTACAAGCAGCCGCGCCACATGCGCTCGCATCAAATCCATCTCGCCATCCTCAACCGCATGGACCGCCGCACCGAAGCCGGATGCCTGCGCCGTGGCATCGACTACCCGCCTTTCTAAGCCGCCCCAATGCGCTGCTAAATCGCCACCGTTGACGAACCGCCACCGATGCCATCGACTACCCAACCCACCGACCCGCTCCGCATCCTGATCGGCAACTGCGCCGAGACGCTGCAGACGCTCGAACCGGCATCCGTGGACCTTGTCGTCACATCACCGCCCTACTGGGGACTCCGCGACTACGGCATAAAGCCCGTTGAGTGGCCAGAGGTGACCTTCCAGCCGCTCGCCGCCTTCGACGCCAAAGTCACCATCGCGGCCGAGACCGCAGTCCTCGGACTAGAACCGACCATCCAAGCGTTTCTCGCCCACTGCGTGCTGATTTTCCGCCAGATCGCGCGCGTGCTCAAGCCCACCGGCAACCTCTACGTCAACATGGGCGACAAGTGGGTAACCTCCGGTCTGAACGGCCCCCAGGGACAAAGCGGAGAGCGCGCAACGCGACGCCATAGCCAGCGCGCGCTGATCGCGAAGCCCGCCAACTTCCTCGCGCCGAAAAACCTCATGGGCCAGCCGTGGCTGCTGGCGTACGCGCTGCAGGCAGACGGATGGATCCTGCGAGAAGAAATCATCTGGCACAAACGGAACCCCACCCCGGAGTCCTGCCAGGACCGCTGCACGCGCGCCCACGAGCAGGTGTTTCATTTCACGCGATCGCCCACGCGCTACTACTACAACCGAACCGCCATCATGGAGCCGCTGTCAGGCGGAGCACGTCCGCGAGGACCACGCAAGGTCGCAGGATGGGACAGCGGTCCCGGTTCCCATAACGTGGTCCAGTTTTGCACCCCCAAAGGCGCAGCCGCACAAGGTCGACCAGCCAAGGGAGTCAACCCGAAGGCTGCGCTCAATGCGCCTGGCTCCCGACAAAACTCCAGCTTTTCCGCTGCCATCTCTGGACATCCAGACGATCGACAATACTCGGCCCCCTACAACGGTCACGCCACGAAGGACTACGACAGCGCGCTCGCCCAGAACCCGAGCGAGATCAAGCGCCGCATCGTGGAAGCAGTACGCGCAGGCAAAATCACATCCCGCAACAAGCGCAGCGTGTGGAGCCTCGTGAACGAACCATTTAAGGGATCTCACTTCGCGACGTTCCCGACCGCGCTGATTCGACCCATCATCCGAGCGGCATGCCCACTGGGCGGAACGGTGCTCGACCCATTCGGAGGATCGGGCACCACCGCCAAGGTCGCGCTCGAGGAAGGACGCCAAGCCATCCTCTGCGAGATGAACGCCGAATACATCCCGCTGATCACAGAGCGCTGCGGAGGAGGCTCCATGCAGCAAATGATGCAGCTTTAACCCTCTCCGGCGCATCGCCGGGCTTAGAACAACCCACACGACACGAAAATGACACCACGTATACTGACAGACCACATCGTCCCCGGCTCCGCCACGGACCAACTGAAGATCGAAGTGCTGGACCAGCCCGGAAGCGGCGGCGCATGCCACGCCTACCTTATCTCGGGCATGAATCTGCGCGCAAATCCGAGCGTGCCGCCTAGTGCCGTTGCTGATGATGCCGATTCCGTTGCTATCATCTTTCAGAACGGCCCCATTGGGGAAACCAAGGAGATGAACGGCGTCACCATTGAGACGCTGATCGCCATCGCGATCGACCGCCTGCGCGGCTTCCAGGGAATGCCACCCGTTCACACAAAGCCGATGAGCCAAGTCGTCGCTGGCCCCACACCCGCCCCATGCCGCGAGAACGCCATCTCGCTCACCCACCTCGAGGAGGCGCTCATGTGGCTCCAAAAGCGCACCCGCGACCGCCAAGCGCGAGGCGTGGAGGGCACGCACGCCAAGTAACCACCTGCCCCAGCGCCCGAGGCTGGGGACAATTTCCCAAACCCACACGACCATGAAGTTCCGCAAGAAACCCGCAGTCGTCGAAGCCGTCCAGTGGACCGGCGACAACCTGCCCGAAGTGACGGCGTTTTGCCCGCCGCTCCTGACCGAGACTTACCGAGCAAACGGCAATCTGACCATCCCGACGCCCGAAGGCAAAGTGCTCGCTCACACGGGCGACTACATCATCAAGAGTCACGACGGCGAATTCGTCCCATGCCCCCCTGACGTATTCAAGCAGCTATGGGAGCCTGACACCGGCATGGGCGAAGTCTCGGACGGCTACCACACGTTCAACGAGCTCTACGAGCACCGCCACGCGCTGATGCTGGCGCTCATGGCCTCACACCCCGAACTCTCGTGGATCAGCGTCATGCACCACGACGGCACGATCATGGAGGGATGGTTCATCGCTTGCATCAATACCCCTGCAGGTGACATCTCCTACCACCTGCCCATGCGCCTGTGGACAGAAGCATGCAAGACCGGAGCCAGTGTGATGCAGATCGGAATGCCTTGGGATGGGCACACTTCGCCCACGGTCATCCAGCGCCTCGTGATCTGGTCGGGAATGAACGTCACGGACGAAGCCATCGAAAGCGTACTAGATAAAGCGTGCGCGGACGACTTCGACTACGCGCTAAAGCTCCGCACGGGCGAAGTAATCCGCTTCTGCTCCGCAAAGAAGATCGACGCCGAATGGTTACATCTGGAACTCAACACCGTGCACGGACAACCACCCACTAACAGGATCGCATTTCCAGCCGACCGTGGCGTGGACGTGCGAATATCCGATATCGTGTGGGTCATGGATGCCCCAGAGGGCAGCTAGATTCACCCCTCTGCCTGCCCGGAGGGAGCGGAACCGTACAGGCCGGTTCAAACAGAACGCTCCCTCCACTCCTTTCATTCGACACCGCCATGAACGCCCAAACCGCCAGAGACCTCAACGCCGCCGCCTGCCTCGTTTACATGTTCCGCGAAGGCCTCATCACCCGCATACCAGGAGATGCCATCCGCAAAGTGACGCAGGCCACCGTCGCGCAGATCGAAAGCGCCGTCGAGCGCGTCGAGGCGGAGAACCACGACTGCGCCACGACCCCGAAGAAGATCCAGGCCTACATCGCGTCCAGCGCCATCCCCGGCGTCAAAGATTACGCCGCAGTCCTGCTCCAGCGGATGAAGCCTAGCGGTTGACTTTACAACAACGGCGTGCTGCAACAGAAGCCGCACCCAAACTAGGTGCCGCAAGCGCCGGAGGCGAATGCCCTGACTCGCGAGGAAGCAACGAGCAGCAGCGTACGTCCTCCCATGGCATTCTCCCCTTCTTTTTCGCTCTCGACCTCGACCCTCTCCGCGCCCGACTCCGGTGTGCGGAAGATCATGCTCAAGGCCAGCCTCGGCCAGCCGCTCAACGACCGAGAGCTGAAGCGGCTCGCCGCACGACAACGCGCCGAGGAAAACGCCGGCGCTATTCAGGGAGGCGTCGGCATCACGACCCCGAGCCAGCCGCAGACGCAGCAGACGCGCCAGCGGACCCCCGCCCAACAGACAGACTACGCCGTCACCCGCGCCACTGGTGAAATGCGCGCCATGGGCGGAGCCCCACGAGAGCAGAAGGTCGCCGCTGCCAAGCAGTCCGGATCCTTCAACCTGCTCCGCGACAACTTCAACCAAGGCAACGCCGGGAAGCTGGTCATGGACGAGAACGGCAACATCTCGCCGGCAACAGCCGCCCCCCAGCCCGCTGCGCAGCCTGCGGCTCGTCCCGCAGCGCCGGGCAACCTCCAAACTGCCGTCGCAGGTCTCACGCCTGCCTTCAAGCCGGCCGCGCCGCTTCCCACTTCGAAGCAACCGGGATCGGCCTCCTACCAGCGTCCCGACGGCACAACCGCGACGATTCGCGCACTGCCTGGAAGCGAGGCACCCCAGCCGACGATCGACGGAGCGCGCGCACCTGCTCGCACCCAACCCGCACCCGCGGTCACGCCGGCCCCGCGCCCGATGCCTACCGCCGCCCCCAAAGCGCCCGACCCGCTCGCCGGCCAGATTCGAGAAGCCCGCACCCGAGTCGCCGCCCTGACGCCCGAGCAGACTGCCGCTGCCGAACGCGTGCAAGGAGCCGCCGCCGACATCACCAAGGATCGTGATGCCACCCGCAAGCGCGGTGCCACGATGTGGAACCAAGCCAAGCGCAAAGCCGCCTCCCGCCCCCTCTTCACCAGCTGATCCCTCACGCCATGCCGAGCTACAACCCCGACGAGCAAGACCAGAATCAGCCGGTAAAGCCTGCCTTCAGGCCACCTGCCAATCCCGCCGCCTCGCTCGGCGTGAGCACCCGCGGAAACCGCGACGCCGCGAGCACCTCCGCCCCCTACTCTGGGCCCCGGCTCGACGACATCACCGGACGTGCGACGCAGCAGGACCGCGCTCAGGCACGCCAGCAGCGCCAGGATGACGCCGACTACGAGAGCGCGATCGAGCGATCAAACGACGCTGCCGCCATCGCTGCCAACGCCAAGCGCAAGGAGGATCTCGCGCGCAAGGAAGCGGAATTCCGCACCCAAGGCGTGAAGTTTTACACCGACGCGACGGGCGACCTCGTCCCCGAACGCGACGAGCGCGGCCAAGTCCGGTTCAACGAGGATGATCTCGGCTTCCACAAGGACGCCAAGTCCGGCACATGGGCACGCCTTCGCCGTGGTCCTGACGGACGCACCACCGCCACCCCAGCCAAAGCTCGCCGCAGCAAGGAGGACACCGACCCCTACCTTTACGCCGACCTCGGGGAGAAAGGCCCACAGGACGAGCGCATCGGCCATGCGGACGAACTCGCCAAGATTTCCGACGAGGACGCCAAGCGGAGCCCGCATCTGGCCCAGATCCGCGATCTGGCACGCGCCAACATCGCCGACCGGACCAAGATTGCCCGGAGCCAGGCTCTCGCGCCCATCCTGGAAACCAAGCGCGCCCTCGACGAACAGGAGGCGACCGCACGCCTGCGCATGGGCGAACTCGAACAGTCCGCCACCGCCGTCCTCGAGGAAATCAACCGCCTCGACTCCGACCCCGCCATCAAGGAGACGACTGGCGGCTTCCTTGGCATGGGAGCCAAGCCGACCGACCGAGCGCTTCAACTGCAGACCGCCCGCGCCGAGGCCCAGAGACGCCTCGAGGCACTCACCGGAGAGCAGAGCACGCTGCAGGCATCGCTGTCCCCGGAAGGCGAACTCGGCACCAAGAAGGCCCGCGTCACCGCCGAGCTGGATCTCGCCAAGGCCCAGCAGGACGGACCCGACATCGCCGCCGACATCGAGCGCCGCAAGACGTGGCTCCAGACGCAGGGCAAGGACGAGGACTCCGACGAATACCTCCAGCGGCTCTACCAGGCCGAGGAGAAGATCGGCGCCACCCTTTCGACCGAAGGCCAGCTCCGCAAGCAGGCCCGCGCAGAGGCTCGAGCCGAGGCCAAGCGCGTCAAGGAAGCCATCGGCACGCCCGAAGGCATCGCAGCCCGCTCGAAAGCCATCGGAGACGCCGCACGCGCCCACCAGGAGGACGCCGACGACTTCGACGCGCAGGCCGAATCACTCAACAAGGAGCTGAAGGCACTCGAGAGCAACCCGACCTCCGTCACGCCCGAGAAGCGCGCCGAACTCAAGGGACGCGTCGCCAACCTGACCATCAGGCAGGCCCGGATGAACGCCCGCGCGCACATCCTCATGGGAGCCTCGCAGGCGGTCACCGCCGAATCCGAGGCGAAGAATCAGGCGTTTCTCGAGCGCGGAGCGCAGATCGGCAAGGAGATGGAGACCACCGACCGCCGCGTGGACCGTCAGATTGGATTCTCCGCCGCTGCCGCGATGCCCGCAGGTGTTCGCCCCGCCCCAGATAAACTGGGAGTCGGCCGGCCTTCGCAGATCAACAGGTCACCGCTCAAGCCCGGAACCGACGACTACAACGCTGCCGCCGCCTACGCTTTCGCGCAGGCCAAGGACCGCGGCGAAATCGCCATGGAAGGCAAGCGCATGCTCGAAGCGCTCGGTACCCCGGACGCCAAGACCCTGCCCTTTGTCGGCTTCCCCGGAGGAGGCATCGAGCTGCACCCCGACCTTGTGTCCGGGTTCAAGAAGGACGTCCCCGACATCGAGACGGTCATGCGCAAGGCGGCATCCGACGGGTTCATCCGCCAAGAGTCGGTGAAGCCACTTGTGGCCGAGTACCAGATGCAGCGCTTTGCCAACGAGGAGCGCACCATCGACGAGGTGATCTGGAACCACCGGGACGCGCTACGGAACTACGCAGCCGCGAAAAACATCCAAATCCCGCAGGTAGTGCCCGCCCAGATGGGAGCATCCCGTGGATCGGGCGACCTTCCAAAGGGAGCAATCAGGTCCGACGACAAGTCGGCGCTGCTCACCAACATGGAGCTGCGAAATGCCGCGCGGCAATTCCTGCAGTCGGACGACCGGCAAGCACTGACCTACGTGCAGGACGCAATCCAGGCGGTTGTCGGAATCCCGTTTCGCCTCGGTGCCGACCTAGCCACCGCAGGAGGCGAGCTCACCGGCCTCGATTCGCTCCGAGACTTCGGCATCGACGTGCGTAAGATGTTCGGCACCCGCGCCGACATCCGCGACATCGGGACAAAGTACGACACCATCATCAGCGGCATCTCCTCGGCCGGAGAATTCCTCGTGCCAGCAAGCCTGAGCGCCAAGGGAGCCAAGGCACTCACTGCCTCGATGAGCGCCGCCCGAGCCGCCCAGGTCGAAACGCTGGCCGCTCGATTCCCAACCGCCGCCAAGCTGATCGCCGGATCGGAAGCCGCCGCCAGCAAGCAAGCCGCCAGCATCCTCGCCGGAGCCGCCGCACGCGGAACCACGATCGCCACCGGTGCCGTGATGACGCAGGCCCAGATGTTCACCGAGATGCGCGAGATGGGCATCGACCCGACCGCGAAACAGCAGTGGGCCGTCGTCGCCGCATCCATCCCGCTGGGAGCCTCCGAACTGCTCCCGATCGAGCGCCTCGTCAAAGGCATCTCGAACGGAGCCATTCGAACCAAGATCCGCGGGAGCGTGGCAAAAGCCCTCATTCGTGGCGGTCGCCAGTTCCTCGCTGACACAGCCGAGGAAACGATGCAGGAGATGGGCCAAGAGATCCTGACCGACCTCGCAGCAAAGGCGATCTACGACGCCCGCCGGCAGGTAGGCGAAAACATCTGGGACGCCGCACTGGGCGGAGCTGCAGGCGGAGCGTTCATGTCCGCTGTCGCGACCGCCATCGGCGGCGCCCGCTTCCGTTCGACCCTCCAGCGCCAGAATCGCCAGATGCTGCGCCTCGAGACAGAAGGAGCCGTTCTGGACCAGATCGACGCCGAGTGGAGCAACCCAGCGTCCACCATGCAGCTGATGGAACGCCTGCGCGAATCCGGACTGCCGGTGACGTCGGGCGAGGAAATCCACCGCGCCCGCTCCTTCATGGCCGGCGCGCAGACGACCCGCGCCACCCAAGCCGCTCGCGAAGCCTTCACCCAAGCGCAGGCCGCGCTCGAAGCCGTCCAAGCCAACCCCAACAGCACCGGAACCGAGGAGCTGCAGGCCCGCCAGCAGGTGCTGGTCGCCCGCCACGTTCTCACCCAGGCCCAAGCCGCCAGCGTCACCCACAACACCTTTGCACTGGCCGCGCTCCGCGAAATCGACTCGATGCCCGAAGCGAGCGGACGCCTCATGCCGCGCGGGACGCTCCCGGCCAACGTCGCTGCGATCACCGACCAGAACCGGAACGCAGCCCGAGCCCTGCTCCGCATCGCGCTCGGCTCCGCCACAACGCCCGAAACCTTCACCGAGGCGGAAACCCTCGCGCTGCAGAACGTAGGCGCGCGCATGGGCACATCGATGGTGCGTTACGAGGAAGGCCAGCCGGTCATCACCGACACCGCCCGCGCGTGGATGCAGGAAGTCGCACCGCAAGCGGCCGCGGCGATCCGTCAATCGGAAGTTGAGCGCTTGACGCAGATCCAAGCGCAGGCCACTGATTCTGCTCCTACGCAGGTTGAGGGTGACCGGGCAGCGCCTGATGCAACCGGGCGCGAAGCCGGCCCCTCGCCTGCTCCAGCAGCCGCCCAGGAGACTCCGGCAGAACAGCCAGACGCCAAGGTGCTCGGGCAGATGGCTTACACCGACGACCTCGGAGTCGAGCGCTCCATGGACGTGCCAGCAGGTGCCACCCTTTCGACTGGCGAGCCCGTCCGCACGCGTACGCAAGCGGAGGAATGGGTAGCGGAGAACGTGGAGCGCGGCATGGTCCGCAACATGAAGTGGCAACCGGCCCCTAAGCCCGCCGCTGCGCCGGCAGCACCAAGCACCGCTCCGAAGCAGGCAGCGACCACCACAACCGCCCTGCCCAAGCGCACCGACCCGACCTACCGCCAGCCGATCACCGACGCCAAGCAGGGTGTCGCAGCGATCAAGGCGCAGGCCAACATTTACAGCAGCATCCTCGGAGAGGTGGACACGGTCAACGATTCCACCAGCCGCATGCCCGTCGGCGTCGACAGCAAAACCGGCCGGATGTTCATCAACAGCGCCGAGATCGCGCAGGAAATCGCGAACGGCTCGCTCACCCCGGAGCGCGTCGAAAACCTCGTCCGCCACGAAGCAATTCATGCCGTCGCCCTGAAGCTCGAGAACGACGGGAAGCTCGCGCCAGCTGGTCTTTTCCGTGCGCTGGCACCGGCCACCCAACAGGCGATCCGCGACGCCTACGGCAAGGGACGCGCAGTCACCGAGGCCTACCTCCGCAACGATCGCTCGATGGGCCATGAGGGAATCCGCATGTTCGTCGAGGGACGCCTGACGATCGCCCGAGACGGCAAGCTCACGCTCGACGGCGCCGCCATCTCCGACGAGGTGGTCCCGCCCACCCTGCGCAAGCGCCTCGCGGACGTGTTCCGCCGCATCCGCGACTACCTCGCCAACTTCCGCGACGAGCTGCTCAAGGACGGCAACAAGCCCGAAGTCGTCGACCAGCTCAACTCGACCATCGACCTGATCGCGGAGCGCATCGCCGCAGTTGAGGGAACCACTCTCCCCGGACAGAGCCAGCCGGCCGCTACCGGGACAACCGCAACCCAGACCACCCGCACCAATGAAATCCAAGGGCAAGGGCAAGAAGGGCAAGGGACCGCGCTGCTAAACCAGCAGCCGCAACCTGCCACTTCATCCCCCGCACCCGCTCCGGCACAGACAGCACCCGCTGCCCCTGTCGCCGGACGGGCTGCGGATACGGTCGAGGTTCCGGCCCCGAGCGGCGATCAAGTCGGTGTGGCGATAAGCTACGACCGCACCACCGGCACCCTCACGCCCGAATCCCGCACCGCCGTCGCAGCCGCATACACGAACGGGAACGCCGCTGCCGTTGGACGCGCGGAGAAAGTCATCCACAAGGGCAAGCAGGCAACCGTCGTCTACGCCGTGCGCGAACTCGAGGAGCTGCGTCCTTCGAACCGCCCCGACGGCACAGTCAACACCGACTACCCAGCCGACTACCAGCCGCGCAACCGCCAGGACGCCGCCTACATCGCCCAGCAACGCCGCATGGCGCAGAACTGGAATATGGAGGAGTTCGCCCTTTCCGGCACCACCGACCGCGGCACCCCCATCCTCGCGCAAGACCCCGCCACGGGACGCCCGTTTACCATGATCGGCAACGGACGAGCCATCTCCCTGCAGATGGTGCTCACCGAGCAGGACTTTGCCGCCAGCCGCGAGCGTTACATGGGCGCGCTGCCCGATCTGGCGCAGGCCAAGGGCATCGACCCCGCGACCCTCTCCCAGTTCCGAAACCCCGTGCTGGTGCGCGTGATCGCATCGCCGCTGACCCCGGACGAACTGCGGGAGATTTCGCGGGAGAGCAACGAGTTCGCCGGCCAGCAGACCAACGCCGTCGAGCAGGCCGCAGTTGACGCCGACCGCCTGAAGCTCGACACGCTCGCATTCTTCGACCGCGAATACGCCCTCGACGCCCAGCAGAATCTCGAATTCCGCCAACGCGCCCTCGAGGACATCGTCGGACGCAACGCCAACCTGACTCCAGCGGAAGGGAAGCGCCGCATCGAGCTCGCCATCTTCCTCAAGGCCTACGCCAACAACCCGGCCGGGAAAGCAGCGTTTCAGCGCCTCGTCGAGGAGAAGGACGAAGGCGTCAGCGCCATCCAGGCAGGCCTGATGGAAGCCGCGCCCAACTTCCTCACGTTCCGCGACTCGGTGCAGCGCGGAGACCTCCACCCGGTCGACGCCTCCGACGAGATCGCACAAGCAGTCCAGGACATCGTCACGGCGATCGCCAACAAGCCGAAGGCGGAGTCGATCAACGACGCCCTCGAGAAACTCCTCCAGCAGCCGGGCATGGAAGCCATCCTCGGCCCCCGAGAGGCAGCGGACATCATCCTGCAAGCGTTCATCCGCCGCCGCCGCTCCTCCCAGCGGATCGCCGACTACGTGAACGCCTACGTCGCCGCAGCCTACGCACGAGGCAACCCGAACCAGGGTGACATGTTCGGCGACATGGACCCGCCGACCAAGGTTCAGCTCGCCAACGGTGCCGACATGGCCACCACGCCGAAGGGGGAAGCGCTCGGTGCGGCGCCAGCAGCGCCCGCCCGCATCCCGAACACCGAGCGGCCGACCAACCTGCCCGAAAGATTCGTCCAACTAGGCGGATTCGGGATCTTCAACCAGTTCAATGGGCAATGGGCAACCTTCGCCGATTTAGGCAAAACCGACCTCGACCTACACGACAATCACTGGCGAACCACCGATTATAAGACTGCCAGGAAGCAAGCTGAGGAGCTAACCATCGATGATGCCTCGAGCTGGCGCGTCGCTCAATTCCCGACTTTCTGGGGAAGCTACAACTACGGCGAAGTCGCCCGAATCCCGCGCACGCCCGCAGATCGCGCCCAGGCACCGCAGACGCCCGCGCCAATCACCCCCGCCAGTCCGACCACCCGCCGCCGCTACACCGGGCCGTTCGTTACGCTCGCCGAAGGCTGGTATCGCGTGCCGCATCAATACCGCCCCGAGCTGCCCGCGGATCGCCAAGGAATCGGACTCATGGACGAGGTGTCGCGACTTTGGCTGAGTTCGGCCGATGTCTACGGCCCCAACAATGCGCCGACGGCAGCAACTTGGCACACTAGTGATCGCAGCGGCATCTTGCGCGAACTCCAACAGGCCCGACGCAACAACCCGAATGGCAGAATCATCCCCGTCCTCTTCCCAGCGATGGACGGTGACCTGCAGGTAGAGGAGCCCGGCCCCTACAAGCCGGCCACGATGCAGATCTACCCCGCGCGCCCGGAGCTCGAGGCGGAAGCCGCACGGGCTGCGGCGCCGGCAAGCAAAACGCCCGCCCCCGCCGCGCCCCAACCTGCCCAAGCGATTCTGACGCCGCGCGACCCCAACGCCTTCTTCCCGTATTGGAACAATACTCGGAATGCCGGACGGGAGATCGTCACCGCCAACGGATGGGCCAAGACGGTCAGAAACCGCCCGATGACCGACAGCGCACATGCAGGCTGGGCCATCTACGACGAGACCAATGACGAGTATGTCACCAACGCCAGAATGGGTAAATCCGGCAGCACCATCTGGGAGGATTGGGCATTCCGCACGGACACGCTGTCGCAGGCGCGGGAATCACTCACACAGCTGCGCGAGCTAATTGCCGACGTGGAAGAGGAGGACCGCTTTACACTTAGCATCGTCGCCCTGCCAAACGCACACACCGGCAACTACCCCGACGACTTGGACGAGAGCGTCTACGGCCCAACGCACCCGCGCGCCGACCAACCCGTCATCCCGCCCACCGCGCCAGAATGGATCCTGTGGCTCAACCGCCACCGGCCCGACATCGCGCGCCTCGCCTGGTTCCACACGGAGAACGCACGCGCAACCCACGATGCAGACGGGTTAAATACAGCCTTCAACTGGGGACGAACTCCCGAAGGAGATGCTTTCTGGGGAACCATCAACGCCGTTGTCGAGAGGCAACCCGACCGCCGCCGCGCCAGCGACATCGCGAACCTCCCGATCCCGACAGGAGGACAGACCGCGACGCCCCAGACGCAAAGCGCCACCGCGCCAGCTCCCACCGGATGGGGATCAATCCCAGGGACAAACGCCCCCGCGCCCGTTGGACGCCCCATCGCGGTCGCCGCTCCCGCCCCAAAGCCAGCGCCAGCCGCACCCGCCAACACCCCCGAGGAGTTGGCCCGTTACGAGCGCCTCGGCCGATTCTTCACCGCCGTCGCAGCAAATGACGAGCTGTTTCAGGGACCGACGCCCGCAAAAGACCCGCGCCTCAACAGCAGGAACGCTGCAAAGATCGCCGAAGCCTACTCCACGCCGGAGGTGACGCTCGAAGTCACCATGCGCGGGCCTGACAACCTCCAGATCGAGATCAAACGAAAGGGAGGAACCGGAGGGATCAGCGCCAGCGTTAGCAGCGCCGACAAGACCCCAGATGGACGAAACACCGTTTACGTCGATGCGGTTAATGCAAATAGCCAAGGGAATGCCGATGACGGAGGCGGCAAGCTCGCCTACCAACTCATCTTTACTTGGGCATTGAACAACGGCCACGCGGTCGAAGGAAACAGCCTAAGCCGGATCAACCAGGTGCGCCGCACGGTAAACATGCTGGCCAGCTCGCTGCGCCATAAGACAACCGCGCACCTGATCCCCAACAGCTCGCAAGACCTGATTTATAAGAAGTGGCTCGGCATGACCGACATTCAGCGCGTCGGTTACATGGTCGAGACGCTCTCCGAGGGAATGTCCAACCGCATAAGCTCAAAGCTCGATCGGTTGACTTACGACCCCGTATCGGACAGCGTGATCGATACCCGCCGTGGAACCACCCTCACACCTACAGACCTTAAGGGACTTGTCGGAGCGCCTGAAATCATGGCCTACCGGGAAGGATTCGGCCCTGGAACAGTTCGTGTGGTCCTGGCAACCCGAGCACAACTCCTCGCTTTCAACCGTGGAGATCGGCTCCCTTCTAAGGCAAAAAACCTGGGCCTTGCGCGAGGACTTCTTAAAAACGTGCTCGCAGCCGCACCTGCGGGACCAGCACAGGGAACTGCTCGATCGGGATCTCTACCAAGCGCTGCACGAGTTGATGCCAGCCGAGTACCCAGCTCCGAACGCTGGTTAAGCCAGCGCCAAGGCGAGCTGCAAGAGATCCGCCTCACCCGCGGACTGACCACGCCGGAGGCACAGGAGCTCGAGCGCATCGAGCGCCAGCTCGGGCAGGTCTTCTTTGACTTCGCCAACACCGTCTCGACCGAGGACATCGCAGCCAAGACGCCCACCGTCTCGGACATGTTCCCGCCAGCGATCCCGCTCGGAGCCAACAACGCCGAGAAGGTCGCCGCCTACCAGCCGTCCATCGAGCAACTGCTGCTCCGCTTCCAGGACGTCGAGAACGCCAGCCAGGTGGCCCAGCAAGCGCTGGTGACCGCCGTCCGCGCCGACGCCGACCGCCCGCTCGAGGAAGTGCGTGCCGCCCTGATCAAGGCCCGCCCCCCAGCCTTCGACGCTCAGGCGACGTTCCAGGCACTGCTGGACGAACTGCCCGACCGCCCGCGCGACATGATCGTGCGCCACGCTGCTGGCCAAGGATTCGACCAGATCGGCGCCGCCTACAGCATGCCGGCCAACCGGGCGCACCAGCTCACCAAGAGCGCGCTCGGCCTCATCGCCGCCCGCAATAAGGCACGCAACAAGGACGCCCGAGGCCCAGCCCGCGGAGCGTTTACGCCCGACAGGTCCCGGCCCCAGCAGCTCACGCTGCTCCCCGACGGAGCCATCCTAACCGGACAGGGGACGTTTGACCTCGGAGCCGCGCCGATCATCGCGCACCACGGGACGCCGCACAGGATCGACCGATTCAGCACCGCCAAGATTGGCACGGGAGAGGGAGCGCAGGCCTACGGCTGGGGACTCTACTTCGCGGAGGAACGGCAAGTCGCCGATGCATACCGACGCAACCTCGCTGGGAACCTCCTCGAGTTCGAAGGACGCGGAATCCGCAAAACCAGCGATGCGCCGCAGCAGTTTGTCGAACGCGCGATCGAGTCGCTGCGCAAGAACCAAGCGCATGCCGAGTTCATGGCCGGAATGCCTCGCTACGTTGAAACGCTGATGAAGGAGGCGCTCGAAGGTTTCGCCGGTGACGCCCGCCGACAAGTCGACACGCACGAGTCGATGAAGTACCACCTGACCGGAATGAAGGCGCGGCTCCGCGACCTCAACATCCCGGATGCGACGTTTGCGAAGCTGGACAAGGCGATGACCTACGTCCGCGATGCGACGTCCTACAGATCAGGCGTTTACGGAGACCTCATGGACAGGCTCGAACTGCGCATCAACCCAGTTGATCGCGAGAACCTGACCCGCGCCGAATCAACCGCGATGGCCGAGATATCCGGCTCCACCTACTGGCTCAACCCCAAGAAGTTCACGCCAGAACAAGCGCTCCAACTCCTCAAGGATGACGCGCAAAAGACCATCGACGCGCAGCGCAGCAACTACGAGCTCGCCAGGAAAATGGGCAGCGAGTCGGAAATGACAGAAGCCCTAGACCGGCAAGCGCGCGCCGAAATGCAGCTGGCCCTGCTCAACAAAGGCGTCCTGTTCATCGAGCGAATCGACGGCGGCAACTTTTACACCGTCGAGATCATGGCCGACGCCGACGAGGACATGCTCCACTGGGACCGCGACCACAGGAACCAGCCGCCGCGCGTCCGCGAGGCGATCAAGAAGATGAAGGCGGAGCTGAACCAGGACTGGCAGGATGAGATGTTCAACGCCACCAACGCCGAGCTTGACGAACTGACCGGCGAAGAGGTCTACCGCGCCCTCGTGCGCTACTCCTCCGAGTTGAGCCTGCCCGGAGCCGGCCCGAACGAGGATGGCAGTGACAACAAGATGGAGGCGTCCGCATACTTGCAGCGCCACGGCATCAAGGGCATCCGCTACGCCGACGGATTCAGCCGGAGCAAGCCGGACCAGAAAACGCACAACTACGTGATCTTCGACGACGCGCTCGTTCGGATCCTTGAGCGCAACGGCGAGCCAGTGACGCAGAGCAACCAGGGCCAGGTGCTCGCCGCAGCCCCAGCCGCGCCACGTTCGCAGCCCGTAAGCCTGCCCGACGCCATCATCGGCAGCACGCTCGGAACCGCGCGCAATTCGAAAGACTACCTCGACGCCAAAAGCGGCAATCTAGTCGCCGCGATCCGCATAACACGCGAACTGGTGACGCCGGACCTACTCGAGCGCATCCGCGCCAAGATCGGAGACGCCAAACCCATCGTCCTCGGAGTCCACGCCGAGGAACAGTGGGGCCGAAACAGAATCCCCAACGTTGGGGCCGGACGAATCGCGAAGGAACTGGGACTGATTGAGGACACGGGAATCGTGCAGTCCAACCGCCCGCGCCGCAGCAACGCCAGCGCGCTTGACCGTGTGTTTTCACGCGTCGAGTTTGACGGTCCCGTTCAGCAAGGAGCCGACTACCTACTGGTCGACGATACCCTAACCCAGGGCGGCACGTTCGCCGACCTAGCCGATTACATCCAGCGCGGCGGAGGGAAGGTGGTCGCCGTCGTTGCATTGACTGGCAAGCAATACAGCGCCAAGCTGCGCCTCTCCGATGAACTCCTCCGCCAGCTCCGCGCCGCCTTCGGCAACCTTGAACCCCAGTTCACGCGCGCAACCGGCTATGGATTCGACAGGCTCACCGAGTCCGAGGCCCGCGCGCTCGTCGCGTTCCGACCGGCTGACGCCGTCCGAGATAGAATCCTTGAGGAAGGACAAACAGGAGACGAGTCGCTGGGTTCAAGAGCAACTGGCGAAGGGCCTCTAGGCGCCGTCCCTGCCGGATTCTCCGGCCCGTTCTACCACGGCAGTCCCGACTTCAGAGGGACCGCCTTCAACCGCCGCTATCTCGGGCGCAACACCGGCCTCTCGCGCGGTGGGTTTTCGTTCACAAAAGACCTCGCCGCAGCCAAAGGCTACTCAAACGTAGAGGTTGAGCCCATCCAGAACGCCCTCGACGAGGTCAACGCCGTTCTAGCCGAGGTGCAGCGCGAAATGGAAGCCGGACGCCTGCAGGTTCCGGGATTCGAGACCGCCGAGGATCTGCCCGAATACAACATCCAATACCTCGATCAGGAGGACGTACCAGGATGGCAGGTTGAAGTCAGGGACATGGCGCGCGCGCTTCCAGAGCCCTACGCATCCCGCCTACGCGATGCGGTCGCAGCGGACCCGACCACGCCAAACCGAAAAGTCATCACCGCCTTTCTGCGGAACCCGACCGAAATCGTAATTCACGGCAAGAAGGCGTGGGTGGTAGAAGATCCGGCCGACATCTACGTGCCAGAGTGGAACGCCCTCGGAGCCGCCCCCGCCCCCGACGCACGCATCGACCTGACGCCCTACCGCCAGCGCAACGGCAGCTACCGCATGGACGGGCTGCACCGCGGCATCGCCAACGCCGGCCCCAACGACCACGGAGTCGCAGGCAAAGGCCCGTATTTCAGCTTCAGCGAGCGCGCAGCCAGGCTCTACGCACGCCCAGATGGACGCGTGATCACCGGCACGATCACCCTGCGCAAGCCGCTCATCCTGACCTACGGCCAGCTCAACGACCTGCAGACCGAGCTGTTCGGCAAGCCGCTCTCCGGCTTCGAACCCGAGCTGTCCGACGCGATGGACCAGTGGATGCGCGACAGCGGATACGACGGCGCGATGCTTTACGACCTCGAGATCAGCACCACCGTGCCCGAGGAGGTTGTGAAGCTCCGCCCGTTCGGCATGGGAGCCACCAGCGCGTCCCTGCAGGCACTGCGCCGCTGGAGCAGCGACTACGCGACGTTTGAGGCCTGGAACGACCAGACGCTCAAGACCCCCGGACGCGTGATCGCCGAGGCAGCACGCAAGCGCCCCTACAACTACCGGCTCGAGCTCGTCCCCGTCGCCAGCCTCCGCCCCTCCCAGCAAGGCGAGGACGCCCTGAACGACAGCAGCAGGGAAACCGCGCGCAGGATCGCGGCCGGAACCGTCGCCCAGGAGCGCCCCGAGGACATCGCGCCCATCGTGCTCGAAGAGGACGGAGTGAGCATCCGCGACGGCAACCACCGCCACGCCGCCGCCACCATCAACGGCGACAAGGAAATCCTCGCGCTGGTTCCGACCGGCCCCGGAAACGGGCAGATCGAGAACCTGGAGCAAATCCACGACCTCCTGACCCGCCGCGGCACCCTCGGAGCCGCCCCGAGCGATGACGACAGCTCGCTGTTTGACGACCAGGACAGCCTGAAAGCCGACAGTCCCCGCCGCCAGCAGATGCGCATCGCCGACCAAGCCGCCGCCCGCGTGGCAGCACAGCAGCGCGCCCTGCCCGTGGTGGACAACCTCCCAAGCGAGGAAGAGCAGTCCGTCGTCGAATTCGCCTCCCGCCCCGGCCGCTACCGCATCCCGAAGTTCATGGGAGCCAAGAGCGCGATCGCCCCGAAGGCACTCCACCTGCTCCGCCGCCTTTTCAGCCAAGAGCAGCTCGATGCCGTCCAGACCGTGGTCGAGGGATTCGGCGGATCGGGCAGCTACGGCCAGATCCTGACCCTCGAGCGCTTCAAGAAGGCGAACAAGCTCGTCATCGTCGAATTCGAAGCCGGCCGGAAAGAGAAGATCCAGTATCTCCACACCCGCGGCGACCGTTGGTGGCAGGACTACAACCGCACCGGCATGCGCACCGTGGTCGAGAACATCGTGCGCGAGAACGTCCAGCAACAGCGCTCGTTCTTCGGAGCCAACGCCGTCGAGGACATGGAGCTCGACCCAGAAGGCGACGTTGAGAAAGACCCAGCGACCAGCGCAGGTGGCGTAACCGGACGCATGCGCAACGCGCTAACCCGAAGCAAGACGCTCGCCGAGCTGATCAACAAGTACGACACGCCCCAGATGCGCGCCGAGAACGACGGCATCAACATCGCCGAAGCGCTGGCGTGGTCCTTGATCGACTACGGTTCAGGCGACCGAGCCTCCGGCCTGTTTGGAACCAACGACCAAGGCAAGCGACGCAGCGCATGGGCGCCGGAAGCATTCGGCAACGAACTCGAGGCCTCGGACCTTTACGCCAACCTGAACCGCGACATCCAAGCAGCCCGCAGGCAGCACCAGCTGCTCGAGGCCCGCGGAGTCAAGGTCGAGTGGATCCAAGGTTCCGCCTTCGACCTGATCGCAGCCGGACGCCTCCCGCTTGGCCCGTCCTCGTTCTTCGTCGCGGACCCGCCCTACTACCACACCACCGGCTACAAGAACGCCGGCGCTTTCGCTACCGGCAACCTTTGGAACGCCCGAGGCTACGCCGCCGTGGTCGAGATGCTCGAGCGCGCCAAGGCCACCGGTACGCCCATCCTTTACAACGACGAAGGCTGGGCCCTGAACAAGAGCGCCAACGACAAGGACAAGAAGCTCCCCGATCGCGACCAGGGCGAGCGCTTATGGTCTCGCGTCACCGAGCTTTTCCCGTCCATGTTCGGCTCCAAGGTAAGCGACCGCCTCGAAACGATCGCCATCCACAACCCCACACCAATACCAGACAATGGACTCGGGAGACTTAGCGGACGGGATGCGGGAGCTGATGCGCAACCGCGAAAAGGTAAACGCTCGTCTCAAGAAGCGCCTGCCGGAGTGGGACGGACGCTCGTTCGACCACAAGATCCAACCGATCTGGAGCGAGGAGTGGGACAAGGAGATGGCGGAGCAGGACGAAGCAGCCAAGCGCCAACCCCCGCCACTGCCGGATCAGGAGGACTGACCCCGCCGCCCCCCAGCACGCCCGCCGCCCCCGGTTCCCCCGAGGGAGCCGACGACGCCGTGCGCCAAGACCTCGACGCGCTCGCCAAGGACCGCGGACTCGATCTCGCCCAAGTTGAAGCGATTTACGAGCAAGCCGCCCTCGAGCCGAGCGGAAGCCAGAGCAGCGGAAACCCCGAGCTGGCCAACCCCGGCACCACCCGCGGAGTTCGCCGCGTCGTGGACAGCGTGGATGAATACCGCCGCAACCGCATGGAGCGCGAAAGCCACGAGATGTGGACACGCGAGGCCGAACGGATCCTTGCAGCGGACGAGACCGCCGTCCTTCGAGATCTACTCGCCCAGGCACGCAGCGGAGTGAGCGGACAGACCCCGCTGACCATCCGCATCGACAACCCAGCCCTAAGCCCAGCAGCGCAGGCGGTCGCAGGTTCCGCCGTGGCGGTCAAAGCCGCCCAGCTTCTGGTCGACCGGCTGACCCGCCGAGCAATCGACAGCAACGACCAGCAGGCGATGCGCGACGCCATGACTCTCGCCTACGCCTACCGCATCCAAGGCACGGAGCAGGCCCGAGCCCTCGCCGCCCGCCGCGACCCGTTCCAGACGCCGGAGCAGCGCTACCGCGAATTCCTCGCCGGGCTGATTTTCACGCCCAGCATCACGATCCGCAACCAAGTGGCCAAGGCGTGGACCCCGCTCGAGAAGGCCCGCGAAATCAACCGCCTGCAGGCACAGGTGACCGCCACCGAGCGCCAGCTGGAAGCCGCCCAGGTGCGAGCCAACCAAGCGACCCAAGCCGCCGACCTCGCCCGCACACGCGCAAACGAAGCCGAGCGCGCCGCCGCGGCCACCCCAGCGCCAGCACCGGCCCCAAGCGCCGACGTCTCGAAGCTCGAGCAACAGCTCGCCAACCTGCGCAACGAGCTCGGGCAGGCCCGCATGCGCCAGAGCCAGCAGGACATGATCGTGCGCGCCTCGGAGCAGCGCCTCGCCAACCTGAAGCGCATCCTCGCCCAGACCGGAGTGACCGTGGAGGACATTCTCGGAGGTGAGGCGGTGTTCCAGGTGCGCGGAGCCGCCGTGATCGGGAACGTGGCGAACACCCAGAACTGGGACGCCACCCGCAAGCGCGTCGCGAAGCTCGCCAACGCCGGATGGGATCTCGCCGAGATCATCAAACGCACCGGGTTGACCAAAGCCCAGGTCGAGCAGATCCACGAACAGAACCGGAACGACATCAAGGAGCGCCTGCGCCGGATGAGCCCGGCCATGCTGCGCAAGCTGACCACCAGCGCCGGCCAGACCGACCTCGGAGCCCTCGGCGCCGCCCCAGCAGACGAGAACGCCGCCATCCCGGACGCCCAGCGCGACGAGATGATCGAGCAGATCCTGCGCGACATGAACATGGGGGACCGGCTGGACAACCCGATGCGCTCGGCACGCACCAAGCGAGCCAAGGCGCAGCAGAACGCCCGGAAGAAGGCCGCGAAGGACGTGGCTCCCGAGAAGCCGGCCGACCCCAACGCCGTGCCGCCCGACCCGAACGACTGGCTCCTCACCGAGGACGAGGACTCGATGCCGCCCGTTTTCGACAAGAGCGACCCCGCGCAGGTCCACGAGCTCGCGCGCATCGCGGCCGGCATGGACTCGGACGGGTTCGACATGGCGCACGAATTCTGGATCAACAGCATCCTGAGCGGACCCCTGACCCAAGCAGCCAACATCAGCGGCAACGCGCTGAACGTGGCGTGGAGCATGGGCCTGAAGCGCGCCCTCCTCGCCACCGCAAACGACGTGGTGCTGCGCAGGCCCGACCTGCCCCACCTCGCCGAGTTCCGGCACATGCTGCGCGCGGTCATCCCCTCGATCGCCACCGCCTGGAGCAATTCCGCCTACAGCTTCGCCACCGAGCAGAGCCGATTTGCGGAGACCATCCTCGAGCCCCAGACGCTGCTCAACTTCGACGGGTTCGACGACCGCGAACGCCGCCAGGCAACCCCAGATCGCGTCCTCGGAGTCGGCACCTACGGCGGACGCTCGCTACCAGGCGCAGTGGTCGCCCTCCTGATGGGCAAAGGCTGGACCGGCGTCAGCGTCGGCAAGACCGTCCGGCTCCCCGGCCGGTTCCTGATGGCGACGGACGACTTCTTCAAGACGGTCATCGCCCACCTCGAAGCCGCCGCGCACGCCTACCGCATCGCCAAGAGCGAGGGATTGAGCGGACAAGCGCTCGAGCGCCGCATCGGAGGACTCGTCCGGCTCCCCGGCTCGGCCGCGTGGATTTCCGCCTACGAAACCGCGCAGGAGCTGACCTTCCAGAAGGACTTTGCACCGACCGGAGGACTGGGACGCATCCAGCAGACCGCCTACGCAGCACGCCGCATCCCCGGAGTGCGCTACCTGATTCCGTTCGTCCGCACCCCCCTGAACATCTTTGTCCAGGGCATCCGGCAAAGCCCGTTCGGAGCGATCATGCTGGTGGGACGATACATGCAGGCCGGATACCTGAAGGCCCGCTACGGACAGGAGATCACCACCACCCTGCCCACCGACGAGCAGGCGAGCCGCGCCGTCGAGCAGTTCATCGCCTGGTCGCTGGCCGGCCTGCTTTACGCAGCAGCCGCCGGAGACGACGACGACGAGGACAAGCCCCTCCTGATCACCGGAGCGCTCCCGGACACGTCCGAAGCGCAGCGCAGCCTCGCCCAACGCGCCGGCATGGCCCCCTACAGCGTCAGGATCGCAGGCAAGACGGTCAGCTACGCCCGCCTCGAGCCCCTCGCCACCATCCTCGGCACCACCGTGGACATGGTGACCGGCATCAAGCACGGACGGAAGAACCTGCGCAGCGCCCCCAGCTCCGCCATGGACGCGCTGGTGCAGTCGATCACCCGACAGGGAGAGAACAAGACGATGCTGAAAGGCGTCGCCGACGTTTTCCTCATGCTCAAGCGCGCGAACCAGCAAGGCATCACCGACGCCTCGCAAGAGTGGGTGGCCGATTTCGCCAGCAGCTGGGTGCCGAACCTCCTGCGCCAGCCCGCTCGCATGCTGGACGACACGGTGCGAGCCCCCGCCGGAACCCTCGGCGAGCGGATCGCGCAGAACATCGTCCCGACCACCGGAGCCCCCTCGATCGACGTTTACGGACGCGAGGTGAAGAAGGGCGCAACCGCAGCATGGCGACTGGCAATCCCAGTCGACGTGCGCGACAACCCCGCCCTGCAGCGCGTCGACCGCATGCTCGTGAACTGGAACCAGAAGGCCGACCCCGCCAGCGAGCTCGATAGCCAGCGCCCGTGGGCACCCTCGAAGATCCAAAGCACGATCACGGTCAACGGACGCCGCCGCCGGATCACCGCACAGGAGCGCGAGGCCTACGCCCGCCGCGCCGGAGCGATCGCCAGCGGACTGCTACAGCGCGTCCCGCTCAACGTCGAGAACCCCACCGAGGCGGACGTCGCCAAGGTGAAGCGAGCCTTCGAAGCCGCACGCAAGACCGCACGCCGCGAGGTGTTCGGAGCCACCGCCGCCGACTAAACGGCGCGCATTCACGCTGTCAAAAAACCACCGCATACGATACGACAACACACATGAGCACGACTCCCCAGCTCGGTCAGGTCGAGATGTTCGTCGACCGCACCAGAGAGATACCGGCACCGCAACTGCGCCCCATCCAGACCCAGGGTGGCCCCGACACAGACGCCACCGTGCCGTTCCAGACCGCCCTCGAGCTGACGGGATCGCAGGAGGAGCGGCTCGTCGCCCACTGCATGCTCGAGCTGAAGCGCCTCGAGGACGAATCCGGGCGCACGCAGGTGCTGACACCAAGCTGGTGGACGTCGAGGGACTTTGAGCCCGACAAGCACGCCGACCTGTGGATGGTGAAGCGCGCACGCTTTGAGGCGATGTTCCAGAACAACCTCGCGTGGCGACCGCGCGCAAAGGGCGGCATCTTCCTCGAGAGCAACCTCACCTTGCCGGTGAGCCGACGGATCACGCGCCAGACGATCGCCAGAGCGAACAACTACTACTTCGGATCCTCCCCGTGGTTCGCAGCCAAGGCGGAGGGGATCGAGGACCAAGCGCTAGCCCAGACGATCGAGAAGTACGCAACGTGGAAGCTCGACAAGCTGGGCAGCAAACGCGCCAAGCAGCTCATCATCCGGCACGCCTGCGTGAGAGGAGAGGCGATCGTAAAGACGGTTCACACGACCCGTTCCCAGATTTACGACACGTTCCTGAAGGTGCTGGCGGACGCCGAGAACAAGCCGATCATGGCCCAGGACGGCGACTTCATCACCGAAGCCGACCAGTGGGCAGAGGCAACCGAAGGCCCGAGCGCCGGCCAGGTCGTCCTCGCACGCGACGGAGCCACGCCGAAACCGCCAGTGCCCAACTGGACCCGCGTGAAGGCGAAGCGGGAGCAGGTGCTTTTCCACGGGCCGGAGAGCAAGGCGATTTACTACCGCGACTTCCTCGCGCCCATGGACGCCAGCGACCTGCAGACGGCCAGCACCATCATCCACCTTTACGACAAGCCGGTCCACGAGATCGTGCAGCAATTCGTGAAGAACGGCACGGTGAGCCAAGAGGTGGTGGACGCAGCGAAGAACGCACCCGACGAGGCGCACGCGCCCACCGAAGAGGACGGGAGCCAGGCGGAGCAGCCAACCGGCGACACCGAAACACCCGATGAAGCGCTGCGGCGCACCCGCAAGGCGGTCGACCTCATCCGAGCCCTAGCTGCCAACACCACCGCACCCAAGAGCGCCGCCAACCGCGCACCCCGCGCCTCGGACCAAGAGGACAGCGACGGAGCCGACCAGTGGCGCACCAAGACGGACCAGCTGGAGCCCATCGCCGAGATCGCCGAGGTTTATACGTGGTTCGACGTGGACGGCGACGGCATCCAGGAGAACCTGATGGTCCTGATCGACCGAGCGAGCCAGCGCCCCATCTACTACGATCACGTAGCCAACCTGACCACCGACGGACGCCGCCCGTTCGACGTGGTGCGCATCAACGACGTGGACGACCGCTGGTATGGGCAGGGAGTCATGGAGCTTTTCGACACGCACCAAGACGTGATCGACCTGAACGTGAACCGCTGGAGCGTCACGCAGGGAGGAGCCGGCCGCGTGGATTTCTGGAGCCCCCACCTGACCGTCGAGGGAACAAACGACCCCGACCTGAAGATGAACTACGGCGGCAGCTACACGCCGAAACCAGGCGCGGACCCCGACAAGATCCTCAAGTCGGTCTACCTGAACGACGTGAAGTTCGACAAGCTAGAGCGGATTTTTGAGCTCTTCACGCAGGCCGCCATGAACGAGAGCGGAGTGCAGCACGTAAACGACGCCGAGACCGCAGGGCTGGACACGGCGAAGCTGGCGACGGGGATACGCAACATGGAGGCAGCAGGACAGGAGCTGTTTGCCCCCGTGATCGCCGACCTCGAGAGCGGACTACAGGCCACCCTGAACCGGGAGATCGCCGCGCTTTTTGCCCACCTGGACCACGCGGAGACGTTCCGCTACCTCGAAGGCAAGAACACCGTGATCGCGACGATTACACCCGACCAAGTGGCCGGGCTGGACCTCGACGTGACCATGAAGCTGACCCGATACAAGAACGAGCAGAAGCTGAAGGAGAACGCGCAGGCCAGCACGATCATCCGCGAATACTACAGCCTGCCGCCCGAGGTGCAGGAGCGCGTGGTCGAGGTTTACCGGGAGATGCTGCGCACGCTCGACCTGACGATCGACGTGGAGCAAGCGATCGCACCCCTGCCGCCCCTGATGATCGACCCGACCACAGGCCAGCCGATGAGCCAACCGGGCCAAGCGATGCCACAGGGACGCCCCAGCGCCCCGCCCGTGCGCCAGCCCAGCCAACCGGACGGATTCCCCGGAGCGCCCGCCAAACCGGCCCAGGACGGCGGCGCAGCAACCTGACGACCAAACCACCCACCCGAACCCACAGATCGCACCATGGACCACCAGGAGAGAACCAGACAGATAGCAGCACACGCCCGCGCGCTGCTCGATACCAAGGCGTGGACGGAATACTACCGCCCACAGCTGACCAAGCGCATCGAGGATTTGACCGTGCTGCTGGTCGAGTCGAGCGGCACCGAACAGGTCGAAAGCCAGCGCGCCCAGATACGCCTGCTGCGGGAGCTGATCGACATGCCCGAGCGCGACCAGACGAAGGACAGCGACGAGCTACGCGAGCCCCCGACCTACCGGCCACCGCCGCCCAGGTAGCCAGCGTATCCAGATACTGGTGACAACCCCGCAGGAAGCGACGCCTGCGGGTTTTTTGCGCCCACACGCGCATTTTCATATCTCACACGGTCAATGCCTTGCGCGATGCCGCGCATTTTCTGCTGGCATTTAATGCGCACGGATGGCTAGATAACACCGTCAGAACGAACCCAGCACCGCAACCGACAAACAGCCAGACCACCCACCCTACCAACTACCGCGCGACACCCAACTGTGAAGCGCACGAACGGAAACAACAACATGAACATTGACCTAGCAGACATCGAAACGCTCGCCGAAGAATTGAACGAAGTAAGGACGGAGACGGACATCGAGACTACGCTGCAAAGCCTCCTCGAGACGCTGACCGAACAAGGAGTCGCCACCTTCCGCGACGCAGGAATCCTGACCCGCAACCGCGGACTGGTCCTGACGCTGGCGAACGGCGCCGAGTTCCAGCTGACCATCGTCCAGAGCTCGCGCGCGATGGACGAGGACGAGATCGACGACGGCGAATAAGCCACCACCACCCACAACAACCACCTACCGGAGACCCACAACCATGGACCTTTCAATCGAACTGATGAAGATGGAACACGCACGCCACCTAGCCGCGATGCAGATTTTCGGCGCGCTGGGAGCAGCCAGCAAGGGCGACACCCAGCAGGGGTGGTTGACGATGGCAAACCATAGCCAAGACGACGCCGAAAAGGTCGAAAAGAAGCTCATGGCTAGGCTGGAACAAGGGCACGCCTGAACCCCACAACCGCAGATACCTACCAACTACTACCATGGCCACCGTACGCACCGAACTGAAAGACCTGCCCAAGACGCACCGCATCTGGAAGCAGCTCGACCTGCTGGCGATCGCCGCAGGATGCGAGAGCACCGAGGAAGCGCTGCGCGAGGGAAAGCTCGAGCCGCACGCAACGATAGAGGATGCGATGACCGCCTTCTGCGAAGTCGCGAAGGACGGCATCTACGCGGAGTTCGGATACCCGATGACCGCAGCCGAAGAGAGCCGCCTTCTCGGATACGAGAAGTAACCGGCCCCTAGCAACCACCAACGGAACACCCGCCATGCCCAAGCCGATTTACAACCCTGCCGCCGAGCCCACGACCGGCAACACCACCGCAGCCGAGCTTTACCAGCAGCGCTACGAGAATATCCAGCGCCTGCAGAACGCCCTGAAGCGCGCCATGCGAGCCCACAAGAGGGAAGCCGACCGCACCCCCTACAACTGGGGGAACGCCGCCGACCTTCGATTCATCGAGACGCAGCTCGAAGAGGCGATCGCCTTTCTGAACCCGCAGCCGAACGACGACTGAGACCCACCAACATGACGACCTACGAAACCTACTACATTTCCTCCAACGGCCAGCCGGCCAACGGAGTGACCAAGCACGAACAGCTCGAGCCCGCCCTGAACGCGTGGCTCGCCGACAGCGGGAGCCTGATCCACGGGGCCGGCGGCAAAGCAGTGCTACGCGAACTCGACGACGAAGGACAGGAAACCGCCTGCGCCTACTGGGTGGAGCACTGCGAGGGAGCCTACCCCGGAGGCGACGGATGGTGGGAGGACGGCATGCGCCACATGGCCCGGATCGCAGCGGAGGACGGCAAGCTGACGCAGGAAAAGGTGGCCGACTACCTGATGAGCGCAGCCGCCGACCGCGCATACGAAATCCTGAACGCCCACAACCACCCATGATCACCCCCAAGCAATGCTGGCCCGACCACGACTGGATGCGCCGCACGGCGATCACCGAAACGCTCGAGCTGAAGGCGCGAGCGGAGCACCGCGCAAAGGATTTCCGGGACCGCCTGACCGCCAACCAGAGGACGCGCCTTTACATCCTGATCGAGCGCCTGAAGCTCCAATACAGCGCCTACCTATGCCCGCAGGACTTCGAGATCGCCTCGCCCGCGGAGCTGACCACGGAGGCGGAAGCGCTGGGAGTGCGCACCACATGAGCCCCAAGGATATCCAGTTTTCAGCGGTCACGCAGGCCGAGTGGAAAGAGGCCAGCGACGCCGAACTCGCCCAAGCGCTGGGACGCAACCGCCGCACAGTGGCCAAATTCCGAGCCAAGTACGCACCCGGCACGGAGCGCAAGCGCGGCCGACCGGAGCGCAAGGAGATGGTCGTGAAGCTCACGGTGCGAGTCAGCCCGACCACCCTGACGGAGCTCCAGCACCTGACGCAGGAGACCGGAGAGACGCAGGACGCAGCGGTCGCCTCGGCAATCCACCTGCGCTGGATGCGCTCAGTTGACCGGGCAGTCAAGAAACTGACCGAAAAAAAACGGCGGGCAAAAGGTTGACCCAGAACAGCCTGCGGAGCGGGGGAAATTGGTGCTTGACGCCCAGTTTCCCCTGTTGCTTTTACGATCGCGGGCGCGCGACGTTTGGAGCCCGAATACCGCCTGCGTCAGGAGCCCTCCGAGGAATCCCCGAGCGCCATGTAAGCATCGGGATCGGTGTCGGACACGACGTCGACAACCCCGTTCTTGGCATCGCGGTCAGCTTGGGCAAGCGCCAGACGGAGCGCCTCCCGTGCTTCCGGGCTGCGGAGCGCTTCCTGCAACGAAGGCGCCGGCTTCGAATCGCCGACATCGGCACCGTTGAGCCCTAAGAGTTTCGCCTTGGCCTCGAGGCACCGGATGATGACCGCAGCGCCGGCCGGCCCGTTCGGATGGTCCGGATTGCGAGCGACGGCGGACCAGCGCTCGATGAGCCCGTCATACTGCGCGGCCTGGAGCGCGACGTGCTCCTTTGCCTCGATCGCCAGCTCGGTGGCGGCGAGCACCTGCGCCACCTTCAGGAGATGGCGGACCTTGACGACCGAGATCCCGAGCTTTTCAGCGATGGCGTCGTTTGCCATGCCAGCGGCACGCATGCGCCAGATGGTGCGCTGGAGTTCAACGCGCCCTGGTTCGTCCTCTTGCGAGCGATGCGGCATCAGGCAGGATCGGGTGTGGTTTCGTCGTCGACCGGTTCAGCACCAGGACAGCACGGAGCATGCGAGGACCGAGGGAGACCGCAGTCCGGGCAGCACCGGGCGGAATGGCGGGCACGGCGACGCGCTGCCAGCAAATCCGGATCGGCGTCCTCGAGCAAGCGCGAGCGGAGATCCGAGTAGTAGTCCAGGATGGGAACGGCGGGCATGTCAGGCGGCTCCGGCGTTGGAAGGGTTGAGCCCCGCGGGCGGGACAGGGATGGGCCCTGGCTGATCGCAACGGCGGGCAGAGCACACGTTGCCATTGGGACCACCGGCTGGGACGCGAACGACCCAGCCACGGCGGGCATACCAACGCATCGCGGAGGCAAAGGACGCGCCCAGGATGCCGGATGGACGAAGGATCAGCTCGCCGGGACGGGCAGCGGAAACGAGAGCGTGCGCCTCCTCCGGCGTGATCTTGCGCCGTTCGACGGGCTGGCGCTTGGCGCGCACCACACCGGCCCGAGCCAGAGCATCGCGGGAGATGGGAGCAGCGGGAGTCGGATAGCGGCACCCCTGCTTTTCCATGAAGGCACGGACGGCGGGATTCATCGCGCGGCCTTATCGGGTTTGATTGGGAAGGTTCGGCTGGCAGCTCCCAAACTGGATGGAGGTGGAGGTTTCGAGAAGGCGCTCGATGATCGCCACGGCAGAAGCCGGATCGCGGAACTTTGGACCAAGCGTGTTGCGGTCTTCCTGGGTCGAAATGAGGATCGGGCGACGGTAGGCGTGGCGTTCGCGGATGACGGCAAACAGCGCATCTTCGGCGGCGGGAGTCAGGCGTCCCTTGCCGAGATCGTCGAGGATCAGGACATCGACGGAGGCCAGGTGCAGAGCCCAATCAGCTTCGGCGGAGGCACCCTCCGATGCATGCTTACGGGACCACATCGCGAACTGGTCCATCGGGATCAGGACAACGGAGATGTCGCGCTGGACGAGGATACGGCCCAAGGCGTACAGCACGCGGGTTTTCCCAGAACGTGAAGGACCGACCAGAATCAGCCCGTTAACCTTTTGATCCGACGGAGCGTAGGAGAGGACCGACGAAATGGACTCGGGTAAGGTTTGGGACAGGCGGGAGCGGTCAAGCGGGGAGCGGAAATCGTGGGGCGTGGACTCGTCCCAGCGATCGAGGAGGGACTTGACGATCGCACCCGAGGGGGAAACGGAGGTGCGGACCTTCGCGTTCTTGGCAAGGATGCGATCTATGCGGGCAAGCTCGCAGGGACGACATTCGTTGTTCGGGAAGTGCATCCAGCGACCGTCAAACTTCTTCGAATACCAAGGACCATCGGCAGATCCGTCGCACGCAATGCAGCGACCGGCAGATGGGTGTTCAGACAGGGGCGGAGGCTCGGCGGAATTGGTGATGACGGAAGAGCCAAGAAGGCTGTCGAAGGCAATGGGAGCGGAGACGGACATGGGCGAGGAACGGTTGGGTTGTGGTGGCGGTTAGAATCCGCCCTTGGTGCGATTGCGGTCGGCTTCCTTGAGCGCTTCATACGCGCCCGTGGAGGCCGGGAGTGGGCCGTGGGAGAGGCGAGCCCACCACTTGGCGATGGCGGAGGGCGTCATGGTCGCTTGAGGGAAGTGGGCGGACCAGAGAGCCGCACGCCGGGCGATCTCGGCGGGAGTCACATCCGGAGTTGCTCGCCGGATCTCGGCCAAGGCGACGCCGATGGTTCGGGCGGCTTTGCCCTGGACCTCGAGCGGATCGGAGCCATCGACGCTTGCGAGGGCGTCGAAGAGCGGATCGCGGGGACGTGGTGGGCGTTTCGGGGGAGGTGTCGGAGCAGGCTCCGCCATCGCCGAGGGAGGCGAGCCGAGCAAAAGCTCACCGTCGGCGCCCTCCGACTCCCCGGCAGGGGGGGCGGGAGAAGAGGATGAGCGAAGCGAATCCTTATCTATCTCTTCTCTTCTCTTCTCTGGTAACGCTTTTTGTAACGGTGGTGGCGTTACAGGCGTAACGCGGGGAGCGTTACATGCTTTCCGGTGGTCTGAGACCCTTCGATTCGTAAGAGCCCTAGCTTTAGCGGTTTGGCCATTGTGCCGATCGAAGTGGGGGACTTGAAGCGAGCCAGAGCGGACTTCAAGCCAGCCAACATCGCGGAGCGCAGCGGAGAAACCGGATTGGTAGGTGATACGATCGATTACGGATTCTGTAACGCTGAGAGCGTTACCGGAGATTGTTTGTGCGTCGCACCAGATCCAGAACCTGATGAGCTTCCCAACCACGGCATCGGGATCGATACCCAGAATCTGGGACATGCGAAACACCTCCGGTTTATCCGGAAGTGCGTGTTCTGTTTTGATCCAGTCGCCGGCCATGGTCAGTCCCTCCCCTTGCTACGCATCAGCACGACGCCGAACCCGGCGACGATCAGGCACGCCCAGAACATGTAGACATGGCCCGACTCAGCGCAGCCACCAGCTGCCAGCACCGACGGCACAAACAGGATGCCGCCAAGGGCTACGCGAGGAGAGGAAGGTCGGTCGTCCATGGATACAGTTCAGTCAGAAAATTGGCGCCCGCAGGTAGGGTTGACCCAGGCGGGCGGACTGCTGGGGTTTGGATTCAGTGGCCCGTGCCAGATGCGGCCACCCCGGAGTCAAGCGCCACACCCTACCTGCACACGCTCGACCGCGGCTATGAAGCCCCTGCGTACTCCTACCCAGGGGAAAAGGACGACGCGCGAGGTGATACTCCACACTTCCCCAAGGGAACCAGGGCAGTGGCAACGCGCGTCGAAAGTGTGAGAGGAAAAGGATCATGGGTATCAGACCATGCAGCGAGAAACTACGAACGGAGGAGACGAGCCTGCTCGCGCACCCAGTGGACCAGGCCGTCGACCTCGCCCACCACAACCGCTCCGACCTGCTGCGAAGTCAACGTTGGTTTTTCGACAGCGGCGAGCGCATCGGCGTACGCGGCGAGCTTCTCCGCATCGGATGCCGCGGCCAGACGCGCGCGCTCGGCCAGAGCGTCAGCCTCGGCCTTTTGGCGAGCCTCCCGCTCGGCCGTTTCCTTGTCGTAGGCCACCCGCGCAGCCTTGAGCTTCTGGAATTCGACTTCGACCTCCTCCTCGGACAGCTCGCTCAACTGAGCCATGGACAACGGGACGACCATGCCCGTACCGGACAGCATCAAGAACCGGGAGTGCCCCAGATCGCGCTTGCGCTTGGCCTCGGCCTCTTCGTCAGCCAGCCGCTTCTGATCGGCCTGGTAGGCCTCGAACTCGCGCTTGGCAGTAGCGAGCACATCAGCCCACTCGGCATCGGAGAGCTCGGCCAGAGCAGCGACGGAAATCACCTGATTTGCCTTAATTCGAAGCACCAGCAGCTCGTCACGGCGCGCGGTCCCCAGCTCCATCTTGCGCCGGAGTTCAGCCGCCGCATCTTCCTCGGCCTTCTTCTTGGCGTCGGCGGCTTCGCGATGCTCCCGAGCCTCGGCGAGCTGCCACGCATAATCCTCATCAGAGAGACGCAGCACGTCCTCGACAGCAGGCACCGAGTAAGTGGGACCACCGACCTCCCACAGCTCCTTGACGCGATCCATCGCGCGCTGGAGCTTTTCCTCCTTCTCCTTCCGGGCTGCGCGCAGATGCTCAAGCAGCAACGCGAACGCCGTGTCATCCATCGCGCCGAGATCCACCTCGACCCGAGAGCCAGGCTCCATCAGCGGCAGCACCTCCTGCATGCGGACCTTTTCCAAGTCGGCCCGACGCTTGGCCTCGATCGCCTCGGCCTCACGCTTGCGCTGCGCTTCCAGTGCCTCCTCGGCTTCACGCTTGCGCTGATCGGCAGCAGCCTGGAGCCCCGCGAGGAGTTCGCCGAACGCGCCGTCGTTCATCACGCCCAGGTTGTAGGCGTCGAGCGAGAACTTGTCGACGACCAGCGGCTCGAGCTGCGCACGACGCGAAGCGGTCAATTCCTTGACGCGCTTCTCCTCGGCGATCTTGGCGAAGTCCTCCGCCTTCTGCAGCTGCTCCTCCACAGGCTCGATGCGACTGGCAAGCTCGTTGAACAAGGAGTCGACCGCACGCCCGTAAGCGAGCGTTTCCGCCTTCAACCCGTCCTTAAGCTTGTTCGCAGCGACACGCGTCTGCTTGAGCCCCAGCCGGATCTCGCGAGCGAGTGCCATCTCGCGCAGCTGAGTGGCGTCGGTGACGTTGACCGTCTTTGCTCGGTCGAGCCAGGTCCGAGCCGTCGCGGCGAACCCGCCGAACGACTTAAGCAGCTCCACGCGAGAGGCCTCGGCGATGGGGAATTTTTGGATCGCGACCACCAAGCCGGGATCGTGCGCGGGCACTACCTCGACCGGAGTCGCAGGAACAACATCGGCCACCGCAGGAGCGGCAGCGTCGACGGAGCTAACAGCGGATGTATCAGTTTCCATGGTGGGAATGGGAATCAAAACGGCAGCAGAGGAATCAGACTTCGAACACGGTGGTGATGCCGGCCAAGCCCTCGCCGGCCTGCTTCAGGAGATGATCGAACAGCGCGTCCATCGCGCGATCGAGGGACACGAAGTGGAGGATGAACGACAGCTTGCCATCGTCGGAGAGACGGTAGCGCAGCGCAGCGGTGATCTCGACGGCGCCGCCAAATCCGGCCCACGGTTCGATGCGGAACACAAACGCCTTCGGGATCTCGAGCGCCCCGTTCTTGCTGTTGCCAGCAGTCGTCTGCACGAACTCGAGCTGAGTGTCGCCGTTGTCCAGACGCGTGCCGGAACGGAACGAGCTGGAGCGCGTAGCCTGGAACGTGCGAGCCAGCTCCGAGGCATCCGCCGCCGACGGGTTGACGAGCACGGAGCCGAAGTCCTCGATCAGCTCGGCGAGCGTCACCTGCGTGAGCGGCTTGTCATGGACGGAAATCCACGCCTTCCACTCCGGCGTCCAGCGCGGCTCGAACGTGATCGAGTTCTCGCAGAGCCCGTAGTTGACCTCACCGGCCTTGACCAAACCAGCCAAGCTCGAGGGATGGTAGTCCAGGACGGCAACCAGCTTGTGACCGCTGCGATTGGTCAGCACGCGGAGGCTGTCGGTATCCAGTGAATAGAGCTTCACCAGCGCGACGAACGCAGCGATGTCGGGCGTCTTGAGCTGCACCTTGCGGCGCGGCGCGCGGCACTCGGCCGGCACAGGCACGACCTGCATGCCTTCAGGCACCACCATGAACTGGGTGGCACCGTGAACAGGCTCGGAGAGCGGCGGATTAGACGCACCGAGAGCAAGCTCGGCCGCGTATTGAAGGGCGGACTTAAGGGATTCTTCAGACATGGCGGGAAACGTAGTTGAGAGTTGAATACAAGAGGGATCAGCCCTGCGTGCCGGTTCCGACCCGGATCACAGGAGCCGACGGAGAGACGGGACGCGCCTGCTCCTTGTCGGCCTGATCGTTGATGATGGTGAAGCCGAGCTGGCCGGAGGGATCCTCCTTCGTGAGCGTGCCGTCCTTGTCCACGAACCAAGACGAGCGCAGCGGGCGGAACACCTCGCGCGGCTCCTTCACCTTCTCGGTCGCTTCGAACACGACCTCACAGGGATTGTTTTTCTCGTCGAGCACGATCGAGACTTTCAGATCGATACTCAGCGAACCAGACGCGCGCCGGGTCTTGCAGAGTTCAATCAGCGCCTCGAGCTTCGACGACATGCGACCGACGACGGCGCCGCCGCCCATGTCGGTGAGCACGCTGACCAGCAGCGCGCTGTGGGGAGGACGAGCGTCCTCTTTCTTCGGAGTTTTCATCAGGATCAGTTTTGACTGTTATCGTTGGTGGGTTTCTGGCCCGACGGAGCGTCAGGCGGAGATTGGGTTGCCGGAGGCTGCGCAGCCTCGAGGAGCCGCTCATACTGCCGCGCCTCGTTGAAAACCTGCTTACGCTGCTCGTCGGAGAGATCGCCCTGCACGAAGGTCGTGATGAGCCCGAGCCCACCGATGACCTGCATGATCGAGCGAGGATCTACGTCGGCCTGCTTGGCGAGCGCTTCCACGCGGCGCTTCAGGCGGCGCGCAGCAAGGTTGTGATTGCGGGAGTGCCGACGGTTCGACGGCGAAGGATTGGGCGGAGGGTTCATACAAGGAATTTGGGTGGCATGGGAAAGCCGCCATCGCCGACATAGCGCCAGAGATGGAGCACACCGGGATGGAGATTGATGTGGTCTGCAGCGGGCGGGTGGAACTCGACCACGCACGCCTCTGGGAGCCAAAACAGGTTCTTCACGAACGACATCTCAAGGTAGCTCGGAACCTGGGTCCGCCAGCCGACCTGCGTCGGATCGACAGAGACAGAGACGTGCTCCCAGAGCGTGCCGTCCCCTGCATCGGCAATGCAGAACAAGCAGCGACCCACCCCAGCGCGCATCGGGATGAAGAACGCGCCGAAGCGATCGCCAGGATTCGAGAGGTAGCGCCCGCGCTGGATGCGGAACTGCTCCGGGATCTGGAAAAGGGATTTAGTCATGTGCAGCAGGCCCGGATGAAATCCGCAGCAAGCGTCGGGCTGATAGCGTTGCCGTAGCCTTTGAGGCGCATGCGGCGCGCTTCGCCGGAGTTTTCAGGATCAAACGGTTGGCTCGGATCGCTGCGACGCACCACGCGGTCGGGAACGACATCAACCAACGGGACAATGCCGGGTTTAATGCGCCGCCACTTGCCGTCCGCGCAGGGAATCCAGATGGCACCGGCCCACGCACCATCGCTCCGATCAGCATCTCGTCCTTGCGGTCCCCGCTGCGGGAGGAGTTGCCCGCTTCCGCCCAGGTCGCCTGTGGAGTCGGCCACCCCGCAATCGCAGCCTGGTCCGGCAAGCAATCGTCCTTCGGTTTCTTCGGGTTGCTGAAGTTCTGGCTGACGCCCTTCACGTCCCTTGCTTGAGGCGTCACCCAGCCCGCCACGTCGATCAGGCTCTTCCCCGTGTGCGCACCGCGCGCCTTCTTCGCTTCGTCCGATTCCGGCGAGCCCCGAGTCGCATCGCACACCCCCGGAGTCGGCCAGCCCGCCACATTCGCGATGACTTCCAGGTAAACCTGCTTGCCCGATTCCGTCCGACGCAGAGCCGCGTCGAGCGTCGAGCAACGCCACTTCTCGTCCCCCGCTCCCGGAGTCGGCCACCCAGTAAAGTCGCTGACGGATGTGCGGCGCGCCACAGCCCGCAGCGCACAAATCGGCCCCCCCGACGGCATATCCCATGCCTTCCAGGTCAGCACGTACTCCGGCGAGCCATTCACGTCCAGCAGCGCTCGCAACCTGTTCTCCAAAGACGACTGGAGGGCGGCACTCCTTGATGAGATCGGCGAACACGGG
>JACCDR012333814.1_pt1 | contig 65055 bp, 87 predicted proteins | sample 7446431 | NCBI WGS metagenome assembly JACCDR01 (sample SAMN15323443, study PRJNA562643) | freshwater metagenome | isolation source: river surface water | place: USA:Blue River Watershed | collected 2017-08-17 | reverse complement strand
GGACGAGCACACCGCCCATCTGCCGCCGGACACCGCCCCCGACGGGTGGTAGGGGTCACACCGGGCGAGTTGTCTCCGGGGAATCCTCTGTGGTATACTATACGTAGACGCAATGAGGGGCGCTGGAAGGCGCCCCCGGGACGCTCTACCGAAGACCTTAGCCTACCCAGGGGGACCCGCCCGGCATGACCGCCACACTCTCACAGATCATCGCGGCCGAGACGGGGGTCCGTTCCCGCACCCATGCGAAGGTCTCCCAGCTGCACCACGACGTGCAGCGTACCAACCTCACCAACGGCCTGGTGCGTACGTACCAGCCCAAGGACGAGGACGGCCAGACCTTCCCGCCGGAGAATTCCCGGGTCCAGGTCCGCGCCGAGGACGCGCTCGTCCAGGCGGCCACTGCCCTGAGCGACCTGTTCGACGTCACCCTCACCCGCGACGCTGGCAACCAGGTCGCCAAGGCCGACATCGAGGTCCGGGGCAGCCTGCTCGCCAAGGGCGTGCCGGTGACCACCCTGCTGTTCCTGGAGAAGCAGCTCGCCGACCTGTACACCTTCGTCCGCAAGCTGCCGACCCTGGACGGCGCCGAGGCGTGGCGCCTCGACCCGAACGACAACCTCTTCAAGTCGGACGTGGTCGTCACCCACAAGACCCGCAAGGTCCCCCGCAATCACGTCAAGGCCGAGGCCACCGACCGCCACCCGGCGCAGGTCGAGGTGTACTACGAGGACGTGGTGATCGGCTTCTGGCACACCATCAAGGTGTCCGGCGCCGTCCCGGCGGTCCGCGCCAACCAGCTCGCCGAGCGGGTGGCCGAGCTGCAGCAGGCCGTCAAGTTCGCCCGCGAGCGGGCCAACGCCACCGAGGTTCCCCAGCTCAAGATCGGGGAGACGCTCCTCGGCTGGGTCCTCAACGGCTGACTCCCAGACTCCCGCGTCCGACCGGTTTCCCCATGGCCGGTCGGCCGGGACCCCTTCCCTCCGGCAACCTCGCGGCCTCGGAGGGGATCGAAGGCTCAGGTCTTCGGCTGAGAACCGAGCCCGTCGCGCACGGGTTCGGCGCTCGGCCCCTGGTCTGAGCAACCAGGTGGGCTCTCCTCGGAGGGTCTGAAGTTGATATCTGAAGATCGTCAACTTGAAACCGATCCAGTGCAGGTGCAAGACCTGCCCCCGGCACCACGCGCCGGGGTAGCCCAAAGCAGAGGCAGTCGGTGGTCAGCATCAAGTTCTCGCTCCAGAATCAACACAACCCGCCAGTCCCCGGATCGACCGGATGTCGGCCCAGGTGATCAGTTGTCGGTTCGAGTCCGACCCCAGGCTCAGCCTCCCTCCCGTCCTAACGCGAGGTCGCGGGAGGGAGGCGCCCCCACAGGGCACCCACCCCGCCTGGGTACGTTCAATGGCAGAACGGGATCACATGAATCTGACCGGCGTCCTTAAAAGCCGCCGGGGTGCTCATCGCAAGCGGCGATTGCGACTGTCGAAAGTTGCAAACATACTATAGTTCGGCGGCGAATGGACACGTCGCCGCCGAACCCCACGGCTCCAGGCTCAAGTCTGGTGTGAGCGCCCGGCTGATAACCGGGAGGTTCGGGGTTCAAATCCCTGGGAGCCGACAGAGGAAAGGCCCGGCGCGATACGTTGCAGGCAACGGAGAGGCGCGTCCCGTCCGACCTCAGGGGTGGCGGCCAGTACCTGCACACGACCGCCGCCCCGCCCGCTGGCCTTCGACCGGCTGATGCCCCGGCCGCTGGCCAGCTCCCTGCGGGCACCCGGCGGTTTGTCGGTCCTGCCGGTGCCCGCCGGTGCGGTATTTGCCGAACCGCACCCCGGCCCGACGCCACGACGTGCAGCGGCGTCGGGCCACTTCCGTAGGAGGAGTCCTGATGCGCATTCGCAGCCGGGTCCGCAGACCCGACTACTATTCCCAGATCCCCTGTTTCTGCGGCCATGCGCCCTCGGCCCACGGGATCTCCGAGGACGGCGCACTCAAGATCGCCGACACCGCCTGCCTGGTCTGTGCCCGCACCGAGGATTGCGACAGCTATCTGCCGGTCCGCCCCAACTACCCGCCCTCGCGGCTGTGGACCTGGGACGAGGCGGAGCTGACCTGGCGGCGCCCGGTGGCCCTGGGGGCCGACGAGTTCTGCAACCCGACCCTGATCATCAAGACCGGCCGCGGCGCCCTGCTGATCAACCTGCGGCCCCGGATGCGCCACGCGCCCTGCGCCGAGTGCAGCGACGCTCTGCCCAAGCAGTTGGCCGGGTAACTCCCGTGCGATTTAATTGTCTCACAGGCTGAGCCGATCGGGAGGGGCCCCATGTCCGTCGACGTGATCGTGCAGTCCGGTGGTACCACCGGCCCTCCGGGGCCCGGGTGGATCAGCGGCTCCGGTGTCCCGGTGGACAACGTTACCGGATACGACGGGTACTTCTACATCGACACCGCCACACCCGGACTGTACTACGGCCCCCGCACCTCCGGTGTCTGGGGGCCCGCCCATTCGTTCGCCGGTGGGGTACAGTCCGGCACCACCTCCCGGCTGACCGCCGCCGCCCAGGCTCCTGCCTCGCCCTCCGTCGGCGACGTCTGGATCGACATCAGCTAGGAGCATCGGTCGTGGTCAAGGTCTGGAACGGCACCGCCTGGGTTCTGGGCGTGGTCAAGGTCTGGAACGGCACCGCCTGGGTGGCCGGTGTCGTCAAGGTATGGAACGGTACCACCTGGCTATGAACCCCGAGGAGAAGCAATGTCGGTAGAGACCCTGGCCGTGGACGCCCTGAGCGCCAGCCTCAACATGCCCGACGACGGGACGTTCGTCTCGCTGCTGAGCGACGACTACGTCACCATCGTCAGCACCGGCGACCCCATCCGCATCGAGGCGTATCTGTACGGACTCAACGTCGACCAGATCGAGATGCAGCTGCAGGTCGACGGCACCGAGACCCTGATAGACACCTATGGGTCCACGGTCGGCAGCACCATAGTGGCCTACGTCACTCTCAGTGCGGGCAGCCACGACATCGCGTTCCTGGGCACCTCGTACAGCCTGGGCCAGCAGGCCCGGTCGCGCGGCATGTCCGTTCTGAACCTCACCTGATCGGAGGCCGCCGGTGGCCGACCTGTCCCCACTTCTCGTCGCCAAGTTGGCCAGGCTGGAGAAACTGCGCCAGCTCCGCGCCCAGCTGGACGAACAGCAGCGGGGGGCGGCCATCGGCGGAGCCCTCCCGGCCAGCCGCTTCTACAACGATCCGACCGGTTTCGCCGCCGAATGCATCGACTTCGGCGACGGTGAGGACGACGGTCTGACCGCCTATCAGGTGGACATCCTGGCCCATCTGCCCAAGGAGAAGCGCGTGGCCGTCCGCGGCCCGCACGGCCTGGGCAAGTCCACCCTGTCGGCCATCGCCATCCTCTGGTTCGCCCTGACCCGCGACAGCGCCGGGGTGGACTGGAAGGTGGCCAGCACCGCGGGCGCCTGGCGGCAGCTCGAACGCTACCTGTGGCCCGAGATCCACAAGTGGGCCAAGCGCATCCGCTGGGACCGGCTGGACCGCGGCCCGTTCGACGAGCGCACCGAGCTGCTCGACCTGAATCTCAAGCTCAACCACGGCGCCGGGTTCGCGGTGGCCTCCAACAAGGCCGAGCTGATCGAGGGTGTCCACGCCGATAGCGTCCTCTACGTGTTCGACGAGTCCAAGGCCATCCCGGCCGGAACCTTCGAGGCCGCCGAAGGCGCGTTCTCCGGTGCTGCCGCGGGCGACGGCCTGCCCGAGGCGTTCGCGCTGGCCTGCTCAACTCCCGGAGAGCCGAACGGTACCTTCTACGGCATTCACGCCCGGCACCCCGGGTTCGAGGACTGGTGGGCCCGGCACGTCACGCTGGACGAGGCCAAGGCCGCCCGCCGGATCTCCGACGAGTGGGCCGAGCAGCGCCGCCGACAGTGGGGTGCCGATTCTGCCGCCTACAACAACCGCGTACTGGGCGAGTTCTACTCCTCCGACGACGACGGCGTGATCCCGCTGGCCTGGATCGAGGCCGCCCAGGAGCGCTGGCGCCAGTGGGACGAGAACGGTCGACCGGTCGACCCCGACTGCGAGATGACCTGCGGCGTGGACGTCGCTCGGTCCGGCACCGACAAGACCGTGATGGCCCTGCGGTTCGGCAAGGTGATCACCAGCCTGCGGCACACCAGCCGCGAGGACACCATGAAGACCGCCGGGCGCACCAAGGGCATCCTGGAGGCCAACCCCGGCATGACCGCCGTTGTCGACGTGATCGGCATCGGCGCCGGTGTGGTCGACCGGCTGCGCGAGGAGGGCATGGCCGCCGACGGGTTCAACGCCTCGGCCGCCTCGTCCAAGAAGGACGCCACCGGTGAACTCGGCTTCGTCAACGCCCGCGCGGCGGCCTGGTGGAACCTGCGCGACCTGCTCGACCCCTCCCGCGGGGCGGATATCTGTCTGCCGCCGGAGGACCGGCTGACCGGCGACCTGACCGCTCCGCACTGGAAGGTCATGAGCGGCGGCCGAATCCAGATCGAGTCCAAGGACGACATCCGCAAGCGGATCGGCCGATCCACCGACGACGCCGACGCCGTGGTGATGGCCCTGTGGACAGTCTACGGCTCGTTCACCGACGCCTATGGCGTCGTCCGCTGCTCCAATTGCCCAAACACCTTCCTGCGCCACCTCCACCCGGAGCGCTGCCCGAGGTGCCGGACCCCCTACACCGACAAGGACCCCAGGTGAGCGAGATCACCCAGACCATTCTGACCGGCGACCCCGAGGGCAGGCAGGGCAACTGCCTGCAGGCGGCGGTGGCCAGTCTGTTCGATCTGGAGCTGGACGACGTCCCCCACTTCGTGGCCGAGCCCGAGTCGGCCCGGTGGCTGGACCGGATGTGTACCTGGGCGGTGTCCCGCCGAATGTTCGTCCGCTACCGGCCCACCCCCGAGGGAGTGGCCCGGGGCATCGCCGTGGGCCCCACCGAGCGCGGCACCCACCACGCCAACGTGGTCCGGGACGGTCGGCTGGTATGGGACCCTCACCCCAGCCGAGCCGGTCTGACCGGGGTCAAGGCAGTCTACGAGTTCATCCAGGAGGACTGACCCATGGGCCGTCTGCCCAACGACATCGACGTCACCACCGCCCAGGGTTCGCAGTGGTCCTACACCTACGGCCTGCAGAACTCCGACGGCACTCCGATGAACATCGTCGGCAAGACCTTCGAGTTCGTCGTCCGCCGGTCGATCACCGATACCGGGTCGCCGTTGGTCCGGGTAGACCAGACCCCCACCGCCTCCGGCCAGCTCATCGTGGATACTCAGGTCAGTTCGGTACAGGTGGTGATCACGGCCACGACCACGGCGGCGATGCGCCACGGAGGCGGCGTCTACTCGCTGTGGATGAACCCGGGCCAGTCGGACGCGGTCGCCCTGGCCGTCGGCACCTTCTACACCATGCAGGTGGCCGCACCGTGATGGCCGACAAGGAGGGGTGGACCAACGTCGAGGTCCGGGGATCGGTATTTATCGATAGCCCCTCCCATGTGATAGTATTGGACGAAAATGCCATCGAGGCAATCGTCAATCAGCGCACGTTGATGAAGGGTGGCAAATGACGGCCGCACCGGGCCATCTGGTCTACCTGTGGACCTCCGACCGGACCGCCCTGCGGCAGGCGTTCGGGCCGTACGACTCCGCCGAAGAGGCCGCCCGGGTCCGGTCCCGGCTGGAGCAGTGGCCCGCCCTGACCGGCTACTGGGCCACCGACGTGATCCACCCGACCAGCGGCTCCCCCGGCGAGGACCTTCGCAACGGCTGGACCCGGGAGATGGCCGCCGAGGTCCGCGCCCGGTTCGCCGCCAACGAAGCGTGCCAGCACTGCAAGGGTCTGCACGCCCGGGCCTGCCCTCGGGTCAAGACCATGTCGTTCCATCCTAACGGCGGCCTGGCCTCGGTGGAGTTCTGGCCGGACGGCCAGTGGTCCGACGCTCAGGTGATCTGGCCCGAAGACGTTCCCGACTTTGACAAGGAGAAGTGAATTGAGCGCGGAAGATAGCGACACCCCGGGCAGCCCCGCGGCCCCCGAACCCACCACCGTGGAACTGATCATGTTCGCGGCAAACACGCTGGGCAGGCTGCCCGCGCTGACCGCCTGCGAGCGGGCTGCCGTGGTGGCCCGGGAGCTGCAGCCCGCGGTCGGGCTGTTGCTGAGGGCCTCGGTCGGCGATGCCCGGCGGGAGAACGTGCCCTGGATGAAGCTGGGCGCGGCCACTGGCATCGACTACCCGGTGCTGTGCCGACAGTTCCAGTCCGGCAAGCCGATGCTCGGCCCACTGAGCAGGCCGTCCCACCAGAAGCGGCGGCCCGACCATGTCTAAGGCGGCTCCGCACGATCTGGTCGACCGACCTGTGTACGGGGCGCCTCGTACCCTTCCAGTTGTGTTGCTGTGCCACGCAACGGTTGAATGGTGTGGTCACCTGCAGATCGCCAACACTCCGGCCGAGTACGACAGGGCCGTGGAGATGCGGCGGGTCCACGAGGCTTTCTGCGAGAACATGCCTGAGGCCGTCAGGCGTAACCCGATCTTCAAGGGCTAGAGGAGGCCGTGTGGCAGTGAATCCGGGTTCGGTCTTCCGGGCCCTCCCGCCCTCACCGCAGAACGGCGGCGGGGGGCCCGTCGGGTCCGGCGGATTCGGCAGCATGTCCTCGGCCAGCGGTGCCCCGTCGGGCGCGGTCAGCCCGCTGGTGGCCAGCTACGAGCAGTGGACCGCCGGTCGCCCCTACGGCCAGGGGCTGCCCCGGCCCCCGGCAGACTTCCTGTCCGGCGCGTTCAGTCCGCTCAACCCGATCACGCCGGTCGGCATCGACGCCCCCGACCCCGAGTCGGGTCGGCCCGAGCCCCGGCGCTTCCCGTACCCGGTCGCCTGGAACATGCCGGTCGGCGACCCCGGCACCGAGAACCTGCGGATGGCCCCGTTCCAGGCGCTGCGCACCATCAGTGACACCTACAGCGTCGCCCGGTCCTGCATCGAGCTGCGCAAGAACGAGATCATCGGCCTGGGTTGGGACATCGTGCCGACCCGGGACGCCCAGAAGTCGATGCGTGGCATGGAGGGCGCCCACCGGGAGTTCTCCCGACGTCGTGCCGAGGCCGTCAAGTTTTTCAAGCGGCCCGACCCGGAGAAGTACCACACGTTCAGCGCCTGGCTGTCGGCCGTGCTGGAGGACATCTTCGTCATCGACGCGCTGTCGATCTACCTGCAGCCGTCCCGGTCCCGGGGCAAGGGCCTGCTCGGCTCCGACCTGGCCGCGCTGTGCCTGATCGACGGCAGCAGTGTCCGGCCGCTGCTGGACATCCGCGGTGGCACCCCCCAGCCCCCGGCCCCCGCCTATCAGATCTACGACTACGGTGTGCCCCGGGTCGACCTGATGACGGCGCTGACCGGTGACGACGTGGCCGAGATGGGCGACGCGCTGGCCGCCGAGTATCGCGGCGACCAGATGCTCTACCTGCCGTACACCGCCCGCGACTGGACTCCCTACGGGTTCACTCCGCTGGAGCAGGCCCTGGTCCCGGTGATCTCCGGCATTCAGCGCCAGCAGTACCAGCTGAACTACTACGCCGAGGGCTCCGTGCCCGGCATGTTCATCTCGGCCGGTAACCCCGACCTGACGCCGAACCAGCTGCGCGAGCTGCAGGACGCCCTGAACGCGATGGCCGGGGACCCCGCCTGGAAGCACAAGATCATCGTGCTGCCGGGCAACTCCAAGATCGACCCGATCCGGCCGACCCCGCTGGCCGACGCGTTCGACGAGATCGTGATGACCCAGGTCTGCATGGCCTACAGTGTCATGCCGATGGAGCTGGGCATCGTGCCCAAGGTGTCCACCACCGTGTCGCCGGGCGCGGCTAACCAGATGTCCAAGGCCAGCTCCGACATCAACCAGCGCAAGGCCCTCAAGCCGCTGCTTAAGTGGCTAAAGGCCAGCGTGTTCGACTTCGTGCTGCACGAGGTGTGCGGCATGTACGACATGGAGTGGATGTGGGAGGGTCTCGAAGACGGCGTCGACGAGGCCGCCGAGGTCGAGATGCTGATCAAGGAGGTGTCCTACGGCCTCAAGTCGATCGACGAGGCGCGCATCCAGCGCGGAGAGCAGCCCTGGGGTCTGCCGCTGACCTCCGATCCGGTGTTCATGACTACTCGCGGCATCACCCCGATCGGGTCCATCGACCCCCAGACCGGCATCGCCAACTCGGGCCAGTTCACTCCCGAGGTCGGATCGATCGTGCCCACCGTGGCGGCCACCAACCTGCAGGCCCAGCGCCTGCGCGAGCGCAGCCAGGGCCAGTCCGGTCCTACCCAGCCCCAGCCCGGCTCCGTGGGGGTGCACCAGCAGGCTCCGGGGGTACCGTCCCGGCCCGAGCAGCGCGGAGAGCCCCCCCGGCCCCAGGTGCCTGCCGCCGGGCCCTCCGTACCCCCGCAGCAGGCCGCGCCCACCATCGGCCAGCGCGGCGCCCCCGGCCACACCGCACCGCACCCTCAGGATGACTCCAGCAAGCCTCGGCCCCAGGTGAAGTCGGCAGCGCTGCGCGAGCTGGATCTGATCCGGCGCAAGCTGACCAAGGGCGGCAGTCTGCTGGACTGGGACTTCCGCCACATCGACGCCCGAACCGCCGTCCAGATCCACGCCGACCTGGTGGCGGGTCACCCGGTCGACTACGCCATCGGCCAGGCCCGCTCCGCCATCAAGTTCGGCGGGATGTACGACGAGGAGCCGGACGAGACCCACGAGGTGTACGCCTACCTGGCCCGGCACTACCCCGGAGCCCTGATCGACTGGGTCAAGGACGCCCACTGGGAGGGTCCCGAGGCGGTCAGTCTGGCCGACGTCCAGTCCGGCGCCCGTCCGGGCGGCCGGTACGACATGGACAAGGTGCGGGCCATGGCGGGTGCCATCCAGTCCGGCAATGTGCCGCCTCATCCGGTAGTGCTGGTCAAGGTGCCCGGCATGGACGAGCTGCAGATCGCCGACGGCTGGCACCGATGCGACGCCTTCCGGCTGGCCAACCGCAAGACCATCAGTGCCTGGGTCGGTACGGTTCGCCAGAAGGACGGCCCCTGGGGCCGGGCGATGAACTCGCACAGCAACGATTACCAGCCCGGCGCCAAGTAACCGGACGGCGGCGACAGCCGAGGCCGGGTCCTTTAAAGGACCCGGCCTTGACTTGTGAGCCATTGGACTAGTATCCTTATCCCCAGAGGCGAACTGCATCCCATTTGCGCCGTGCGCTGGGAACAATACCGCCGGTCGGCCGTGTCGACGCCCTGCCAATCGGAACCCAGACACCTGGAGTCGTTGTATGGCCGCCACCCTCCGACCCGACGGGAATGTGGACAGCACGTTCGTCAGCTTCCCGATCGTCAAGTTCGAGCAGACCAGTGACGGCGACATCGTCGTCTACGGCAAGGCCACCGACGGCAGCGTCGATTCCGACGAGCAGATCGTCGACCCCGCCTGGTCCGGTCCGGCCCTCAAGCAGTGGTTGGAGACCGGCGGCAACGTCCGCGTCCAGCACAACCCCAGCCTCTACCCTGCTGGGAAGGGCCTCACCGTCGAGGAGACTCCGGACGGCCACTGGGTCAAGTCGCTGGTGGTGGAGCCCACCGCCAAGGCGCTGGTCAAGGCCGGTGTCCTGCAGGCGTACTCGGTCGGCATCGCCCGGCCGCAGGTCGAGCGCGACATCACAGGCAAGGCCCGCGGCGGCATCATCCGCGGCGGCGAACTGTTCGAGCTGAGCCTGGTCGACCGTCCGGCCAACAAGAACTGCTCGATCACCCTCTCCAAGAGCGAGTCCGAGCTGGTCAAGTCCGAGGACGGCGCCGACACCACGGTCTGGACCGAGGGCGACCTGGAGGGCGCACTGGCCGCGGCCGAGGTGGCCACCAAGTCCGAGTCGGTCGACCTCGCCGCCGAGTACACCCGGGAGCGCGCCGAGTGGCTGGCCTCCGAGCCCTCCCCGGGCGAGGCCACCCAGGGCCCCGAGTACATGGCCAAGCGCGCCGAGTGGCAGCGCTGGCTGGCCAAGGGCGAATCCGAGGGCCTCGCCGAGGGCGGCCACTCCCTGTGGCTGACCAAGCGCCAGCAGGCCGACGACAGCGCCGCCAAGTCGGACAAGCCCGCGTACGTGATCGGCGCCGACCTCGGTCACGGCCACACCGCCGAGATCCCGATCCACCACAAGGACGACGACGGCGAGGACCAGGACTCCGAGCCGCAGGTCCCTCCGGCTGCCGCCCACCACGAAGCGCCCGCGGCCCAGCCCCAGATGCCCTCCGGCGGTGTGGCCGGGGACTCCTACCTGGGCGACGCGTCCAGCGCCGAGTACGTCAGCGACAAGGCGCGCACCTGCCCGAACTGCGCCCACGACGGCGTCCGGCACGACGACGCGTTCTGCGCCAAGTGCGGGTTCGGGATGGGCACGATGAAGGAGAGCGAGGGCGCCCCGGTGGCCCAGCCGCCCGCCGAGCAGCCCGTCGACCACCAGCAGGCGCCGCCTCCGCCGTCGCACCACGAGCAGCCCAAGGCCGAGGCGCCGTATTCGGTCAAGCGGATGCACGACGCGCTGTGCGCCGCCTACCACGCCGACGAGGTCCAGGCGGCCTACCCGTCGCTCAAGTCCTTCCAGGACGCCATCGACACGGCCCAGATCCACGAGGCGGTCGTCAAGAGCCTGGCTCACCAGCTCAAGAGCGCGGACCCGGCGCTGGCCGCCGACGCCCGCGCCGAGGTGCACAAGTCGTTCACCGACATGTACCCCAAGGAGAAGCTGAGCCCGAGCGACCCGCCCAAGCCCGGCAGCTTCCAGCGGACCTACCTCAGCTCGGGCCACGCCAAGGAGAGCGCCTCCGGCGGCAACATCAAGATGCCGCCCGGCGGTCGCCAGATCTCGGCCGACGACTACGACCGCGGCCCGCTGACCACCGGCCAGGAGGACCAGAGCCCGGCCAACAAGGGCGACGGCAACAACCCGCTGTCGACCACGGCCACCGGCTCCGGCCGCGACCTGTACGCCGCCGCCGGTCGGGAGTACACCGCCAACGCCATCAAGGCGGTGCACGACCACATCGCCCGGGGTACCACCGAGCTGTGCCCGATGGCGCCGTCCCCGGCGATCATGCCGCCGGACAATCGGGCCGACGCCATGCCCAAGCCGGTCAAGCCGCTGGACACCGAGTCCGGCGCCGCTCCGGCCACCAAGTCTTCCGCCGACACCTCCGTCACCATGGCGGATGTCGAGCGGATGGTCGAAGCCGCGGTCAAGGCCGCGACCAAGACCACCAAGAAGAAGTACAAGGACCAGATCTCGGCCCTCAAGGCCGAACTGGACGAACTGGGACGCCAGCCCGACCCGACCCAGGCCCCGGTGCGGGGTGTGGTCAGGAAGGCGGCCGGATCTGACGTCGTTCCCGTGGATCGGCGCAATCTGGCCATCGAGGCCCAGGACCGCGCCCGCGCTGCCGAGAAGGCCGCGTACGTCGACTACCTGCAGAACCTCGCCAAGTCCGGTGACCCGGACCTGCGAGAGAAGGCGTACAAGGCCCTCGCCACCGAGGGTTACGCGGACCCCTTCGCATCCTGACCGGTCGGGTCCCTCCGGGGGCCCGGCCCCGTCACTCGCAACTTTGAGCGCCTAAGGAGGCGTATGAACACCGGAGTCATGGACGAGGTCCGCAAGGCAGCCTCGCCCGCGTTCCTGGCCGATGAGACCTCGGCCGGGCAGTTCCAGGCCCCGAACCAGATGCTCGCTGGCACCATGGCCACTCTGGTCAAGGGCGCCGGTTACGCGAAGCCGGGCGGCAACAAGCCGCTGAGCGACGACAACGAGATCTTCCGCCGCTCGATGCACGCCGAGATGGCCTTCACCAAGGCCATCAAGGGCGCCATCGCGGACCCGACCGCCGCGCTCAAGAGCATGAGCCCGGACTTCGCCAACCAGTTCGGTTCGTTCCTGACGGCGAACCCGCAGAGCCAGATGCTCAACCAGTGGGTCGGCGGCCTGCAGAACCAGATCTCCGAGGCCATCGGCAAGAACATCACGCTGACCAGCCCGCTCTCCACCGGTCTGGTGCCGTTCGACCTGGTCGCGCCGTCCCGGCTGATCTACCCGGTGTACTCGCCGGTCCGCAACAAGCTCCCGCGCGTCCCCGGCCAGGGCACCTCCCGCCGGACCAAGGTCGTGACCGGTGTCTCCGGCTCGCAGACCGGCGCCAGCGGCGGCAAGTTCGTCGACCTCGGCATCCCCGAGCTGGTCACCGGCTCCGGTTCCATGCAGAACTGGCCGCTGAACCTTCCGGGTTCCGGCACCCAGGACTCCGTGGACCTCAACGTCCCCTACAAGTTCTGGGGCCTCACCGAGTCGCTGTCCTGGCTCGCCCAGTTCTCCGGCCAGGGCTTCGAGGACGTCAGCGCGCTGGCCAACCTCATCCTGCTGCAGGAGTTCATGCTCAACGAGGAGGCGGCCCACCTGGCCGCGACCTCGATCGCGCTCACCACCCCGAGCGCCGCGACCGTCGCCGCGCGTACCGCGAACTCCGGCGAGACGGCCCTGTCCGGCGTCACCACCAACGTGTTCGTCAAGGTCACGGCCAACAACTGGTACGGCGAGACCGCCGCCTCGACCGGCGCCTCGGTGGCCTGGTCGTCCGGCCAGGTCGTGGACGTCACGGTCGCCCCGGTGGCCGGTGCCCAGTGGTACAACCTCTACGTCAGCACGGGTGCCTCCGCCGGTACCTATTACCTGATGAAGACCCAGCTCGGTGGCCTCAACTTCACCCTGCAGGGCGCGCTGCCGACCACCGGCACCACGGCTCCGACCACCGACTCGGGCACCTACTCGCCGAACCGCCAGGAGGGCATGATCTCCGTGCTGTCCGGCCACTCGGCGGGCTCCAGTGCGGTCTACCCGACCGGCTGGCAGGGCGGCTACGTCAACCAGTCGGTCGGCGACACCCTCAACACCAACGTGCTGAACACCGCGTTCCAGCAGCTGTGGGACGGCCCCAACGCCTACCGCGCCGACCCGAGCGAGATCATCGCCGAGGGTGGCGACGTGATGCGGATGTCCAACAGCATCATCAGCTCGGGTGCCTCCAACACCGCCTACCGCCTGTTCGTCGAGCAGTCTGAGGTGCCGGGCGTCCGTCTCGGCGCGGCGGTCTCCGAGTTCCAGAACCCGATCACCCGCTCGCCGGTCAAGGTCGTGGTCCACCCCTGGCTGACCCAGGGCACCGCGCTCCTGCAGTCCTACACCCTGCCGTTCGCCTGGTCGAACGTCAGCAACGTGTGGGAGTTCGTCGCCGTCCAGGACTACCTGTCCATCTCCTGGCCGGTCATCGACGCGAGCTTCCGCTACTCGATGTTCATGTACGGCGCGCTCGTCTCCAACGCCCCGCAGTACTGCGGCCTGCTCCAGGGCCTCCAGGTCTCCGACCGGTCCGGCTCCACCGGCACCTGGGCCTGACAACCTCTGGCCGGGCCCTTTGCCACGGGGGGCCCGGCCGGGCCAAATCAGCTCCTAAGGAGGAACCATGGCTGCACCCGGCGGAACCCTCACTTACTACACCACCGTGACGCTCAACGCGCCCGGCAACACCAACGGCGACGCCACGGCCATCGCCGCCGCGTTCAATGGCCAGATCTTCCCGGCCGTCTCCCCGCTCGCCGCGACGGCGACGGCCTCCTCGGCCGCCGTCACCATCAAGTGGGCCCAGTCCGGCGTCCGTATGTCGGGCGGCCTGGTCCGCGACCAGGTGGCCGCCAAGGTGGCCTCCATGAAGGCGTCCCTCAACGCCCCCGTCACGGACATCAAGGACGGCACCACGATCGACCTCACCTGATCCGTCGATCTGCGACCGGCGCCAGCCAGCCTGATCGGCTGGCTGGCGCCGACGTGTTGGGAGAACCCTGATGGTCAACGACTCCATCGCCCGCAATGACCGGCTCGGTGCAGCCCTCGGTCTGCCGAACGGTGCCCAGATCCAGGTGGTCGCTCTTGCCGACGTGAACGGCAACCTGATCACCACCCCCCCCGGCGCCAGCGGATCGTCCAGCCTGTCCGCCAGCCCGGCCGCGTCCAACATCCTCACCTACGCTCTCACGGCCCAGACCGCGGCCAATGTCGGCGACAGCTTCGATACCACCTATCTGACCGCACTGGCCGTGGATGTCGCGGTGACCGCCTTCGCCGGTGGCACCAGCCCGTCCGTCACGTTCTTCGTGGACCGGTTCGGGTCGGACTCCAACTGGTACCGGCTGTGGACCTCCTCGGCGATCAACGCCCCGGGCACCGCGTCGATCAGCATCGGCCAATTCCCGACCGGCACCGGCACCGCCGCGGGCGTGCTCACCACGCTGGCCAGGTTCGGCTGGTCGTTCGGCGGCGCGCCGACGAGCGTCACCCTCCGCGCCTCGGTGGTGGGGCGGTAGTCACACCCCGGTCCGTTGTGATAATCTTGACCCGTACGCACCCGGAACAAGGAGCATTATGCCGAAGATCCAGCTGCCGGACGGCTGCAAGGGACTCGACATGGCGGACGGGACCAAGTACTCGGCCAAGGCGGGAGACACCGTCGAGGTCAGCGATGCCCACGCCAAGTACATCAAGACGTCGTACTACGGCCAATCCGGCATCATGGCGGGTTCCGAGCGCATGTCGTTCGGCACCAAGCGGGTCATGATCTGCCTGCCGTGCAAGGGTCGCAGGTGGAATGCCTGGAACGACACATGCCCCAAGTGTGGGGCCGAAACCGTAGAGGAGACCGCAGCATGACCGTCCACGCCCCCTCGGACGTCCGTTCCATCACCGTCCCGGAGCACTTCGGCGGCTGCGGCGCCGAGCACAGCGCCGGAGAGCTGGAGCCCGGCCAGCGGATGTCGATCGACTGCCCGCCGTGCGAGCTGGCCCTGACCTCCCCGCCGCTGAGCGCCCACGGCTGGTCGTCCCGCGAGGACGGGGTGGCCCTCACCCCCGACGAGCGCCAGCTCCTGGAGTCCCAGGAGAAGGAGGGTTCGGCCGCCACTGCCCTGATGGTCAAGCAGCTCGGCGAGTCGCTGGCCCAGGCCGTCCGGCTCGGCAACCTCGGTGTGGCGGCCCTGCCCACCGCTCCTGCCCAGCCGCAGTTCGTCCAGCCGTCCGCCGACGACATCCACTCGGCACTCAAGGAGATGGACCCGGCCGACCTGGAGCAGCTGCTCCGCCGCGCCGGGCTGGCCGCCCCCGTCGAGTCCGCGGACGCGGATAGCGCCCCGGCGCCGGACCCCGAGCCCGTCAAGACTCCGGCCAAGGCCACCGCCGCGAAGAAGACGGCCGCCAAGGCTCCGGCCGCCGATGGCGCGTCCTAACGGTCGGTGCGTTCGGTGCTCCGGCCCGATGCGAGGTCGGGCCGGGCGTCGCGCCGACATCGTCCAGGTGTGCGGGCGGTGCGGCGGGGGCATCTGCGTCAAGCACGTCACCTGGGACTCCGGCCTGGAGACCTGGGTCTGTACCAAATGCCACAGGGACGCTAAGGAGGGTTAGCCGATGGGCCTGATGGACCAGGTCGGCGTGATCGTCGTCGGCCCCAGCACCCCCTACGTCAGTCCCGACATGCTGTTGGCCGCCCCTACCGGCATCAGCTGGTCGTCGATCGGCGGCGACGGCTGCGGCGTACCCACCCAGGCCGAGCGCATGGCCGAGGTATCCAATATCTGCAGCCGGGCCTCGGCGATGGCCGACAGCTACTGCAACACCGTGCTGCGGGCCACCCTGGACTCGGAGACCCTGACCGGCCCGGGTGACTTCCGGTTCCAGATGCAGCGCAACGGCCGGGCCCGGCTGCTGCTGTCGCGCTGGCCGGTGCTGTCGGTGGTCGGCGGCCAGTGGTCCCCGTCGGCGGCCTTCCCGGCCGAGTGGACCCAGATCTCGGCCGACATGTACCGGCCCGAGCGTCCGCTGATCGGCACCTACGGCTCCACCGCCCCGAACGGTTCCGGCGACGGGGGCCAGGCGGTTCTGCTGGCTCCCGGCATTGTTAGCTGGTCGTACGGACGCGGCGCATACGATGTGGAGACCTCCTATATCAACGGCTGGCCGCACTGCTCGATGACCGAGGCTCCGGCCGTCGGGGCCACCCAGATCCACGTAGACGACATCACCGGGTGGCTGGGCGCCACCGGTGTTATCAAAGGCAACGGCTCGCAGGAGGCGGCCCGGGTGACGGCCGTCACTCCCGACACGGCCGGGGCCCTGACCGGGCCCGGTGTGCTGACCCTGTCGAACGCGCTGTACTACGAGCACCCCAGGGGCACCATCTTCACCACTATGTCCGGGGCCATCGAGCAAGCCGTGATCATGCTGTGCGTGTCCCAGGCGCTGATCCGAGGCGCCACCGCCACCACGGTCCAGGCTCTGCCCGGGACCCGGTCGTCCAGCGGTACCCGCGGTCCGGATGACCTGATCATGGAGGCCAAAGAGCTGCTGGCCCCCTACAAGCGGGTGATCTGAGGTGCCGCTCAACACGGTGCAGACCATCATCAAGAACCGGCTCAACGGCCTGGAACTGCCGATGCCGGGCCAGATGCTGCGCTCCTACATCAATCCCCCGGACCCCGGCAACGGCATGGAGCCCGCTGCCTATGTCTGGGGGTCGATCGCCGAAGACGTCCGCCGGTCGGCGCCGCGCGGCCAGGGCTTTCGGGTGATCAACCACGAGGTCGACATCTGGCTGATCTGGTTCGGGTCCAGCAACTGCGGCGACGACACCGATTTTCCGTCGGTGATCGACGCGGTCTGCCAGTCGCTGCGGACCATCGAGATGCCGATCCTGAATGCCAAGGACCCCAAGACCGGTCAGAACTCGAACATCGAGATGATCGGCGAGCGACTGCGCTGGGACTATTCGCCGGTACACTCGGTCGAGGACCAGCGATTCCTGGTGTACACCGCCCGGGTGATCTGCGACGTCAAGGAGCAACTGCAGGCATGAGCGGCTACGGTAGAACCATCGTATTCGAGGGCGTCAACGAATCCGGCAACGTGTTCCGCAGATTCCGCGGGAAGCTGGCCGCCGGACGATGGGCCGCCATCGAGGCGCCCCGGCTGGCCGCGGCCATTCGCCGGGAGGCTCCGGTCGGAGACGACCGCGGCGGCAAGCTGCGCGACGCTACCAAGGTGTCGATCGAGAACAGCATGGCGGGCGTGAGGCTGGTGTACACCGCCCCGCACGTCCCTTATGCCCCGTACGTGATCCACGGCACCAAGCCGCACATGATCTTTCCGTCGGCCGCCTCCCGGCTGCACTGGAAGGCCCAGGGCGGAGAGGACGTGTTCGCTCGTGCGGTCCGCCATCCGGGAACCAAGCCCAACAACTTCCCCGAGCGGGCCGCCCGCAAGATGCTCGGCGAGTTGTCGGCCAGCATGGCCGTAGTGATCAAGCAGTCCATGCAGAAGTAAGGAGGGCGCCAGATGGCCGCCAAGATCCCCGCCCAGCCCACGAAGGACACCCGGGAGAGCCTCGCGGACGAGGAGGGTCTCACCGGGCCGCTGCCGGTCCCGGAGGCCGCCGGAGACCCCGTCCGGCGCCTGCGCTACGACGGCCACGCACCCCAGATCTTCATGGACCTCGGCGGTGAGATCCGGCCCGACCAGGTGGTCGTGCTCGATGCTAGCGACCCGCTGGCCGATCGTCTCGTCGCTCGGGGCGACTTCACAGAGGTCGATGCCCCCTCCGCCTGATGGACAACGGGGACTCGATCGGTGTAATATTGGGTAAGAACTAGACCAGGAGGCGTGTGCCTACTACCGTCGTCGAGCGTTACGGCTCGCTCTCAGCCACCGGTGCGGCCAAGGAAGCCACGTTCGGCGGCGCTACCGTTCCCAGCACCTTCCTGCCTATGTCGGGCAACTCTCTGGAACTCGACCCGGGTCTGTTCTTCCCCAAGGTCATGATGGGCCAGCGGGACCTCAACATCTTTCCGGTCTACGGCCAGTACAAGAACGCGGGCGCCATCAACGGTCCGCTGTTCCCGTCGAACGCCGCCACACTGCTGCCGGGCTCGATCGGGGCCGACGGCTCCACCGGATACGGCGTCGCCGCCGCTCCGGCCACCCCGACCTCGACCACGCTGTCGGCCGGACCTTCCGCCGGTGCCACCACTGTCACCGTGACCTCGGCCACCGGCTTCGTCATCGGTCAGCAGGTCATCATCGACACCGGTGGTCTGACCGAGGTCCGCAAGATCTCCAACGTGGCGGGCACCACCATCACGCTGGCCGACGCTCTGACCTACGCGCATGCCTCGGGCGTGGCCGCGGTCACCGGCACCACCACCACCATGTCGGCACCGTCGATCGCCACCGCCACGACCATCACGGTCACCTCGGCCACTGGCATCACGCAGAACTCGATCATCCAGATCGACATCAACAGCGTGGCCGGTGGCACCACCTCCGAGGTCCGCAAGGTCACCAACGTGGTGTCCACCACGCTGACCCTGGACGTCGCTCTGGTCTACGCCCACGGCAACTCCTCCCAGGTGACCGTGGTCGCGGCCCCGTACATCCACCAGATCCGTCAGGCGAACACGCTGCCCTCGTACACCATCGAGAAGAACATCGGTGGTTACGAGTCACTGCAGTTCACCGGCTCCCGGATCAACAAGCTGGACATCCAGTCCTCGACCGGCAACTCCGAGGCCACAGTCTCCTACGACTTCCGGTCGAAGCACGCGCAGGTGCTGGCCACTCCGTCGACCATCTCGGTCACGGACGAGGCGCCGTACGTCTTCGCCGAGACCTCGCTCTGGCTGTCCGGCACCCAGGCGATCCAGGCGACCACGGCCAACCTCACGCTGGAGAACGGACTCAAGGACACCTACACCTACAACGGCTCGCACGACCTGCAGTTCCTCACGCCGGTCACCCGGGCCGCGTCCTTCAAGACGGACGTGGTGTTCACCTCGCTGGACGACCCGACCTGGGGCTACTGGACCCAGATGACGTCGACCCCGTCCACCAACTTCCCGGTGATGCTGACCTTCGCCCACCCGGGCACCGGCGGTACGATCAGCTTCTACATGCCCAAGGGCCGACTCAAGAGCTACTCGGACGCCGTCAAGCTGGAGGACATCGTCATCTCCACCCTGACGTTCGACATGGCTCTCGATCTGTCGACCCTGACCACCATCACCGCCACCATCATCAACAGTTACTACCTGGCCTACTAACTGGACGGCCACTAGGCCGAACAGGGGCGTTGCTGGTAGAATTAGCCCCGGGGTCAATTCGGCCCCGGGGCTAAGCACTATCTCAGGAGCAGGTTGGGGGATTCCTCTCGCGGTACTCTGGCACCGACATTGTCGACCTCGGCGACGGCTACAACGTCACCCTCAAGCGGTTCCTGCCGGGCGACACCCTGGAGAAGGCCGACGCGGCTCGCGTCGAGGCGGTGACCGAGGCCCAGCAGGGCGGCGACAACAAGACCGTCCGGATTCACACCACTACCAACACGGCGGCGTACACCGAGGTGCTGCTCGCCGAGGCCGTCGTCGCGTGGAACCTCACCGACGAGATGGATCGGGATCTTCCGCTGGAGCCCCCGTCCGCCAAGCTGGAGTCGATCCGCAGGCTCCCGGCGCCGGTCCGCAAGCTGCTCCGCGAGAAGGTCGAGGAGTACAACGAGGACTCCGTCCGCACCCCCGAGGAGCAGAAGACCTTTCGTACAGGAGGTGACCTCGGCTCTCCGCTCCGGTAAGGAGGGGCCCGAAGTCATCGGGGAGATGCGGCTGCTGGAGGCGTTCTGGACCCGGTACGGGGTCACCGAGGAACAGATCCGCCGATGGCCACCCCAGCGGGTCAAGGACTACGTGACGGTCCTGACCATCGAGCACGCGCTGAACAATGAGCAGAAACCCGCGGGCAGCAACACTCCGACCGGCGGCGGAAGGCCGGAGATGTCGGCGGCGGACATGACCGAGGCCGCGTACCAGGCGATGCGGTCGAGCCCGATGGAACCCGTGGGACCGCACCCCAGCCCCGCCGTCCGGGCGGAGCGGGCCAAGCTGTTCGAGTAGGAGGCGTGTGTCAGACGCCCTTTCGGTTTTTCTCACTGTCGAGGCCGTGGACCGGGCGTCGCACATCATCAATCGCATCGGCGACGTCATGGAGTCGATGGAGGGCAAGTTGGCCTCCGCCTCCGCCCGGGCGACGATGTCGGCCACCGAGCTGCAGGTGGCCCAGGACAAGGTGGCCGCCTCCGCCACCGCCTACGAGCGGGCGCTCGGCACCCAGGCCGAGGCTCAGCTCGGCCTGCGGCTGAGCACCGAGGCCCTGACCAGCGCCCAGACTCAGTACCAGGCCGCGCTGGCCTCGGCGACCGGCGCCACCAAGGCCCAGGCCGACGCGGTGGTCATCGCCAGCCAGCGGCAGGTGGTCGCGCTGGACGAGCTGCGGGCCGCCGAGGTGGCCACCGCCACCCGCAGCCGGGAGCTGGCCGCCGCCCAGGCGTCCGCTTCCACCTCGATGGTGACCACCACCGGCGCCATGAAGGCGGGCGCGGTGGCTGCGGGCGCAATGGCTCTGGCCACGGCCGCGGTCGGTGTCCACAGCGTCCACGCCGCCAGCGAGTACCAGGCCAGTATGATGCGCCTGGTCACTTCCGCCGGTGAGTCCCGGGGGGCCCTGGACAAGCTCAGCCAGGACACCCTGCGCGTCTCGGTGGAGACCGCCACCAGCACCGAGCAGCTGGCCAAGGGTCTGTACTTCGTCGAGTCGGCCGGTTATCACTCGGCCGACGCCATCAAGATCCTGACGGCCGCCGCCGAGGGTGCGCGGGCCGAGGGCGCCGAGATGGCTGAGATGACTAACGCCCTGACCACCGTCATGAAGGACTACCGGTTTACCGCCGACGAGTCCACCAAGGCCACCGACATGATGGTCGCCGCGGTCTCCGTCGGTAAGATGACGATGCAGCAGTTCTCCTCTTCGCTGTCCACCGTGCTGCCGACCGCCCGATCTTCGCACATCGCGTTCGAGGAGATCGCGGGCGCCATCTCGACCCTGACCTCGCAGGGCATCACCGCCCAGCAGGCCACCCTGGACCTGAACCACATCATCCAGAAGCTGCAGGCGCCGACCGCCGAGTCCCAGAAGTACATGTCCCAGCTCGGACTCAGCGCCGAAGACCTGGCCGCCAACCTGGGCAAGCGCGGTCTGACCGGCACCATGGAGATTCTGACCAAGGCCATTGCCGACCACACCAAGGGCGGCAAGGTCCTGGTCGACGCGTTCATGAAGTCCAAGAACGCGGCGGCCGATATGAACATCATGCTGGAGAACATGCCCGCCCCGCTCCGCAAGATTTCGGAGCAGCTCGAAGCGGGCACTATGTCCTACAAGGAATATATCAAGGCGATCAAGGACATGGGTGGGCCCGGCCACGCGATGGGCGCCCAGTTCGCCAGCCTGGCCGCCACTGCCGACGGATTCAACCAGCAGATCAAGACCGGCGGCCCGGCCGCACTGGAATACACCGCCGCACTCAAGAAGGTCGTCGGCGACCAGACCTCGCTGCACGCCGCACTGGCCCTGACCAACGGCGGCCTCGGCAGCTTCAAGCACAATGTCGAGGTGGTCGGCACGGCGGCCAAGCACACCGGCGAGCACGTCCACGGCTGGGAAGAGATCCAGAGTACCTTCGCCTATAAGACCGCTCGGGTCAAGGAAGAGGTACACGCACTGTTCATCGCCATCGGCCAGGGCCTGCTGCCGGTGGTCTCCGAAATCGCCGACAAGATCTCCAAGGTGCTCGGGCCGATCGTCGACTGGGCGTCGCACCACCAGAAGCTGGCCGCCACGATCGTGATCGTCACCTTCGCCCTGACCGCGCTGGTGGCCATCGTCCTGACCACCATTCTGGTGGCGGGTTCGCTGGCCGCCGCCATCACGGCGCTCGGTCTCACCTTCGATGTGATCCTGGCGTCCACCGGCGTCGGCCTGATCCTGCTGGCCATCGGCGCCGCCGCCGTGTTCGTGGCGATGCACTGGAAGGAGACCAAGCAGGTCCTGGCCGCGGTCTGGAAGTGGATCGAGGACGCCGCCAGCGCGGTGGCCGACTGGTTCGTCAAGGTGTGGCGCGATGCGGTCAACCTGTGGGACTCGATCTGGAGCGAGATCGGCGGCACGGTCAAGAAGTGGTGGCCGCTGATCCTGGCGCCGGTCACCGGCGGCCTGTCCGTGATCGTCGGGCTGTTCATCAAGTACCGCAAGCAGATCGGCGACGTGTTCTCGGCCATCTGGGAAGGGCTGGTCGGCGCCTGGGACGCCAGTGGTGGCAAGCTGGTGACCCTGATCGCGCACGCCTGGGACGTGGTCTCCGAATCGGTCAGCAAGGAGTGGAACCGGATCTCCAAGGACCTGGCCGAGATCTGGGGCGAACTGGTCGCCATCTGGGACCTGACCGGCGGCAAACTGGTCCACTGGATTTCCCAGCACTGGGACACTATCAAAACGTACACCTCGGCGGTCTGGGACCAGATCCACGGCCAGCTGTCGGCCGTCTGGGGTCTGATCTGGGCCGCGGTCTCCGGCATGATGACCACCATCGTCGACATCCTGCGACTCGGCTGGGACATCGTCTCCGGCGTGTTCAAGATCGCCTGGGACCTGATCTGGGGCATCGTCAAGGGCGGCGCGCAGCTGGTCTGGGGAGTCATCAAGGCCGCCTGGGACCTGATCTGGGCGTCGACCAAGGTTGCCTGGAACACCATCATCATGGTCTTCGAGGTTGCCTGGGACCTGATCAAGGGCATTATCAACACCGCCCTCGACTTGATCAAGGGCATTCTCCGGGTGTTTATCGACCTGTTGACCGGCAACTGGCAGAAGGCTTGGCACGACGTACTCGACACCGTTTCTCGACTGCTGCACAACATCTGGGACACGGTGTCTACGGTGTTCCGCGACATCTGGCGCTGGATTCAGAACGTCACCAACAACATCAAGGATGGCCTGATCGGCGCCTGGCGTGGCATCTACGACGGCGTGTCCGGATTCGTCCGGAGCCTGTGGGATGGTATCAAGTCGGCGTTCAACAGCGGCCTGAACACCCTCGGCAATATCTGGAACGGCCTCAAGCGGCTGGCCGCCGACCCGGTCAACTTCGTGATCGACACCGTATACAACCACGGCATCCGGACCCTGTGGAACAGTGTCGCCGGTGCGTTCGGAGGCAAGCAGCTCGGCGCCATCGGCGCCATTCACTTCGCGGCAGGCGGCCAGGTGCCCGGCCACGGCTACGAAGACAGCGTGCCCGCCATGCTGATGCCGGGCGAGTTCGTGCTGTCCCACGCGATGATCAAGAGGCTCGGTGGCCTGGACGCCGTCAAGGCGGCAGTCGGGCAGGGCAGCAACGACGGCCGCCACTTCAAGGGCGGCGGCCTGGTCGACTGGGCGACCGACAAGCTCAGCAGCGTGGCCGGTGCGGTGAAGGACGCGGTGCTGGGCGGCCTAGCCGACGTGGCCCAGACCGCATTCGGACCGATCAATGCCCTGCTGGACCACATCCCCGGCGGCAACACCGGGTTCGGCCAGTCGATCTCCGGCGCCATCCGCGGCCTGGAGGGCGGCATCATGGACTTCCTGCGCCGCAAGGACAAGGAGGCCCCCAAGGGTGTCGGCGAGCCGCTGGACGGCTGGATTCGAAAGGCCATCGCCGTCACTCACGCGCCGATGTCCTGGTTCAAGGGGCTGGAGATCATCGCGATGCACGAGTCCGGCGGAAACCCCCGGGCTGCGAACAACTGGGATATCAACGCCAAGAATGGCGACCCGTCCCGCGGCCTGATGCAGACGATCGGGGCTACCTTCCGGGCGTACCACCAGGCCGGTACCTCCAACGACATCTTCGACCCGGTAGCCAACGTGGCCGCCGCCATCAACTACATCAGGTCCCGGTACCACGACATCAACAATGTGCCCGGCATCAAGTCGATGAACCACGGTGGCGCGTACATGGGATACGAGCGGGGCACCTGGGACACCGGCCCGTTCAGCCAGATGGCCCTGCTCCACCCCCGCGAGGCGGTCCTCCCGGCCGGTATCGCCAGCTCGCTGCGAGACGGCAAGATGGGCGGCAACAACACCCTGGTACTGGACATGCGCGGCAGCACGATCTCGTCCGAGCGCGACCTGGACAACCTCATTAGCAAGATCGAGCGGCGGATCGCCACCCGGATTCTCCCGGCCGGTGGTACCCGGATCAGGATGTGACACGTGCCTACTCCCCCCGCCCCCAACCTGACCTTCACAGTCACGCCCACCGGCGGTGTGGCGACCGACTACACCACCCGGCTGGCCTGGGCGGGCGCCGGTAGCGCCCCCAGCATCTCCCAACACTTCGGTCGCCAGGGAGACACCGCCAATTTCACCATCGTGGACGATTACGGCGAGACCGGCACCACGCCGATAGCCATCCCGGTGTTCAGCCGGGTCAAGCTGGTGGACAACGCCATCGGAGAGACTCTGTTCGCCGGGGTGGCCACCGATCCCGTGCTAGACCCGGTCAGCCCCACGCGCAATGAGTGGAACCTGCAGTGCAACGACTTCGCGTTCTACGCCGATGCGGCTATCGTCCACGGGGTTTACTACGGCATGACCGTGGACCAGATCATCATCGACCTGACCCGACAGGCCAATTGTGGCGTGCTGGCCGACACCGTGGCCAACGGCGGGTTCGTGGCGCCCGGCCCACAGCTGGCCAGCTTCTCGCTGAACTACACCACGCTGACCAGTGCCTGGCGCAAACTGGCCATCCTCGCCGGTAATACCATTCCGTTCGGCTGGTACGTAGATGAGAATTTTCAGCTGCACTTTTACGACTCTACCTACGCGCAGAACTCCGGCGTCACCTTTACCACCACGCCGACCACCGACGGTTCCGTGACCGAGGGCCATTTGACTCGTGACGGGTTCAGTTACGAATGGGACGGCACGGCGATTCGCAACCGCATCCTGGTGCAGGGTGCCACTCAGAACATCTACTTCGGCAACAGCAACACTAAGCCGCCCACCGACACATGGCGCGGCAACGGCGTACAGAACAGCTGGCCGCTCAGGTATACCGTCATCGGTTCGCCGGTGGTGAAGGTCAACGGCACCCGGGTGGACTCGGAGCTGATCCAGGCCGGATCGGCGGCGACCACTACCGCCCAGTGGCAGATCATTCAGAACAGCATCGGTGCCTGGTCCCTGACCAAGACCGGCACCCCGCCCGGCGATGGTGTCAACATCAAGATCTGGTACAGCTACCAGGTCCCGGTGGTGGCACAGGCGAACGACTACCAGTCTCAGGCCACTTACCCCGGGCCGAACAACGGAATCTTCGCCGCATTCATCTACGATCGGTCGCTGACCACCGTGCCGATGGCCCTCAACCGAGCCATGCGCGAGCGGACCGAGTACGCCTACGCGGTGGAACGGATCACCTTCACTTCGTCCGAGGACTGGGTCGGCTGGGTCCGGGCGGGCGAAGTCTGCCAGATCGTCAACGGTTTCGTGCCGGACTCCACCAGCGGTAACGTATTGGGTATCAACGATCAGTTCCTGGTGGTAGCCAACAGCGTCGCGTTCTCCAACGGCGGCTATCGACAGAGCCAGATCACCGCAGTCCGGCTGTTCGCCGGTCCGAGTTCAGGATACGGCTCCGGAGGCTACGGCTCCGGTCCGTTCGGAGGCTGACCATGACCTTTACCCCGATTCCGGCGGGTACCACCAACTGGTCGGTGCCGCTCAACGCCGCTCTCACCGACCTGCAGAACCAGATCACCTCCCTGTACTCGAACGACTGGGGGCCGGACGACCAGGGCATGCTGGCCTGGTCCATCGATCCGGCCACCGCTTCCAGCACCCAGGCGCTGACCGGAGGCGTGCTGGCGCTGTGCCGCTTCCGCATCCGCACCGCCGTCACGGCGAACTCGCTGGCCACCGGCGTGTCCACCGCGGGGTCCGGTCTCACTTCGAACCAGAACTTCATGGGCATTTACAACGCGGCCGGTACTCTGCTGCGGTCCACCGCCGACCTGTCGGCCGTCTGGAACAGCAGCGGCGCCAAGAACGTGTCTCTCACCAGCTCGGTGTCCCTGTCGGCCGGGTACTATTATTTTGCGCTGCTGTCCAACGGCACCACCCCGCCGACCCTCATCCGTGGTTCCAGCAGCACCAACGGCATTATTAACATCGGCACCACCAGCACTACCCTTCGGTTCGCCACCTACGGCTCCGGCCTCACCACCCTGCCGTCCTCGCTCACCCTCGCGTCGATGGTGGCCAGCGGCGTGGCCTACGCGGTCGGCGTCCTCTGACAGGAGGTTAGCAATGCCCGGAGTGTTCCGGCCGTACTCGCTGGTCGACGTGCTCGGCACGATGAACGATCAATCCACCGACCAGTCCCAGAAAGACATTATCACCGGACTCAGCGTGTTCGACGAGACCGCCGAAACGTTCGTCCCGGACGATTCGATGACCACCACTCACACCGCCGCCACCAACGAGGTGTGGGGAAGCAACACATGGGGGACATTCACCTGGACCTAGCCCGCAACGCGTGGTAGACTCGTTGCATGGGTAGTGACCTGGAGACAACCGCAACACTCACGATCAAGGGTCGTTTGTCGCTCAAGGTGGTGCGGCCGGACGGCAGCATTCGAGACAGCCGCGAGGGCGACAACATCATGTGCACGGCGGGCAAGACCGTGCTGGCCTCGGCGCTGGCCTGGTCCGGCATCCAGGACCAGGCCGACACACTCGGTGTCACCAGCCCGACCTACCTCAGCCCGTTGTGGGGCGCGGTCGGCGACGGCGTAGGGTCGGTGTCCGCCTCCGACACACTCCTGTTCAACGAACTGTCCCGGGTCACCGTCGGAGCAGGCGCTTACAGCCCGGCCAGCCCGTCGACTCCGGCTCTGCTGACCTGGCTGTTCTACTTCTCGCAGCCTTCGGTAACCTGGACCGTGGCCGAGGCCGGAGTATTCGCCAACGGCACCAGCGATGACAGCCAGGTGTCTACGGCCGGTACGCTGATCGACCACTGGGCCTTTTCGCCCACCATCACAGTGCCCACCACCGACACGCTGATCCTGCAGGCGTCCTTCTCCATTACTTAAGGAGAGATAGTGCCAAGCACTCCCACCTGGCAGGCGGCCACCTCCGGCCAGCGCGGCTCCGCTTCACACGTCAACCAGTTTCTCGGTGCTCACACCGCCCAGATCATCTACCCGGGCACTTCGCGGGCGTCAGTGCTCACCAACGGCTCCACCACGTCGTTCACCAACGGCACATACCTCGCCCAGTCGTTCACCACTGCCGTGGGACAGACCACCATCGGGTATGTCCAGGTACCGGTCACCTGCAACACTTCCACTGGTACTGCGCTGGTGCCGACCACGCTGTCCCTGTATGCCAGCTCCGGCACCGCACCGACCGGTTCGGCCCTGATCAGCGTCACCCTGGTGCCGGAGTACGTGTACCCGGCGGCCAACCTGGGAAACACCAACACGATGGTCACCATCCCGATGCCGATCACCGGCTTGACCGCCTCCACCCAGTACTGGCTGGTTCTGGCGTCGGCCAGCACCGGCTCGTTCAATTATTCGTGGTTCCGGTCGGCCAGTGCCTCCGGTGCATCGACCTCCAACAACGGCACCACCTGGGTGGCTCAGGCGTATGGGTTCCGGTACAACGTCTTCGACAAGGTGGTCACCAACGCCCCGCTGTGGATGGCCCTGTGGGAGGATAACGGCGCCCGGTGGGTCATCAACACCCGCAACTCGGTGAACAACCTGATCACCACCTACGCCGAGTACACCGCAGGTCAGACCACCACCGGATACCTGGCATCCTACCGATCGTTCACCTTCACCAACGGTCTGCTGACGGGAGTGGCCTGATATGGGTACCCAGGAGATTCTCAACACGGCGAACGTCGCCTACCTGCTCAACCCGCCCACCTTCGTCGGTACGGCCTCGACGGTCCAGCTGATCCCGAACACCAACTGGTCCTCGATCGCCATCGACACCACCCAGTACGACAACTACGGCGGTCACTCCAACGTGACCAACAACAGCCGGTATGTCTGCCAGGTGCCTGGCTGGTACTCGGTGTGCGGTATCGCGGTGTGGAACACCAACGGCACCGGCGCCCGGGCCAGCCGCACCACGGTCAACGGCTCTCCGATCGCCGGAGCCACCTCGTTCACTGCCGCACTGTCCGCCAACAACGTTGGCGTGCCCACCCCGGTCCGCGACGTGTTCCTGAACGTGAACGACTACGTCGAGGTGCAGGGCTGGCAGTCCAGCGGCGGCAACCTCAACACCGGCATCAACGTCGACATCTGCTCCGCGCTCTGGGTGCGGTTCAGCCACCTCGCCTAAGGAGTCCCTATGCCGGTCACTCCGATCTGGCGCAGCGCCGAAAACGGCATGCCGGGCGATCTGGAGAGCACCAACCTGCCCGACTACATCAACCAGCAGCTGGGCACCCATCCGTTCAACCAGATGTACGTAGGTGCGCAGATCCTGCGGCCGACCAGCGGGTTCTCGTCCTTCTTTTGGGACGACTGGGGCAACGGCCTGGACCTGGACCAGCCGTTCGTGATGCCCGCCGGTAAGACCGCGCTTTACCGGATCACCATCCCGCTGCTGCCGGTCAACAAGGGCGCAGATCTGCTGGTCAGTCTGTATTCCGACAACGGCAGCGGCAGCCCGCAGGTGAGCAACCTGCTGGCTCAGACTCAGGTACCGGCCGAGTACATCATCGCGCTAGCCGCTCCGACCGGACTGTCCGACGCCGGTCCGCTGGCCGCTGCCCGGTTCAACACCATGTACTCCACCGTCACCAACACCTACAACTGGGGTGCTCCGGCCGGTACCCTGACCGGTGCGGCCAACTCGTCGTTCTCCTGCTCCGATGGCAATTACGTGATCATTGCAGGTGGTGTCGGCTCCACTACAGTAACCACTACCGAGTACGTCGGCGGCGGCCTGGTCAACCCGCCCCAGCCTCAGCCGCCGCTGCCGAACGCCACCTACAGCGCGGCGATCACCACCACCGACACCGCCGTGGTCGTCATCGGCGGCATCGTCACCGCGCCCTCCTCCGGCCCGACCAGCGACGTGTGGTGTGCGGGCTGGAACCCGGACACCGGCGTGATCGGCACCTGGTCCAAGCAGACCTCCCTGCCCGGAATCCGGGACGGGGGCCTGGCCGCCAGCTACGGCAACCGGGTCTACTACGCGGGCGGCCTGGACGGATCGGCCGTAGTTCAAAACACGGTCTGGTCGGCAGCGGTGGACAACGGCCAGGTCGGCGCCTGGCGGGTGGAGAATTACCTGCCTCGGGCCCTGACCTACGGGTTCATGGGCGTGATCGGCGACTGGATGATCTACGCGGGCGGCACTCCCGGCGGCGGCGTCTACAGTTCGACCACCTATTACGCCCACATCGACCCCACTTCGGGGGTGCTCGGAGCCTGGCTGACCGGCCCGTCCCTGCCGTTCGGCATCCAGAACTACAACACCGGCTGGGGCCAGGTTACCGCCGACGGAGTGTTCACCATTCTGCAGGGCGACACCAACGGCCTGGACACCTTCGGCTGCCGATCGCTGACGGCCACCGCCGAGACCATCGGCGATACCTGGACCTACAGTCAACTCAACTCGTCGTTCGCTGCCCCGACCGGTATCTTCGACAACGGCGACAACACCTGGAACGCCATCGCTCTGTCGGTGTCGACCAACCAGTACGTCAGCATCGAATTCGACTGCGTGCCGACCATCTCGGTCCCGCTGGTGGCCACCGGCCTGACGCCTGCCGCCACTTACCATGTGGTGATGCAGCAGCACATCAAGTACAGCGCCGACGATTACTTGCGGTTCGGATTCAACTACACTGCGCTGTCGAAGGACGCCAAGTATAGCCCCAGGTACCAGAACGCCTGGTCGACCGCGTACGCCAACTACTCGCTGCCGATTTCGTTCTGGGACAACACACTCAGTAACACTTACGTGCATTTCTGGGAAGACCCGATCTCCACCGGCAGCACTTACTCAGGCAAGATGGCCACCCGGCACGCGGTGATCAACTACAACCGATTCGCCCTGCCGACCGGCCGGATCGAGGTCACCTCCAAGCCTATCGATCCGCTCAACATCAACCCCACGTTCGTGTCCGGCACCACCGGCTGGGCGCCGTCGAACGCCAACTGCACTTTCACCCAGTCGACCGGAGCAGTGCACGGCGGGTTCACTGTGTCGGGGCTGATCACGCCGGTCGGCACACCTACGTCCACCACCGTGCTGGCCGACAAGTTCCCGATCGTCCCGGTGTTCCCGCTGTTCTACGACGGCCAGTTCCTCACCGTGAACGGATGGCTATACTCCAACCTGGGCGTCACCAACGCGGGTATCGCCTTGGACTGGTGGGACCAGAACATGGCCTACCTGGGTACCAGCAGCTCGGGCCAGGCACTCGGCGTCGCCACCTGGACCAACTTCGTCCGGTACTACTCGCCGCTCGACTACGCCTGCTACGCCAGCCTCAACGTATCGCAGAGCGGCTCTCCGCTCAGCTCGTCCAACCTGCTATACCTGTCGAACGTCTACGTCACGTGGACGCCGGAGGTCACCAACACGCAGGTCAGCGCGGTGCAGATCAAGTACGAAGATCCCGGGGCGATCTGGACGCCGACCTCGGTGGTCGAACTGACATAACAAGCAGGGCCCAGGGGGGGTGCCCGGCCTATCGCGCGGAAAGGCGACTATGGCCAGCGCAAACGACATCACCCCGGGGGAACTGGACCGCAGGATGCGGGACCACGAGCACCGGATGAACAACGAGCACCAAGTGATCCACGCCCGGATAGCCAGGGTGGCTGCCGAGTCCGTTCAGGTCGATGTGCACGAACGCATCGAGAAGCAGCGGGACAAGGAGCTGGCCGACCTGGCCAAGCGGCTGGAGAGACTGGAGACCCGACCCTCGATCGCCTGGGGTCGGCTGGTCACCTCGGTAACCGCCGTGGTGGCCGTGATGGGGCTCCTGATCCAGGCGTACAGCACGGTAAAGGGTGTCCGATGATCATGTCGACCACAAACAGGGCCAGACTCGGGCTGGGGGCGGCACTGGCCTGTTCCGCGGCGCTGCTGGCCTCGGCGGTGTTCATCGGCTGGGTGATCAACGAACTGGCCAGCGACAACCGGGCGATGCGCCGGGAGCGGCTGGCCGACGAAGAAGTCATCCGCAGGCTCAGTGCCGAGCTGGCCAGCGCCCGGCTCAATTCCGCCGCACCCGAACCGGCCGTCAGCCGATCCGACTGGTCGGCTCCCTCGTCTCAGACGCCCCAGAAGCCCGCACCCGTACCGGCTTGGTTGCCGGGAGTGGTGCCCTACCTCGGCCCCGGTTACAGTCCGGACAAGACTGTTTCCAGGGTAATCAGTACCGGCCCCCGTTGATGGTACAATGACCTTAGTAGCCTTGAGGTCAAGGCTGCTGGAAGGAGCACAGCTGTGAAGCTCGTAACCCGTGCGGAGCTGGGCTGGCCGGAATCCCCGGCCGCGCCCCAGCCGACGACGCTCGGCGTCAAGATCCACTACGAGGGGACCACGGTCTCCACCGGCCTGCTCGGCAACCACGAGCTGTGCGTGCAGGAGTGGCGGGACATCCGCGCCAGCCACCTGTCCAACCCCACTCAGGGCTGGGTGGACGTCGCCTACAACTTCGCCGTCTGCCCGCACGGTACCGTGTTCGAGGGCCGAGGTCTGCACAAGGAGACCGGCGCCAACGGCAACCAGACCCTGAACCACGCGCACTACGCCATCGTGGCCATGGTCGGCGACAAGGGACTCACCAGCCCGACCGACGACATGCTCAACGGCCTGCGCGACGCCATCGAGTACATGCAGGCGAACGGCGCCGGTCCGGAGATCCGGGGTCACCGCGACGGCTACTCCACCGATTGCCCGGGCGAGCCGCTCTACGCCTGGGTCAAGGCGGGAGCCCCCCGCAAGGGTTCCGGTTCGACCGGCGGCGAGAACGGCGGCAACCCGCCCACCAGCGGCAACCCGCCGGTGCCGAACTTCCCGGCCTGGCCCGGCAGGTACATCAAGCTGACCGCCACCTACCTGCGGGGCGACGATGTCCGCAAGTGGCAGCAGCGCATGCGCGACCGGGGCTGGCAGATCGTCGTCGACGGCGTCTACGGTCCGGCCTCCGCCAACGTCGCCCGTCAGTTCCAGGCCGAGAAGCACCTGGCCGTGGACGGCATCGTGGGTCCGGCCACCTGGGCCGCCGCCTGGACCGCCCCCGTCACCCGCTGAGGAGACTCCAGACATGTTCATGTTCCGCAGAGAGCCCGCGCTGCTGCTGGCCGCCTTCGCCGCTCTGGTGAAGCTCGCCGCTGCCTTCGGTCTCGATCTGACTCCCGACCAGCAGTCGGTGCTCAACGCGTTGGCCGCAGCCGCGGTCGGCCTGGCCGTGGCCGTCGTCGCGCACGACGCGCTGGCCGCTCCGATCCTCGGCTTCGTCCAGGCGGCGCTGGCCGTGGCGGTCGGTTTCGGGCTGCACTGGTCCGCCGATCAGCAGGCCGTCGTCATGTCGGCCGTCGGCGCCCTTGTCGCCATGTTCGTCCGCACCCAGGTGACCGCCCCCGAGTCGGCGCGCTCGATCCGGTGACCGAACTGGCCGGGATCGGTATCGGATCGCTGGGCGCCGGAGGTCTGCTCGCCATCGTGATCCTGATGATCCTGACCGGCCGCCTGGTGCCGCGCTCCACGCTTGAGGACATGAAGCAGGAGCGCGACACCTGGCGCGCGGCGTTCCAGGAATCCGAGCAGACCAGGCGACTGGCCCAGGAGCACTCCGGCGAGCTGCTGGAGCTGTCCCGCACCGCGGTTCCGCTGCTGCGGGCGCTGCCAACGGCCGAGGAGGTGACCCATGGCCAGGTGGACGTGGCGCCGTAGACACCCTCGACCAGGTCAGGTAGAAGCCGAGGCCGCGCTGGCCCGGGCCGAGCAGGAGCGGCAGGCGGTGGTCGACCAGACTTCCGAGGTAGAGGAGTCGGCGGCGGCCATCCGCGAGGTTCGACTGGCGAACCACTTCGCCGACCGGATCAGGATTTCGATGGGAGGTGGTGCATGAGAAGTTTCGGAGACCTGGACCTGTCCCAGCAGGTCAATACGGCCGGTAGTGCCTTGGTCTTCCTGGCCTCGGCCCTGGCCGCCGGAATGTACCATGTCAGGGCACCTTGGTACAGGTCGCCCATCGGCAGGCACATCATGGGTGTGACGGTCTCGGTCGGTCTGCTCGGTCTGTACACAGTGCTGCTGACGTTCTGGCCGAATGGAGGATTCGCCGAAGTCATGCGGTACGGCCGGGCGACCTTACTGGTCATCCTGGCCGTGATGATGGTCCAGCGGAGCCGGTTGATCGCCGACTCCCAGCGGCACCACTGACCGGCCACCCTCGGAGCCCCCGCCACCAGTCCGGGCGGGGGCTCCGCCGTGCCGCTAACCGGCAGTAACTAGCGTTTCGGACAAGCTTCTGGTATACTGGGGGACATGGAGAACTCAACCGCACCGAGCGCGGTCACCCTCGACGCCTTTGCGGAGAGGGTTGGCTGCCATTTCACTACCGCCTCCCGTCTCAAGTCGGGTGAGCGACTGCCTGGCCGGGAGCTACTCGGTCGCATCATCGACGCTTACGACCTGGACGTGCAAGAAGCCATGCGGATCTACACCAGCGGTGGAGACGCCCGGCAGAAGTTCGGCCAGTACCTGTGCGACCACGTGTTCGTACCCGCCAAGACCGAGGAGACCGAGAGCCGGTGACCACCCCGACGAACGACCCCGACGCCAGGGCGCTGCTGGTCCAGCAGACCATGGAGGCGGTGGTAGGTGTGTTCGACACCGACCCTCACTTCCTCAAGCTGTTCAGCAACCGCTGGCGAAACCAGGAGAACCACCGGATGGTGGAGACGGGCTACGTCTGGGGTGAGGGTCGATTCGATGTGTTCGAGCCCTTCGTCCGGCGGGTCGAAGAGACCCTCAGGTTCAACGGCGGCCCGGACGACACCGAGACCCGGACCAAGCTGGTGGGGTACTTCCCGGAGACGGCCTCGGTCGTCGAAGCCCTGCCTCCGGTCATCACCGACTGAACCTCCGGCCCCTCGTCCCTCCGGGCGGGGGGCCGTTCTGTTACCCGGTACTTGCGCTCTAGACAAGGAGCGCGTATGATAGGAGTGTACGACATGGCACGCCGGAAGACCGTGGTTACCACCGGCACCCACCGCGCCGAGTTTACTCGGCCGGATCGGGCCATCAGGCACATAGAGCAGCTAATCTACGACCACCGGGCCGTCGACGTGATGGTGAACGGCAGGCCGGTGAAGCTGGACGACCTCAAAACCAAGACGAACAAGGAGATCCTCAATGGCTGAGATCCTCACCGAAGAGCAGGCCAAAGCCAGGCTGGCCGCCCACCGGCGCAAGGTCAAGGATGCGTACCTGTCCGGAAAGACCGTAGTGGAGTCGCTGTTCGGCCGTAAGGTGGAGCTGCGGCCCCGATCGGCCTACGACCCGAGCCCCTGGCTGGACGACGCCGGTATCCGGTACAACAGCCGTGAGTGCCACGTCAAGGAGAAGGACCGGTGACCGGTCGCAAGCCCCAACCGCCTCGGCACATCACACTGACCGAACTCAGGGCGATCCGGGAGCCGCTGGCCAGGGCTCTGGAGGACGGCCGCTCCTTCACCGATCCGCTCAACTCGCTGATCGACGAGGTACCGGTAGAACTGCGCGAACGGATTGCGCCCTGGCTGGCCAGCTGGGTGCTGGGTCCGGTGGGCCAGGCCGTCCGGCTGATCGACCGCATTCTCGACGCCGTGGAGGACGACGATGCCGACCGATGACCGCTGCTCGCGTTGCACCATCGCCAGTCCGCTGGTGCGCAGCGTGATGCACGAGACCCTGTGCCCGAACTGCGCGCACCTGCGCCAGTACGAGCCGGACGAATTCGACCGGACTCCGACCTACGGCCCGATCCCGGCCCGGATCGAAATCCCTGCCCAAACCGCCATCAACCCTCTGTCCGTATTCACCCGTTAGGAGGCCGGAATGCCCGGTCGAATCACCCACGGTTCGATGACGACCCGGTTCGAGGTGTGGGACGTCGAGCCGTTCGTTCTGCCCGGCCACTCTCACACCGGCAAGCCCGCGCTGCCCCGGACCGTGTCGGCGACCTGGATCATCCGACACCCCAGCTCGGGCATGAGCAGCGGCTGGATGTTGCAGAGCGTCAAGATCACCGGAACCGTGATGAGCGTCAAGGGCAAGCCCACCGCCAACGACGTCACCCGAGAGGGCATCGTCCGCGGCGGGTACCTCAATTGGGAGTGGTTGGACGCCGTCCCCGAAGAGATCCGCAACCTGGTGATGTCCTATGCTCCCGGACCGTACGTCGACCATTCCTGACCCGGTCGGCAGACAAGCCCCCCTGTCACTCGGCGGGGGGCTTGTCTGTATGACAACGAGGATGCTATACTGGTATCACAACACCGGGGGAACAACGGGAGGCAAACGATGGTCCGGATTCCGCAGCATCTGATCGACTGGGACGCCCGCCAGACCGCCGCCAAGCGCGCGCTGGCCGAGGACCGGGACTACCCGGCCCGTCGACCCGCCGAGGACGAGCTGGCCGACGCCCCCGTCTCCTTCCGCGGCCCGGCCATCACCGAGCGGCAGATCCCGTTCGTTCAGAGCCTGTATCGCGAGCGCGACCTGACCGGGCTGAGCCCGAAGCTGCGCGCACTGGCCGAGCAGGTGGCCCGAGGCGAGCTGATCAGCTTCTCGGCGGCCCGTCGGCTCCTGGACCACATGACCAAGCTGCCGAAGCTGCCCGACGACCGGCGCCCGGCCAGCCCCGGCCAGCTCGGGTTCATCCGGGACCTGGCCGGAGAACGCGGCATGAACCCGACCGAGCAGCAGCTGGCCGGAATGACCTTCGGCGTGGCCAGCTCGATGATCACCCGGCTGCTCCGGATGCGCAAGTCCGTCAACGGCATCACCGAGGACGGCATCTACCGCACCCCGGACGGCACCGTCTACAAGGTTCAGGTCGCCTACCACGGCAACGGTCAGCTCTACGGCAAGCGACTGGTCGAGGTCGAGCCCGGCGTCTGGAAGTTCGTTCGGGACGAGGGGGCGCTGGCCAGGCTCGCCCCGAGCATGCTGATGTCGCTGGAAGAGGCCATCGAGTTCGGTCGGCTGTACCACGTCTGCGTCCGCTGCGGCGCAATCCTGACCGACGAGGACAGCATCGAGGCGGGCATCGGCCCGATCTGCCGACAGTACTTCTGACCGCCGAGGGGCGGGCCCTCCGGGGCCCGCCCCTTGTCTGTATGACAAGAATCATGGTAGGATAATAATACAACGACAGCGAGAGAGGCGATCAACATGGCGTACCTGATCAGGGTGGGCGAGTCGGCGGATCTGCAGCACGTGCCCGGCCCGCCGGACCAGACCCTGGGCAACCAGTTCGTCAGCGTCTGCCGATGCGGCCACCGCGGCCGGGCGGCCTCCAACCCGTCGGCCGCCTACAAGTCCACCCAGGAGCACGCCGAGCGCGAGCTGGCCCGGAGCGCCGAGCCCGAGTACGACGAGGCAAACGACCACTCCTACCGGGACGCGGTCGACGCCCCGCTCGGGCCGGAGACCATCGAGGCTCTGAACCGCCGCCTGGCCGCCGGAGACCTGCCCACCGTGGTGGTGCCCGCGCAGGCTCGGGAGGGGGTCTCCCCGGCCGCGGAGCGGGCCACCGGCCACCGGGGCCGCCCGTACACCCCCAGCCCGTCCCGCACCCCCTCCCGGGCCACGGCCAGCAACGCCTGTGGGTGCGGCTGCGGGGAGCTGTGCAAGGGCACATTCCGGCCCGGTCACGACGCCAAGCTGATGAGCCGACTGGCTTCGGAGATCCGTGACCGCAAGCTGACCGTGTCGGAGGCACTGGCCCAGTTGGCCGCCTGGCCGAAGCTGCACGCCAAGCTCTCCGGTCGGCTCGCCGCCGCCGGTGTTGTGCTTGTCTGACAGGCATGGTTCTGATACAATAGGGACAGAAGGGAAGACGGGACCAACCGAGCTTCCACCCCTAGTGCAGAGGCGTGCCCAGTGTCAGCTGAACTTGTCGTAGAGGCTCCGGCCCCCAGGGCCGGAGGCCGCGCCCCTCGGGTCATCTCCTGGTCGGAGATCTCGAAGTTCCGCAAGTGCCCCCACGACCACCAGCTCGCTTACAAAGAGCGCTGGACCCGGCCGCAGCCGCACAATTCGGCGCTGGGCAAGGGTACTCTGTTCCACAAGACCATCGAGGTCTACTACAACTCGCTCAAGGCCGGTAACACCGGCGCAGTGGCCCTGGAGGACGCCCGCCGGGAGCTGCGCGACTTTCGCCAGCTCGGCATCGACCGGGATGTCCTCGACCTGATCGAGTGGATGGTCGCTGGGTACCACGAGTTCTGGGGCGCTGACGAAGAGTGGGAGGTCCTGGCGGTCGAGCACCGGTTCCAGCTCCCGCTGCGCACCCGCACCGGCCGCATGTCCGGATTCGTCCTCAAGGGCGGCATCGACCTGATCATGCGCAACAGGTCCACGCTCAAGGTGTCGATTTTCGACCACAAGAGCTGTGCCAACCTGCCCAAGGACAAGGAGCTGGAGCTGGACGACCAGTTCGCCCTGTATCTGTGGGCCATGCGCCAGCTCGGCCACGACATCTTCGCCGCCGTCCACAATGCCGCTCGGACCACCCGCAACAAGGGCGACTACCCCGAGAACGTGGCCGAGTGGCACCGGATCAAGGCGGAGGGCGGCAAGCCGGGTGTGCAGCCCAAGCCGCAGCCGCTGGAGGGCAGGTTCGCCCGCACCTGGATGGACCGCACCCCGGACGAGCTGGACACCATCGCCCAGGAGGCGCTGGCCAGTGCCCGCAAGGCGTACGGCGCCGCCAACCAGCACGAGCGCACTCCCGACCCGGACCGCTGCCGCTGGGCCTGCTCCTACACCGAGGCGTGCCTGGTCGGTCGCAAGCTCGGACCGGACCGCGAGCGCCGATTCCTGCTTGACACGGGTTTCATCCAGGACTTCACCAGGCACTGATCGTGCAACACCCCGGCCGGGGCCACCTTCGGGAGGTCCCGGCCCCGCCGTCCCCAGGGAGCGCAACGATGGCAACCACCACCAGCACTCGAAACAAGACGATGTCTCGCATCGAGAGAATAGTTCGAGTGGGCCTGAAAAGGTCCGGGGTAGGACTCACCCAGGACCAGATCGGTTTCGCCGCCGAATCGGTGGTTGAAGTATACGACGAGTACGTAGACCCGATGGTGGCCACCGGCCAGGTGCCGATCACCCCTACCCGCGTGGCTATCCTCAAGATGATCGCCAACGGCTATTCCAACGACCAGATCGGCAAGGCGATGCACTTGAGTCGAGAGACGGTCAAGGTCCATTTGAGAAATCTGTACCGATCGTTCGGAGTGCAGGACCGGGCCCACGCCATTGCAGCCGGGTTCTATTTCGGGTTTCTCAAGCCCGAAGACATCACCAACCCGCTGACCAAGCCGGGGCGAGGAGCCACCGGCGTCAACCGCAGCGGCCAGCCGTTCCGCAACGAAGCCGACCAGCTGCGATCGATCTCTGTCCGGTTGACTGCCGAGCGCAGGATGATGGCCGAACAGCTGGCAGACCGTGAGCTTGCTGACGAGGTTGCATTCGTCGACCCTACGTTGCCGCGTCCGGCCATCTTGCGCGTGCTTCGAGCCGTCCGTATCGTTAAGAAGTCCAATGACTTGTTGGAGGATAAGTGAGATGAGCACGCCGCCGATGGATCGGAAGACAGCTCACCAGTACCTGGCCAGGACCCTGCGCAGCCTGGTCCCGGACCACGTCGTGGACGACCTGTGGGACCGGGTGGTGAGCCCTCTGTACGACCGTCCGGACAGCTCCGGGCCGGTGTCCGGACAGGCCAGCCCGCCGTGTCCGGGTGTCCGGACAGATCCAGGACAGTTGTCCGGACACTACCACTCCTGCTCCAATTGTCGTCCGGACGATAGGAACAGCTGAGAGGCACGGGCGCGTGAGGGTCATCTACGTCGTAAACAAGTCGACGACTACGGCCGACAACGAGGTCAGGGATTGGTGTGCGGCGGCTACCGCCCAGCTGGCCCAGGCATCGGCCGTGTGGGGCAGGCCAGCGGCCCGGGTCAAACTCGTGCGGTCTCGGCTGTTCGTGCCGCCGCTGGCCTGGGTGATCCTGGTGATGGACGACGCCGACCAGGCCGGTGCCCTCGGGTACCACACGGTGGACCGATTCGGCCGGGTGTACGGCAAGGTGTTCGCCCGGACCGCCTCCCAGTACGGCGAAATCCCGTCGGTGACCTTCTCGCACGAGGTGCTGGAGACCTGGGGAGACCCCGGGGTGAATCTCCACGCCGACACCGGTCAGGGCTACCGAGTGCCGGTCGAACTGTGCGATGCGGTCGAAGGCGACAGCTACTCGCTGCGTATCGGAGACCGGTCGGTTAAGGTGTCCAATTACCTGTACCCCGCCTGGTTCGGCCGCACCAATGTCAACGGCGCGGCCAACCGGGACGCGATGGACACCACCCCGGGGCCGTTCGAACTGGCCGCCGGTGGCTACACCGTCCGGGTGTTCGGCGACGGCCGCACCGACCAGGTGTTCGGCGAGGCGGCCAACTTCGAGTATATCCAGGCCAAGCGGCACGCCCTGTCCCGGACCGTCCGGCGCTCGTCCGGGCACTAGGACTTGCTGTCCGGACAACCATGTGGTAGGCTGGGCACAACAACAACGATTGCCCAGGAGGGACCACATGACCGACACCGGCGTCACCAAGCGGGACGCTCAGGAACTCAAGTACATGGTCGAGGCCAGCAACGGCTGGAATTCGGTCTGGGAGCGGCCGGTCGACGACCCGAGGTGGGGCACTCGCCTGCATTACCTCAAGACCGCCCGCCTGGCCGAGGAGATCGCGGCCTCGCTTAACAACGCGTTCGAGCTGGGCGCCGCCTACGGCCATCGCCGGGGCGTCCGAGCCGTCATCGAGCGCATCGAGGCCGAGGACACCGCACTCGGCGACCTCGACACTGTGCACAAGGCGCTGGCCCTGCTGCGCCGCGAGCTGCTGGGGGAGGACGTCTGATGCCGAAGCCCCCGCCCAGGCCGCTGCGCCGCACGGTCTACACGGTTGTGTCGTCCGGTGGGTACCACCGGGTCTACCAGGCGACCCAGGGCCAGACCGGTACCAGCGTCCTGGTCATCGGGTTCAACTCGCGGAAGGTGGCCGACCAGGTGGCCGACGCAATGAACACCGCCTACGCCATCGGGCTGGCCCACGGCACCAACGGAGCCCGGGAGCTGGCCGAATACATCCACCAGGGCGAGTACACCTTCCCGGAGATCACCGTCGACGCGGTCGAGACCGGTCAGCTGTATCGGCAGGTCCGACCGTGAGGCCGGTGCTGGCCCTGGACGTCGACGGCCCGCTCAACCCGGACCGCAGCTGGAAAGGCGACCCGCTGCCCGGCTACGTCACCCACCGGTGGAAGACTCAGGGCGTCCGTGGCAACGGCACGCCCTTCTACCGGCGACTGCCCAGAGTGTGGCTGAACCCGGGCCATGGCCGGGAGCTGCTCAAGATCGACGCCGACCTGGCCTGGGGCACCAGCTGGAACAGCCTGGCCAACCAGTTCGTCGGACCGGCCATTGGGCTGCCTGTTCTGCCGACCATCGATGTCGGTAGTCCGGCGTGGACCGAACGACCCGGTGGGCTACACTGGAAGGCGCCCGCGCTGGCCAGGTTCCGGCCGCTGTGGCCGATGATCTGGGTCGACGACGAGTGCCAGCCTGCGGACGCCGACTGGCTGTCGAACCGCCGCGGGTCTCCCGTTCACGTTTATCGGGTCGATCCGACGGTCGGTCTGACCGACGACGATTTCGCCGTTCTCCGTGAGCTGGCCGCCGGGCTTGCGGGATAGACAATCTGCATGGTATACTGGTGGTACACCGCGGGGAGGGAGGGCCTTCCCCCTTCTCGCGGTGGGAAGGCACCGGCAGACCCCCCCTGTCGGTGCCGCCAAAGCCGGGTAGCTCAAATGGTAGAGCGAACCAGACCGACGCGCCCCCACCGGGTCGGTGGTTCTAGATGGAGGTTCGATTCCTCCTCCGGCTACGAGTGGTCACGCCAGGTGCACCTGAGCACTCTCGCTTCACCCCGGATCAAGTGACCTCTGACCGGGCCCAAGTTCCGTCGGCGCGTTCCCGCCGCCCAGGAGCCAGCGTAGATGGCAGCTACGTGGTGTCGACGGAGACTCTCGGAAACTCCAGCGGGTTCGGCTAGACCGAACCGCGCAGAGCGTCGAGAGGAGCCTTCCCCGTACGCCAGCGCACTGGTCTACGGAACCGGGAGGCCACCGATGTGGCAGAGCGGCCAATTGCAACATCCCTGGCGGGCCATGCGACCGGGGGTGTACGGCGAGTAGGGAGATGGTCCTCCCGAATCGTCCGCGGGTTCGAATCCCGTCATCGGTGCGGAGTACCGGACACGTCGACCTGACGCGGCAAGTCCGGTGCTGTCGGCTCTGATCTCGGCCGACGGCGTCACCCGTAAGATCCGGACGGATCGGGCGGGAGTTCTACCGGTGGGCGTTCCCTGGCGCCGACTATCTGACTCCGGTAGGCTGCAGGTTCGAATCCTGCTGACGCACAAGGTCCACCGCCGGTGGACCAGCTCAAATGGGGAGAGCTAATGGAACCGTTCAACAAGGATTCCCGGGTGACCTACGACGGCAACTCGGGAACCGTGGCGGAGCGTCATCCGTCCGACCGTGGCCCGCAGTCCTTCGACTACGACGTCGACTGGGACAACGGGCACCGCAGCCGGGTATGGGGCTCCGACCTGCTGCCGGAGGGTCTGGCGGCGATCTAGAATCCCAACTGCACGTGGGCCTGTTCTACAGATCCGGGCACAAGTCCGGGCAGCTAGTCAGGAGTCGTGGTCAGGGGATGGCGGCGGCCGTTAAACGCGGCAGTACCTGTAGCTCAGTCTGGATAGAGCGGCGTCACTTAAGGCGTGGTCACGGGTTCGAATCCCGTCAGGTACGCTGGCACCGGCAGGTGCCTGGTCCGGTAATCTCAACGGCAGAGTTCCCAGGCATGGGAGTTGCGGGTTCGAATCCCGTCCGGACTACGCTGTCCGATCGCGACGGACAGACGGAACGCGGGGCCGTACACCCTGCGGGCGCTCATCATGAGCCGTGACCTAGTAGGCACTTAGGGTGTCGAACGAGATCGGGGGCCTGGTCAAGTCCAGGACGCCATCCGGCCTCTGTAGCTCAGTCGGTGAGAGCGGTCGTTTCATAAGCGACAGGTCGCAGGTTCGATTCCTGCCGGAGGTACGGCGGTGCCAGCACGGACGTACACCTGGCCGTGCACGGGTGCGGAGAGGCCAACTGGAGTGACCCGCGTGGCGGCTCTCCTCCTGCAAGATCTCCGCACGGTCGAGGGCTTACGACCCCCGCGCTTTACCCAGCAAGTCGGTCCGGGCTGGCCAGCCATACCGACCCCGCCGGGCCGACGTGGTTCACTGGCTTGCACGTCGGATACCGGAACTGTCCGGGGTCGGCCAACTGGCCGGGGCGATGTAATCCCCGGGAGCGGGAGAAGGTACCCCGCACTAACTCAATACAAGGTTCTGTCGGCTAAATGGTAAGCCGCCCGTACGACCTGCTAGAGCCACGGGGGTGGGGACAGCAGGGGAGATGCAGGTTCGATCCCTGCCGGAACCACGGTGAGTCGCAGGTCTGCAGCCAGCGGCTCGGTCGCCCGACGACGGTCGCGGCGGCAGCGACGAACTTTAGCGGAGCGAGAGAGCGTAACTCTCGACCGGGTGCAATCCCTGGCGTCGCACGAATCCGTGGCAGGCACGGGCCGTGACCCCAAGCACGGCTCGGACCAAAGGATTCAGCTAACCTTTCCCCAACCAGAGACCTGCCAGAAGGGGACGTGGGGGTGTGGTTCACCCGCTATACGAACCAGAGGCGGCCGGGAAGTCGTGCCACGCGGCCCGGCCGCCTCGAATGGGTCTGTCGTTCAGTGGTAGGACACTCCTCTCCAAAGGGAGCGACCGGGGTTCGAATCCTCGCAGACCTGCGCAGTAACCAACGGGCCCGCCAGGAGGCAGGGCGGGGGTGGCCACCCCCGACCGCCGCATTTCGTGGAGGTAGCGCGCGTAACGGGTTCGAATCCCGTCGGGTCCACGTTATCCAGGCCGCCACGGTCGAGGAAATAACCCCTCGGACGGATCGAGACGGATAGATCGGGGCGACAGCGGCCGGACCCCGATACGGCAGAGGAGTGGCACGGACAAGGGCAGGGCCACCGCGGCGGGTAAGGGAGTGAGACCGCCACCGTAGGAAAAATGGGTATGGTAGTATACGCAGTACGGCACCACCGGCCAGCGCGGCACGCCCGGCGCTGGCCTTCAATTTAATAACCCACCCCGGGTAGCTCAGTTTGGTAGAGCACTTGGCGCGCCGCAACCACGGTTAGAGGTCGCAGGTTCGAATCCTGCTCCGGGGACGCAGTCGGAGGGGCCATGGGGGCTCCGACCGATTCGCAGACACAGGAGACCAGATCAATGCCACCTCGTATCATCTCCCTTGCCGAAGCGCAGGAATACGTGAACGTCCTTTACTACGGTGAGGGCGGTTCCGGCAAGTCGACCGACGCGGCCTTCCTGGCCAAGCGCGGCAAGGTCATCTACATCGACGCCGAGTCCGGCGTGAAGGCCAGGCCGCTGGCCAAGCTCGGTGTGCCGGTGGACAACATCATGCGGTACCACGTCGAGAACTACAAGGACATGGACGACCTGTACTGGTCGGTCAAGGGCATGCTCGACAACGACCCGGAGAGCATCTACGGCGTCGTGTTCGACTCGATGACCGAACTCCAGAAGAAGCTGATGGAGTCGATCACCGGCGAGCGCCACACCAAGCGCACCGCCGCCGGTATGGTCAGCGACGAGTTCAGCGCAGACCGCGACGAGTACGGCAAGATGACCGAGCAGGTCCGCCGGATCTCCCGACGGTTCCGCGACCTGCCGTGCCACGTGGCCTTCGTCTGCCTGGCCAAGCGCGAGATCGACAACGACGGCGCGTTCTACCGTCCGATGCTCACCCCCGCGTTCGCCAGCGACCTGGTCGGCTACGTCGACATCGTCCTGTACACCGAGCAGCAGGCGTGCGACGACCCGACCGACGGCTCCCGGTTCGTCGGCACCTGCGCACCGGTCGACCGCGCCCGAGGCAAGGACCGGTTCGGCGTGCTGCCGACAGTCTTCGCCTGCCCGACCATGGACCGCGTCATCGACTACGTCAACACGCCGCTGGACCAGAACCCGCTGCACCAGGTGGGCGACGATCCGTTCATGGTCAAGTACTACCAGCGGACCCGGCCCGACGAGATGGTCGACCAGAACACCGGCGAGCTGCTGTCCGGGGACGAGCTGCGCGAGAAGGTGGCCAAGCTGGCCGGGTTCGGGTCCTGATCACCCGGCTGGCGGCGCGGTGCTTGCGCCGGTAGCAAGAGCCATGGTATGGTAGTACCACCGCCGGGGGCCAGCACCGGCGCCGCACCCGAGTACAGCGCACGACACGGCCCCCGGCGGTAACCCGCCCCACAGCGAGGGCAAACCCCGGCCCGGGGACACGCGGGCAGACAGAAACCGAGCAGTACCGATCAAGGAGTGCTTCAATGCCTCAGCTCAACACGGCAATGGCCGAGAAGGTCAACGCGGCGGAGGACGGCTTCAAGCCGCTCGACCCGGGCATCTACGTCGTCCAGCTCCACGACGACGTGGAGGTCAAGGAGGGCGACAAGGGCCCGTACTGGCGCTGGACCTTCCAGATCCCGGCCGACCAGCCGAACGCCGGTCGCCGCTTCTGGACCAACACCTCCCTCTCCGAGGCCGCGTTCTTCAAGCTCAAGGAGATCTTCGCCGCGTTCGGTGTCTCCACCGCGACCGACACCGCCGAGCTGGTCGGCCGCAAGATCCGGGTCCAGGTGAAGCACTCGGTCGTCCAGAAGGGCGCCCGCACCGGCGAGATCACCAACGAGATCGAGAAGTGCCTGCCGCTCGACGGCCCGACCGGCGTCGACGAGACCGCCAAGGCCGCGGCCGAGTCCGCCAAGAAGGACGACGCGCCGCTCTTCTGACCGGTAACAGCTACGGAGCCCCCCGCGGCGATCTGCCGCGGGGGGCTCCCCTGTATTCCTGGTGCGCCTGAGATTGTATGTAGGTCAAGCGCCGTGATACACTGGCAACACGTCACACCGCACGTTGCAATTCTCCTGGGAGGGAAACAAAATGTTCAGCCCCGAAAAGATGAAGAGGGCCCGCCTCCGCCGCGGCGAGCAGATCGGCCACGAGGTCTCGATCTCCAAGCTGGCGACCCAGATCGGTTCCGACCGCGCGCTCGTCTCCGGCTGGGAGAACGGCCGTCGCGAGCCCACCGTGGCCTCGCTGGTCAAGCTGGCCGACGCGCTGGAGTGCAGCATCGAGGACCTGGTGCTGCGCGGGGAGGACCGAGTGCGGGCCACCACCCTGAGCCTGCCGGGCCAGCGCTCGGAGCCCGCCCCGGCCCTGCCCTAGCGCTACCCCCGCCGCGGGCTCCCGTGGCCCCTCCCGCAAGCTCGTACCCGGCCCCCGCCCCCCAGGAGCGGGGGCCGCTCCGTAGGCGCTCCCGGGGGTCCTCCCGGCCCTCGTACCCGCCCGGCTGGCCCCACTTGTAGGCCAGGACCTACACCTGGTAGCATGGGCCACCCGCACGCGCAGGGAGGAGGTGCTACATGGTTATTGACGGACAAGAAGTCCGTAGGTTGATGGACGAGAGGAAGACCAACGTCTCGGCCCTGGCGCGAACAATGAGAACGCATCGACCCGACGTGTCGGCCTGGATCAACGGTCGCAAGGACCCGAGTCTTACCTCGGCCGTGCGACTGGCGAAAGCCCTCAACTGCAAGGTCGATGATCTGCTGGTTCGCTGACCAACCGGACAACCCGACCTGGATAGGACTTGAGAATGACGGACATGGACGAGGCCCAGCGAGGCGCTAACTCGCTGGGCCCTCAGGAAAACACGCAAACTGTCCACGTTGATTCTATCACGCAGATGCCGCCTGCGCAAGCGCGCGAGTCCGGCGGGCCGTTCCTGCGCGCGTACTCAGCGTACCGCGCGGCCGGGTGGGAAGGAACTCTTCCCCTGCCGTTGGGCCAGAAGTTCCCGCCGCCCGGCGGGTACACCGGATACGACGGCGCCTGGCCCAGCGACGACCAGGCCAGGCGATGGGCCAAGACCCGGCAGAACATCGCGCTGCGCTTGCCCAACAACGTCATCGGCATCGACGTCGACCACTATGGCGACAAGAAGGGTGCCGACCAGCTGGCCGAGCTGGAGGAGCTGCTGGGCCAGCTGCCGCCGACCTGGACGTCCACCCGTCGGGGCAAGGGCGAGTCGCGCATCCGGTTCTACCGAGTGCCCGAGGGCCGCCGCTGGCCCACCAAGGCGAACACCGACATCGAGATCATCCAGTACGGCCACCGGTATGCGGCAGTCTGGCCGTCCGAGCTGGACGAGGACGGCCGACAGTACTACTGGTACGAGCCGAGCGGCGACCTGGCCACCAGAGTACCTCGGATCTCCGAACTGGCCGAACTCCCGGCCGCCTGGGTCGACGACCCGAACGCCTGGGGCTGGCCTCGGACCCAGCCCGGCAAGTCCGACTGCGGGGCCAGCGGCGGCAGCCGGTCCAAGAAGGCTCTGCTGGAACTGATGTCGGACGACCCCGGCCGGGGGAACGACTGGCTGGCCAAGGTGTGCGGCATCCTCGCCCCCTCGGTGGCGGTCGGCATGCTCCACCCGGACGAGGCGCTCGGGTTCATCAAGGCGGTGGACGCCGCCTCCGACGTGCCGCACGACTCCGGCCGTCTGGAGCAGACCTGGCACTCGGTGCTGCGCGGCGAGCGGAAGAACCACCCCGACCGGGGAGAAGCCCTGCGCCTTCGCCAGGCGTCGGCCGCCAGGCTGGCCGCCCAGGTCGGCGGCACCGAACCCGCTCTCACCTCGGCCAGCGCCCCCGTCACAGTTGACAAGAGCGTTGCGTTGGACTTCTCTGAGGACAACGGTCATCTCCGGGACCGCATCGAGGAGTTCGGGTACGAGGCATTGATTAAGGAAGCTACCACGGACGAGGAGGGTCGCCAGCAGAAGGCCCTGACGGCCGTATTCGGCGACTTCAAGCTCCGCGCGAAGAGCATGCACGAGCAGGACGGCGTGATCACCTGGGTGGTCGACTTCATCTGCAAGGACGGGTCGGTCAAGGCGGACCGGGAGATCACCTCGGACATCCTGTCCAACAACGCGGCGCTCAAGCGCTGGGTGATGGGCAACGGCGGCCTGCTGCGCTACAACAACCCCACCAACACCGACAAGGGCGACGCAGGCACCCGGCTGCAGGCCCTGCTGATGTCGCAGGACCCGCCGCGCTGCGAGATCGTTGACTATCTGGGCTGGAACGAGCGGCTCGGCGTGTTCGTCGGCGACCTGGGCACCATCACGCCCGGCATCTCGGCGGTGGACCCTTTCACCCACGTCCGGCCGACCAAGTTCGCCATCGAGCACTCGCGCAGCCGGTACGGCACCAAGGTGGGCTGCAAGGAGGCCATCGAGGTGTTCCGGGAGGTGCTGACCTTCCACGACGAGACGGCGGCCAGCGTGGTCGGCTCCTGGGCGGTGATGGCCGTGCTGCGCGGGCACCTGAACGCCCAGATCTTCCCGACGCTCAAGGTGGACGGCACCGCCGAGTCCGGCAAGTCCAAGTACCTGCAGCAGGTGCTGTCGCTGGTCGGCTCGACCGGCACCGGCGGCGGCTGGACCAAGGCCACCGCCCGCACCGCCATGGGATCGAACAGCAGCGGCATCGTCTGGTTCGACGACTGCGACGGTCTGACCGGCGACATTCAGGAGTTGCTGCGCCAGGCGGCCACCGGCGGCGACGCGTCCAACCGGGACGTCTCCGACCTGTCCAAGCTGCAGGTCACGAAGTTCCGGGCCAGCGCGGTGATCTCCAGCGAAGGCCTCGGCACCTTCTTCAACAGCCAGAAGGCTAACCGGGACCGCATGGTGTCGGTGCACTTCCCCGACCCCAAGGGTCGCAAGTCCCGGCACAACCCCGACCGGCCCCAGTGGGACGACGTGGTCGCACTGTGGATCGACAGGTGGGGCGGCGACTACACCCAGCTGGCCGGTTCGCTGGTGGCGGCCATCCTGGAGCTGGCGCCGATGCTGAGCCAGCTCAAGGGGCTGAACAAGACCTCCAGCCGTCGGTCCCAGACCGACTCGCTGATGCTGATGGGCGCCATGATCCTGGCCAGGCTCACCGGCGACGACTTCCACATCGAGCGCGTCCAGGCGTGGATCGACGGTCAGGAGCACCTGGGCAACGCCAGCGTGGTGGTGCTGCAGGTCATCCCGACCCTCTGGCGGCAGAGCCTGTGGCCGGAGAATAAGCGGGACGCCGCCGACACCAAGTGGGTCAACCCGGGCGCACCCGTGCCCGTGTTCTGGGACAACGGGTCGGAGACCTTCTGGGTGAACGTCACCCGGATGGCCGACCAGTGGGCCGAGCGCAAGGACCGGGACACTCGGACGGACTCGCTGACCAACGAAGCGGCCATCGCCTCCGAGCTGACCAACATCGGCTGCGTGGGCAACGGTGTGGCCAAGCGCATGGGGGCCAGCGGTCGGCCGCGGTACCGAGAGATCCCCAAGGAGTACAGCCAGATCATCCGGGATAAGGCTGGTCTGTGAATAACTGACCGCTTGTTGCGGCATTCGGCCCCCGGCGCAAGGACTGCGCCGGGGGCCGCTGCATATGGTACACCGCTCAAATCCGGCGGTGTACATATATGGTACACCGCTGGGGTGTGCCAGTGTACCACTAACGACCAGTTAGTGTACCAGTCACTGGGAGTGAGTGATCAGAAATTTACCTCAAGTTACAGAACGGCCGTCGACCCCTCTGAGGGGGGAATGGTACACCGGAGCAGGGGGGTATGTACATAGGTATGCACACCCCCTGTGTACCGGCTCCGTGGCCGGTCAGAGCATATGGTACAGTGGTACATTTTTTGTAGATATATTTTTTACGTGTGTGTGGGCGGGCGTGTGTGTGCGTGCGCGCTAGAGGCTTTTTGTCCCGGAGCGGTGTACCACTGTGCCCTCTCCCTTCATTCCCCCTCATACGGAGAAGTCAGTTGGCCTAGTGTTACTGTAGCGACACGCCCGTTGTCTGGGAGTTGTGCTGGGGGTGACCACTGTGATAGACTATTCCTATGAGCCGCTGCACAGAGCAGCGCCGGAATAAGGAGCACACCGTACATGGAAACCCTTGAGCACACCGAGCCGGACACGGAGGCGGCCGTCGAGCCCGTCGCCGACACCCCGAAGGTCACCACCGTCCCGGACGTCCAGATCGTCAGCTCGCCGAGCGAGAACGGTCGGCCCTCCGCGATGGAGCTGGCGCACCAGCGCGAGGCCCTGGCCAAGCTGCTGCGCAACGAGCACCCCGGCGAGTGGGCCGTGGTCTCCCAGGGCCACGTCTCCCGCGGTGCGGCCCGCATGGTCCGCGACCGCATCAAGAGCCGCGAGTGCTGGGCGGGGTTCGAGTGGGCCGTCCGATCGGCCCGCGACGAGTCCGGCACCCACGTGATCTACGCGAAGGCGCCGGGTGGCCCGGAGGACAGCACCCCCGAGCCCGAGGTCCACATCGTCCCCGACGTCGACCCCGCCACCCCCAGCCCCACCTTCTGAACACCAACCCCGGGGGGGACCCGGCAGCGCGGCTGGCCCCACCCCACACCCGACAAGGAGCACGAGAGATGGCCAACCACGCCCGGGTCTTCGAGAGCACGATGGAAAGCCTCGGCCTGACCCCCCGACCTCAGCAGGCCAAGCTGGTCGAGCTGATCCGCCAGGTGGTCGGCGCCCACACGCCGGACCCCCGCTTCGTGCAGGCCGGTACCGGCGTCGGCAAGTCCTTCGCCGCGCTGACCACCGCGGTCGAGGCCCACCGCTCGCAGGAGACCGAGGAGGGCGTGGCCCCGATGCCCGCCCTGGTCATCTGCCCGACCAACCGCCTGATCGACCAGTACGTCCAGAAGGACGCGCCGCGGGTGGCCAAGGCGACCGGCGCCCGCATCGAGTACCTCAAGGGCCGCCGCAACTACGTCTGCGCCGAATCCTACGGCATGGAGACCAAGTTCGGGCGGGCGGCGATGGCCGAGTTCACCCGGATGATGGAGACCGGCCGGTTCGAGTGGGCCCAGCACAACGGGCTGGACGAGAGCTTCGGCTGCGACGGCAACTGCGACAACGACGTGTCGGTCTGCGGCGTCCAGTGGGCCCGCGAGCGGGCCAAGGGCGCGGCCGTCATCGTCACCAACGGCCACATGCTCGTCTTCGACCGCCTGATCCAGGAGTGGTCGGACTTCCAGGCCCGGCTGCTGCCGGAGTTCTGCGCCCTGATCATCGACGAGTGCCACGAGTGGGAGGCCGTCCTGCGCGGCTGCCTCTCCGACGAGATCGGCCCCAAGTCGAGCGTCTACGAGAAGGTGCCCGGCCTGAACCGCTGGGTGATGTCGCAGATCACCGAGGCGGCGCTGAGCGACCGCAACCGCGAGGTGGCCGTGGACACCACCGACCCCGAGCTGCAGCAGATGGTCGAGATCGCCACCAAGGCCCTGTACAAGATCAACCGGGAGATGGACGGCACCGACGCCCTGGCCGACAAGGACATCCTCAAGGGCCTGCGCAAGGAGGCCAAGGCCCTGGGCCGGTTCCTGTCGTTCGCCGCCGAGCCGGACGAGGACAGCAGCTTCATCTCGGCCATCTCGGTCGAGCCGGACAGCACCTGGCCGGGCGGGCTCAAGCCCAAGCTGCAGCGCCTGTGCGTCGACGCCAGCCGGACCGGCCGCGACATCCTCAGCGGCCAGGCGTCGGTGCTGATCTCCGGAACGGTCCCCCCGTCGCTGCCCAAGCGCCTCGGCGTGGCCCGCTCCGGCAACGGCAACCTGCACGACGTCGGCACGCCGTTCGACTACTCCCGCTCGGTGCTGGCCATCAGCAGCTACTCGCCGAAGAACCGCGACCACGACCTGCCGCGGCTGCGCGAGCTGCTCGGCGCCGTCAAGGACATGTGCGGCCGGTCCCACGCGGACGGCGGCGGCGGCACCCTGGTGCTGGTCACCAGCTGGGCCGACCTCGACACGGTGGCGGCGTTCCTGGCCCAGAACCTGCCGCACACCACCCCCGTCCTGTGCCAGGCCAAGGGCGACGCGGCCGACACCGCCGAGATGCTGGAGCTGTTCGCCGACCACGGCCACGCGGTGCTGGTCGGCGTCCGGAGCCTGTGGACCGGCGTCGACATCCCCGGCCCGGCGCTGCGGCAGGTGGCCATCTGGAAGCTGCCCTACGGCGTGCCGACCATCGAGGTCCGGGCCATCTCGGACCGGCTGGGGCGCCAGGTGTACAACGACGAGTGGATGCAGCTGTTCGCCCAGGGCGCCGGGCGGCTGGTCCGCACCGTCGAGGACGACGGCCGCGTCCTGGTCTGCGACAGCCGGGCCAAGTCGATCTCCTGGGCGTCCAACCCGATGACCACCCACATCGCGGACTTCACCAAGTTCTCCCGCGCCTGACCACCCCCTACCGGCGGCCAGCACCCCACCCCGGGTGCTGGCCGCCCCCGTGCCAGAGAGGATGGCCCCATGAGCACCCCCACGAGAGCCTCCCGGCGGCCCAGGACGGCCCTCCCGCCGCCCCGGCGGGCCCCGGGCCCGGCGCAGCCCTCCCGGGCCGCCGGTGGCCCCAGGAAGAGCCTGCAGGACACCCCCCAGGGGGTGCAGATCCCCAGCAGCGCAACCGAGATCCTGCTGCAGGCGGACCTCAGCCAGTGGTACGTGCGCACCGAGTGGGAGCTGGCCGACGAAGGCGGGTGGCTGCTGACCGTGGCCGTCGGCCGTCGGCAGACCCCCGCCGAGGCCCAGCGGCGGCCCGGACCGGCCGGGCGGTGGCTGTACACCATGGTCTGGTCGGTGCCCTGGACCAACCGGGGCCGCTGGCTAAAGACCCGTTCCCGCTACCAGGCCCCCGCCATGCGGCCCGACCAGACCGTGCAGATCGGCTCGCTGGCCGACGTGCTGCAGGCCATGCGCACCCACCCCACCCCCATCGACCTCAGGTAGAGGAAGCAGAGGAAACATAGTGCGACTCGAACAGCTCGACCGCAACGTCATCCTGTACCACCCCGCCGAGCCGACCGGACCGGTGCGGCTGGTTCAGCTCAACCAGTACTGGACCCGCACCCAGTCGGCCGGGCTGCAGCCCAGCAGCCTGCGCAGGCAGGCCCTGAACTCCCGGCTCAAGCCGGGCGAGCAGGCGGGCCACCTGGCCATCGCCACCCGCGCCCTGGACCTCGGGCCCCAGATCGAGGCGGCCGAGGCCATGCTGGCCGTCCAGCTGCCCGACTGGGGCGGCGACAGCGGCGACGTCCTGACCATGGACCAGCGGCTCGTCCGGCACGCCAACGAGTTCATGTCGCTGCAGTGCAGGCTGCCCAAGGGCTGCTTCCTGACCCTGGTCAACACCCAGCGTATCGAGCGCACCTGGACCCAGTGGGTGGAGGAGGAGCGCGTCCGGCGGTTCCGGCGCGAGCAGTACGCCCTGACCCTGGGGCACCAGCGCGAGGCGGCGGAGACCGACTGGTACCGGCTGCGCAGCGCACTGGCCAGGATGTCCGGGCTGACGGAGGACGAGGTCGGGTCGGCCTTCGCGGTGGTGCACGACGAGGCCCGCGCCAAGCTGTCCGACCTGGTGCGCATCGCCGATGCCATCGAGGCTAAGGCGCTGGCCACCTCCGGAAGGTTCCCCGCCCCCCAGGCCACGGCCCACGCCCACAGCCGCAGCCAGAGCGAGAACGTCGCGGGGCGCGCCCTGTGACCAAGGTCGGCGGTGTGGTCGGATGGGCCGAGGACCGGCGGCAGTCGATGCGCCGGGCGGCGGTCGAGCTGATGATCGCCTGGACCGGGTGCACCCCGGCCCAGGCACAGGCGGAATTCGAGGCGCTGGTGGCCGAGGAGCTGCAGCGCAGGCAGGAGACGGCGGAGTGATAGGCATGGGGACCGAGAACGAGGGGTGCACCTGCGGGGCGGCCGAGCAGGCGCCGTCCAGCGGATGGGCCCGGGCCCGGCAGGGCATGCAGACCGTGGCGGTGATCACGGCCACGGTGGCCCTGGTGCTGTGCGCCAGCATCGGTGCCCTCACCCTGTTCGGAATGTTCATGCTGAGCCGGGGCTGACGCCCCGGTCAGCGACGGCTCAACCGGCCCCGGGCGAAAAAGGCCACCGGCCCCCGCCCGGGGCTGGCGCCTGGGTGGGGGCCGGACGGCCCCCACCCAGGGCTGGCGCCTACCAACACCGCGTGATACACTGATAGCACATGACCGAGAGGAAAGCCCGTGGATTTCCACACCCGGCCCGAGCCCCGGAACCGACCCGACGACGGCCGCGAGCGCGTGTTCTACCGCGCCGGGCGCCTGGCCGGTTCACTGCTGCTGCTGACCGTGTTCTGCATCGGCGTCGGCACCATCCTGGCCTGGCTTTACCAGGCAGCCCGATAGAGAAATGGAGTGAGAACGTGCCCAGCACCCAGGTCACCATCGTCATGCCCCACGACGAGAACGACATCGAGACCATCGTCGGCGTGTTCTACGGGCCCGAATCCGAGAAGCTGGCCGAGCAGTTCATCCGGGAGGCGGCCGAGACCAACACCTGGCTGATGACCAGCCCCAGCGAGTTCAAGACGGTCACCTTCCCGGCCAGCGACCGGCTGCTGCCCGCCCTGGTCCAGACCAACCGGGTCACCCGGATCGGCGAGGACGGCGGAGAGGTGGCCAGCACCGTCAACCAGAGCACGCTGCCGATCGAACCGGCCACCAAGCCCACCGGCATCTACCACAGCGTGCTGATCACCCGGGGCAACCCGAAGGGGCAGCAGATCCCGCCGGTCGAGTTCTACAAGGTGCTGTCGGTCTCCACCAACCTGGTCACCGACGACGCCGAGCTGCGCCAGCGGGCCTCCGACGAGCACCGGCAGCTGGTCGAGGCGACCAAGCGCCACGCCGAATGGCTGCTCATCGACCACCCCGTCGGCAGCAGGGTCCCCCTCGTCGAGCTGGGCTGGCCTCTGCCTTCGGCAGAGACCACCGGCTGACTCCGGGTCCTCCCGCAACCCCCGGCCTGTGTTGGCCGGGGGTTGCGTGCTATAAAAACACCATGGTACACTGGTTGTGTACGAGACAACCATGAGAGGAACCAGCATGCACCAGATTCCCGACGGGATGGCCAGCTGCCGGGTCGGCGACGACCTGCTGCCCGAGCTGCCCCCGGGCTGGCCCGTCACCGTCGACACCGAGGGTTCCGGCCTACACGTAGACGGTGACCCCGTGCCGTCCAGCTCCAAGCCCGCAGCGCCCGCGGCCCGCATCTCGGCGGTCTCGGTCAGCTTCCGCTGGCCGGTGCCCAACGGCGACGGAACCTACTACGAGGGGCAGCTGGTCGACTTCGCCTGGCCGTTCGACCAGGGCCCCGTGCTGGGCAAGCCCGGAAAGCCCGTCAAGGACCCGGAGACCGGTCTGGTCACCTTCGAGCCGATCGACGGGGCCGAGCAGGCCCGAATCCTGGCGGCCAGCTCCAAGGTCCTCGGTTTCGAGGTCACGCCCGAGCTGGCCTGCCCCAACCTGCACCCCGACCACTACCGGGCGCTGGTCGGCTGGCTGGACCGGCGCGACCACCTCACCGCCCACAACAGCGTCCACGACATCCACCAGTTCCGTGCCGGTCTGCGGGCGGACGCCGGTGGGTTCGGAGGGCCTGACGGCCTGTACGCCTGGGACGTCGACACGCTGGTGGGGCGCTGGCAGCCCGACCACCCGCGCGAGATCTGGTCCCTCGACAGTCGCATGAAGATCCGGCTCCACGGCGGTGAGATGGTCGAGCTGCCGCGGCTGGGCTGGATGGACCCCAGTCCCTGGGAACTGCCCATCGGGGAGCGCAGGCGCCACATCCACTGCACCATGGTCGTGCAGAAGCAGCTCATCGACCCGCTGGAGGTCGCGGCCCTCAAGCCCACCTCCAAGCGGCTGTGGGGCGAGGACGAGGGCACCGAGGCCGAGGAGCTTAAGGCGGAGCTGGCCCGGGTCGGCGTCGGTATGACCAAGCGCTACGACCTGCTGCCCTGGTGCGGGGCGGTCGGGCGATACGCGGCCAAGGACACCAACCTGGCCCACCGCCTGCGCGAGTACCAGGATGCGGCGCGGGAGGAGGGGGCGGTCCTGCCGAACTTCGACGAGCTGCTGCGGACCGAGCTGGCCCTGCGCACCACCCTGTACCGGATGGAGCGGCGCGGGGTGGCGTACAACGCGGAGGCCAGCTTCGCCCAGGGCGCCGAGCTGCGCGAGCGGTGCCGGGCACTGGCCGCCACCATGCCGTTCGACCCCTCCAAGCCCAACAGCGCCAAGCGCTACTACTTCGGCCCGGTCTGCGACCGGCCCGAACTGCTGGACGGCGGCGAGGGCGCGGACGCCTTCGTGTTCCACGACAAGAACTGCCCCGGCTGCTCGGGCAAGAACGGACTGGGCTACGAGCCGCTGAGCCGGACCGAGAAGACCCAGGCACCCCAGCTCGACATCCAGGGCGTCCACGCACTGGCGGAGAAGGGGGCGCCCTGGACCGCGGAGTACCTGCTGTACACCAAGATGCGCAACAGCGACTCCAAGTGGTACACCGGCTGGGCGGCGCGCACCGGCGACGACGGCCGCATCCGGACCCAGTACAAGCAGTGCATGAACGAGGCCAACCGGGCGGGCGACGCGGGCGGCGGCACCAAGAGCGGGCGGCTGGCCGTCGGGTTCTGGCAGTGCCAGGCCATCCCTCACGGGCACCTGATCCCGGAGGGCGCCCAGCCGGTGCGCGGATACATCGGGGACGAGCCGGGCTGGGTGCAGTACGAGCACGACCTGGCCACCGGCGAGATGCGGGTGGTGACCGTGATCGCGGGCAGCACCAAGATGTGGGACGCCATCGACGCCGGTGCCGACCTGCACGCCATGAACGCCCGGGCGCTGTTCCGGGAGAAGGGGGACCCCTCCCACCCCAAGTTCAAGCAGTTCCGCAACGCCGCCAAGCGCGGCACCTTCGGCATCATCTACGGCGGCGGCCCGATGGCCCTCAAGGAGCAGATCGAGGCCGCCTCGGGCGAGAAGATCAGTCTCAACGACGTGAAGGCGGCCATCCAGGCGTTCTTCGAGACCTACCCCGAGTTCAAGCGGATGGCCGACCAGGCGACCTACAAGGTCTCGCGCTGGATGGGCGGCCCCGGCTACCTGACCATGCTGGACGGCTGGCGCCGGTGGTACGCCTACAACGAGAAGTCGCACAGCGCGGTCAACCAGGTCATCCAGGGCAACCTGGCCCGGGCCATGATCGTGTGGATGTGCGAGGTGGAGAAGGAGCTGCCGGACGTCCTGCTGCTGCAGATCCACGACAGCCTGGTGACGCGGCACCGGGACACCCCCGAGGGCCACGCCCAGGCGCAGCGGGTCTCCGACATCGGCGAGCGGGTCTTCCGCAAGTACTTCGACGTCCGCGGGCGCCTGATGACCTGGGGCATCGAGCCCGACCGCTGGACCGCCGACAAGTGAGCACGCGCGCCTGCGGCGCCCGGCTCGTACACCCGAGAGGAGCAGACGTGGCAAGACCAGGTACAGACATTATCGCCAAGGCCCGGCAGGCTGCGCGTGAGTGCAGCGTGGACCTTAGCGAGCCGGAGGTGGCCAGGCTGGCGGAGGCCGTGGCCCGGGCGGCTCTGTCGGCCATCGCCGACGAGCTGCGCACCCGGTTCGCCAACTTCGACATCCGGCGGGGCGATCCCAACTCGTTCGCCACCGGGTGGATGTCGGCGGCCGACTACAGCGACCCCGATCACGAGGAGGACTGATGCTGGAGGACGACGAGGTCAGGGTCACCTACACCAACGACGAGGGCGAGGAGGTCAGCTACAGCGTCCACCTGGACGGCGACGACAGGTTCGACAAGATCGGCAGGCTGCTCATGTTCATGGACAGCCTGAACTGAGCCACCGGGCCCGGCCACCTCAGCGGTGGCCGGGCCCCTGCGTGCCCGCGGAGTGGGGCGCGGGCCCTTGTCCGTGGCACAAGGCGCATGGTACACTGGTACTACAGGAACAACAGAGACCAGGAGGAGGCAGACCGCAGTGACTTGGGACAGTGCGAACAACCAGTGGGTCGCGGGTCCGCAGAAGGTGATGGACGGCACGATCGGATTCGACCCGGCAGCCAGCGCGGCAGACCGGGCGGAGTACTTCCGGACCCGGGCGGCACTCGACGCCATGGTCGTGCCCTACACCCGGCGCGGACCCCGCAAGTTCCTCGACAAGTACGTGCTGACCAACACCCGGCGGCGCGCCCAGGTCGAGGGACTGTACCCCATGGCCGCCACGGCCATCGACCAGCTCTGGCGTTAGGCAGAGCCTAGCGCCAGAGCGCCCAGACAAGGAGCATGCAGCATGGGCAGGAGAGGCAAGGACAGCAGCAGCGGAATCTTCGGGCGGTACCGCGCGGACGGCCCCAGCGAGAGCGAATGGGCCAACTGCCGGGGCGGCAGGCGCGAGACGAACAAGCGGTTCGGCCAGCAGGTCTCGGCCGAGGCGGACCCGACGGTGTCGGCGCAGCTCAGCGGGCTGCTGGCCAGCAACAGCAAATGCGCGGACCCCACCCGACCGGCCCCCCGGATCGCGGGCGGGCTGTGGCGCAGAAAGGACACCGACGGATGATGACCGGCGGACACGAGAGCCTGCCGCCCGGCGAGGAGCGCGACCGCGTCAAGACGGCGTTCTTCGAGATCGCGGCGTTCGAGGCCAGGGCGGACGTGGCCCTGGACCTGGCCAAGGCGGTGGCCAACTTCGAGCCCCTGGCCCTGTGGATGGGTACCGACAACCGGGACAAGGCCATGAACGCCATGCTTGCCAACCTCTGGCTGGCGCTGCCGTGAGCGGGGGCACAAGTGCGGACGACGGAATGCGGGACTGGCGCTCTACCGTGCCGGTCTGGGCGATGCTGGAGCTGATCCGGCTGCGCGAGGGCTGGCGCCGGGGCATCGACGCCGAGAACGCGCCGGGCGAGGTGCTGGGCGCCCGCCTGGTGGTGATGCCCGCGGTGCCCGGCGAGGACCTGGACGCCGACCGGTTCTGCATGGTCCGGGTCCGCACCGACCGGGGGTCCGTGCGCGACCTGATGCTCTGGGACAACCGAGTCTGGCTGTACCAGATGTTCGGCGAGACGGACCCGACCCAACCGCCCGGCCTGCGGTGGCCCGAGGACGAGATCACCGGCTGGCCCGACCACTACATCGTGAACGGCGACCCCAGCGGGTGCGGGTGCCCCGAGCACTTCATCGACCCGATGGACGACGACGGCGAGACCGAGACCGAAACGGAGAGCATCTGATGGGATGGGCAAGCGCGGGCGGGATCTTCGGCGCGATGGCGTCGTCGCTGATCCGGGCCGGAGCGTCGGAGGAGCTGCTGGCCAGCGCCTGCCGGGACATGATCGACCGGCTGAGGCAGGACGACTGGGACACCCTGGACGAGAGCCTCGAGCAGTTCGAGGACAACCCGGTGATCGTTCGGGTGTTCGGCGAGTTCGGGGTCTACCCCCACTACAGCCGGACGCCGAGGCTGGCCGACGAGATCGTCAGCCGGATCGAGGCCCAGTACCGGGCCACGACCCGGGGTGTCTGGTCGCTGGAGCGCGGCAGCCATGTGTACAACATGGAGAAGGAGGGAGACGACGCCGCCTACCTGGGCATGCTGGACGGGTTCAGCGAGCCGGACGCCGAGTTCATGATCCTGGCGCACGAACAGACGCCCCGGCTCCTGGCCGAGATCCGGCGGCTGCGGGCCAGGCTCCGCCAGTTGCACGGTGACCGCGACGACGACTAGTCGCCCCGGCAACCGAGAGGCTGGCGGGGCGACCAGGGCCAATTGGCCCTAGTTTGTCTTGACCAAAGCGCAATCTGCCGGGTTCAATGGGGAGTATGACTACCATCCCCCAGGACCCGGCAGACGGCGTTTTCAGCCGGGACTACTACGAGCAGGCCCTGAGGCAGCGGGCGGAGGAGGCCAGGCGCAGCCGGGTGCCCGACGGGCGCTGGTTGACCGTCGACCCCGGAGAGGTCCACGTCGGCACCGTGCTGTGGCAGGGCCACGAGCCGGTCCGGGCGCAGGAGATGCACCCGGACCAGTTTGTCGACTACCTGGTCACCGTCTGCGCCAGCGGCGAGCTGGAACTGATCGTCTACGAGATCTTCATGCTCTACGGGCACAAGAAGGACATGCAGCTCGGCAGTACGTTCGGGACGGCGGAGCTGATCGGCGTCATCAAGCACGTGGCCCGGCGGGCCGGGGTGGCCACGGTCGGCTACCAGGCCAGCGCCCACAAGCAGCTGTACAAGTTGAAGGAGTACCGGCCGCCGGTCAAGCCGCTGCGGGACTGGAAGTCCTACGGCCACGGCAGCCACACCAAGGATGCCGAGTGCCTCGGCCTCTACCATATCCGTACCAAGGCCCTCAAGGGCCGCGGCTACTGAGCGCCCGCCGGAGGCGGGCGGCTCAGCGCGAGACACCACCAGAAACGACAGCGGGAGTTCGAGTTGGCAACAGCGAAGAAGAAGTCCACGGTAGACCAACTGCCCTGGTCCGAGGACGGCAGGCAGATGGAGCACTACGCCCGGCGCAGCGACGAGGACACCAGGTGGGAGCCGAACGAGGAGTTCGCGGCCACGCTGCGGCTGGTCGGCACCACCCGGGGCCGGTCGGCGGCCTACTTCCGGTGGGTCGACGACCACAGCGGCCGTACCTACCCCATGTTCATGAGCAGCCTGGCCGAACTGCTGCTGAGCGACGTCGTCGTTCGGGGGGTGGCCAGCGGCCGGTGGGTCGGAGTGAAGCGAGGGGAGAACTACGGAATCGCGTGGGTCGGCCCGCACTACGGGCTGGAGATCCGGGCCGAAGCCATCGCCAGCCAGTTCGGCCTGCTGAGCGGAGGCGGCCGATGAGCCCCGACCTCAGCCCGTGGTTCCGACGCAGGCAGGCACCGCCCAGCACCACCCAGCAGCTGGCCGAGCGCATCGAGAAGGCGGTGCGGGCGGGGTACCAGCAGGGGGGCGACCTGGAGGACACGATCGGCAAGATCACCACCCGGGTGCTGGAGGAGACGCTGCCGGTGCTGAACGAGCGCGACCGGCTGGCCACCGGCCTGGCCGAGATCTACAAGCGGTGGTTCGAGCACGCCCACATGAACCTGAGCTTCTACAAGTTCGTCCAGGGCATCGGGACCGACCTGTACGACCTGAGATTCGGGAAGAAGCGGGCCGAGCGGAAGGAGACCGACGTTGATGGGTAGCCTCGACCGGGACACGGCCAACCGGATGCGCAGAATGATGGGAATGCCTCCGTTGAAGGCGGAGGAGATCGGGATGCGAAGGTTCTACCTCGACCGGAAGATAGACGGAAGCGGGGTCAGCGGAGTCGGGCGGGTGGCCGAGGGCGTGGAGTTCGCCGACGGCACGGTGGTGCTGCGCTGGCTGGGCCGGATGGCCACCACCGTGGTGTTCAACAGCATCGACCACGTCCGGGCGATCCACGGACACGGCGGACACACCGAGGTGGTCTGGCTGGACGGACCGGACAGGGTGCCCGGACAGCCCGGACACCGCGAATAGTACCCGTCCGGACACACCGGACAAACCCCCGGACCCCGTCCGGACAGCCCGAGGGCGTGTCCGGACGGGGTCCGCCGTGTCCGGACAGGCGCAGGCGGGGGGCCGCTTGTGGCGGGGACAACACAGGGTGTATAATGGACTCATAACGACGAGGAGAGGAGCCCTCCGTGCAATTCACCGCCGACCGGCTGGCCGAGCTTCGGGGCGAGATGCTGGCCCAGCTCTACAACGAGAAGTACGCCAACCTGCTGCTGAGCTACGCCCAGCACGAGTACCGGCCCCACCACGACGACCAGAGCTGCGCGGGTCGGCTGGCCGAGGACCAGCGCCGCCTGGCCGAAATGAGGATCGGGCTGTCGGACGAGAACACCACCCGGCTGGCCTACCAGGCGGCCAAGTCGCTGCCCGAGTACCCGCTCACCGTCGAGGACCTGCCGAAGTGGGCCTGGACCGACCCGGACACCAACCAGGGGCTGATCTTCTGGTCGGTCGCGCCCGGCAGCCGCGAGTATGTCCGGTTCCGGGACGGCGGGGACGACGTCTACGACCTGGTGGCCATCAGCTGGTTCACCATGCGCTGGCGGTTCGAAGGCAGATGGGTCGAAGGTCTGCGGATCAGCTGCTACACCGACCGCGAGCAGGTCATCGCCAGCCTCTCGGAGGCCAGCTTCGACCCCGATCGGAACCGGGCCTACCCGATGTTCCTGGACACCAGGGCGAAGGCCAAGCTGCGCACCATCCTGGCGCCGGTGACGCTGGCCCTGCGGCGGGAGATGTGGAGCCCGTTCACCGAGTGCATGCCCGGGATGGGCGAGATCACCAAGCTCGGCATGGACCCGCACATGACCGACGCCGGTCGGGCGATGGCCCTGCTGCGCACCACCTGGCTGCTGATGGACCAGCCGGGAATGTGCGACGTCGAGGAGGTGGCTCCCCACCGGAACTCGGCCAAGCGGCTGGCCCGCGAGCGCAGGCCCCTGGACGCGGTCCGGCTCATCCGGCTGCGGCCCACGGCCGGGGCGGATGAGCCGGGCGAGGGCGGCGGGCGCAGCTACAGCTGCCGGTTCACGGTCAACGGCCACTGGCGGGAGATCGAGGACAAGCGGAACGGCGGAAAGCGCAAGGTCTGGGTCCGCGGCCACATCAAGGGCCCCGCGGGCGCCCCGTTCAAGACGGGCGAGAAGGTCTACGCCTGACTCGCCGGGGGCTAGTCGAGGCGCCGGGGCGGTCGGGTCCTCCGATCGTCCCGGCCAAATGCGGAAGAGGTGGGCGAAAATGAGTAGGTTCTCGGTAGTCAACCGGGAGCGGGGGGTGCGGGACATCGTGTTCCGCAACCGGCGGTCGCTGGGCCCGGGCGGAATGATGTACGACCTGTACGTCGGTGACGAGAAGCTCGGGATGGTCAGCAGGCTGAGGGCCGACCGGGGGTGGGACGTCTATTCGTACTACAGGCTGAACCGGCCGGACACGGACCCGGGCCGGGTGGCTGCCAACCGGATGAGGTCGGCGGACGGGTTCCGCACCCGCTGGGACGCGGCAAAGTACCTGATCCGACACTGGGAGATGTGGGAGTAGACACCATCGGCTGAACGCAGGCCCCCGACCCGCAGGAAGGGTCGGGGGCCGCATTGTTGGCCGGTAGTTGCGTGGGGGACAAATCCCATGGTAGGATAGTCCCACAGGGCGGCCCCGCCGGGGCCGGGACAGGGAGCGGGCAGATGACGAAGAGGTTCGAGGTCCAGATCTTCCTGGACAGCGACAGAGACGAGGAGGGCGTCCGGGACTGGTTCCAGGAGGCGCTGGCCCGGGCGGTCGTGTCGCCGGTGGCGGACTACGGGACGGCCGAGATCTCCGTCCGCGAATACGGGGGCGGGCTCTCGGAGCCGATGCCGCCGGTGCTGAGGCTGGCCGACGTGGCGCCGGGTCTGGTGCGGGCGGCCCGGGGCGACGAGACCTACCGGGTCCAGATCCCCGGCCTGGCCGAGGGTACGACGGTCCCGGTCCGGGAGCCGGGCGTCGACCGGGCGGAGCTGGAGCGGCGGCTGGCCGAGGGCATCGCCCAGGCCGAACGCGGAGAGACCAAGGACCTGGGCGACTTCACCCAGTACCTGGACGACGACCACATCGTCCGCAGCGGAAACTGATACAGCGACCGGGGGCCAGCCGGGCGGCTGGCCCCCATCAAGGAGCATGAACATGGGCGGAACGCTCATCACCGTCAGCGGCGGACAGTTCGGAAGCGAAGCCAAGGGACACGTCAGCGAGCTGCTGCTCGACCCGTTGGCCGTCGGCACCATGGCCGTCGGAGTGCGGGTCGGCGGCCCCAACGCAGGCCACATCGTCTACGGCGAGCTGTGCCCGCCGTGGTGCGGGACCGAGGAGGGGCAGAGCGTCTGGGGCTGGGAGCCCGAGGAGGACCACCACTACATGGGCGACGTCCGCGGACAGCGGATGGGGCACCCCTGGAAGCTGCGCCAGGTGCCGGTGGCCGCGGTGGCCAACCCGTCGGCGCTGCTGGTGATCGCGGCCGGGTCCGAGGTCCACGAGCCCACGCTGAACGAAGAGGTCGTGGCGCTGGAGGCGGCCGGTTACCCGGTCCGGCACCGGCTGGTGGTCGACCGGTCGGCCACCGTGCTGACCCAGCGCCACGTGGAGCAGGAGAAGCACCACGACCTCAACGCGCGGCTGGGCTCGACCGCCAAGGGCATCGGGGCGGCGCGAGCCGACCGGCTGTGGCGCACCGCCTCGGTCTACGGCGACCTGCGGCGCGAGATGGAATCGGCGGACACGGCGGCGCTGATGCGCGAGCGGCTGGCCCAGGGCTGGACCGTGCTCATCGAGGGGACCCAGGGCTACGGGCTCGGGCTGCACACCAAGCAGTACCCGATGACCACCTCGGGCGGCTGCCGGGCCATCGACTTCCTGGCCCAGGCCGGGCTGAGCCCCTGGGACAGCCGGGTCGACCGCTTCGAGCCCTGGCTGGCGGTGCGGGTGAGGCCGATCCGGGTCGCCGGTAACAGCGGGCCGATGAAGAACGAGACCACCTGGGAGCAGCTCGGGCTCCGGGAGGAGCGCACCACCGTGACCAAGAAGGTCCGGCGGGTCGGGGAGTGGGACGCCGAGCTGGTCCGGGAGGCGATCGAGGCCAACGGCGGGACCGACCAGGTCCGGCTGGCCCTGACCATGGTCGACACCGTGGTGCCCGAGCTGGCCCGGAGCAGCGGATGGCCTCGGGACCCCGAGGTGTCCAAGCGGCTGGCCACCTACCTGGCCGGGATCGAGGGGGACCTCGACGGCTGCCGGGTCCGCTGGGTCGGCACCGGGCCGGACACCGGCCTGTGGGTGCCCGGGTCGCCTTCGGCAGCGCCGGGCGGCATGCCGATGTTCTAGCAGGAGTGTTCGGCCCCGGCCCCCCGGTTGCGACCGGGGGGCCTCAGGGGTGCCACGACAAGGAGACGAGGGCAAAATGGGCAAGAACAGAAGAGCGATCCAGTCGAGGTCGGCGGTAGGGCCGCACGGCACGGCGGGCGACATCGTGCTGAACGGGCGGCAGTCGTCGGGCAGGGGAATCCTGCCGCACGACTTCGTGTCGACCGACCCGGAGACCAACTGCTGGCTGTGCGGCCGGATGGCGGTGGACGTCTGCCACGACCGGGAGCCTAAGGCCAGGCTCAACCTGGAACTGCCGATGCCGGACCGGACCAACCCGCAGCTGTGGTTCCTGCCGCACCCGTACGCCGAGGGCGACCGGGTCGGGCTGTGCTGGTGCGACCAGCAGGCCAGGTTCCCCACCCACGACTTCGCCCTACGGCGCGACATCAACTTGATGGAGGCTGCCAAGATCATCCGGCAGGACCCGGACGGCGAGGAGGTGGCCGACATGATCGTCACCTGGGCCAAGACCCTGCGCGGCGAGGTCAACCGGGCCGTCGTCGCGCAGCAGTTCATCGACCGGGTGCAGGAGAACGGAGACCGCATGGAGCAG